>ERZ860148.88-NODE-88-length-73422-cov-5.779737_pt1 | contig 73422 bp, 73 predicted proteins | sample MGYA00509981_ERZ860148 | MGnify/ENA primary metagenome ERZ860148 (study PRJEB30046, sample SAMN00715199) | human gut metagenome | study: EMG produced TPA metagenomics assembly of the A metagenome-wide association study of gut microbiota in type 2...
ATTCCATACCATTGTATACACCACGGCGTTCCTGACAAAGCTTCATAATAGGTCCGACAAATTCTGTTGTCACCATAATCTCTGCACTTACCATTGGCTCTTCCATATAATCAATCTCAGATGGATCCGGCATGTTAGATGGGTTCGTAAGATCTATGACATCTCCATTTGTTTTATGGACCTTATATATAACACCAGGAGCTGTTGTAACAAGGTCAAGATTATATTCCCTTTCAAGTCTTTCCTGTATAATCTCAAGGTGTAGAAGTCCTAAAAAGCCACATCTGAAACCAAATCCAAGAGCTATAGATGTTTCTGGTTCAAACTGTAGTGATGCATCATTAAGCTGAAGCTTTTCTAGTGCCTCTCTTAAATCCTGATACTTTGCACCATCTGCAGGATATAATCCACAATAAACCATAGGATTAACCTTTTTATAGCCTGGAAGCGGCTCTGCTACCGGTCTGTCATTATCAGTTACTGTATCACCAACTCTTGTATCCTGGACATTCTTAATACTTGCTGTAATATATCCAACCATACCAGCAGATAGTTCATCACAAGGTATGAACTGTCCTGCTCCAAAATATCCAACTTCTACAACCTCTTCCACAGCACCTGTCGCCATCATCCTTATCTTTGTACCCTTTTTAACAGTACCTTCGACTATTCTTACAAATATAATAACACCTTTATATGCATCATATAGGGAATCAAATATAAGTGCTGAGAGCGGATTTGAAGGATCCCCTTCTGGTGCTGGTATTTTTGTTACTATCTGTTCCAATACTTCTTCTATATTAATACCATTTTTAGCTGATATAAGAGGAGCATCCTGGGCTTCTATACCTATAATATCTTCTATTTCATCTTTAACCCTGTCCGGTTCAGCACTTGGAAGATCTATCTTGTTGATAACTGGAAATACTTCAAGATCATGATCCAGTGCAAGATATACATTGGCCAGTGTCTGCGCTTCTATTCCCTGTGCTGCGTCTACTACAAGCACAGCACCATCACAGGCTGCAAGTGCTCTTGACACCTCATAGTTAAAGTCAACGTGTCCTGGAGTATCTATAAGATTAAATATATATTCTTCGCCATCTGAAGCCTTATATACAGTTCTTACTGTCTGGGACTTTATTGTTATTCCTCTTTCTCTTTCTATATCCATATTATCAAGAACCTGCTCCTGCATTTCCCTGCTTGTAAGAAGTCCAGTCTTTTCTATGATTCTGTCAGCAAGAGTTGACTTACCATGATCAATATGTGCTATTATGCAAAAGTTTCTTATGTTTTTCTGATTAATTTTAGCCATTAATATAACCTGCCTGTTCTAAGTATTTTATTATTCCATCTGATATTGCTTTAGCTGTTTTCTCTTTATTAGTTGTTACAAGCTTGTTGTCATCACTGTTATACATATTTCCAAGTTCAATTATACAGCTTGCCGATGAACTGTGCTGATTAATATAGTAATTCTTTGATGAATCATTTGGAGTACCCGTATTCACCCCACCTACCGTTTCACCAGATTCTTTAAACACATTCATAATATCTGAAGCAAGGCTCTTTGAATCAGTTGGAGATGATGTATATATCCACGCACTGACACCTCTGCCTGTTCCATCCTTCTTAGCAACATCCCTGTGCAGTGATACTGTTGCTACAGCTTTTCCTGTATTGATTTTTTTAATACGTGATGTATAATCTACATTCTCATCTGTTGTCCTTGTCATAATAACCTTAACTCCATAATCAGCAAGATTTTTTTCAACAAGTCCAGCCAGCTCTAACACCTGTGTTTTCTCATAATTCTTTCCATCATACTGTCCTGTATCAGAACCTCCATGAGATGCATCTATACATACGATTGCTTTATCTGATATATCTGTCTTTTTACCACTTGTATCATTACCGGATTCGGTATTGTCACTTGGTTCTTCTGATATAGAATCATTTGTTTTATTACTTCCAATACCAACCATTGATTTTATTGAAGTTCCAAAGTCCATATATAACATAACCGCAAAAACTATAACAGACATTAAAGCCGCTATTCCAAATATTCTATGCCACTGTATTCCTGTACCTTTATTTTTCATATTACCTTTTTTCCATATCTTTATATAATGTTGATAGCTCTCCTATACTGGGCAAAATTCCCCTTATACTAATCATACCTTTATATTTTCATGGACACAGCCTGGAATGTCAAGCAAAAAGTTATATTATTTTATATTATTTGATGTTAATTCTTCAGCACGCCCTCACCATATCCCTCTTCAATCTTTTTATTATCTTTTTTTCAAGTCTTGATATATACGACTGTGATATACCAAGCATATCTGCTACTTCCTTTTGTGTTCTTTCTTCTCCATCTTTGTCGCTAAGCCCATATCTTAAATCGACTATAATTCTCTCCCTCTCTGACAGATTGCCAAGTGCACTTTTAAGTGCTTTCATTTCCACCTCATTTTCAAGATCCTTATAACACACATCATCATCTGTGCCAAGAATGTCTGACAATAAAAGCTCATTTCCATCCCAGTCTACATTTAAAGGCTCATCTATAGATACTTCTGCCCTGATTTTACTGTTTCTTCTAAGATGCATAAGAATCTCATTCTCTATACATCTTGATGCATATGTAGCAAGCTTTATATTTTTATCACGGTCATATGAATTAATAGCCTTTATAAGTCCTATTGTTCCGATAGATATCAGATCCTCTACTCCCACACCTGTATTATCGAATTTTTTTGCTATATATACAACAAGACGAAGGTTATGTTCTATCAGCATTTTCTTGGCATAATCGTCATCCTCGGTTTTTAACATCGCCAATACATTTTTCTCCTCATCTGTATCAAGCGGTGCTGGTAACACCTCTGCCCCTCCTATATAATGAACCTCTTTTGAGCCTAGCATATATAGATTTTTTATAGATGGTACCATCTTAAACCGGAAACGATCCGCAACTGCCACTTTAATCACCATTTCTCTCCTCTTTTCTACGGTGCTGTTACTTTTATAGAAATACGAATGCACCGCTGACATATTTCCATCCTGTAATGCAAAAACTCATCCTCTCTTATAGCTTTGCATTAACGCTAAATCATACGTCCATTTATAAGTGCCTGATATTCCCCGTTTTGTGATACTTTCCTATCCGAAAGTCCTATCAGTGCACCTTTATAAGCCTTCGTTTCATCTTTTCCTGATATGTACATATAATCTGATGTAATAACTTCTATAATCCCCTCATTATTACCTATTGTTCTGTATGGTATAAAATGATACTTTAATCTCCCGTAATCATTTATCTGATAAAGAACATTTTCAAAATATGATTTATCCATCACATTTACCGGCTTACCTGTATACTTATCTGTAAGCTGATTCCCGGTATCTACTATTCCGTGAAGCATAATCTTATGATTGTCAACTATAACAGTAACCTTGTATATGTCACTGTTTTTTTTATAGGTTCTATACACTCTGGCAATCACTATTATAACAACTACGGATATCAGTATAAGATATATAAGCTGATTGTAAGTAACTAATATACGTCTTATTATCCAGACGGCATATGTATAATATACAATCATATGCATAATCCCGCCTGAAAAACATGCTACAGACAGCATAATAATCATACCCTTAAACAGTTCTTTTAAATAATTTGTTAAAGCATACCTGTCCTTGTTACTTTGTCGTGCTTTTATGATATTTAATGGACTATTTATCACAGCAAGCATAAGAGCTGTAACAATAAAATATGTGCATAAATTAACGAATAGCCTATATCTGTCAGGAATCATCACTGCAGCAACTGACCATACTGCTCCTAAAGTGGAAGAAAGCAGCAGCCGGATAGCAGATGCATGATAACGCATAATTCTGTTAACAATAAGCAGTATAACCAGATCCATGCAATAATTAATCCCAAACAATATATCTATATATATTACAATCCATTCCCACCTCCTTTACGCAATATATACAGGATTATGTATAACATCCTGTATCAGCGAACAAGAAGAGTATACATAAAGTTATGTGCAAAATTTGTCGCAGTAAGGAGCCATATACAAAATTTAAGATAAAAGTCTGCTGCTTTTCATTGTGTCGTCATAAGTATAAACATAAAAAAACAGGATAGTATATAAATCAATCATACACTATCCTGCCATATATAAGTTATTATAAGACTACTGCGTCTGTTTATGTATTACTTTCTGTTCTTCTGAAGAAATGTAGGAATTGTAATTCCATTAGACTTCACATTGCTTGTAACAGGTGTTGGCTGCTTAAGACCTGGAAGTGGAGCTGTTGTAGAACTCATACCCATACCTGCCACAGACTGTGGCTGCTGGTAAGAATATGCTGGCTTTACAGCTGGCTTTGGTGTCTGAACCTGTGCCTGTGCTTTTGGCGAAAACTTAGCCATGGCATTATTAACGTTAACACCCTCTATACCTGTAGCAATAACTGTAATTGTACAGCTGTCTGTAGCGCTTTCATCATATACAGCACCAAAGATAATATTAGCATTGTCACCAGCAAGCTCCTGTATATAGCTGGCTGCATCATTAGCCTCAACAAGGCCAATATCACCTGATATATTAATAATAACATGTGATGCACCTTCAATAGTTGTTTCAAGAAGAGGACTGGCAACTGCCTGCTTAACCGCTTCAATGGCCTTATCATCACCTGTAGCTGAACCTATACCTATATGAGCAACACCCTTGTCTACCATAACAGTCTTAACATCAGCAAAATCAAGATTAATAAGTCCAGGAACATTAATAAGATCTGTGATACCCTGAACAGCCTGCTGTAACACTTCATCAGCCTTCTTTAATGCCTCAGGCATAGTTGTTCTTCTGTCAACAATCTCAAGAAGCTTATCGTTTGGAATGACAATAAGAGTATCAACACTTTCCTTAAGCTTTTCTATACCAGCTTCTGCATTAGTCATACGTGTTCTTGCCTCGAATCTGAAAGGCTTAGTAACAACACCAACTGTAAGTATTCCCATCTGCTTTGCAATCTTGGCAACAACAGGTGCAGCACCTGTTCCTGTTCCGCCTCCCATACCACATGTAACGAATACCATATCAGCACCTTTAATAGCCTGTGTAAGCTCTTCAACATTCTCTTCTGCTGCTTTCTCACCAATCTCTGGCTGTGCTCCTGCACCTAATCCTTTAGTAAGTTTTTCACCTATCTGGATAGCTGTAGGTGCTTTACATAACTGAAGTGCCTGGCTATCTGTATTGATTCCTATGAATTCAACACCAGATATGCTTTCATCTATCATTCTATTAACAGCATTATTACCGGCACCACCGACACCAATAACAATAATCTTTGCTGATAAATTTGATTCGTTTTCTATTATCTCTAACAAGGTTATTGCCTCCTTCTATACTTATACATATTTATAATCATATAATTTTTCACAACAAATATCAACTAATTTTTATATTTTTATTCACAATTTTATTCACATTTTCATAATCTTTGTTCATTCCATAATAGTATGATGCCAATACCAGAATTTCAGGAATCATTTCTCATCTTTTTTAAATATTATTGCATTGCTGTCTTTCGTATAATCCTGCATATAAAGTGTTCCCTTTAAGCCTGAGAATTTAGTTTCCATCTGCTTCAGTTCAAAAAGCTTGTCCGTATAATCATCACTATTTCCAAGATACACCTTAACCTCTTCAATATACAGTATTAAATTATCAGATGAATCAAAATATACCTTTGATACATCCAGATCATATTTATCAAAGCTTTGTGTAAGGTCAAGTATCTGCCTGAATATATCATCATCACCAACATCAAGCTTTGAACCTAAAACTATCGAATTAAACTTAAGCCCTATTATTTCAGGGACCTTGTCATAACTTTCTGTGGAGCTTTCAACAACTATGCCATCCTTATCAAAGAACATATTACATCCCATATATCTTATATAACCAATAACTGACTTTTCATATACTGTTATATACATTTTCTTTGGCCATTGTATTTCCACATCATACTTCTGTATAAATGGTATTGTCTTTTTTTTATTACCAAACAGCTTATAAAGTAATACATTAGGCTTGTCTTTTCCAAATATTTTTTCGGTCATCTCCTCATCAGAATAATGGGAATTGCCAGCATATGTTATACTTTCCGCCTGAAAGCCTATATATACCGCAATCCCCACTGCAACAAGAATAAACATTACAATAAAAGCTGTCAAAAAACCTTTTCCTTTTTTTCTTTCTCTTGCCATACTAATTTCCATTCCAGCCTGTTTATACTTCTATCTTTCCAGGTTAATCTGGCTGCTTATATTAAACACTATTCCAAGTTCTGCAAGCAGCAATATGGTCGCCGAGCCTCCATAGCTTATAAATGGTAATGTAACACCTGTATTAGGAAATACATTGGTTACAACTGCTATGTTTATAATCACCTGTATAGCTATATGTGCAAACACACCAACTGCCAGAAGCGAGCCAAAAAGATCTGGCGAATTCTGTGAAATATATATTATTCTCCACAACATTATTATAAATAAAAGTATAACGCATATCGCACCAAATAAGCCTAATTCTTCACAAATGATTGAAAAAATCATATCATTCTGTGATTCAGGTATGAAGCCAAGCTTCTGCATACTCTTTCCAAGTCCTTTTCCAAAAAGTCCGCCAGAACCTATAGCATATAACCCCTGCATAGTCTGATAACCTTTATCATCTATGTACTTCTCTGGATTAATCCATACAAACAATCTTGTAAGACGGAAGCTTCCTTTCATCTGCGTACCAGCTTCCACTGCTTTCTTTAACCACTCACGTATACCAACATATCCTATGGCTATAAGTGCGGTCAAAGAACCATGTAATCTATAGTTTGGATATACTACAAATGACATTATAAATACTATTCCACATATAATAATGGCACTACTCAGATTAGACGTTATAACAAGGATCATTCCTGCGGGTAACAGGGCACATCCAAGAAATATCTTTGCATTCTTTGATAATGTCTTTATTTTAGTTCCTGCTGCACACATTCTTGCTGCAGTCATAATTATAACGGCTATCTTAACAATCTCTGCTGGCTGTATACTTATAGGGCCAATATATATCCATCTTTTTGCACCATGACTCTCGGTTCCAAAAAATATAACAGCCACTACCGAAATCAGAGCCATAATAAATAAATAAGGTGCAAACCTTTTAAGCACATGATAGTCTAAAAACCTGGCTATAAAAAGCATGATCACAAAGCCGCCGACATCAAAAAAAAGCTGCTTCTTAAAATAATACTCCGGGTCACCATAATTAATCTGGGCAGTATAAGAACTCGTACTATATACCATAGTAAGTCCAAAGCCAACTATGAATATAAGAACAAATAAAAGACTGTAATCAAAATAGAATCCATTCTTTCTTTTTTTCTTCTTCCTTGCCATATTTTTCCTCTTTTATATCATCATATTCTTTTATTAAAGACTGTTAACATATTCCTTGAACATATCTCCACGCTGCTCATAATTGTCAAACATGCCCCAGCTTGCACATGCAGGTGATAACAGTACAGCATCACCATCCTTGGCATTCTTTGCACATATTGAAACAACCTCTTTTAGTGAATCTGCAAACACATAGTTGCTAAAGCCGTATTTATCACATGTTTCTGCTATCTTATGTGCTGTCTGTCCAAGTAACACAAGCATTTTGACTTTATCACCAAAGGCTTTTACATACATATCAAACTCTGAGCCTTTATCATAACCTCCGCCAATAAGAATCGTAGGTCTTACCATAGCCTCTATAGCCTTAACAGAAGCTTCCGGATTAGTTCCCTTTGAATCGTTGTAATACCATACACCATTTTTGGTAGCAACATATTCTATTCTGTGTTCTACAGCCTTAAAGTTCTTTATCTGTTCTATTATAATATCATCCGGAATCCCCACAGCCTTTGTCATAGCTATAGCTGCACACACATTTTCATAATTATGTGTTCCAAGAAGATTCATATCATGGACATTTAGCATTATCTTATCAGTTACACCATCTGTATATCTTATGTTATTCCCATCAAGATAAGCACCTTTGCATGGTTTTCTCCTGCTTGAAAACCATACAACTGATGCGCTGCATTCTTTACCGAATCTGTATAATTCTTCATCTTCCATATTAAGAACACATACATCACTCTTATTCTGGTTCTTTGCTATTCTTTCCTTTGTATGTGCATAACATTCCATAGTGTGATGTCTGTTAAGATGATCTGGTGTTATATTTAAGATAGCACTTACAACCGGATGGAATTCATGTACAGTTTCAAGCTGGAAGCTGCTTATCTCAGCTACTGTATATGAATCCTCTGTTGTCTTAAGAACCTCACCTGTATATGAATTACCTATATTGCCTACTACAAATGTCTTTTCATTGTATGCTTTTATTATCTGTCCAACAAGAGCTGTTGTTGTTGTTTTTCCGTTAGTACCTGTTATGGCCGCTATTTTTCCTTTATCATAATTATATGCAAGTTCTATCTCTCCCCATACAGGAACACCAGCCTTTTCAAACAGTTCGACTATCGGACTGTCTATAGGAACGCCTGGACTTATAACAAGAAGTTCCACCTTATCAGTTATACCTTCTGGAAGCTGTCCTATAATAATCTGTGCTTTATTACCACCAAGCTTTTTTACTACATCTTCTGTTGAAAGCTTTTCATTGCCATCATATATGATACAGTCTGCTCCTACTTTATTAAGGAGATCTATGGCACCTGTTCCACTTATTCCAGTACCTACAACCATTACTTTTTTGTCTTTTAAATCCATAATCACTCATCCTATCTGCCTGCACATAATGCAGACTAACTATTCATTAAAAAGCTTATTTTATTTTACTCTAAGCATTTACATATGTAAAGTATTCATTTAATCCATATATGGCAATATATTGTCATATAGCTCTCTTATGACAGGAGCTGCTATTGTTCCTCCATAGTATACGCCCTGAGGCTCATCTATAAGACACATAGCTATAACAGAAGGATCCGTCACATCTGAAAAACCTATAAAAGAGGCTATATATTTTCCTGAACCTCTTGGAAGCTTCTGTGAAGTAGCTGTTTTTCCTCCTATTGAAAAGCCTTCAATATATGCTTTTTTTCCACCACCTTCTTCAACAACCTGTCTTAATATATCCTTCATCGTATCACTTGTTTCCTTACTTACAGCTTCCTGTGTAGTCGAATATGAAAACTCGCTGTATGTTGTTTTATCAGCAGCACATGTTCTGATTGCAAAATGTGGTGTTACCAGATTACCACCATTTACAATTGCTGCAGCTGCCCTTAGCATCTGCATTGGAGTTATCTGAAACGACTGTCCAAACGACATGGTTGCCAGCTCCACCTCTCCTACGTTTTCCTTCTTATGTATGATAGTACCTGCTTCACCTGCTATATCAATTCCTGTCTTTGAGGTTAATCCAAGCTTATCAATATATGTATAGAAATTATCTACACCGACACGCCTCCCCCATTCTATGAATGCCGGATTACACGAATTCATTACTGTCTGGGTAAAGGTCTGCGTTCCATGTCCTGTTGTTTTATGACATCTTATTCTTCTATCAGCAACTGTTGTTGAACCACCACATGTATACATATCTGACAGGCTCACAACACCAAGTTCAAGCGCAGCTGTTGCTGTTACCATCTTAAAAACCGAGCCAGGTTCATATGTATCATTTATACAGAAATTTCTCCACATATTATTTAGTTTATCCATCTTATTTCCAGTTGTGTCTTCATCATCATAATTCAATGTATATGGATCATTCAGGTTATACTCCGGAGCATTTACCATTGCATATAACTCACCATTACGTGGATTCATGACTATTATCGATACCCTTTTTGCACCCTTTTTAACAAGTGTCTTTTCTGCAAGCTGCTGTGCATACATCTGGATATTTATATCTATGCTTGTATAAAGGTCACACCCTGCCTTGGGTTCAAGCCTTCCTTCTTTTTTACCCTCAAGCTCACTTCCCCACGCATCTGTAAGTGTCAGTATCTTTCCACCCTCTCCTGACAGGCAGGCATCATACTTTGCTTCAAGACCAACAATCCCCTGATTATCTCTTCCTGTAAACCCTATAACCTTAGATGCCAGAGTGTCATATGGATAATATCTTTTATAATCCTCATCAACCTTCACCCCTGCATAATCATACTCCCTTATCCTGTCTCCTGTTTCTTTATCAACATTTGTCCTGATAATCTCTATTGATGATATTTTATTTACCTTTTTAGTTATCATCTCCTCTTCTTCTGACAGCTCACTGCACAACATCTCAATAACCTTTTGTGGTTCTTTTATCTGGTTATGTATAACTGACACAGTACACACTGTCCTGTTATCTGCAAGCACTGTTCCATTAGCATCAAGTATACGGCCTCTCATTGCCTTTATCGCACGCTCTCTTTCGTGCAATTCTGTTGCCTTTCTGCTATAATAGCCAGCCTCAACCGTCATAATACATCCTATACGGACTGTAAGAAGTGACATAATTATAATTAGACTTATTATTATGGTCAGCAGCTTTTTTCTGTGCCTCGTTCTTACATACAAAGAATATCTTTCATCTTCATTTAACTCTATTCTTGATTTCATATAATACAATAACCCTGTGTAAACTCACTTTATACATATGTAAGTTCACTCAGGGTTATTCTTATACTTATTATTACTAGTTAACTGATGGCATGTTCTGTAAGTTTTCAGTTGATGTGTTCTGTATAGAACCCTCTGGTACACCATCCACTGTATATTCATCTTCCGCAGTGCCTGTATCTGTTTCTGGTTCTAATGAATCCTTGTAAACACTCATATAAGGAAGAAGCTTTTCTAATATATCATGTGAAAGTGTAAGAACATCTGCTGAGCTTCCGGATGTTCCTGTCGTTCCATCTGGTTCATCAATTATTACATATATAGCAAACTTTGGATTATCAGCTGGCGCATGTCCTATAAATGATATAAGCCACTTATTCTCACTTCTTGGTGATTTCTGCGCTGTTCCTGTCTTTCCAGCCACTGAATACCCCGTAACAGCTACCTTCTTAGCTGTTCCTGTTTCAACTGTGCTCTTAAGATATCTTCTTAACAGCTTTGATGTTGACATAGTAACTGTCTGTCTCACAAGCGTAGCTTTGTTTTCTTTTACAACCTCGCCGTTAGCTGATTCTATTCTTTTAACTATATGTGGCTGATATAACATTCCACCATTTATAATAGAACAATAGGCTGACATCATCTGCATCATATTAACATTAATAGTCTGCCCAAATGAGTTACATGCAGCATCTATAGTTGTCATCTTATTTCCATATACAATACCCATTGTTTCACCAGGAAGATCTATACCTGTTGTTTTACCGAAGCCAAAAAGTGACTGATATGCTGCAAACTTTTCGTTGCCAAGTTCTAAGGCAAGATGGATCATATATGGATTACATGAATTCATAACAGCCTGCTCTACTGTAATCGTTCCATGTCCACCTGATGAATACACATGGCACTTAAGCCTGTCAGGTCCTATCATTTCATATCCATTACATGTATAAGTATCTCCATCCTTTACAACGCCTTCTTCTAAAGCCGATGCCACTGTAACCGGCTTAAAGGTTGAACCTGGTTCATAACTTTCCGATACACAATAGTTCGTCCATAATGAATATAATGCATTCTTATAATCATCATCCGACATCTTATCTATCTGTTCCTGAGTATACACACCACTTAAGTCTCTTGGACTGTTAAGGTCAAAAGTTGGATAACTTGCCATTCCAAGAATATCCCCATTAGATGGATCTGCAACTACTACTGCTGTATTCTTTGATGGTTTTTCAGCGTTATATTCTTTAATACATTTTTCTATAATAGACTGAACATTATAATCTATCGTTGTTACGATGTTATTTCCATCTACAGCAGCCTTCTGTGTTTCTGTAACCTCTAGTCCATCATCAACATAGCTGTATGTTGTTCCATTAGTTCCTGTCAATTCATCATCATACTGGCTTTCTATTCCAAGTTCACCACCATTGCTGGCACTTGCAAAGCCTATCGTATCACTTGCAAATGTGCCTAATGGATATTTTCTTAAATAGCTGTCCTCAAACCATACACCCTTAATGTTTTTTCCTTCTGTCTTATCATTCGTAAGATTCTTAAACTCTTCTATCTCATCCATGGTAAGATTTCTTAAAAGCTTCTGATAACGGCTGTTAGGATTGGCTGCAACTATAGTTTCAAGCTCACTTCTGTCAAGCGAAAAGCATCTTGTAAGTGCACTAAGTGTCGGTTCTTTATATTCTTCATCTGAAAGCAGCTGTTTAACATCTAATATAAGATTATAAACCTTTTCGCTATACGCAAGCACAGTACCATCGCTTGTAAGTATCTGTCCTCTTTTATATGCAAGCTCAGTTGAAGTATATGTCTGATGGTCTAATACCGCTTTTGCATACACATCACCATGTGTATAGTTTATCTTAAACACATGTCCACCAAGAACTATCAATATAACAACAACCATGCCAAGTGCAACCTTGCCCCTGACATGGACCCTTTTTAACATCACTCTTTTTCTTCTGTACTTATTTCTTCTTAACTGTTCACTATCTGCCATAAGTACCTCTTAATATTCTGATATTTATATTCATCATCACTATATAACTGTAAATCAGTTATTTACCAGCTTCTGGAACATCCTTGAACTGTTTTACATATTCGCTTTCCTTTGAGTCATATGTAATAACCTGTCCTTTACCTGGATATATCATTCCAAGATCATTGACAGCTGTATCATATATGGCATCATAATCTATACTTGCATTGATATCAGCTTCAAGAGCATCATTGTTGTCTTTAAGTGAATTCAAAGTACTTTTTAACTCTATTATCTTATCTGAATTAACCTTAGCTACTGCCTGGACATTAAGATACTGATAGCATATAAAAAATACAACTGATGCAACTGTTGCAACAACAACTGTATACATAAGATTAATCTTATTGTTGTGTCTGATCTGTTTCTGTTTTGCACGTCTTTGTTCTCTTGACTCTTCCGATTCTTCGTTACGTCTAAGAGGCTGTGCATTCATATTAAGCTGTCTTGCTGCACTTCCATATTCATATGCCTTACCATATATCTTACCAGAAACGCTTACACGGTTCTTTGAATTACTCATCTTCACTCTTACCTCCCCTTATGCTCTTTCAAACACTCTTAGCTTAGAGCTTTTTGATCTGCTGTTCTCCTCTAATTCCTCTTCAGATGGAATAATAGGTTTTCTTGTTATAACTTTTCCTTTAGACTTTTTGCCACAAACACATGTTGGAAAACTTGGAGGACAAGTACAAGGATTCTCATTATTCTTGTATCTGACCTTCACTATTCTGTCTTCAAGTGAATGAAAAGTTATTATACACAGGCGTCCACCTTTATTAAGCCTGTCTATCATCATATCTATCGAATTCTCAAGAACCTCAAGTTCTCTGTTCAACTCTATTCTTATAGCCTGATATGTTCTTTTTGATGGATGTCCACCTGTTGCCCTTACCTTCATAGGTATGGCTGCCTTTATTATTTCATTTAGCTCAAATGTTGTCTCTATAGGCTTTTTTTGTCTGGCAGCAACTATATGTTTTGCAATATTTTTTGCAAATCTGTCCTCTCCATAGTCTCTTATGATTCTGTAAAGATCATATTCACTATAATCATTAACTATATCTCTTGCTGTAACTTCCTGTCTCTGATCCATTCGCATATCAAGCTTGGCATCCACATTGTATGTAAATCCTCTCTCAGCTGTATCAAGCTGATATGATGAAACTCCTAAGTCTAACATTATGCCATCTACTTTATCAATGGAAAGTTCATCTAACACTTTATCCATATTGCAATAATTGTTCCTTACAATAGTGACTCTGTCCATAAAAGGTTTCAATCTTTCACTAGCTGCCTTTATGGCATCCTCATCCTGATCAATACCTATAAGTCTTCCCTTGTCAGAAAGCCTGCTTGCAATCTCATATGAATGGCCTCCACCTCCAAGCGTGCCATCTACATATATACCATCAGGCTTGATATTAAGTTGATCAACCGTCTCGTATAATAATACTGACTTGTGCTTGAATTCCATACCACTCTCTCCCTGTTTATACTTTAAAGATCAGTCTTTAGTGTTTCTGTTTAAAAGCTGATTCGTTCTTATATAGTAAATCCCAGACTGTCCATATTTTCTGCGACTTCATCCATATCATCATCATAACCGCTTATGCTTTCATCCCATCCTGCTCTGTTCCATATCTCTATACGGCTTCCAACCCCTACGAATACAACATCCTTCTCAAGTGATGCAAACTCACGTAATACAGATGGAATAAGTATTCTTCCCTGCTTGTCAACCTCCATTTCTGCTGCTCCCGCAAGAAAGAATCTTGTAAACTTTCTGGCATCTTTATTCGTAAGAGGAAGTGTCCTTAACTTCTCTTCAAACTTCTGCCAGTCTTCTTTGGTATATACAAAAAGGCAGTTATCAAGTCCTTTGGTAACAACAAAGTTATCACCAAGACTTTCGCGGAACTTCACTGGAACGATTATTCTGCCCTTGGCATCTATAGTATGGCTATATTCGCCCATAAACATAGCAATCGTTCCTCCTTTCTACCACTTTCTTCCACTCACTACCACTTTGCTCCACTTTAGAGTCAATTTTATACTTTTTTAATAAAAAACACAAGCATTTTCATATAGTTTTTTGGCATTTTCTAAAATTTTCCATCAACATCAGGCAGATTAATATCAACCACTTGCGGACTTTTTAAAAAATATAGTACAAAAGGACCAGACAATCTGTCTTATGACAGCTGTCTGGTCCTTTTATAAACCTTTATCACATTTTATTTTATACGTTAAAACGGAAAAGAATTACATCTCCATCCTTAACTACATATTCTTTACCTTCCATACGCACAAGACCTTTTTCTTTTGCCTTTGCATAAGTACCACAATCTAAAAGATCCTGATAATTAACAACTTCTGCCTTGATAAAGCCTCTTTCAAAGTCACTATGAATCTTTCCTGCCGCACCAGGAGCCTTAGTTCCTTTTGTTATAGTCCATGCTCTTGTCTCTGTTTCACCAGCTGTTAAGTAGCTGATAAGTCCAAGTATCCTGTAACTTGCTGCTATAAGCTTATCAAGTCCTGATGAGCTTATTCCAAGATCATCAAGGAACATCTTCTTCTCTTCATCATCGAGTTCAGAGATTTCTTCTTCTATCTGTGCACATATAACGAATACTTCACAGTTATCCTTCTTTGCATATTCTCTTACCTGTGCTACATATTCATTGCCAGCGCCATCATTAGCAAGATCATCTTCTGACACATTAGCAGCAAATATAACCGGCTTAGCTGTAAGCAGATTATATTCTTTCATGAATGCTTCTTCATCCTCATCCTCACATTCAAAGTTCTTGGCAAGATTACCTGCCTCAAGAAATGCAAGAAGTCTTTCTATAAGTTCACATTCCTTAGCTATATCCTTGTTATTATAAGAAGCTCTCTTCTGCTTTGCCAGTCTTCTCTCAAGCACTTCCATATCTGAGAATATAAGTTCAAGATTGATTGTTTCAATATCACGTACAGGATCAATAGAACCATCTACATGTACGATGTTAGAATTCTCAAAACATCTTACTACGTGAACGATTGCATCTACTTCTCGTATATTAGCAAGGAACTGGTTACCAAGACCTTCTCCCTTACTTGCTCCCTTTACAAGCCCCGCTATATCAACAAACTCTATAACCGCTGGTGTTATCTTTGCAGAATTATAAAGTGCTGCAAGCTTATCAAGTCTCTCATCTGGCACTGTAACAATACCAACATTAGGATCAATTGTACAGAATGGATAGTTTGCTGACTCCGCTCCTGCCTTTGTAAGTGAATTAAATAATGTACTTTTACCTACATTTGGTAGACCTACGATACCTAGTTTCATTTTCTATATTTCCTCCTTAAAAACTCTTGATTTTACGGGCTTTTTTCGATTTTACCATTTGGTTACGTACCAATTTACGTATCAATTTTTTGAACACTCACTCTTCCACCCTTCAAAAATTTGGTTAACGTACCACTTACGTACCAATTTTAAAAGGCAAAAAAATAAAGACTAAATCACTTTCAATGCATCCGCAATCAGGTCTATTTCTTTATGTTTCTGTTCTTCTGTGGTATGAACATACAAATTCATTGTAATTCCTATATTGGAATGTCCAAGTATGGTCTGCAATGTTTTAGGTTTCATCCCTGCTTCAATGCATCTGGTTGCAAAGGTATGTCTAAGTACATGCATAGAAAACCGTTCTATCCCAGCCTTATCGCACAACTTAAAAAGCATGGTACCGTATGTACTATTCTTAACAGGTGTTCCCTTTTTGCATAAGAAAACGATATCTGCCCATTCCATAGGAATAACCTTGAAGCCACGATTCTTCTGCTTCTGCAGCTTTAGAATCTCCACTGCTTCATCCGTCAAAGGAATCGTTCGATAACCGGACTTACTCTTCGGCTCACCAACTCGCCATTCCTTTGTAGAATGTCTATACTCCATTGTACGATTAACTGTAATGGTGCGATTGTCCAAATCAATATCAGACCACCTTAAACCAACCATTTCTCCGGTTCTAAGTCCTGTCTGTAGCAGAAATCTATACTGATATTCATAGGTATTTCCTATGATTACCTTGCAGAAATCTCTCTGTTGTCCAATCGTCAATGCCTGCTTTTTCCTTGACTGCTTACCTATATCCGACTTTACCATCTTATTACATGGATTTTTCAAAATTACATCGTTTTGATATGCATAATCAAGCATATTATACAACGCAATCCTTGTCTGATATATCGTAAATGTTCGATACCCCTCATCCGCCATATTATTCATAATCGTCTGACAATGAATTGTATTAACACTTCCCAGCATCTTTTTCCCAATTACAGGCTCAATATTACGATGATATCTTTCTGTATAGTTGCGAACCGTATTAGGTCTAACAGTTCTTTTCTTTATACCTATCCAATACTCAAACCATGCGTCTACAGTCATTGCTTCTGGAAAATCAATGTTGCTATGCTCATCCTTGTACTGTGCATCTGCCAACCATTGCCTTACCTCTTGAAGCTTTGGTAAAACTCTTTGAACACGCTTTCCATATTTATTTGTATATCTTCCTACATATAAGCCATCCTCTCTCTGGCTTATACCTATACCAAGTTCCTTTCCTCTAAGGTCCTTGCCCATAATATCAGCTCCTTTTCAATTAAAAGAGCCCCGACACCTAGCATATACTATACCATAACGAGGCTCAAAAGTAAATTCTTATATTTGTACATTTTCATTAAGAAACTTTTCAAATTCTTTTCTTTTTATAAGTTTTTTCTTACCTACAAATAAAACAAATGAACAATTCGGAAGTTTTAACATCTCATCTAGCTTATTGAGCCCTATATGGCTATACACAGCTGCCTCCTCCTTTGTCAACAATACTTTCTCCCAGACTGGAATTTCACACTTTTCCTTCCTTTCCACTTTGTCACGCTCCTAACTCTAACTGCCTGAGCATTATTTCGTTAATCTGGGTTAAAATCTTAGATTCCTCTGGAATGTGTCCTACTTTGATGAGTATCTGCTTTCCTGCAACCGTAGTAAGCTGTTCTGCCATAAATACAGTTTCCTTAGAAAGTCCCCCCCCTTCACATCCTTAGGTGTAACAATCACATGTACCGGAAAATCCTTTTTCTCAAGCTTACAGCTACCGGGAATCACTGTATAAACACCACCATTACTCTTATTCGTATTCACAATGATACAAGGTCTTCTACCTGACTGCACATGCGTTCCCGGATGTTCTCCCAGGTCCACCCAGACAATATCTGCTCTTCGTAAATTATTTCTTCTATTTTCCATTTCGATTACCTACTTTCTTCTTAACCGGATGAATACACATTTTCAGTTCTCCGTCATCCACGGTAAAAATCCGAAAACCATTTTCTCTTATTATCCCGACTTTTTCATAAATATCCCGCTCTCCATAAGCAATATAGTTCATATTGGCTACCAACAATGCCTCTGCCAGCCCCTGTCTCATCATCTCCAGACAGTTAAGAAACATCTGATTTGCCACAATAGGAGCCATACAGCCCTGTCTCACTATTTTCATAGGAATCAGACCATGAGCATCTGCATATTCACTTACATACCGCCACTGCTTATCCTCTTTTTTCTCTGCCTGTTCAAATGAATCGTTCTCATAAGAAGACAGAAATACAATGCATCGAATGGTTTCCATGGGTTGCTTATTCTTTTTTTCCTTCCTTTTTAACCTTCTGGGATTCATCTTAAGCCACCCCTTTCACCGAAACACCAAGGATTGAATTGGCATCCGTATCAAAATACGCCATCAGTTTAAAGAGCATCTGAAGACTCATTCCTCGTAATCCCTCTTCAATTTTGGCATAATGTGTGTAACTCACATCCAAAGCCTCTACAACCTGCAACTGGGTAACCTTCTTTGCTTCCCTCATCTCACGCAGATTACTTCCTATTGTAAACAAATCAATACCATTATTTATCTTCATATCTATCAAATCACTCCTCCAAATTTGCCGCCAGTTCACGAACAGCTTCCACCGCTTCGTTTTCTGTGGCATATTCACCAACAAATGTTCCTTTCTTGTCATAAACCACAACCCCGTAAGCTGTAGTGACAAACCTGCATGTATCCACCGTAAGGAGTTTATCCCTACGGTTATAGCTCCTGCCTGCCATCAGATAGCAGCCTCCGGAACACATCTCACATTAACTCCATGCTCTAATAAATATACCGATACACCTAATGCCTCTGCTTTTCGCAAAAACTTCAACAGCTCCTCATCATCCTTGGAAATATCAAAAATGCTTTTAAGCACAACCACATCTATGTAGTCCTTCTCCATCCATGCAACAAGCTCATCAAGTTCCTCCCGGTCCACATCTCTGCCACTGCTGGAATCAACAATAACATCCACCAGCTCTATGTTTTTCAAGTATGCAACCTTCTTCATATCCGTTGCCATATCCATAATTTTGCTGTCGCTCTTACGGGATTTTATATACCCGATTCCTTTATATTCCCTTTGAATTGGAATAACTTCAATCATTCTTCTCATGTGAAAATCTCCTTTACCATATCAGTATTAGAGATCCGGCGCCTTCACTCTGTATTGGTCTTGATGACCATGAACTAATTCTACTAAACACTGTTGCAAATTAACATTTCACAACTGTTAAATCACTTATCACTTCTGTTAGATTTTAAAGCAGCCACCATAGCTCGCATGGATTGCATCACAATATTGATTTCCGATTCATTTAATCCTTCCAGCACTCCCAAATATGTTTTCATAGGCAGCCCAAGCAGATAATCTGCCGAAATTCCAAGCACCATACACACCCTGTTAATATCTTCTCCCTTCATCTGGGTATGCCCGTTCTCCCATCTGCTGATTGTAATAACGGAACACCCCACCTTTTTCCGCCAGCCAGTCTTGTGAATATCCGTGTTCTTCCCTTACCTGCATCAATCTTTCTCCCACTTCAAATCTGTCGTACATAATAAAATCCATCCTTTCTTGTTCCCGGCAATAACCAGTTACAAGAATGTTTGAGAACGAATAATTTTCTATCATCGCAGTCTTTACACATAAAAAAAGAACGCAAAGGAAAGCCAGTCCAAAACTAGTTATCTTTCCCCTGCGTCCGTGGTACCGCACATTGTCCTGCAATGCCGTCCTCATCAGGTGGCGCCATCATTTAATTTAATAATTGCAATTTTATACCTTAAACACTCCGTTTTCGGAATACTTAATCAACATCTGCTCTGTGTAATTCTTCAGTCGAAGAACTCTTTTACACTTTTAACACTTAAGTTCAAATCCACCAAGATTCAAATCCGCATTGTTGCCTGTAACATAATAATTCATAAACATTTTGTTACAACGACTATTTTTACATCTAATCTCAATCTTTCTATTCAATTCTGTTTACTCCTTTGCAATACAAGTTAAATTTGTCTTATCAAGAAATTCATTTTTCATTATTCCAAGTTCTATTCTCATTATATTTTCAAGGTTCTATAGCTCCTTGAATATTTTTCCAAACAACATTCTGAGAATCCTCCATTTTGTCAGTAATTTTTCTGGTAGTCTTTTTCTTAAAAAATTAAGATGCAGTCGCTCTTTTTGTACTTCCGTGAGTGACTGCACCGTTTTTTGAAGAATCTCTATATCAATCTGCCTGAGTACGCTATCTTCCAGAGATGCCTCTGTGTCCATGATTAATTTTCCGTATCTCCTTCCACATAACTATGCGCTATTATATGTCTTAAATCCCGCATTTCTTCCGTTTGTGCTTCTTTTCGAAAAATACTAACCAGAACTTTATAGCCCCTCATTAACATATGTATATTCAGATTCTCCAATTGCAAATTTTTGTCCATTTTGAAAATTTGTATTCTCCATTTTTATTCTGTGAAATAAAGAACACATGGCGGACCTGGTTATACCTACATCACAGAAGACTCCGACAAAAGACACAATCTATTACCCCGGATGTATTCTAGAAATATATTATGTAGATAAGGCATTTTAATCGTGATACATATCAAAAACCCCTCCAAAATTGCTTTTGGAAGGGTATGTTTTCCCATTTCGGTTAATCTGATTAATTTCATACATTGTGAAATACACAGCTTAATTGTACACACAAACAACATTTTTTTACAATTTTCCATAATTGCCTCCACTTTAACAGTTTTTTCACATTATCCAACAAAGTAGAGCACAATAATTTCTTTTTTACTAAACACTGTTATTTATTAACTGAATTTATATTACTTCACACATCTCCGATAAAATTCTTAGTATATCCATTATTTTACTCGTTTGCTTTGGTTCTAGTTTTTCTAACACACATATAATCTTTTCTTTACTTCTACATCCGGTATCCTCGCCAAGCATAATATAATCACAGCTTACAGATAATGCCCTCGATATCCGGCATAATGTATCAGCAGAAAACCCTTTCTTCCCTACTTCAATTTCATAAAGAAATTTAGCTGAGATATCTACCTTTTCTGCTAGGCTTTCTCTTGTATAGTTTTGGATTTCCCGGAGTTCTCGTATCCTTGCCCCAACTTCTATATTCGACATAATCTACCTCCAGATGCTATAATTCTACATCTTATAACCAGTAGTAAAAACCCTCTTATGTTCGTTTGCTTTATACCTCCGGTTCATATCAATAAGTCTACCTTATATCCTTTTAATTAAATGTTTATTTTACCTAATTTATATAAAAGATTGCTGAATACAAAAAATTTCTTCTTCTCATTGATTTTTGTCATAATTTTTCTCCGATTTTTCAAATTCAGCAAAAAAAATTCCTTATTCAGTTCAAAATCTCGTTTTGTCTGTCGGATCAGATATTCTTGGATTAGACGAAGGGAGGTTCTCATATGAACAAAATCAGAGCATATATTAAAGACAAATATGAGTTAAGTAATTATCAAATGGCACAACTTGTTTTTGTTTTCAAAACTATTTCTTCAGAATTAAGTAAAATATTTATTATGGGTATTGTGTTTCATAATCATCTGAAGCTGTATGCCTTTTTATTGTTGATAATGTGTTTTATAAGAACTTTTTCTGGAGGTCTTCATTTTTCCACATACTATGGGTGTTTAGCAGCCTCTACATTATATATTGGAACTATCATCTTTATTCTTTCTAAGATAATTCTTCCATTACATATACAACTTCTATTATTAGTAACTTGCATTATTACTTGTTATATAACAGGTCCAGTTTTATCTAAATATAGGACTGCTTTTCCTAAAAAGCAATTATATTTCTGTCGCAACATTACTTGTCTTATTATTTTTATATACACAATAATATTGTATATAATCCCTGAAAATCCTTACTTCATTGTAGGAACATGGATGATTATATTACATTCGCTACAATTAATTGTTGCGAAAATCATAAAGAAAGGAGATGTTAGATAATGATAAGCAATTTACTATGCTTTATTGCTTCATGGTCTTGGATTGTGGAAAATACCCTTCCTAGTGTTATTTTGTTTGGGGAATGTCCTTATCCTGCTGATGATGCAAATTAAATAACACAAGAGAAAGCGGACAAGTCATAACTTATCCGCTTTCTTGATTTCCAATGTTATTTCTATCCAATTTTCTTGTAAATATTCGGTATTGCAACACAAAACGCATGCATTATACTCTTCACATATCTTTTTAACATAAAATAACCCCAAACCACGATCTTTTCCTTTAGTACTTTTATTCTTCCGAAACCATGATTCAATTTCTGCATAGCTCACATGATCATAAGGGTTCATAATTGTAAACAAATACTTATTTGCATATTCAAAAAGTTTAAATATTATTCGATTTTCTCCTACTGTTCTTATCTGTGCTTCAATTGCATTATCTATAAGTATTCCCAAGATCTCAATAAGATAATATATAGGCATGTCTGATTCTGTATATGTTCCACTAACTTCGTATGTAACTAAAACATCTCTCGTCTCAGCTTCACAAAATTTCTCATATAAAAATCCAGAAACTGTACTATCACCGATAAATAATAGTTTATTATATCGATTTTCCTTGCAAATTTTCCCGTAATATTCATCCTGCGCTTTTATAAGTTCATCATATGACTTGCTTGTATATCTTATCGATAATAGTGCTGCAAGATGATTCTTAAAGCCATGTTGACGCAATCTAACAGAAGTTAACAAATCATTATACTCTTCTTGTATATTTCTCACTGTTTCTAATTCATTCTGTGCTAATTCCTTCTCTCCCTGTGTCACTCCCCATTTTATAAGCAGCCATAACAAAAATATAAATGCCGGAATAGTAAAGATAAAAACTTCTATATTAATTCTTCCTTCAATCTTCCACTCAATCGTCAACAAAAGAATTACTGAAAGTATAGAAGCAAAAATAATAAAAATAAACTTTTCTCTTTTCTTTATGAGTTCTCGTAATCTATATATTTTCCCTTTGGGTAAAACCCACAAAGAAAATAACGCAACCAACATATTTATTAATAACATTCTTAAATCTTCATATTGTAAATCAAGTCTACTAAATGGTAATAAAGCAATAAATTGCATAATTCCTACTAGAATCAGCATTATAAATGTATTTATTACAGCTCCAATAAAATTATCATTAAAACTATAAATACAATAACTAACTATAATAACAAAGGTAAAAAGCGTTGTGATATTGTTCAAATTCATTGCAATAACAAGCTCTAGTATAGCTAGAATTGCTACAAACAAAACAACAGTTTCAATATTCAATTTGATTTTTCTATTATAGATGCTGTGAATACAAACTACTATGGATAAAATCTCCCACAACACAGCAACGTGATAAAGCATTAATAACAACAACTCCTATTCTTATAGTACATTCACAAATTCTTAATTCATTATTTATCTTGACATAAGTATTCTTTGATCTTTGTTTTAAAAGTAATGCCAATATCTACCTTACCTTTAGATTCTTTCAATTGAATTACTCTATTAGGAATATCAATATTGTTTATAAACTTCTTATTCACTATAGTATTCCTACTACACTGAATAAAATCATTACAATCCAATGCATCTACTATTTTTTTCAATGTAATATATGGTATTTCAAGCACTTCTCCGCTTTTAATATGAATATACATTATATGATTAATACATTCTGTAAATACTATGTCTTCCCTATTTACAGCTAGTATAATTCCTTCTTTTCTAAAGTATAAAGTTTTTGATAAATTTATAGATTCCTCAAAGCGTAAACATTGTTCTACAAGTTTTCTTAATCTTTCAATATCAAAAGGCTTCTCAACAAAACTATAACAATGCAAATTCTCATAAGTGTATAATTTGGCATCTTCTAATGATGTAACAAATATAATTGGTACAAACGCATAATGGTTCACTTTTCTTATGTTTTCAACAAATTTAAGTCCTGATGAATCTCCCGGTTTGTTTCTATCTAAAATTATATCGACAATAAACAAATCAATTACCTTATCCATGGCACACTGATATGCATCTTTTAAATCATGAAATGGATATATTACATTGTTGACATCAACATTCTGAACAATTTTAGTTAAATTCTTTAGTGTAGTTAGGTTATCTTCCAGTATCAATATCTTTTTCATAAAGTATCCTCATCATATCTGCTTGATAATATCTATTATTTCAGCTCCATTTTCTTCAGCAGTTTCTAGTAGAGAAGAAATTTCGTTGATCATGCTGTTTGTATCCTTTAATACTACTGCCGGAGATATGTGAAACAGATTGTACAATTTCCAAATAATTTCGCTGTCTGGCATGCATCTGTCCTTCTCTAATTCGCGAAATTTCTTGATATCCACTCCTAATTTTTCAGCCATTGGCTTTTGCCGGATACCTGTCATGTGTCTAATAACAAGAAATATATTGGAAGTTTTTTTACATTCCAATACTAATGGTACATATTTCACCCTCTTTGCAATATCCTTCCACTGATCAGTATTGGACTTACAATCATTCAAAACTATCAATGAATAAATAATGCCTAAATAACAGCACAATTCAACATATGCACATTGTTGGAAATACTCAACATACTTTCCGACACATCTATATCCTGTGAAAATATAAAAAGTATCTATGTTTGCTTTAGAAAGATATTTTAACTCTTCATAACTTAGGCGATGAAATCCCTTTTCCACTTTACTATAGTTGCTTTGTGTAATATGAACCAAGCGCGCCATTTCTTGCTGAGATAGACCCAAGCGCTTTCTCTCTTCTATCAGCCTTTTTAACACTTCATTATACGTTGCACTCATAGGTAAACTTCCTTTGAACTACAATTCTATTTTTACCTATTTTAAGCCAACATATACACCTATTTTACACCTATATAAGACTAATACATTGAATTTCATTAAAAATATTCTTGTGCAGTAGATCCGTTTTCCCGGTATAAAGAGACACTTCTTTCTGGTCTTCCGAATCAATTATGTTATGTCATGAAAAATTTCTTACATAATAAGATATAATCAACATATTGCGTACAAATCAAATCTAGTAGAAGCGCTGGTCAAGAACTACACAATATTGTCCCCTCTAGCAATACAAAACACTTTATATTTTTAAAAACTTAGCTTTCCGAGTAAATATTCTGGTCTTGGTGCTTCTTCCTCAATTATCCGTTTTTGTTCTTGGAATTATACGATGGCTATAGTAGAATCAAGGTATCAATTGCAATAACGGAGATATAACGATGGCGACAGTAGATACCTCATTTTTGAATGCATTTTTCCCGAAAGAAAGTTTCAAAATATCAAATGTTATCCAAGATAAAATTTTGATACGAATGAAATCTGTTACAGCATGTTGTACCTGTCCTAAGTGTGGACAAACAACAAATAATTATCATGGTACATATATGCGTAAGATACAGGACTTGCCGATTTTGGGAAAGAATGTTCAGTTGGAGATAACCACTCACGAGTACAATTGTATGAATGAAGAATGTAATGTTACGTCTATATCAGAGACTTTTGATGGTTTTCTAAATACATATAGCAGGAAGACGGAACGTTGTACAGATTTTGTATGTACGTTGGCATTGGAAACAAGTTGTGAAGGGTGTGCTTGCATATGTAAAACACTTGGAATTAAGACTAGTGGTGATACTGTTATTCGACTTCTTTTGAAAAGGTATGCGCTTTTACCAAATTCAGAAAACGGAGATGTGATTGGTGTTGATGATTTTGCCTATAAAAAGAAAATACATATGAAACAATCATTGTAAATAAGAAGACACATGAACCTATTACCTTATTAGATGGTCGAGATGGAAAAACCTTAAGGGAATAGCTCAAAAATAACGTACAGGTAAAGGTTGTTACTCGTGATAGGGCAAGTGCTTATGCGAGAGTGATTGCGAAAGAATTGCCAAATGCAATGCAGGTTGCGGATAGTTTTCATCTATACCAAAATCTTTTAGAGGCATTTAAGAAAGCTTTGAATAAAGAAATCCCCATCACCATTACTATTCCGCATGCAGATGAAAATGCATGTAAAAAATCGTAGCTAATGTGGATATCTTTCCAAATTATTTAGAAAAACGTTATCAAATGATATATCAGATACAGGGATTTTTAAATGAAGGTTGCAGTTACCGGGAAATTGCAAGAAGAATAGGTGTTGGAAAAAATACAATTGCTAAATATCGGAATGGAGATTCAATGGAACTAAGTATGTATGGGGTGCGGCAAAGCAAATTAGATCCATATTACGATTTTGTAGTACAGTGTTTAAAATCAGGATGGAGTAAAAGCAAGACAGTTAAAGCTGTTTATGAAAAAAGATATACTGGTTCCCTAAGCAATGCCTTTGATTATCTTGTAAAAATAGAAGCTAAATTTAATGAGCGGTTTGCTCTTCAGCCATACATTGGAACGATGACAGAGACTTCAAAATATAGAATAGGCAGTTGCGGAAAAGATAAGAATTATATTACACGTGAGGGTATATTTCGATATATGTGGATGAACACAGAACTAACCGAAAAGCATAAATGTTATATCTTGAGTCAGTATCCACACATATATGAACTGCACAGCTGCATCAAAGAATTCAGAAGAATATTTGAAGAAAGGAAGTTCCCTTTACCATATCTATTTATTGAAAAATACAGTAAGAGCGAAATTAAAGCTTTACAAAGTTTTGCAAATGGATTAAATCGTGATATAGATGCTGTTGAGAATGCAGTAGCATATGATTACAGCAATGGTTTTGTGGAAGGAACAAACATTCTATTAAAAATGATAAAGCAAACAATGTATGGAAGGGGCGGTAAACTCTCACTTGAGGCTAAATTAAGATATCCTGAGAAACCGCTTACGAATAATTGAGGAAGAACCAGTTTGAGAGCCACAATTCCGGCAGTACAGAGCCACCCTTCCGGTGGAGTAAACCATCATTCCGGTAAATAGGAAATCATGATTCCGGACTTGTGGAAACCATTACATAGATTCCTTATACTGTAGTCATACACCGATTGGTGTAAATACATTATAAGGAGGGTCAATACCATGACCAAGTATCGCGAAATCATCAGACTTCATAGTCTGAACTTCAGCGAACGGAACATTGCACTCAGTTGCAGTGTGTCCCGAAACACTGTGCCAAAGGTTCTCAAAAAAGCTGATGAGATGAATATCTCATGGCCTCTTGATGAAACCATGACCGATGATGCCTTGGAAAACATTCTCTTTCCCAAGGAAAAGCCATCTACTAATAAGCGTATGCCTGACTATGCTTACATTCGCAAAGAATTATTGCGAAACGGAGTAAGCAAAAAGCTCCTGTGGAGCGAATACTGTGAGGATTGCCGCATGGCAGATGAAGAACCTCTCATGTATTCACAGTTTTGCTATTACATCCAGCAGGATGAGCAAAAACGAAGAGCAACCATGCATATACCACGAAAACCCGGTGAACAGGTTGAAGTTGACTGGGCTGGAGATCCGGCTCACATCATTGACCCTGATACCAGCGAGATTACGGAGGCATGGCTCTTTATAGGTGTTATGACTTATAGCATGTACGCTTACGTGGAAGCATTCATTAACGAGAAGCAGAAGGCATGGATTACAGCCCATGTCCACATGTATGAATACTTCGGTGGAGTTGCCAAGATACTCGTTCCTGATAACTGCCTTACGGCTGTTTATCACACAGGCGACTGGTACACTCCATCATTAAACACCAATACCATGAATTAGCTGAACATTACGGAACAGCAATTATTCCGGCACGGGTACGCAAACCCAAGGACAAGCCTGGCGCTGAAAGAACAGTAAAAAATGTATCTACATGGATTACTGCCGCCCTTCGGAATGAACAGTTCTTTTCTCTGGCTGAATTGAATTCTGCCATTAGGGAAAAACTTGAACAGTTCAATGCTAACACCTTCCAGAAAAAAGAAGGTAGCAGGCGTAGTCTGTTTCTTGTGGAAGAAATGCCATTACTGGCAACGCTGCCTGCTACCCGCTTTGAACTCAGCGATTGGAAAGTCGCTACCGTTCAGTTTAATTATCACATCGCAGTAGACAAGATGTACTACTCCGTGCCTTATCAGTATATCAAAAATAATGTCGATGTGCGAATAACAGAAACAACGATTGAAATATTTATGAATCACAATTGAATCGCCTCCCACAGACGCCTTTATGGACGTCCTGGGCAATACTCCACCCAGTCCGGGCATATGCCACAAGAACATCAGAAATATCTGGAGTGGAATGGAGATTGCTTTCGTAAATGGGCGAATCAGATTGGACCAAACACATATGAAGTTGTAAATGCACTACTTACCTCCGGCAGGGTGGAACAACAATCCTATCGAAGTTGTATGGGACTGTTAAAACTTGCAGAAAAACATACCCCGCAGAAATTGGAAATGGCATGTCAGAAAGCATTAAGCTATTCTAGTTCACCCAGCTACAAGAGTATCAAAAATCTTTTGGTTACTTTAAAGGATAGTGATATCCCTGTAGTCCATGAAGAGAAAAAGTCGAATTCATACGGCATCACAAGAGGTGCCAGATACTATGCCCATAAATCAAGAGGTAAGCACAATGATTAATCAAAGTACAACAGATAAACTTATTGAAATGCGTCTGACAGCCATGGCTGATGCATTCCGTATACAAACGAATGACTGCTCTATGAAGGATATTTCCTTCGAAGATCGTTTTGGTATGCTGGTTGACGTCGAATATACCAGCCGTAAAAACAATCGATTAAAACGCATTATACGCAATGCCGAACTTGAATAACCCGACACCTGTATTGCCGGCATCAACTACCGTTCAGGTCGAAAACTCAATAAAGCACTTATTAACCGCCTTGCCACTTGCGAATACATTGCAGAGTACCGGAACATTTTTATCACTGGTGCAACAGGAAGCGGCAAGACATACATGGCCTGTGCTTTCGGCATGGAAGCCTGCAAGCAGTATTACACAGTAAAATATGTCCGTCTTCCGGATCTGCTTCTTGATTTGGAAGCTGCCAGAAATGAAGGTACATTTACAAAAGTGCTTTCAAAATATACCAAACCCTTGCTGCTCATCATTGATGAATGGCTGTTGCTAAAACTTAATGAATCAGAATCCAAGAATCTCTTTGAACTGATCCATAAGCGTAGGAAAAAGTCTTCCACCATCTTTTGTTCCCAGTTCAGAGAAGAATGATGGTACGACCGCCTGGGTGGTGATGATAACCCGTTGGCAGATGCAATCATGGATCGAATCGTCTATGATGCATACAAAATCAATATCGAAAGTATTGATCCCACTAAGGACATCTCCATGAGAGAGGTCTATGGTATAGATCAAAGCATGATACAGTAGTTAATAACAAGGTGGCTCTGTTTGTCCGGAAGGGTGGCTCTCGCCACACCGGACAGGCGGCTCCGCCGCAACGTAATAGTCACTTACTTTACATTTGACGTTTACCATAGACTAAATCTACATAATACAGTAATCCCCAGGCTGCCGATTGATAGCCTGGGGATGTTGTGCAAAAATAACGCCATAAGAGTTCATATTAAACTTCCTAGTTGTATGTAGTAATCCCAGTTAGCTAATATTGTTTTCATCAACTAATGTCTTACAACAGGCTAACCCTCAAATCTACAAGTGAGAGCATCTCATATTATCTCCTAGCAATATTCAATAATGGTGACCCTATACAAACCATGATATATCCATACAATTTTTTTATCAGTTCTTAAACAATAAATATAAATCCTCTCATATTTTCTTTTTCTCTTCCTTCAAAAAAAATTCTGATAATACCATACACTCTTCATTTTTTATAAAATCAATCAATTCACCCATCCTTATTGCAATCTTTTTATCATTAGTAATGTTATACTTAAAGCATAAATTTTTAAGTACCCTAGCTTTTGCAACAATATGTCTATATCTTTCTACTATATTATAATCAGATAATATCTCTAATCTATTAAACATAATTACTTTATGTTCATATATCAGACAAAATATTCTTTTATCCAAATACCTTGGATATACATTAATCATCTCTTTTATTGCATCACATATTTTCACCCCCCAAACACCATCAATTTTTCCGGTAAAATAATGCATATAATTTGAAGAATTGATTCCGTAAAGATACTGTTTCATCATTTGATATATATATTCCCTATTTAGTCCATTCTGATAAATAGTAGATTTATATCTTATTTTGCTTAGAACAAATAGCTTCCATTTAGATTCTACCCCATAGTTTTTATTTCTCTCCCTCTTTAACAATTGTGACATATTTTTATCAAAAAAAGAATGTATAATTTCATCAAAAGAAATACTAAGTAATCCTATATCATTTGTTTCCTTAAGAAAATTCATACTATAAAAAATTTTTTTCTGAGAATTATATCCATACAAAAATTGCGAATGTATTCTTGATGCTTTTCCAAATCTTCTTGCAGAATGAATGCACGACTCATTACAATACAAAACAAGATAATTTCCATTATTAATTTCGTTCATTATCCACTCTATCAAATTATTTTCGTTTAATTCAATTATTTGGTCTGTAATTACAGTCACTCTAAGATTTTCTTGATCATGATACAAAAAATCTTGAAAGGGGAAAAACTCTAATTTATTCTCAACTTTATCATAGAACAATTGTATAAAGTTATTTATTATCCAAAAATTATTAGAAACATCAGATTCTATAACAGATGACAAAATAGCAATTGGCAAATAACATTTAACCGTTGGTGGATAATGAATTGGTAATTTTTTATCTTCTTCCATTTTCTCCCACTTCTTTCTCAACATATTCAATTATATCCTGCATGTTTATACTTTCTTTTTCAAAAAAATCATCCGAAAAAACAAACTTATATTTTTCTTCCAATTGCACTAAAAATTGTACTAGCATTATTGAATCCACACCTAAAATTCTAATATCTTCAAAATAATCTATATTTTCACAATTTATTTCTGAATAACTATCAAAAAACAAATCTACAATATCTTCCTTAAACTTTTTCATCAAAAATATCCTTTCTTATTTTTTTTCGATCAATTTTGCCACTTATTGTATAATCGAACGATTCAATTTTTAAATATTTAGTAGGAATCATATAACATGGAATGACCTTCGACAAATAATTCTTTATTCTTTTTTCTTCAATATTATCATTTGATGAATAAATCAATTGCAAATAATCTCTTTCATTACAAGTTTGCTTTACAACAATAGCTTCATTAATTCCTTTTATTTTTTTTACAACATTTTCTATTTCTTCAAGTTCAATTCTGTTTCCATTTATTTTCACTTGATTATCATATCTCCCAAGAATATAGTACTTACCATCTTCATATTTACATACATCACCTGTTCTAAAATATTTTTGTCCATTTAAAATTATAAATTTTTCCATATTTAAATCTTTATAATCTCTATATCCATCTGAAAGACATCCTCCCCCAATCAGCAATTCTCCCAGCAAATATCCTTCTTTTTTTTCTTGAGTTAACAACTGATATTCTACATTATTTATTTCCAATCCTATATCAACTTTGTCACTACGATTAACCAAACTGTATGATGTCCAAACTGTACACTCTGTTGGTCCATATGCATTGTATACTTTAAGTGTATTAGACATCACCCTATCTCTCAATTCATCAGGGAAACCTTCTCCTCCCAATACAAGAACTTTAATATAACAAAGCATATCTTCAAATTGCTTATGTATTGCTAATAATCTAAATCTTGACGGAGTTGTTTGAAAAAAATCTACTTCATAATCCATAATTTCTTTAATAATATATTTTATATTTAATCTTTTAGAATTTTCTATTAATACTACTTTTAACCCCCTTTGCAATGCCCATAAAGTTTCCATAATATATATATCAAAAGAACATGATGTAATTGAAATGGAAACATAACAATTAGAAACATCTATTGCTTTACTAGTACCATCCAAAAAATTTCGTAACGAATTTTTACTTATTACTACACCTTTGGGATTGCCTGTGCTTCCAGAAGTATATATAGTATATGCCTCTCCTCTTCCAAACTCATTTGTAAAGATCTCTGTGCATTCATCAAACTTATTTTTCAAAACTATTTTTCTCTTATCTATCTCTAAAAAATTTATATCTTGATCTGTTAATAGCAAATCACATTCATCATGTATAATTTGATTTACACGAGCTATTGGCAGGCTTACATCAATTGGTATGTATGAGTTATCAGACGATAAAATAGCTATTATGGAAATTAATGTATCTAAATCGTTTCGAAAATAAACTCCTATCCGTATACTATTTTTTTTGCTATTTCTAATTATTGCTGATAATACCAACTCAACTCTATGTACAATATCTGTATAATTATATAAAACATCTTTATAAATGATACTGCAATCCTTACTTATTATCAAATTCATAATTGTTGTTCTCCTTAACTATTCTTTATCACTAGCCGAACCAAACATACGTGTTTTAAATGAATTCTTCCATTGCATTTTTTCAGAATATTTATTTATTTTGTATTCTTGTATTTTTTTTTCTTCAATATGAGTTAGTTTATCTAATACATTATCCTCATATCCGTCATTATATAACTCCTTCAAATAATAAAACGTGTAATATAATGCATCTTCAAATAAATATTTCTTTGCAAATTCTATAGCTTTATTTAATATAGCATTATCACAACAATTCAAAATATATTCTCGAATATCACAAAACTTTATAATATTTATATCTTTATTCCACTTAGCAAAGTATAAATTACTAGCTTCATTATACAAATGTGTACACATATGTATTAAATACATTTCTTCATCCATTTCTTCATGAGAAACTGTTTTCAACATGGTATCTACAGCCGTTGAATCCAATCTATCATCTAGCGAAAATCTAAAATCTATTTTAATTTCTATTGGATATCCATATTCACACAATTTTACAAAAGGATATAAATTTCCCATATTTAATTTCCATAAAATTTCTTCTTGCCTGCTCATTTTAACAATGCAATCGTTTTTACATTTTCCCTGAACATATCCCAACTCGTACATTATGCCTATAATCTTATTTACATTTTTTTTTGAAATCAAAATGTCTAAATCTCCAGAAAATCTAATTTGATAATTCAAATAAAGTTTATTCAATAAAAAAGCACCTTTGACTGGAGCAACAATAATATTATTTTCTTTGCATTTCTTCTTAATTATTTCGAGCTCTGACATAAGAATTTTATTTTTTTCTGCAAAGAAAAGCGATGTTCCTTTAAGTAAATCATCCAAATATCTGGGTAATACAATCTCCAACCTAAGTTTCTTTATATTAAAATAAATTAAGGTAGCAGATTTATTTTTTATAGCATATTCAAACACTTCATTCCAATCAATTCTATTCATTGCAATGATATTTTGAATTTGCTCAACATTTTCTTTACTAAAAGTCAATCGCGATAATAATATTAACAAAGCTTGTTCTGGCTTTAATGTGGAATCAATCATAAGCTCTTTCCTGTACCGTCCTTTCTAATTGTTTTATTAACATAGTTGCGTAACTTCCTTCCTTCAAAACAAACGAAACATATGCACTATAACTTCCATCTATATTTTTTTCATAGGAATTCAATCTAACTTTAACTTGCTCGAAACAACTTCTTAATGTACTCTTTATTTTTATGTCTTTCCCTCTTTTACTATAATACGTATATGATATATATCTATTTCTATATATAGATTCCAAATCTTTACATATATGTAAAGATATCGGAAATGTATTTATTTCATATATACATTTCCCGAACCTCATAATTTCTTTGTCTAACTTTAAGTTCCATAAAAAACTCATATATGAATTTATGAAAAAAGTCTTTTGAGAATCAATTATTTTCAAAGTGTCTTCATTACTAGTATTTTCATATATTTGTCCTGATTCAGTTAAATATCTTTTTACCAACTCCATATTATTATTTATTATCGCCTTACCTATTAAGTGTGTATTATGGATTTTACCTGGTAATCCAAAACGTTGTTCCCCATAGTAATTGATAAATGGAAAAAGTAATGTATGTTTATTAAATAGAGATAGCATTCCTTTCATCTCTTTTTCACTTATTCCTCTTATCTGAATATTAAATATATTTCCTAATAAATTGCCAATGTTTATAGGAAATTTAGAATATCCCACTATTTGTAACACTTCAAAAAAATCATCTTCAATTGAAAAATACGGCAAATTGTTAACATTATATTTTCCTTTAATTGCAATTGTTTGAAAAGTAATTGCATCTTCATCTTTAAGCCCTGCATACGAAATTTCATCAATTAAAATATTCATTTTCTCTGCTATGGTTTTCATCATATCCACAGTGCGTATACCTTTTTTCCTTACTTCTATATATGTATAATCCTCACCATGGTTATACAATAAATTATATTCGTTAATTAACTCTTTAACAATAAAGTCATCATTGCTTTGTTTTAATATAAATGCCATTCTACAATAAATACAAAAATGTATCTTTCTCCTCTTAATTTTTTCGCTTAGTTTATATCATTTTTTTCCCATCTTTACTCATATATCTATCACCTAGAAAATTTTTATAAAAATCACCTTCTCTTTTAATTATTGCAAGCTTGCATCTTTTACAAATAAAATCTCCATTTATTACTTTACCTTCTCTAAAAGTATTTCTAACTTCTCGTGCAATTTCTCCATTCCATACATCTTTAATACTAGTTAAAAATACATTTCCCAAAATAACTTCACGATCCCAATCTTGCGAACATATTATTGCATCTCCATTTGCTAAAATACACATTCTTTCAAATGGACGATATAACTCACAACCAAATATAAATCGGCTATCACTATCTAATAGTGCGTTTTTTTGACACTCTACATTACCAGCTCTATCTAAATATCCCAATTTATGAACCTGTAACTCAGGAAATAATTTTTGAATATTTAATATATTATCCTTTTCAATCCAAGGACACATTACCGTATAAATTTCTGTATGTATTATGTTATTATTAATTTTTACAAATTTATTAATCAATTCATATGTTTTTGCAAAATTTAAACCGGGCATTAGTTCTTTATAAGTTAATTCATCACCGCCAAAAAAACTTATCCTTAAATCATCAACTAATTTTTCATCAACTATAGAAGCCATTAATCTTTCAGTCATACCTGAAAAATTTGTAGATAGCTCAACAAAGAAATTACTTAATTTTAATCTACGTAATATATCTATCAAACGTATATCTAATGTAGGTTCATTATTCATATATGGAATTACTCTCTTAATATACTGTTTATTATCATCAAGCTCGCACATTATTTTTTCAAACATTAAATCATCCATCGTTTGTATAGCATATTTTTTTTGTTTTACTTCATAAGGACAAATTTTGCATTTTGCATTACATAATGAACTTGTTTGAAACTCTATAATTGGGGGGAATTCTATTTCATTCATTCTAATATCCAATTCTATTACCTCCGTCAGCTATAATAACATTTCCTGTTATCCAATTAGATTTATCACTTAACAAAAATTCAATTATATCAACTATATCAGTTGCATAAGTAAGACGTTTAAGCGGTGTATTTTCAATAATTTTATTTATTTTGTTATTATCATATACAGATACATCACTTAAAAACAATCCAGGTTCAATACAGTTGCAAACTATTTTCTTTTTTCCCAATTCTTTAGCCAAAAGTTTAATAATGAATTCTAAATATCCTTTGGTAGAAACATATGGAACTGTTCCATAATTTGAATGTTCAACCAAATTAGTAGATATACCAATAAAATTACCTTTTTCAAATTTATTTTCAAATTTTAATATTACATTTATTATTTTAATCAATGATAAAACACTAATTTTAATCTGTTCAATCCAAATACTGTCTGTAAACATATTATCCCATTCTGTTTTACAATACTTTCCCGCTGCATGTATAAAAATAATTTCATTAAATTGCATTGATTCCATAATTTTATATAACTTATTGCATAGTTTTTGTATATCAGAATCCAATGTAAAATCACAATTAATTACAAAATCATCATTATCCGCATTTATTTTTTTTTTGTTACAAATCAAAATCCATGTATCCACCGGTTTTTTTAATTTGTATATTTCTCTTCCCAAATTTCCAGATGCTCCCGTCAAAATAAATAACTTTTTCATCACCTATTCCTTTCTGTTTTATATTTATTCATTATCGAATTCTTACCTCTCAATCTTTGAATTATATTAATTACCGCACCTACTCCATGTAAAAAATATGCTATAATTCCAAATGAATAAAAATCACACAATAAATTATAACCTCTTTTATTTAAAAAAGAATAAACCCAATAATTTATTCCATCTAAATACAGCCAAACAAACAATAGATATGTAATCATATATTCATAACCATATTTTAACATAATAGAACTCGGTAAAACTAACACCATTGTTATAGGTGAAACTAACCAATATATTGCATGCAAAAATAGCTTTAATGCATAAATCATCATTTCAAATTTTTCAAAAAATTTTAGTTTTCTTTGTGATTTTTCAATTTTATAATACTTCCATGCATCAAACGGACCATTAAACCAAACATTTTGTTGTTTCAAATACACACTAATCCTATTTGTAAATTCAGCCTTTTCTAATATCCCCATTGGAATAATTTTTATATCATTTACATTTAACTTAAATCCCAAGAACGCATCTTCATTTATAGTATCTTCCGGAAAGCCACCAACACTTTCCAATACTTCATTAGAAATAAACAAGCCATGTCCAATTACATAATTCATTTTTCCAAAAATAATATTTAATAAACTAAAATATTTAAATTTTTTCATTTTTTTAACAAAAATATTTTGATATATAGCGCGTGAATACTCAAATAAAATTGACCATCTATTTTGCCACATAACACATGAATTTATAATGTGTTTTCCGCAAAACATTTCGTAATAACTATACTGCTGAATACAATAATTTTTATAATTAATATTTTTTTTATATATATTTTCAAATTCAAAAAAAGTTTTCTCTGAAATCCTTGAGTCTGCATTATAAATACATATCCAAAAATTTCCTTTTTCCACTTCTTTTATCTTCTTTATTGCATAATTTATTTGATGTGCCATAACACCTTTATCGCTTGGAAAATTATATAAAAAAACTCTATCATAATTATGTTTCTTTAATTCAGTAGATAATATATCATTTGTTGTAATATCATCAACTTCTTTAGAAGTAGTCACAAAAACTAAATTGTAATTGCTTTTTTTCACAATAATACTGTAAAATGAATCAAGTGTACTAAGTACTATATTTTTCTCATATAATAACGGAATGATAATGTAAAGCTTTTCATTAAAACTATTTATTTTTAGCTCAGAAGACTGATTTTTTTCTTTTAACAATCTACCAGACACTATTAACCAAATAACATTACGAATAAAATTACTAAAATAAATAAATAAGATGTATATCATACAATCCTCACCTTAAAATAATAATATATTTTCTAAATATTTTTCCCATTCCATATTTTGAGTATCAATGTACATTTTGGGCAACTTAGAGTGCTGCGATAAATTTAATATACGTTGTTGAATATCTATAAAATAATTTATAGCTCCATTTCGCTTTTCCAAATCATCTAAATATACATTCCAACTTTGTGAGTTCCTATGTTTTTTCGTCAATTCTATGCTTCTTACTTTTATTGAGTTTTCAGGCAAATATAAAACTATTAGCTTAAAGCCCATTTGAAATAAAAGACTATCGATTTCTTCAAATAAACTATAATCTGAAATATTATATTTAATGAAATTCTCTATATGAAAGGTTTCTAGAAATACATCAACTTTGCTTTTATAATTACTATTACCATATAATTCATATAACTCATCCAGCCAAATTATCATGCCCGTAATCTTCTTCATATTTTTTTTGACTTTGTTTTTTGCAATCAATGTTTCATCTTTAAATGCAACTGAAGAAGTATAAAACTGTGATAAAATAATAGAATCTTTTTTTTTTAATCCTGTAATATCATTATACATATTTAATATTGTAGTTTTCCCTGTACCTGTTATTCCTTCTACTATTATCCTATTCATAAACGCTCCCCTCTTTTATATAATTGACCATCATATCATATTCCTTTTTTACATTTTTAATTGAAATAACCTTAAATTTATATATACTAATTCTTTTTCCATAATTATCTTTCATTAAATTACACAAATTCCAAATTAATAAGTTTATAATTGAAGCAAAATTTTCTTTTTGTTTTTTTCTTCTGATTATTCTACAGCATAATTTTATGATATTTTTTTCTTTACAATATATGATAATATCTGCATTTACAAATAATGACTTCATAAAGTCATCTAAATACGCTCCCTCTACTATCCAATTGTAGGTATTAATAATACTACTAATTTTATCCTCAATAAAAACAGCATTATGAACTTCTGTAAATTTTTTTTTCCAAAAAATATCATCAATAGAATAAAAATCAATTAATAAATCTTTGCTTAATCTTTGAGACAGTAATGTTTTACCAGTTCCAGATGCGCCATACACCAATATTTTCATTATTAAACCTTCCCAGTACTAAATCTACATTTTTCTAATTCAATTTCTTTTGTTATTAACGACAATAGATCGTTTTTAATTAGTGAGAATTCAAATTTTGTATATTTACGTTCAATCAACCAATTATTGCACCAATTATCATCATAAGGCGTCATAGTACATAAATCCAAAATTTGAAAAGCACTTTTTTTAGATACAATACTATATTCTGTTCCTGAATTATCAAAACAAATTTCTGGGAAAATACATTTTTTCAATTCACAACATGCAATAGAATCCACTCCAAAAATTTCAGAAACTTCCGTAGTAGATAATTCAAATTTGATTTTACTTCCAATCTCATTACTTTTATCAGTAAAAAATAATCCATTCTGCATCCTAGTAAACTTTTTATCAGAATATATTGCACTTTTTAATTTTGCTATATTGTTAATTGTTCCTTTCCCCACTCTAGTAGCCAATGGTATATATATAAGATATAACTTATTATTATGTACACCGACTGCAACTCTATCATTTGCAACAAATTTCATGCCCACATTCAAATAAGATAATAAGCAAGAAGTCTTTCCCTTTGCTTTTTCTCCACAGATTATTATTCCACGGCCATCTTTATCCTGAACGGCTGCTGCATGCAACAAAATAAATTTGTTATTTTCATAACTTCTAAATAATATTTCTCGGATAATTCTCAAAACAATAGCCTCAGATTTTATATTTGATGTTACTACCTCATAATAATTATCCTTATTAATCACCACATAATTTTTTTGATAATCATAAAATAGTTTTATTTCATTATATCCAATTTTTTTAATATAACTGTTATTTTTATGTATCTTTATAGTTTCAAATTCAGTTACACATTCTTGCATTTTGTAAAGCTCATCTAATACTAACTCATTACTAATATGTATTATATTAAAATATTGTATATTAAAATCTATTTTTCTATCATACCTTTGTAAATACTGTTCAATATAGTTTAAAACATTAATACTTTCTGATGAAAGATTAATAACAACACCTGGAAAAACAATATCCGCTTTATTAAATTTTAAATTAATTAACTCTTCTTTATTTTTTAAAATTTCCTTAAGAAGTTTCATAAATTAATTCCTTTCATAAACTCTTTTAGCAATTTAAATTTTCCAATCAAATTGTAGCTATTATAACCATATCCTCTAAAAATAAAAACCCCTTATTGTTCCATATAAATTGAAAAATAATTCTATATCTTTTTATATAAAGACATGGTATAATTTAATAACACCACAATACAGGGAGGAAATAATATGAAGAATGATTTATTATTTAAAAACGATGATTTTATCTTTTCTTATCGAGTAACTGGTCTGCTAATCCATAATGATGAAATACTATTACAAAAACCAATAAAAGAACAGGGCTTTTCATTACCTGGCGGACATGTAACTTGCATGGAACCTTCCTATAAAGCATTAATACGTGAATTTAAGGAAGAACTAAACATTGACATTGTCATAAAAAAACTACAAGCAATTGGAGAGATTTTTTTTACTTGGGGCAAACGACCATGTCATCAAATTAACCTGTACTACCAATTAGAAATTGATGATAAAACATATTCCTCACTCAAATCGCAGAATGAACTCTTTTGCATAGACAATTTAGGTCAAAAACGATATGATTTATCGTTTCATTGGTTCAAAATTCAAGAACTTGATAACATAATTTTATATCCAAAAGAAATTGTCCCTATAATAAAAAACAACTCCGAATATCCTTTGTATTTTTTAAGCAATCAAATATAATTTTTTAAGTCTTTCTTTACATTTCACTTCTTTGTTGTAAAGAAGGACTTAAAAATCGTCTATTTTATCGTAAACGTCAAACCACTCTCCTTAACTAAAGTTTAACTTTATGTCATACTATAAAAACTCTTTTAAGTTTTTATAGTAGACTAAATCAAATGGACAAGTGTTATAACACACGAAGTTCGTAAAAAGTATTTGCAAACAGACTCTCTATCACTTATTTAAAAGAATCAGTCAAGAATCTTTATAAACTTGTAATCGCTTCAGCTAATACGGTATGTGTAAGAAATGGCAGTGAAGTAGTTGCATTTACAGAGATCCGCTATCGACCATGAATTCTGCTACACTGAGTGAAAATAGATTTTGTCCGGACAACGCCACACAGACTGGCTCTATACTCATTGATGTTTCAAGTACTGCATTCGATGCGATGCTTGACAAACTATTTGTATTAACCAATCAAATTTACTGAGATAGCTAATATTTCTAAAAATATTATTGTCTATGTCAAAACGGATCTTTAAAAGGAACCTGATGGTCTCGCACAACTAATTGGAACTAAGTATGACGGTAAGTGCTTAATTTTGGGATGTACTCCTGAAAATGTATTCCGGATTCCATGCCAGAAATCCGGAACGCAAACGTTTTACTCTATTTTACACTGCACAGCCCCTTCACGCTTTCATTCCACGGAGCTAGGTTTTCGAATTCTTCATCTGACATATCCTTGTTTGCCTTTGTTCAAACAGGAAATTCAGATATTTGTATAAATCCAGTCCATAGGCTTTTGCCATTTCTACAACTGTGAGATACAGCGTGTTTGCCTGTGCACCTTCTAGTGTGTCAGAGAATAGCCAGTTCTTTTTGTTATGTGCTCATAGAGTCTAATTGAGCTTATTTTTATAATGCAGTTCACTTTCTATGAGCACATAATTTTTTGTCATAATGAATTCAAGAAGTTCATGATATCTGCAGATGGCTTGTATTTATAAGAACTGTTACCAGCACTTCCCACTTTTTCCATAGCTTTACGTTTAAGCTCCATATCGGCAATCATATATTTATGTGTCGTTTCTATACTTGAATGTCCCAACCATATGGCTATTGTCGATATGTCAACACCCGATATCAACAAATTCATTGCAACAGAGTGTCGGAACGTATGTGGTGTAACTGTTTTCTCGCGTAGACTTGGAACTTGAGCTGTTACTTGAGATACAAGTTTATTAATGCGTGTTCGTACACCAGAACGTGTTAATTCATCACCGTTTTTGTTTATAAAAAGATAATCGGTGCATTCAGCAGGGTAGGTTTTTAAATACTTATTTATATATTTTACAGTAGTTTTCCATAATGGAACTTCTCGTTGTTTACGACCTTTACCATGAATGATCACACTTGCATGATTAATAGAGTCTGCGCCATGAATATCTGATATTTTAATTTCAAGAAGTTCTGACACTCTAACACCCGTATTGTACATAAGCAAAAGCATCAATTTATCACGTGCTCCTATAAATGTATTTGTATCACAGACTTGGATTAAGGCATTAAATTCCTCTTTCATTATAAAACTCATAACCGGTAATTCGTGCTTTTGAGCAGGCAACATAAGAACCCGTTTGCTTATTGCACTATATTCAGGAGCTGTTTCGGCTACATATTTCATAAATGATTTTATAGCTGCTATACGATTATTTATCGTTACTGGTTTATTTTTTTTCTTTTCCTCAAGATATTTACAAAAGCATTGCAGATACTCAAGATTGAAATGATTTATACTTACTTTTGTTGCAGATATTCCATGCACATCTTCCAGATATCGCAAATATAATCGAAATGTGTCCTTATAAGAACAAACCGTTTGATAGGAAACTTTTCTTTGTTGCATCAGTCGTAGTAAAAAATAGTTTTGGATCAGTGTTTGTATGGAAAGCAACTCAGATTTCATCATCATTCCCTCCAAACTGTTCCTCATACTTTGAACACGATACTTTTAATAATTCGGGGGTTGCAGATAAATACCAGAAGGTATCTGCCGGTTTTACATGTCCTAGATAAGTTGATAAGACATGTAGTTTTTCATTTACGTCTTCTCCCTGCTCATTCCATCTTAAGATTGTATTGCAGGCAAATGTATGGCGAAAATCATATAATCTTACATATGGATATCCTGTAGGCTTAGAATTGGTGCATGGACGAATCAGCTTAAATGCATATGCAAGTGATGATTCGGTCAGTTTTTTGCCACCTGTTGTATAAAAAAATGGATCCTTCGATGATTTTAATCCCAACTTTTCTTCAATCCACTGACGGTAAGAGCGAAGTTGTACCGTTACACTTTTGTGTATTGGTATATATCGTTCTTTTGAAAACTTTGTTTTTCTTATATATAATGTATTATTTTTAAAATCTACATCTTCGTTCAAAAGATTCACTGGTTGGTTCAGATGGTCTCATTCCTATAGACCACAGCAATCCGATGATGATATTTGTTGTGTATGAGCGAATTCCATCAGGTGAATAAAGATTTTGACATTCATCCATAAGAGTCCTAACATCTGATTGCGAATATATATATGGTGTAGGAAGCTCATGGACATTTTTAAAAATCAAACTATGTATAATCTCACTCTCGCAGTCGAAGGAATACATATACTTAGAAAATGGGCGTATTACTTCTATTTTTCGTCCCATAGTCTTATCTGACTGCTTGCCGGAGGAAACCCATTTCAATACGATTTCAGTTGTTAAAGTCCCATCATAATTAATAGATCGAGTATAAGCATCAAAGCGTTTGAGTACAGTTGCTTCATGTGTCAGCTTAAAACCAAGACTGTGCTTATATTCAAGATAATCTTTTAATTGTCGGGAGATTCTGTTACTTTCCATCACAATCACCTCCCGGCCAAGGTACTACAACCGCTTTTAAGTGTTCAAAATCCACTTTTATATAGGCTTTAGTTGAATCGAGAGATTCATGACCAAGTATATCTGCTGTTAATTTAAGACCTGTACCATTATTGAATATCTTTGATGCCGCTGTCCGACGCAAAGCATGTGTTCCTTTCCAATAGCCAGTAATGTGTTCTTTTTCAAAAGCGTTACGAATAACGTATCGGACATTTTCACGGCTCATACAAGTGTACTGATTTACATACTTTCTTAAAAGAAGGTGTTTTTCATCAGAAACAGAAGGTCTATAGCGAAGGATATATTCTTCCAGAAGTTTTCCCAATTCAGCAGATAAGTGTAACTGTCTAACATGATTATTCTTTGTATTATGTATTTGAATCAACGCATTTGTCCATTTAATGACACTCAACATAATGTTCGGAATTTCAGAACAGCGTAATCCTAGATCAAGCATTAGGCGGATTATGATGTTATTGAGAATACCCATTTCTTCATCATTCTTGTAATGGAAACGCAACCGTTTTTCCTCGTCTGCTGTAAGTATGATAGGAACATTTGATTTTTGCCAGTCGGCAGATGTAAGTGGTAATTCTAATACCGATCTATTTATTACATATTCCTTATATTCGAGGAAACGGAAAAAGTTTCTTAATGATGTAATATATCTGCCGATACTTGATGCTTTTATGTTTTGAAAAACTGTACATATATACTGGTTTATATCCTCAGCTGTTAACATTGACCAGTCACTAGGAATGCTATCTAAGGAATCAAGAAAAACTTAAATATGATGACATTCTGCTGTTGCTGACATGCTTGTTATGTGTTTGAATTCAGTGGAATATTTGAAAAATTCTTCCAGCAATTCCTTATGTCTTGTTGTTTTATATTTCTGCTTTCTATCATAGTTTCTAAAGACTTCACCAGTTTGCATCTGAAACAATAAACTTGAAGCAGGTCCTATGTTGTGTCTGGTGGACAGACTAAAAGTTTGATTGTTATCGATCAGGGTATAATTTATGTGCTCATACAAAAGTTGTGTTTCTGCTACATTCCATGAATCTGGTGCTTGTTCTAACGCTTTCGTATAAGTATGAATTGTTTGTGGAGAATATCCCCTGTTTCTAAGGAATTTCTCGAAGTTGTGAATGATTTCTAGGTTCATAAGCTACCTCCTTTACGATTAATAAGGTAACTATGACATTTTTCTTGAAGTATGTTAAGAGCACATAACTAAGTTCGGCGCATAATTACGACCTACTGTTACTGATCGAATACTGTTCTCGCTGAGATTATTTCTGAAACTGCAACGACCATCTTCAAGATAGGTCATCAGGAACTTTTCACGATTACGGATATAAGTGATAGCTTTCCCCAGTTTCCCATTACTGCCGTGAACCACTTGTTTCAGCCACGCCAAAAAGCCCTAATAACCGTTTTTTTGTCTATGATGCGGTGTGTGTAAATTTGCTTATAATTAAGTCCCTTTTCTCTGTAGGACCGTTCATATGCGAACAGTTTTTACAATTAAGAAATTCCTGGACTGCGAGATTGGTATAATCCTTATCCATTCCCTTTGATATCCGTCGGCCATCAGATAGAATCCGTGATTGATTCCATTCAGAAGTCTCGAGTTTTCTCCTGCTCTCGTAGGAGTGTAATTATAGAGGATAATAGGATTCAGACCATCCTCTCCGGTACGGAACACCCACAAGTAAGTTTTTGTCTTAGCTCGCCTGTTATCTTCCTTTAGGACTTGTACCGGTGAAACCGCTTACGAATAATTGAGGAAGAACCCATCTCACAAGAATTTATCATAAATCCTTTAGAATGTAATCATGCACCGAGTGATGGCGGATTTCACCCCGGATTATTCCGCACAATCCCATTTCCTGCAGGGCTGTTACTGTTTACTAAGCCAAGGATTTTTCTTATTCCTGTTTTATCATAAACCCATTACATTACCAAACTCATTATTACACACATCCTCCAATTTTTCGTGTGCTATTTCAATAATATCAACAATTTTTTCCAAATTATTCCTTATTATGTTACAGTCAATTCGTTTCTTAGTTCCCAACATTATAAATCCTATCCTTCTTTCCTCTGCAGTCAATTGAACAAAAGAAACATCTTTATTTAGATACTTTTCTATTTTACTTTCAGGATAATTATTATAGTCTTTAAATCCCCCTTCAAAATACGTCTCAACAATACTTAAATCTCTAGATGACAAAACTTGTAATTCAGCTCCTGTATCATTCTCTATTCCATACGAATAAACTTTTGATGCCTGCTGTCTTCTTTTAATGTCATAATCATAATATTCATACACAACAGCAAAATTGCATTGAAAAACACTGACTATTTCTTTTAACGGCTTTTCTATTTTGCCATATATATTAACTAAATATTTGTTAATTGTTACATACTTTGCATAAATCTTTTTTCGTATTTCACGCATTTCTTTTTTCATTATTTCTTCGTTCCAGACTCTAGTACCCATATGTGCAAATAAAGTTTCATTTTTTAATTTTTCTATTACTATGTATTTATTTTTAATAAGATATGCAACCAATGCCCATGTAGTATATTGTTTTCCCAAAATAGGATAATCAATAATGTCTGCAATTCCTTTCCTAGCTATCAACTTTTGTAACTGTTCATATGATTGTACCTTTAAATACACATTCTTCGCATGTGTATTTAATACATTACTCACATCATCAATTATTAAAATACAATTATCAGAAAAATATTTATGCCAAAATAATAAATCTCTATCTATATTACCATCTGCATCAATAAAAATTAATCCAATTTTTTGAACAGTCAATTTTTCTTTCGCTTTTTTTACATCATTCGCTTCATACAACTCAACTTTTTCGCCACATTTATAGTATGATAAATTATCTTCTAATACCATTTTATTATTTTCCACAGAGTTTTTGTATCTTAATGCTTCTGAGTTCTTAAACATATCAATACTAATTATACTTTTTATATGTTTACTTTTTTTTGCAGCCAATGCAAAGCATATTGTACTTGCCCCTTGCGCCGGTCCAATATCTACAATAATTTCATCCATCAAATTACATGATATTTGATACATTTCTTTATATATTGCAGCATCTAAATACCCTGATGTTTTTTCTTTTATACTACTAAATATAGCATCATTAATTAGCATTCCATTTTCTCCTCATCCTAAATACTTCATCTACTTTTTCACATTCCATAAGCTCATATATATACTCTATATATCCCATTGAATCTCCATTTAATATCATTTCGCATAGCTTTACATTTGATGAGCCACAGGAATAATATTTTAAATTTTTCATTTTACACAATTGTGATTCTTTTAAGTATATCTGTTTTATATCAGCATTGATTTTTTCTACTTTATCTTGATTATTTCTTATTGAGCTAATCACACCATTTATCAAATTCCAATTCAGCATCATATAATATACATTTATTAATTCATTAGATTCTTTTTGATTTATATAATTTTTATATAGTATTGCACATTCAATATATCTATTTACAATATCATTTCTGTACGATGTTGTTATACTATTTTTCCGCTTAATATGATTATATAGAGCCTCACTTATCCACGATATTCGTGTCACCCCTGTAAAATACATCAAATTAAATAACATATCTTCAGGATACATTTCACTATTTGCGGCAAATCTTATATTATTTTTATCTATCAATGAACGCTTATACATTTTATTCCAAACACAATATGCATGTACTTGCCTTAACAAAAAAGTAATCATATATTCCTCTTTCTCAATCGAATTAAAAAGAACTATTTGTTCATCTTTTCTATTCGATTGAATTTTGCTCTTATCTCCATTTGTACGCCACACATTACATACACATATATCCGAACCATCTGACAATAATCTATAATACATTTTTTCAATCATATCTTTTTGCACAAAATCATCAGCATCCACAAAAACAAAATATTCTCCTTTAGCTTTCTCAATTCCAAGATTTCTTGCATAAGATACTCCCCTGTTTTCAGTCCTATATACCGATATCCGATTATCATCTTCTTTGTATTTATCTAAAATTAATACCCCATTATCTGTTGAGCCATCATCAATGACTATTATCTGTATATTTTTATATGATTGATTAATAATTGAATCCAAACAACGAGATATATACTTTTCCGCATTATATACTGGAATTATAATACTTACTAATTTTTCACCCATAAAAATTTTCTCCTCTAATCATTATTTAAATAATTTACAACGGCTGTCTGATTATTTTTTAGAATAATCACATTTTTATGTTTTTTTAAATCATACATAAACTTTTTCTTATTAATTTCAAACTTAAAGCTCCATCTCAGATTTTTTACTAAAAAGCTAAATGTAGGCCTAACAACACAAGGATATACCCCTCTTTTTTGTTTTATCCATCTTAGAATAATTCTAATAGTTCTAAAAAAAATAGGAGTATCGAGAAAGATAACACAATCACTATATTCAAATCTGTCATGTATCAAATCTCTTGGTGTACTTTCAATAATCCATTCATTCATATTAATAATGCTCTCAAATTTTTTACGTATTTCTTTATCTGTATATCTTTGAACAATATTACCTCTTGTATACCAAATAATTTTATCTAACTCATAATATCTAATTCCCGTTTTCTCTGATATAGATTTCGCCAAGGTTGTCTTTCCACTTCCCACAGCTCCAATAATATCTATTTTCATATTCTCACCCTTGTTTTATAATTAAACAATATTTTACTAAAATTGATTACAAATAAAAACGTTCTATTGTTCACGTTAACATGTCAATTGGGTATTTTTTAAGATAGTATATTCTTTCTCGCAATTTTCTATAAGTTGGTGCCCTTCTGTATGGTCATAATCCATAAGAAAACTAACCTCATATTGTAATATGAAATAAAGTTTGGACCTTCCATTATACTTTAAAATAGTAAAATGAATTGACCATAAAAACCTGCTAAGAAAAATCAAGTACCAAATTGTTTTTCTTGCAGGTTTTCATTTCCATTTACTCCGTTTTTATTCACGACAAATAGACTCATTTTGCAATCAGCCTGCGTCTTTGCCTATTAAAAATATTTCTAAATCAATTTATATGCTTCACTTACTCTGGCATAATAGATTCTTAAAAACTTATTTAACTCTGCTATTTTGCCTGTCTTTTGGATTCCCCTTCTGCTTCTTTTTTCAGAATAAATCGATATACGGCTGCGTCTTCTGGTTCCTTATGCGTTTTAAGTACTCTCATCGTTTCATAGCCAATCTTTCGTAAAAGCTTCGAGCCACGATTACTTATCTTTCTATTAGTTCTATTAAATTGTCCTGACTGATATGGCGAGGCATCTATGCCAGCATAAACCACTAATCTGATAATCCACGCCCATATCTCTTCCTCCTTACGCTGTGTTACACTCGCAAATTGCTTCACGAATATCTCTTCCATCAATCTCATTTCCAAGGCTGTCCCACATTAATCTGATACTTTCCCATCTACTTCTCCTTCTCACCAAACATCTCCTTAAAGAGTTTTAATTCGTCCTTGTCTAAAGCTACCTCAAACTCATAACAGGTTCCATTTCGGTAAGCCTTGTGCTCCTCTGTCTTAATCTTTCTTGCAAGTCTCAGTAACACATAGCATTCCCTCGACAGTTTCACACTTTTCTTAAATGTGATATCCCCTGTTTCCACTTTCTTCTGCTGCTTGGCAATACGAAGCAGAAGCACCTTATTCACGTCCTCCACTTCATCAAGGGAAATAAAAACGGATGCCTTTACAGCACCCGATCTGTCCCATTCCTTATGAAGCTATGTTATTAAATCCGTTCAGAAAAATGGCAAAAAGAATTACGCAAAACATTACGCTTTTCACGAAAAATGTATAAAAGCCGCAAACGCAGTAACTGTCTGCATTTGCGGCGATTTTTAACCTAAAAAGTGTCAAAGATGGGATTTTACCTGGCATTTTTCTGTCCGTAATATGCATCTTTTCCATGTTTTCTTAAATAATGTTTATCCATAAGCTCCTGTGGTGCTTGTTTTACCTGTGGATTTATGCTTTCTGTCCTATATGCCATCTTTGCACACTCTTCAAGCACAACCGCATTATGAACAGCCTCTTTTGCATCCTTTCCCCACGTAAAAGGTCCATGATTCTTGCATAGTACAGCTGGAACAGCAGAAACATCTTTCCCCATCCTTTTAAACTCATCAACTATAAGCTTTCCAGTATTTTTTTCATATGCCTCATCTATCTCCTCCTTAGTAAGACATCTAAGACATGGAACCTCACCATATATATAATCCGCATGTGTAGTTCCATAACAAGGTATGCTTCTGCCTGCCTGTGCCCAGCTTGTAGCATACGATGAATGTGTATGCACTATTCCACCTATCTTATCGAACGCTTTATATAGTTCTATATGTGTCTGGGTATCTGAAGACGGATTATATCTCCCCTCTATCCTGTTTCCTTCAAGATCCATAATAACCATATCATCAGGAGTTAACAGTTCATAATCAACTCCACTTGGTTTTATGGCAAAATACCCAGTAGTTCTGTCTATCTGACTTACATTTCCCCATGTAAAAGTAACAAGTCCGTACTTTGGAAGCTGCATATTCGCTTCATACACTTTTTGTTTTAATTCTTCTAACATAGCTTCAGTATCCTTTCCTGTATCACACCATTACATTAATCAAATCCCAGACAGAAAAGTTATATAACATATGTAAATGCTATTACATCTGTCAGAACAACTCATCCATCTGGGATACCTGTTTAATATAACGACATAATTTCCTTAAACTTTTTTACATTCTCTGATGCATCATTCTTAAAAACCGCTGAACCGGCAACAACAACATTAACACCAGCCTCAAGTACTGATGCAAGATTCTCTGCATTGATACCGCCATCGATTTCTATATCAACATTGTCAAGCCCCTTATCTATAAGAAGCCTCTTTACTTCCTTTACCTTCTGTATAGACTCTGGGATGAACTTCTGACCTCCAAAACCAGGATGTACACTCATAACAAGCACCATATCAACCATTGAAAGATAAGGCTCTATAGCCTTTACAGGTGTTTCTGGATTAAGTGTAATAGCTGGTTTTACATTATATTCCTTAATCTTTTTAAGCGTTGCTGCTACATCCTGACACGCTTCAACATGAACTGTAATTATATCAGCTCCACACTTTACGAACTCCTCTATATATCTTATAGGCTCATCAATCATAAGATGTACATCAAACACCTTATCTGTACATTCTCTTATTGATTTAATGACTGGATTTCCGAATGAAAAGCTTGGAACAAAACTTCCATCCATAACATCAAGATGAATATAATCAGCTCCTGCTTTATCCACAGTTTTTATATCCTTTTCAAGATTCTTGAAATCTGCTGCCAGTAACGATGGCGATAATAACATCATAATATATTTCCTCACTAATACTTCTTCTGATTCTTAATCTCTTCATATAGCTCTACATAGCTTGTATATCGGCGGCGGCTTATAACACCCTTTTCAACTGCCATTTTCACAGCACAATCCGGCTCGTTTATATGCACACAGCCATTAAAACGGCAAGTGCCTTCATATTCATCAAACTCGTTGAAATAAAACCTCACCTGTTCCTTTTCAAGCTCCGGAAGGTTAAGTGATGTAAACCCAGGAGTATCACATATATATGTGCTTCCTGTTACGTTAAATATTTCAGAGTGCCTCGTTGTATGACGCCCTCGTCCTATTCTGCTGACATCTCCTGTCTTACTTATCTCTCCTTCTTCCTTCCTGTCTGGAAGAATAATGTTAGTAAGAGAAGATTTACCAACTCCTGACGGACCTGCCAGTATAGTTGTCTTATCTTTAAGAGTATCTATCAGAATATCTATGCCCGTGTTATCGTAGGCACTTATAAATATAACCTTACAGCCACATTTTTCATATATTTTTCTTAACTCTTCTATATCCTTTTCTTCAACAAGATCTGTCTTGTTAAATACAACAACAGTAGGAACATCCTGATAATCCATCATAAGTATGAATCTGTCTAAAAGATTATAGTTAGGTTCTGGAGATTTTACAGCAAATATGACCATAGCCTGATCTATATTAGCCGAAGCTGGTCTTATAAGTTCGTTTTTTCTTTCAAGAATATCACTTATATTTCCCTTTTTATTATCCTCATCAATAACGTCTATTAAAACATTATCACCTACTAAAGGTTTTATCTTTTTGTTTCTGAATATTCCTTTTGCTTTACATTCATATATACCGCAGGCTTCTACATGCACATAGTAAAAGCCTGCTATTCCCTTGATTATCTTTCCCTGCATATTATGCCGTTTCCATTAATTAGAACTATTGTTTGAATTGCCATTATTGTTTTTGTTATTAGCAGCTGTTGTTGTCTGCTGTGCTGTCTGCTGATAATGGCTTACATATATAGTAATAGTTGTTCCTGATGGTACAGAATCGCCTGCTGAATAAGGTGTCTGTGATGTAACTGTTCCATATTCTGCCTTAGATGATGTTTCATACTTGACTGTAACCTTTAGATTAGCAGAATCAAGTGTCTGGCTTGCAAGACTTTCTGACATTCCAAGTACATTAGGAACTGATACATTAGTTACCTTCTTACCACGGCTTACATGTATAGTTACTGTAGAACCTTCTGCTACTGAACCTGAAGGACTATATTTTATAACATTACCAGCTTCAACTGAATCACTATACTGATAATCTACAGAAGCCACAAGATTAGCTGCTTCAATAGCTTCCTTAGCTTCCTGCTCTGACTTTCCCTTTACGTTAGGCACTGTCACTTCTTTGTTTTCTTTACCTGTACTTATAGTAAGTACTATCTGTGAATTCTTTTCTACCTTTGAACCGCCTACATTGCCCTGGCTTATAACACAATCCTCTGCAACCGTATCAGAGCTTTGTGTAACAGCCTTATATCCAAGTCCAAGCTTATTAAGTGCCTTGATAGCATCCTCCTTTGTCATACCAACAACTTTCGGAACTTCTACCATATCTGATGAATTGTTATTAGCTGTATTAACAGTTGTTGCTTCTACTGAGTTTTTATTATTTTTTGCTGTATTTTTGCCATTTCCTACAAGCTTGATAACTACAAATATAGTTATCATAAGTATAATAACTGCAATACCGATACCGATACATTTCATAACAAGCTCAAGCTTATCATTTCTCTCATCATCTATATCTTCATCCTTATCTGAATCATTCTCAAGAAGCTCATCATCTGTATCATCGTTATCATCATCCAAATCATGTCCTGCACTTTCAGTAAGAAGTTCATCATCATCTGGATTATATTCTTCTTCATCCTTCTTTAATACACTATCATATGCAGAACCCATTCTGACAAAATCTTCATCTGGCATAACAAGTGACTTTTTAAGGTCAACTATCAGTTCTGCTGCTGACTGATATCTTCTATCTGTCTTTTTCTGCGTACACTTAAGCACAATCTTATCTACACTTACAGGTACACCTTCTACAAGCTGTGAAGGCAGTGGTATACTATCCTGTATATGCTGGACAGCTACTGATACTGCTGAATCACCATCAAAAGGCACTGTTCCTGTGAGCATTTCAAAAAGAGTTATACCAAGTGAATATATATCACTTCTCTCATCTGAATATCCACCTCTTGCCTGTTCAGGCGAAATATAATGCACTGAACCCATAGATGCTGATGTGTTAATAGTAGCTGATGATGCAACCTTAGCTATTCCAAAATCTGTAACCTTTACTTTGCCCTCTTTTGAGATAATAATATTCTGTGGCTTAATATCTCTGTGGACAATATTGTGCTTATGTGCTGCATCCATACCATTAGCAACCTGTATTGCTATGCTGACAGCTTCTTTATATGGAAGCCTGCCTCTCTTCTCTATATATTTCTTAAGAGTTATGCCCTCTACAAGTTCCATAACAATATAATATATTCCATTCTCAACGCCAACATCATATACATTGACAACATTAGGATTGACAAGTCCTGCAGCTGACTGTGCCTCTGCCCAGAACTTGCTGACAAATGTCTTATCCTGGCTGAATTCAGATTTCATAACCTTAATAGCAACATATCTGTTAAGCTTATGACACTTGGCTTTATAAACATCAGCCATTCCACCCGTACCTATCTGTTCAATTATTTCATATCTGTCGGCTAAAAACATTCCTTCTCTTAACATGATTCTTTACCTTTCCAACTTATGGTTCAATCAATACTACTGATATATTATCTTTGCCACCATTATAATTAGCCTTTTTAACAAGGCTGTCAGCTGCTGTTTTAATATCAGCGCTTTCTTTGACAATGTGAAATATCTCTGAATCTTCAAGCATATTAGTAAGCCCATCTGAGCACATAAGAATAATATCATTATCGTTAAGATCCACTGAAAACATTTCTGCCTCCACAGTCTCACATCCACCGATTGCCCTGGTTATGTAGTTCTTTTTCTCATGTGTTCTTGCTGCTTTTCTGTCTATCTGGCCAAGCTGTACCATCTCTTCAACAAGCGAATGATCCCTTGTTATCTGTGTTATATCTTCTCCTATAACATAAAGTCTGCTATCACCTACGTTAGCAACTCTTAAAGTGCTTCCAAAAATACTGGCAACTACAAGGGTTGTTCCCATTCCTTCATACTCTTCTGACTCTCCTGCTTTCTTTAAAAGCAGCGTATTAACAAGCTTAATATTATCATCAACCGCATCAAGCGGATCCATACCTGCTGATTGCTTTAATAACTCAATAAGTGTATCTACTGTATATTTTGATGCCATATCTCCAGCCTTGTGACCACCCATGCCATCAGCAACAACAAAAATGTTTGGCAGACACCCTATATTATCAAGCTTTGTATAGACATAATCCTGATTGACGGCTCTTTCAATTCCAACATCCGTCTTTGCAAATGCGTTCATCTCTCTCTCCATTCTCTTTTCAATAAGTATATGCCTATATACTTTTAACATTACAGGAAAAAATCTCCCATATAGTTCAGCAGCCTTTTATACACAATCTGTAAATCACGACCCCGAACAGTAGCATTTTATCATAAACATCCAAAAAAAGCGATATATTTCAACCGCTTTTATAATTATTTAAAATATGTCTATAACATTCCTTCTATATGATTCTGTCTTAGCTGCCCGCAGGCACCATCTATATCTCGTCCCATTTCACGTCTTATAGTGACATTCACCCCTGCCTTTTCTAGTATTTCTTTAAAATTATGTATTGAATTCTTTTCAGACTGCTCATAATCTCTTTCCTTAATAGGATTAACCGGAATAAGATTAATATGACAGTTCATACCATGAACAAGCTTTATAAGCTGCCTTGCACACTCAGGCGAATCATTCACTCCTTTAACAAGGCTATACTCAAAGGATATTCTTCTTGCTGTCTGTGAAAGATAGTATCTGCATGCATCCATAATCTGTTCTATACTATATGTATAAGCTATAGGCATCATCGTTTTTCTTAGTTCGTCGTTTGGTGCATGAAGCGATATAGCCAGCGTTATCTGCAGTTTAAGTTCTGCTAACTGTTTTATCCTTGGCACTAACCCACATGTTGAAACAGTGATATTTCTCTGACTTATATTAAGTCCTTTATCACTGTTTATAAGTCCAAGGAACTTTACAACATTATCATAGTTGTCCATAGGCTCACCAGAACCCATAATAACTATATTACTTACACGTTCACCTGTAAGACTCTGTATTCTGTATATCTGATCAAGCATCTCTGATGGTTCAAGATTTCTTACACATCCATTAAGTGTTGATGCACAGAATCTGCATCCCATTTTACATCCTACCTGTGAAGATATACATACTGAATTGCCATGATGATACCTCATAAATACACTTTCTATAAGATTACCATCATATAATCTGAAAAGGTATTTCTTTGTACCATCTATTTGGGACTCCTGTACCCTTACTGGTTCAAGACATGTATACAAAGTATTTTCTTTTAGAACTTTCTTTAACTTATCTGATATATTAGTCATCTCATCATAACTACAGGCAAGTTTTTCATGCATCCATGAATATAACTGTGCCGCCCTGAACTTTTTTTCACCAATGCTGACTATATAATCTGCCAGTTCATCATAGTTAAGCGACTTTATATCAATTTTTTCCATATATACCTCATTTCTGTGTGCATTACCTGTTTTTTATGAGCCTTGCAACAAAAAAGCCATCATTATCCTTATCAGGTGATGGCAGCATCTGAACATACTCTCCATCCCTGGTAAAACCAAGGCTTGTGCATATCCAGTCTGCATTATCCTCATTTTCTGACCGGTTAATAGTACATGTACTATACACAAGTGTACCACCTGGCTTTACATACATGCTTACAACCTCTAGTATATCTCTTTGAAGCCTGATTATATCAGATATTTTTTCAGGACTTATATTATATCTTATATCAGGCTTACGTCCCATGATTCCAAGTCCTGAACAAGGAAGGTCGGCTATTACTATATCAGCTTTTCCAACAAGACTATCATCCTTATCTAATGCATTATATACCTGGACATCTATATTAGATATTCCAAGTCTTTCTATATTATCATCTATTAATGATACTTTATAATCGGATACATCCCTTGATATAACTCTTCCTGTTATGCTTTTAATGATATTTTCTTCAACACCATCATCAGGAATATCTTTTATATCCGCATATGCAGATTCCACTGCCTTCAGTGCTGCATTTACCGACTTTCCACCAGGTGCAGCACACACATCTACTATGAGGCTGTCTATTGAGGGCAAAACATACTCTCCTGCTGCCATTGAACTTATATCCTGTATCTGATACAATCCTTCATTAAAGCTTTCAAGTGCCGTCAGATGATCATATCCTGATATTTCATATGCATATGGTATGTCAGGGACAGCATTAACTGTAACTCCCTCTTTCTCTAACACATCCTTTATGTGTTTAACGCCACCCTTTAATGTATTACATCTGATATATGTCTTTTTATCTTTTTTCATACCAGCAAGAATACTCTTAACATCTTCATAAGACATGTATTCCATCCACATATTTATTATCCATTCAGGCATTGAATATTTCACCGACAGATATTTTTGTGGTTCCTGTACCATATCTGGATATACAATATTTTCTTTGTTGCGTGATATATTTCTCAGCACTCCGTTAACAAAGCCCTTAAGTCCTGTAAAGCCTCTTTTAGCTGCAAGTTTTACCGCCTCATTACAGGCTGCTGAATCAGGTATATTCTCCATGTATATAAGCTGGTATACTGCCATTCTCATAATACGCCTTATTACTGGTTTCATTTTATTAACAGGTGTTTTAGAAAACTGATTAATTATGTAGTCAAGCTCTATCCTGCATTCAATAGTACCTAATGCAAGTCTGTTTATAAATGCTCTTTGTGCTCTGTCCAGATACTGATACTTTGAGAGAGCATTATTAATAGTTATGTGGGAAAATTCTCCTTCTTTCTCTATCTCCGTAAGTATATCAAGCACTACTGCCCTTAAGTTAACTTCCATATAAAATATGCCCTTTCATAGTAGTATTAAACATCCTATACTAATCTGCACCAAAAACCGTTCCTGCTTCAACCCTGCAGCCAAGTAAAAATGCATCTGTTTTCATCCTTTTCTTGCCTTCAAGCTGTACTTCATTGAGACTTAAATAATCAACTCCGCATTTAACTATAAGTCTTTTTTTATCTACATAGCATACAGTTGCAGGTGCGATGTTGGCATCACATTGTATTTTCTGCTCTATATCATTAAACTTAGATGAATCAGCTATATCTGATATGTTATGTATAACATCTGCATCCCATATTTTTAACATTTTACCATTGTAATGTGTATACGCACTTGGCCATGGATTAAGTCCTCTTATAAGACATTCTATATCATGTGCTGGCTTACTAAAATCAAGCTCACCCATAGACTTCTTCAACATCGTTACATATGAACTTTTTGAATCATCCTGTTTTACTGGCGTTATTGTCCCCTCTTCAAGTCCTTTCAATGTTTCTATAAGCAGCTCTGCACCAACTATGCTTAATCTGTCAAAAAGGCTTCCACCTGTTTCTTTCTTATCAAGCTTCACTTTTTTAACAAGGAGAATATCTCCTGTATCAAGTCCTTCATCCATCTTCATAGTCGTGACACCTGAATATTCACATCCATCTATAACTGCCCACTGTATAGGAGATGCACCTCTATATTCTGGAAGTAATGATGCATGTACATTTACACATCCAAAGCGTGGCATATCTATTATACTTTTTGGAAGCAGCTGTCCAAAAGCAACAACCACAAATATATCTGCATTATATGTTCTTAGCTTTTCTATAAACTCTTCATTTCTTGCTTTTTCTGGCTGCAGCACTTCTATCCCAAGCTTTACAGCCTCCTGCTTAACAGGTGAAAACACAAGCTCTTTGCTTCTTCCCTTTGGTTTGTCTGGCTGTGTTACTACTGCTGCCACCTCATGTCCTGCTTCTACAAGTGCTTTAAGTGTGCCGACCGCAAAGTCAGGCGTCCCCATAAATATAACCTTCACTATTCTTCATCCTCCATTTCAGTATCAAGCAGCTTTCCCTCAACCTTATCAACATACATTATTCCATCAAGATGATCTATCTCATGGAGCAGACATCTTGCAAGAAGTTCTTCACCTTCAACAATAATCTCCTCCATATCTTCATTAAGTGCCTTTACCTTAGCATATGATGGTCTTGTAACTATACCTGATTTACCTGGAACACTAAGACAGCCTTCCTGTCCTGTCTGTGAACCGCTTGTTTCAAGCACTACTGGGTTAATGAGTACTATTGGGTCATCGCCACAATCAATAACAACCAGTCTTTTTCTTATGCCAACCTGTGGTGCTGCAAGTCCAACACCATTCGCATCATACATTGTCTCAAACATATCATCAATAAGTTCCTGTATTCTTGGTGTCATTTCTGTTATTTCTTTTGCCTTTTTTCTTAGTATCTCATCACCAAGAGTTCTTATATTTCTTATCGCCATTATTATTCCTCCGTTTTAACATTATTTATAATCATTAATTGTTGTAAATATCTGGTACATCGTTTTCGAAACGATGTACTAGTTAACATCATACTGGATGCTTATATTTTTAAACATATCATTATCCTGTATGTATTTATCTATGCAGTCCATAAGATATGAAAGCCTGCTAAAATCAGCACTTCTTAAATATATTATTTTAGTGTATACATCACTTATTTTATATATAGGTGCATTCGATGGGCCAAGAAGCTTTATATTATCTGAAAGCCCTGCTGTCTTTTTATCAAGCAGCTGCTTTATATTTTCTGCAGCTTTCAAAAGCTTATTCTCATCTTCTGAACTGATATTTATTTTAATCATATTACTTACAGGTGGATATGAAAGCATTTTTCTATATGCTATTTCTTTATCATAGAAGCCTGTGTAATCCTGGCTGGCTGCACATATTATACCATAATTATCTGGTGAATACGTCTGTATAACCACTTCGCCCCTTCTTACACCTCTTCCAGCCCTGCCGGCTGCCTGGGTTACAAGCTGGAATGTTCTTTCAACTGCCCTGTAATCGCCTGAATAAAGTGACATATCTGCTGCAACTATACCAACAAGTGTAACCTTTGGAAAATCATGTCCCTTGACTATCATCTGCGTTCCTACAAGAACGTCTGCCTGCTGTGTTGCAAATGCATTCAATATATGTTCATGTCCATCTTTTCCTTTGGTCGTATCCAAATCCATACGCAGCACTGTTGCATCCGGAAACATCTTATGTACTGCATCTTCAACAGCCTCTGTTCCTGCCTTAAAGCCTGATATATATCTTGAACCACATTCCGGACATATCTTAACCTGCGGTGTTTCATAGCCACAGTAATGACATACAAGCCTTCCGTTACGATGTGCAGTCATGGAAACATCACAATGTGGACACTTACAGACATATCCACAGGCTCTGCATGATACGAATCCAGCTGTTCCACGTTTATTAAGGAACAACATTATCTGTTCTTTCTTATCGAGCCGGTCACGTATAAGCTCCTGAAGCTTTAGAGAAAATATAGTTCTGTTACCAGACTTCAGTTCTTTTCTCATATCCGATATATATACCTGCGGCAATTCACTTTTTCCTGCCCTGTTTTTTAATGTAAGCAGCTTAAACTCACCGTTTTTAGCCCTGTAAAAGCTATCTATAGATGGAGTCGCTGAACCAAGTATAACCGATGCATTATGTTCCTTTGCTATATGTATGGCAGTTTCAACCGCATGATATCTTGGAAGCTGTTCAGATCTGTAAGCGCCTTCATGTTCCTCATCTATAACAATAAGGCCAAGATTAGGAAACTGTGTAAAAAGTGCTGATCTTGGTCCTATCATTATACTTACCTCACCTTTTAGTGCACGTAAAAACTGATCATATCTTTCACCCTTAGACATACGTGAATTAATAATAGAAACCTTGTCTCCAAATCTGTGATAGAATCTTTGTACAGTCTGAAAAGTAAGTGCAATCTCGGGTATAAGCATAATAACCTGTCTTCCGCTGGCTATAACATGCTCTATAACATCCATGTATACCTCAGTCTTACCACTTCCAGTCACACCATGTATAAGATAAGTTTTATAAATCCTGTTATCATAATCAGCTATGATACTTTGTACCGCTGCTCTTTGTTCTTCGTTAAGTACTACATCCTTACCAAACACTTTTTTATCAGAAACAGGATTTCGGTAATATTCCTCTGTTTTAACGATGATAACCTTATCCTCTTCCATAGCTTTTACCGTGGATGAAGATATATTAAGCTTACTTCTTACTATCTCACTATCTATAACAGGCTCTTCTATAAGCGCTTCTAAAAGCCTGTGCTTAGCCTTTGCCTTTTTTTTATATATCAAAAGAAGCTCTCTTGCCTTATCTTCATCTATATTAAGACACACAGCCCTCTTAACCTTCTGATTTATCTTATCTTTAACAGGAATAACTGTCTTTAATGCCTGGTTCATGGTACAACCATAATGAGTCTTTAACCAGAAAGCCAGCTTGATCATATCTGTTGCTGCATTGACACGTTTGTCAGCTATACCTTCTATGAATTTAATCCTGTTAACATCATAAGAAGGCTCCTGTGTCATTGAAATAACATAACCTGTCAGTTGCCTGTTTCCTTTGCCAAAAGGAACTCTTACCACACTGCCTATCTCTAATATGCCTTCTAGTTCAGGGGGTATTGCATACTGAAATGTTTTATCAAGCTGTTCATGTGATATATCAATTATAATATCAGCGTACATTTTTCTCCTTTAATTCATCAAGTACTTCAGCTATAAGCACTCTCTCATCCATTGGATACTTAACACCTTTTATTTCCTGATAATCTTCATGTCCCTTACCTGCAAGTACTATAATATCTCCTGGTTCTCCATGCTCAATAACATATTTTATAGCTTCTTTTCTATCTACTATATCAATATGTTTACCATCAGTTTTACTTATACCTGTCTTGATATCCTCCATAATAGCTTCTGGCTCCTCAAATCTTGGATTATCTGACGTTATTACAGTAAGATCTGCATATTTTCCTGATACTTCACCCATCTCAAACCTTCTCTCCCTTGAACGGTTTCCACCGCATCCAAAAAGACAGATAAGTCTGTGTGGATTGTATTCTTTTAATGTTTTAAGAATACTTTCAAGTGACATGGCGTTGTGTGCATAATCTATCATAAGTGTGAATTTATCAGAAACTTTTACAAGTTCTATTCTTCCCTTTACCTTTACATCCTTTAACACATTTTCAACTATATCCTTATCCACGTTAAAATGCCTTGTAACTGCTATTGCACATAATGAATTATATACTGAAAACATTCCAGGAAGTGATAATGCAACGTCCATATTGATAAGTCCCTGACACTTATATGTAAGACCAATCTTTCCCGGTTCATGAAGCAGCTTAACATCCACAGCCCTTATGTCTGCTGCCTCTGACACTCCATAGCTTTCTGTCATACATATAGAATTCTTTAATATATCTTTCGTATGCTTATCATCAGCATTCACTATTCCTGTCCTGCATTGCTTAAAAAGTTTAGCCTTACATTCAAGATATTCTTCAAACGAAGCATGCTCGTCAGGTCCTATATGGTCTGGTTCAAGATTAGTAAACACACCTATATCAAACATAATACCAGCTGTTCTATCAAGCTTAAGTCCCTGTGAAGAGACCTCCATAACCACAGCCTTGCAGCCTGCATCAACCATCTTACGGAATGTTTCATGGATCTGTAGAGACTCTGGCGTTGTATTACATGAAGGAATCGTTTCATCACCTATCACAGTTTCTATAGTTCCTATAAGACCTGTTTTTATTCCACATGCACATAAAACATTCTTAATCATATAAGTTGTAGTTGTCTTACCCTTCGTTCCAGTAATACCTATAGTGAACAGCTTCTTGTCAGGATTACCATAAAATGCAGCTGACATAAGTGCAAGTGCAAGTCTTGTGTTATCACATTCTATTAACGTAACATCACCAGATGGAACCTCATAATCAGAGCCCTTCTGTACAACTATGACAGCTGCCTTATCCTTAATCTGCCCTATATACTTATGTCCGTCACTCACTGCTCCTACAATACATACAAATATTCCACCATCTGTTACTTTTCTTGAATCTGATGCAATACCGGTAACATCTGTATCAACACTGCCCTTTAATAATGTATATTCAAACTTTTCTATTTCATTATCCGCACATATGTCCAATATATTCTTAAGCTGCATAATTAGTCCTCCCGATAAACATTCAACATCATATCTGCCAATTAGAATAATCCTGTTATTCTTTCTTCTTTTTCATCATAGTCTATACCTTCCGCTGCTGGTACCTTAGGTAAACCTGGCATAGTAAGCACCTTCCCTGTAAGCGCAACCACAAAGCCTGCACCTGCATCAACATATACCTCTCTTATATTGATAGTAAAGCCTTCTGGTCTTCCAAGCTTAGCCGCATCATCAGAAAGTGAATACTGTGTCTTAGCCATACATACTGGGAAGCTGCCAAATCCCATCTGTGTAATATGATCAAGCTCTTTTTTAGCCTTGGCATCATATGTTACACCATCAGCACCATATATTTCTTTTGCAATCTTTAATATTTTATCTTCAAGTGGAAGTTCATCCTCATATAATGGTTTAAAATCACTCTTCTTGTTTTCTAAAGTCTTAAGCACCTTATCAGCAAGCTCCTGTCCGCCTTCTCCGCCTTTAGCCCATACATTTGAGAGCGCGAACTCACATCCTAAATCTTCACAGTGTTTTTTAATAAATTCATATTCTTCCTGTGTATCTGTAATAAATGAATTCAATGTTACAATAACAGGTACTCCATACTTATGCACATTCTCGATATGCTTATCAAGGTTAACTATACCCTTCTTTAAGGCTTCCATATTTTCTTTTCCAAGTTCAGCCTTAGGAACACCACCATTGTATTTTAATGCCTTAACTGTTGCTACAATAACTGTTGCCGCTGGTTTAAGTCCTGCTTTTCTACACTTTATATCAAAGAACTTCTCAGCTCCAAGATCAGCTCCGAAACCAGCCTCTGTAACTGCTACATCTGCAAGCTTCATAGCAAGCTTAGTTGCTCTTACTGAGTTACAGCCATGTGCTATGTTAGCAAATGGTCCTCCATGTACAAGCACTGGTGTACCTTCAAGTGTCTGTATCATATTAGGCTTTATAGCATCCTTTAAAAGGGCTGCCATAGCTCCTGTTGCCTTAAGATCAGATGCTGTTACTGGTTCTCCTGCATAATTATATGCAACTATTATCTTTGAAAGTCTTTCTTTTAAATCCTTCATGTCTTCTGCAAGACATAATATAGCCATGATTTCTGATGCAACTGTTATAATAAAATGATCTTCTCTTACAACACCATTTGGCTTATCTCCAAGTCCTATAACGATATTTCTTAACGTTCTGTCATTCATATCCATACATCTTTTCCAGACAATACGCTTAGTATCTATGCCAAGTGCATTACCCTGATGGATATGATTATCTAACATGGCTGCTAAAAGATTATTAGCTGATGTTATGGCATGGAAATCACCCGTAAAATGCAGATTAAGATCCTCCATTGGAACAGCCTGTGCGTATCCGCCTCCTGCTGCTCCACCCTTTATGCCAAAACATGGTCCAAGTGATGGTTCTCTTAATGCAGCTATTGCATTAACTCCTCTCTGACATAAGGCTTCTGTAAGTCCAAGACTTATAGTAGTCTTTCCTTCACCTGCTGGAGTTGGATTGATAGCTGTTATAAGAACAAGCTTTCCATCTTCTTTGTTTTCAACCCTGTGTATAAGTTCATCAGATAACTTGGCCTTATATTTACCATACATTTCAAGCTCATCCTCTGTAACTCCTACCTTAGCCGCTACATCCTTAATATTTAATAATTTTGCTTCCTGTGCGATTTCGATATCACTCTTTACTGCCATGTCTTTATCCTTTCCGTGTCATATGTGACACCCACAAAGTATATGTTTTCTTTTTAGTTTATTTCTTTTGTGCTTATTATAGCATGTATTACTCTTTATTTACCCTGCACTCATGAACCTGCACTATTTATATAGGCCTCAAACTCTTCCTTATCCATAAGAACTTTTCTTGGCTTTGTTCCTATCTCAGGTCCTACTACACCTGCATCTGAAAGCTGATCCATGATTCTTCCTGCCCTGTTAAAGCCTATCTTAAACTGTCTTTGCAGCATACCTATAGAGCCTCTTTCTCTTTCTATAACAAACCTTCCTGCATCCTCAAACAGGGTATCTTTATCATCCTGCCTGTCAACAGCAGCACTATCTGATGTCTTTTGTGCAACAGTTTCTGCTATGCTCTCATCATATTGTGCTTCCTCTGTCATATTTTCCTTAAGAAAATCAACAACTCTTGATACTTCTTCATCCGATACAAAGGCTCCCTGCACTCTTATAGGCTTAGGAATGTTAGATGGGAAGTACAGCATATCTCCTTTACCAAGAAGTTTTTCAGCTCCATTCATATCAAGAATAGTTCTGGAATCAACACCTGATGATACCGAAAATGCGATTCTTGATGGAACATTAGCCTTGATAAGTCCCGTAATTACGTTAACGGATGGTCTCTGCGTTGCAATAACCATATGTATGCCCGCTGCCCTTGCAAGCTGTGCAAGCCTGCATATAGCGTCTTCCACTTCTCCTGGTGCAACCATCATAAGATCCGCAAGTTCATCAACAATTATAACTATCTGAGGTAGTTTTTCAACAGGGACCTCTCCTTCCTTAACATCCATCTTTCCGACTGCATCATTATATCCTTTAAGATTACGTACTCCCATATCAGCAAAAAGCTTATATCGTTTCGTCATCTCGTTGACTGCCCAGTTAAGTGCGCCTGCAGCCTTCTTAGGATCTGTGACAACAGGGAGAAGAAGATGTGGTATTCCGTTATATGTACTAAGCTCAACTACCTTAGGATCCACCATGATCATTTTAACTTCATCTGGTCTTGCTTTATATAAAATACTCATGATGATTGTATTTATACATACTGATTTACCTGAACCTGTTGCTCCTGCAATAAGAAGATGAGGCATTTTAGCTATATCTGCTACTATCGTCTTGCCAGCTATATCCTTTCCAGCTGCAAATGCAATCATAGATTGGTTATTCTTAAATGCTTCATTTTCAATAAGTTCTCTTAAATACACACTGCCGGCTTCCTTGTTAGGAACCTCAATACCAATAGCCGACTTACCTGGAATAGGAGCTTCTATTCTTATGTCAGCAGCTGCCAGACTTAGTTTAATATCATCTGCAAGCGAAACTATCTTACTCACCTTAACACCAAGCTCTGGTTTTAATTCATATCTTGTAACCGCAGGTCCACAGCTTATATCTGTTATATCTACCTTAACACCGAAATTCTGGAGTGTCTGCTTAAGCGTGATTGCTGTATTTCTGTTTTCGCGTTCAAGATTAGCAGATGATGACTTTGTGTTTCTGTTAAGCAGACTCACAGGTGGAAACTTATATTCCCTGACATGCCTTGCAGCTTCTGGCATAATATTGCTGGCAGTTTTTTGTGGAACAGCCTGCTTATTATGTTGTGTGCTTACTGCACTGCTTACTTCCTCATTATCATACGATGTTATATTCTCATCATGATTTATATCATCTGCTGTATCGCATATCTCTTCGGTATCATATGCATCTGCATCATTATATGCATTTTTTTCATTATATATATTTCCTTCATCCGCTGTGTCATATATATCAGCATTGTATTCCTCCGATACCTCGGGATCATATTCTGTCAGTTCCTTCTCTTTTTCATCCGGATATTCTGTATCATGTTCTTCGTAATCGTCTTCTCTTGTACTTATTGTTTCATCATATGACATGCCATGATCCAAAGCCATATTATCGTCATCCTGCCTGTCACTATGCACTTCCCATATATCAGAAGTTCTGTTTATGTTGTTATGCTTTTCTGGTATGATCAGTGGATCATATATATCATCCATATACACATCATCATCATTGGCTACAGGCTGTATTTCATGTATATCTATATCCTGATTAGCTGTCTCTGGCTGTGTATCCTGTATTGTAAGATCTTTAGTCACTCCTCTTACAACATTATTCATACGCGCATTAGCCATAGCCTCTTCTTTAGCTTTTTTAGCTGCTATGATCTGCTCTTTTTTTTCTAATCTTCTTATTCTTGCCTGATGCTTTTCATTCTCTCTCATAGCACGATATTCTTCATCACTCATACCGCTGTCTTTCCTGCTCATTGAAGAATGTTCCCTATATGCAGAATAATCTTCTCTTGCTTCTTTTACAAGCCTGTGTCCACCATTCCTTAGTCCACCTATAAATGATTTTTCTGTTATCAATATAACACATATTATTGCAAGAATAATCAAAATCACCATAGTTCCTGCCATACCAAGCGGACTTAGTATCTTACATAAAATCCCTCCAAACAGACCACCGCCTGTTTTATGCTCTGAACAATATGTAAAATATGAACCAACGGAATCCCTGATATCTGGTTTATTAGTCATTCTCTGCCATATTGCTGCTGTTATCACGGATAAGACATAAACTGCTGCAGCTTTAATACGCATGACACCTATTATGTCCTTGTTAGCAAGCATAAACAATATACTTCCTGCTACTATAAATGGAATTATATACGCAGCTATACCAAACAGCCCGAACATAAACCACTTAATTGCCTGTCCTACCATACCAGCCATATTAAAATTACTTAATAATAAAATTATTGTACATGCAAATGCTAATAATAAGATTATCTCATCTCTTAATGCATTATTCTGTGGTTGTGGCTGCTGTGATGCAGTACCTGTACCCTTCTTTGTGGAACTCTTTTTTGACGGAGTTCTGCTGGCGTTTGATGTTCTTGCTCCAGTTGTTTTAGAAGTTTTACTCTTTGATGTTCTATTATTGCCTTGACTTCTGCTCTTCTTAGTGTTTGAAGCCATAATTTTCCAAATCCTCCATCATAATCTTATACACATCTCTAATCTAATGTGTTTTAATCTATAACTTATTTAGTATAACATTTCCATTATTTTAACGCAAGAAAGATGCCACATATACTAACGTACCCATACATCATGGATCATTGGTATGTGACATCTTTCTGTTCATAATTTCATGTATTGCTTAAGAATCACTGCTTAGTCTTAGTCTTCATCATCACTGGCAGCCTCAGCAAAACCCTGACGCTTTCTTGCCATGTCATCACTTTCAAGATATTCATCATATGTTGTGATCTTATCAATAAGCTGTCCCGATGGAACTATCTCCATAATACGATTAGCTGTTGTCTGTATAAACTGATGGTCATGAGATGTGAAAAGTGCAACACCAGGGAACTTAATAAGTCCGTTGTTAAGTGCTGTAATTGATTCCATATCAAGATGATTAGTAGGATCATCAAATATAAGTACATTAGAACCCATAATCATCATCTTTGATATAAGACATCTTACCTTTTCTCCACCTGAAAGTACCTTAACTTTCTTAACACCATCATCACCAGCAAAAAGCATACGTCCAAGGAAACCTCTTACATATGTTGGATCTGGATCTGGTGAATACTGTGTAAGCCATTCAACTATAGTATCTTCTCTGTTAAACTCTGCTGCGCTGTCCTTAGGGAAATATGCCTGTGAAGTTGTAACACCCCACTTATAAGATCCTTCATCAGGCTCCATATTACCAGTAATAATGTTGAACAATGTTGTTGTTGCAAGCTCATTAGAACCAACAAATGCAATCTTATCTTCCCTGTTTACTATAAATGATATATTATCAAGAACCTTAACTCCATCTATCGTCTTAGATATACCTTCTACTGTAAGTACTTCATTACCAATCTCTCTTGATGGTCTGAAATCTATATATGGATACTTTCTACTTGATGGTCTTATCTCATCAAGTTCAATCTTCTCTAATGCTCTCTTACGCGATGTAGCCTGCTTAGACTTAGATGCATTAGCAGAGAATCTCTGGATAAAGTCCTGAAGTTCCTTAATCTTTTCTTCCTTTTTCTTGTTAGCTTCCTTCATCTGCTTAATGATGAGCTGGCTTGATTCATACCAGAAATCATAGTTACCTGCATAAAGCTGAATCTTGGCATAATCAATATCTGCTATCTGTGTACATACTTTGTTAAGGAAATATCTGTCATGTGATACAACTATAACAGTATTCTCAAAGTTAATAAGGAACTCCTCAAGCCATGCTATAGCATCAAGATCAAGGTGGTTAGTAGGCTCATCAAGTAAAAGAATATCTGGATTACCAAAAAGTGCCTTAGCAAGAAGAACCTTAACCTTCTCACTACCATTAAGCTCTGACATATTCTTATAATGAAGATCTGTAGTAATACCAAGTCCGTTAAGCAGCTGTGCAGCATCTGATTCTGCTTCCCATCCGTTCATATCAGCGAATTCTGCTTCAAGCTCACTTGCCTTATTTCCATCCTCTTCTGTGAAATCTTCCTTGGCGTATATAGCCTCTTTTTCTTTCATTATTTCATAAAGTCTTGTATTACCCATAATAACTGTATCAAGAACTGTATAATCATCATATTTAAAGTGATCCTGTTCAAGGAAAGATAATCTCTGACCTGGTGTTATAGTTACATCTCCCTTACTTGGTTCAATCTGACCTGTAAGAATCTTTAAAAATGTTGACTTACCAGCACCATTGGCACCTATAAGTCCATAACAGTTTCCTTCTGTAAACTTAATATTTACATCTTCAAAAAGGGCCTTTTTACCTATACGAAGTGTTACGTTGTTTGCACTAATCATTAAATCATTCCTCCATTAATGGTTAACTTAACCAGTTCATTTATATTGTGGACTACCTTATTTATTCCTGGTAGTTATAATCATATCTGATTATATGGACATTAAGAGTAATTTTAACACTTATATTGTCTAAACATAATAAGCCACAATACTAAAACATAACAATTATATATGGTAAACGAATTAAAAGCAAGCACTAATAATATTATAAATATTTTACGACTCCATGCTAAAAATATCACTCGTTACACCAAGAACAATATCCATCGCATATGCATAAGTTTTTTCATCAGCTGTATTAGAAGAATTCTTTATGGCAACTGCATCTGAAAACCAGCTGCATCTTGATGGATATGCTTCATGTGGCATATTATTAACAACATATACCTTTATTAACCCCTTCTTATGAAGCTTTCTGGCAAGTTCAATATAATAAAGAGCACTTACGCTTAAAAACAGTTCATCCGATACAACCATTACTATATATCTATGCTTTATAAATAACTTCTTTGTTTCTTCAATGCTAAGATCCCATATATCATCTGTCACATTCTGTCCTTTGTAAACATTGCATACATCCATCCCCATACTATCAAGATGTTCCATAAGACTATCCACCTCAGCCCATCTCTTTTGTAAATTAAATAATAACAAAAAAACACCTCCCAATAATAAAATATAAGCCCTGCACTCCGCCGTGCATGTCCAAGTTAGCTCCGCTCACTTGGACTGTCGGGCTTTCGCCCTATCAGACTTAATTCTAAACCAGAACTTTGTGCAAGCACAGTTCTGGTTCTAATTCTGCCCTGCACTACGCCGTGCATGTCCAAGTGAGCTTCGCTCTCTTGGACTGTCGGGCTTTCGCCCTATCAGACTTAATGCTTACGCACATTGTAGCACATTTTTGGGGGGATTATTGGGGGATGTTGTATGTTGTTGTTGTTTTGTTGTAATCCGTTAGATTTTTGCTGTCATGTAAATATTTTTTGATATATTTTATGTCAGTATAATAATTATGCTGTTATTGTAGTTCCAGTTTTACCTGCAAGTCCTTCCTTTGCTTTTTCAAGGTTGGCTATAACTGCTTTTCTATCAGAATCTGCTGTAACAAATCTTATAGATGCATCTACCTTAGGGAATGTTGTTTTAGCTGGGAAATGTCCAGCCTTAATGTACTGATGAAGCTCTGTTGCTGTCACTTTATCAAACTCTTTCTCATCAGCTGTCCCTTTACCTATTGTTAATCTATCATAAGCTGTAAGGAAAAGAAGTGTTTCAGCTCCTACAAGTTCAGCTAACTTAGCAGCTGTATAATCTTTTTCTATGATAGCTGACGCTCCCTTAAGATGAGAACCCTGCTGTAACACTGGAATTCCACCACCACCTGCAGCTATAACCACCTGGTCAGCATCAAGAAGTGCCTTAACTGCATCTATTTCATATATATCTATAGGCATAGGTGATGCAATGATTCTTCTGAACTTTCCTGGTTCTTCTTCTATTACATAATTGCCTTTATCTTCCTCAGCCTCGGCCTCAGCCTTTGTCATATATCTTCCTATTATCTTAGATGGCTCAGAAAATGCTATATCAAAAGGATCAACTCTTACCTGTGTAATTATAGTAGAAACCGTCTTATATATACCTCTGTTAAGAAGTTCTTCCCTTATGGCATTCTGAAGATCATATCCTATATATCCTTCACTCATAGCTCCACATACTGACATAGGTGCAACTGTTCTGTCTTCTGGCTCAAGTCTTGCAAACTCTGTCATAGCAGTCTGAATCATGCCAATCTGTGGTCCATTACTATGTGTAATAACTACCTGATACTTTGCCTCTACAAGATCAGCAACAGCTTTTGCTGCTTTTTTTACATTAGTCTGCTGTTCTGGAAATGTAACTCCAAATGAATTTCTTCCCAAAGCAACTACTATTCTTTTCTTTTCCATATCACAAACCTCTCAATTCTTCACGATATTCACATAAAACCTTCAAAAACGAATTAAGTGTTAATACATTATATATTATTTTGTGTTAAAAAGCAAACAATTAGTTGTATTCACGGATATTCCTGGATACTCGAATACTCTAAAAAACAAACAATCAGAACTTTTAAGTCTATACAGAATAAAATAACTATATAAGGACTTTCTAATTTTATAAAAAGGATAAATATTTATGAATAAAAAAAATATTGGTGTTGCCGTACTTGATACTGGCATTTACAGACATATAGATTTTGACAACAGGATAATAGCTTTTAAAGATTTTATAAACAATAAGAACATTCCCTATGATGATAGTGGTCACGGAACACATGTTTCCGGCATAATCGCAGGAAGTGGAAAAGCAAGCAATGGGCGTTTCAAGGGAATAGCACCTATGAGCCAGATTATATCAGTTAAGGTTCTTGACTCATATGGCAATGGCAAAATAGGCAGTGTCATAGATGGCGCTAACTGGATAATCAACAATAAAGACATTTACAATATAAAGGTTGCAAATATATCCTTTGGAACAACTCCAAACAGCAATGTAGATATTGAAAATACAATCCGACTTATAAAACACATAGAAAATATGTGGCATAACGGCATAGTTGTTGTTGCAGCCGCCGGTAATAATGGTCCATGTGCCAAAAGTATTACAGCTCCTGGTACAAGTCATATTATAATAACAGTTGGATCTATGGATGATAAAACATTTCATTCAGGGCGTGGACCTACCACTGACGGTTTTCCAAAACCAGAACTTGTTGTCGCTGGTTCTAACATCACAGCATGCAGTAACCGAAAAAATGGATATTCCACAAAAAGTGGAACATCCATGTCAGCACCTATAGTCAGCGGAGCTATTGCACGTCTTCTCACCAGTCATGACATGACACCTGAAGAAGTCCGCTGCCGTCTTAAAAAATGTTGTAACAAAGTTAACCTCCCACACAACCAGCAGGGCTGGGGCCACCTTGATATCATAAAATTCATTACTATGAAAACATAGCTTATTTAATAAAAGGATAAATATTTATAAATCCTGCATTCTGCTGTTCTGCCAATTCTCTTGAATATTGAAGCACATCAAGCATAATATACTGTATAGCTATCATAGCCAATGCAATCAGTATAAGAATCACTAAAGGAATCCACTTATGCTTTTTTAAACGATCCATAAGTTTACCGTTGCCTTTGCCACCTCTGCTATTATTTTTATTATTCTTAAAATAACTGCTGTCTACCATATTATCTCCATTTCATTATTCATATTTGTTTCTTTAACATCAAATATAAATTTTTCTTTACTTTATAATCATATCATTTTAAAAAAGCATTGGCAATTATATATATGTTGTTTATTAATATTCTGCTATTAATTTCATATAAATACACAAAAAAGCTTCTGCATTTTATTGAATGTAAAAGCTTTTTAAAATATCATAATAATCCTGAACTATCTGATATCCATCTTCATTAAACTTATCTTATAGACCTTTTTGACCGTCTTTACTTCACGCAGTATATGATTTCTGCGCTTTTTACTAAAGAGCAAACGCACAATCCGGTAAAACCAATATGCCGGTATCAGAAACTTGTGCTTTACCAATAACGGATAATTCTCATACAGCTCCATTCACGGAAATATAATATATCTGCTACATCAATCACCATAAGCTTATGGTCTGCCTTGATTTCTAGTGTTTTCTTAAACTGCATGATAACTGTTACTCCTTGTTTTTTACTGATTTGCTAATATTTTACTGTATTTTGTGGGTTATGGCAACGGTGAGTTTAAAACGCACAACATTATAACAATTCAACTGCTGAATCATCAACACCACTATCTTTTAGCAATATTTAAGTTATCAAATAAAAGCTGCCAAAATAAAAAGACAGCTTCTACATCTTATTACAGACATAAAAGCTATCTTTCTGAAATTATTATTATTCTCTTTTATACTGTAAGAGTTTTTTCTAATAGTGCTTTAGCATTCTCATACTGCTGTTCTGTGATATTCAACATATCACAAGCTTCTTCTACAGTACCTATCTTTTTTGCTAATGTTTCAATATTATTCACAAGCATCTCTGCTGCTCTCTCTTCTGCATATTCCTTTGCATATTCCTTAGCATAATCTTTAATTATGTCACACATAGAATCAACTCCCTTCCCATCATTCTTAA
>ERZ860148.101-NODE-101-length-68791-cov-4.341742_pt1 | contig 68791 bp, 54 predicted proteins | sample MGYA00509981_ERZ860148 | MGnify/ENA primary metagenome ERZ860148 (study PRJEB30046, sample SAMN00715199) | human gut metagenome | study: EMG produced TPA metagenomics assembly of the A metagenome-wide association study of gut microbiota in type 2...
ACATGGCGGTGAGATCGTTGCAACCGGTACAGCCAAAGAGATCATGCAAAATGAAAACTCGATCACAGGCGCATACCTGAGCGGCAGAATCAAGATTCCGATCCCGAAGAAACGAAGGAAACCGAACGGTTCGATCAAAGTGATCGGTGCACAGGAAAACAATTTAAAAAATATCAACGTCGAATTTCCACTTGGTGTCATGACCTGTGTTACCGGTGTATCCGGTTCGGGTAAAAGCTCTTTAGTCAATGAAATCTTATATAAGAGTCTTGCAAAGAACCTGAACCGTGCACGCTGTATCCCCGGAAAACATAAAGAAATCCAAGGATTAGAGCAGCTTGATAAAGTCATTGCGATCGATCAGTCTCCGATTGGACGGACACCACGCTCAAATCCCGCAACCTATACCGGTGTTTTTGATCTGATCCGTGATCTTTTTGCAAGCACACCGGATGCGAAAGCACGCGGCTATAAAAAAGGACGTTTCAGCTTCAATGCCAAAGGCGGACGATGTGAAGCCTGTGGTGGTGACGGTATCAACAAGATCGAAATGAATTTCCTGCCTGATATTTATATTCCTTGCGAAGTCTGTGGTGGTAAACGCTACAATCGTGATACACTGGATGTCAAATACAAAGGAAAGACGATTGCAGATGTACTGGATATGACTGTTGACGAAGCGGTTCATTTCTTTGATGCATTGCCAAAGATCCGGCGTAAGATTGAAACCTTAAACGATGTCGGGCTTTCTTATATCAAGTTAGGCCAGCCATCCACTACTCTTTCCGGCGGGGAAGCACAGCGTATCAAACTTGCTACAGAACTAAGTAAACGTGCTACCGGAAAAACATTCTATATCTTAGACGAACCAACAACCGGCTTACATTTTGCCGATGTCCACAAGCTGATCGAGATTTTGCACCGTCTGTCAGAAAGCGGCAATACCGTAGTCGTGATAGAGCATAATCTTGATGTAATCAAAACAGCGGATTATATCATTGATATCGGACCGGAAGGCGGAAGCCGTGGTGGTACGGTTGTTGCAACAGGAACACCTGAGCAAGTTGCAAAATGCAAGAAGTCCTATACCGGAGCCTATATCAAAAAGATGTTAGAAAAGGATAAAGAATAATGCAAAAGAAAAATACATTTTATGCTATGTTAGCGCGTATGAAATACATCAAACGCTGGGCATTGATGCGCAATGCAGAGGAAGAAAATATCAGCGAGCATTCTTTGGAAGTAGCCATTCTTTCTCACGCTTTGGCTTTCATTGGCAACACCCGTCTAAGCAAAGACCTGAATGCCGACCGGATCGCCATGCTCGGTGTTTACCATGACTGTACCGAGATCATCACCGGAGACATGCCTACACCGATCAAATACGAAAACCCAACGATTCAGGATGCCTATAAACAGATTGAAAAAACTGCTGCTTTCCGGCTTCTTAATATGCTGCCGGACGATCTTCGAACCTCTTACGAAAGCTATTTTACAGAAAGCAGCCTTGATGCATATGAAAAGCTTATCGTAAAAGCTGCCGACAAGCTTTCTGCTTATATCAAATGTATTGAAGAGGAAAAAGCAGGTAATGCCGAGTTTAAAAGTGCAAAACAGACTATTGCAAAAGCGATCACAGAATTGCACTGTGAAGAAGCCGATATCTTTGTAAAAGAATTTCTGCCGGCCTATGAACTGACTCTGGATGAGTTGAATTAATTTCCGAAAGAGGAAAACAAAAAGCTCTGCCACATCTAATCCATGTAGCAGAGCTTTTTCAACGTCACACAAAATGTACTGATTTACGCAGCTTATTTACTGAGCAACGCCTTATCATTTGCAAACTCTTCCCCACTGATCTCTTCAAACTTATGAAGAAGATCTTCTACAGTCAGTTTCTTCTTTTCTTCTCCTTTGATATCTAGGATGACTTTTCCTTCATTCATCATGATCAGCCGATTGCCATGCACAATCGCATCACGCATATTATGTGTAACCATCATTGCTGTCAGATTGTTTTCTTCAATCATCTTATCGGATAATGCAAGCACTTTGGCTGCTGTCTTGGGATCAAGGGCGGCTGTATGCTCATCGAGCAAAAGAAGTTTAGGTTTCTTTAAGGTTGCCATCAAAAGAGTCAATGCCTGTCTTTGACCACCTGACAAAAGACCGACTTTAGATGTCATGCGATCTTCAAGTCCGAGATCTAACATCTTTAATAACTCTCTGTATTCTTCTTTTTCTTTCTTTGTGATACCCCAGCTTAATCCACGTCTTTTTCCACGTCTGGCAGCCAATGCAAGATTTTCTTCAATCTCCATTGTTGCTGTCGTACCATTCATTGGATCTTGAAAAACACGTCCTAAGAAAGCTGCTCTTTTATGCTCCGGAAGACCTGTTACGTCCTGTCCGTCAATAATGATATTTCCGGTGTCGATCGGCCAGACACCTGCGATCGCATTCAGAACGGTTGATTTACCGGCACCATTGCCACCGATCACTGTTACGAAATCACCTTCATCTAATCGTAGATTTACACCATCCAGTGCTTTCTTTTCATTGATCGTTCCAAGATTAAAAGTTTTATGGATATTGACTAATTCTAACATGCCTTACTGCCTCCCTTCGCTGCTTTTCGATATGAGTTTTTCATCTTACCACGCATGTATGGCACAGCAAGGAAAACAGCTACTACGATCGCTGAGAACAGTTTCATATCGATCGATGGCAGACCAAGCCAGCATACAAAACTGATAACGATATAGTAAATAATACTTCCGATCGCTACAAAAAGAAGTCTTCCGCAGAAGTTTAACTTCTTTCCAAATAATGCCTCTCCAAGCACTTCACCAATGATAACAGATGCAAGACCGATAACGATCGAACCTCGTCCCATATTCACATCACAGTTACCCTGATACTGTGCTAAGATTCCGCCTGCAAATCCTACCAGACCATTTGAAAAGACAAGTGCGATAACTTTTGCGACAGAAGTATTGATACCCTGCGCTCTTGACATATTAGGATTGCATCCGGTTGCACGGATTGTAAATCCCATCTCTGTTCCAAAGAACCAATATAAAACAGCGATCACAGCAATCGTAATAATTGCCGTAACCAGAATCGTATGTGAAATCTCACGCAATGTTACGATCAACGGAAACTGGTCTACACTTATCGCCTGATTTGCTTTTCCCCCGGTGATATTCAGATTAACGGAATACAATGCGATCTGCGTCAGAATACCTGCTAATATATCAGGGATTCCAAATACAGTATGTAAAACACCGGTAATAAATCCTGCTGCCATGCCTGCTATAAATGCAACAACTAATGATACGACCGGTGAATATCCATTCAGGATCATCATAGCTGTTACCGCACCACCTGTTGCCAAGGTTCCATCCACGGTCAGATCGGCAAAATCCAGAATCTTAAAAGTAATATATACACCGATCGACATAATACCCCAGATCAATCCCTGTGAAACACTACCCGGCAATGCCCTGAGTAATGCTACAGGATCTAATGCTCCCAATACGGGAATTAAACTTAACATTTACTTGTTCCTCCATTCATTTTGATGTTTTTTTATCTTCTTAGTCTGCAAATGCTTCACGGATCTTTTTTGCAAGCTCTTCGGTATCCGTTCTCTGTGTCGGTTTCCATTGGATCTCTACGGTATCATCCTGATAACGCGGGATCAGATGAACATGCAGATGAAATACCGTCTGTCCTGCAAGTGCACCATTGTTTTGTAACACATTAACGCCTTCACAGTCAAGAACATCCTTTAACACCGCAGCACATTTTTTCGCAACCGGCATTACCTCTTTACACCAGTCATCCGGGAGTTCATACAGATTGGCTGCATGTGTCTTCGGCAAAATGATACAATGTCCTTTTGATGCCGGATTGATATCCATGATCACACGAAAATGTTCATCCTCATAAATCGTATTCGATGAAATCTCACCATTGGCTATTTTACAAAAAATACAATCGTCCTTTACTGTTTTTTCCATACTTTCTTCTCTTCCTTTCTGCATCACAAACGGATGTCTCTTTATTTTTATCTCAGATGAAAACGAATGTTTTCAGACTGCCAAACCTTACAGCTTACCAACAACTTTATCGAAAACGAAACAGTGAGTCAAATGTATGAAGTACACGAAAGTTTCCTTTTGCTGTCAGTTCTCCACCCATAAATGCTGTCTGAAGCGGTGCTTCACCATGGATTACTTTTTCAAGGATCTGCTTTGTAGAACGGATCTCTACATCTGCATCCTCTTTCTCTCCATAATAGCAGTTTAACGCACCATTATCAATTTCAAATACAAGCTTCTTTTGAATATCGGTCAGTTCCCATTGGAAAGACAGGGCAACATTCGGGATTGGCTGAAATGCCTCTTTAAATTCCTGTATATAGGGTTCCTCCTCTTTTTGCCCGGCATCGTCACCAAGCATCGCTTTAAACATCTGTGAAAGTTCCTGGATATCTTCTTTTTGCTGGCGCACATACGATTCATCCGATACAAATTCAGATAGCTGCTCGCTTTCCTGTGGTGTCAGACGAATCGCTTTTGGCTGCATGACATTTTCCCTGACTGCCATACTGCTGGATGGTAAAGAGCTCATTTTCTTTGAAAAAACACGATAGAAGTTTTCAATACTTTTTTCGATCAGATACGAATATTCGGTACTTGTTTCAAAGGTTGCCGTGTCGTTGACATATGCACAAATGCCATTACAGGGAATACCACCAAGCATTTCCCATGCTTTTACCATTGTAAATTGTGCCTCTTTTTCTCCATATGTGGTGGAGAGAACAACCGGCATCATATAAAGTGATTTGATCTTTTCTTTGTCACCATATAACCAGCAGGCATCCAGAAACTGCCACAAAAGACCACCGATCCCCATCCATTCTACCGAGGCTGCCAGAACAATCGCATCGGCTTCTTTTAATGTTTTGGGAAGCATCGAAATTCCTCTTTTATCTTCATACAGATTATATCTTTGTACTTTCACATTTAATTCATCTAATACTTTGCTGACCTTATCCATAACATAGATTGCCGGATCGTCGATCAGACCTCGTCCACCATAATAGATATTTACTTTCATGACACACCTCGCCTTTTTTGTAGCATCGTAAGTATCCATGCCAAAATAAATCCGGCAATAAAGCCGCCAAAATGAGCTGCATTATCAACACCCTGGCTGGTCAGACCACCATATAAACTAAGTGCAGCCATAACAGCGATCTGTCTGACCGTATAGCGGTCTTCCTCATTCCGTCTTGCCAGAACAACAAAAAGCATAGCCCCGATCACACCAAAGATCGCACCGGAAGCACCTATGGATACCACGTTATCATTCTGCAGCATATTATACCCCATCGACGCACAGCCTGCAAGGATTCCCGATGCCAGATACAGGATACCGTAACGAATGCTTCCTATCTTCTCTTCCAGACAGGAACCGACATAACCAAGGATCAGCATATTATTAAAAATATGTTCCAGATTGCTATGCAAAAACATACAAGTCAAAAGGCGGTACCATTGCCCCTGCTCTAACACGGCATACCAGCTTAAAGCACCGGCATTGACAATCGCATCATTTTGACTATACGCAAAAAGATCCGTATACAAAAAAACAAGAACGTTTAATACAATGATTATAATGTTGCACCATGGAAGTTTTTGCGTTTTCAATGCATTCCAATTAAAATTCGAGCGATATCTTTGTGTATTCTGCCAGCTTCCGTTATTTTGCTGTTGCCAATTTCCATTGTTCTGCCATTGTCGGTTTTCGTTCTGCCGGTTTTCATTTCCCTGCCATTGTCGGTTTCCATTCTGCCAATTTCCATTGTTCTGCCGATTTTCATTGCCTTGCTGCTGTCCATACCGATCATTCGAGTTAGAAATTCCCGGAAAAATCTGTTCTAATGGTTTGCGAAGTTCCAGAAAACTTTGGTCAGAGGTTTCAAAAACCATAAGACAACGCCTTGACGGAATGATCCTCCAAAAACAGTCCTGCCCCTGAAACAAACGCTGTACACTTTCTTCCTCTTCACTGACTAACAGATAGAGGAAACGGCTGTAAAAGCAGTCCTTCTTTCTTAAAAAAACCCGGATCTGCTCTGCAATATGCAAAAACTGTTCCCGGCTCAATGTATTTCCAACTGTTTCATCTACTGTCACAACGACATATCCGTTCTGTCCTTCCTGCCTTAAAGCCATATAAACGCCCGGTATATTTAACCGGATATCCCGATAGTCATATCGTTTTAACACCGAAACAATTTCCTGATAGATCATGTTTTCACCTTTCCCTTCCGTTATTGCTTCTTTTGTGTTTCTTTGTAACATTTTCTTTTTGTATCTATTACAAAATTTCTTCTACCATTCCTTTTGTGTATCATAACAAAACACTTCTTTTTATTCCAGTATATTTACCATAATAAAAGCTTAACATTCCCCTTTTATATCACTTCTACAATGTGAAAATCCCGCTCTGTTCCGGCACAATTGTCGAAGAAAGCGAAAATTTGACATACGAACACTCCTTTTGTCTGCTGCCAGACGAGGTATCATAGAAACAGCCACTGTAATAATGCATTCCCGGAATCTTCTGAGTAAAAATTTTCGAGAGTACATTAATAAATCAAAGGAGGTTATAACTATTTTGAAAGATTTATGCGAAGATCGACGTTTACTGCTGGGGATGGTAATATGCACTGCAGCTTCCATCCTGTTAAAATGCATTTGTGCAATAATATACCATAAGCTGTTACACGACTCACGACAGCTTCAGACAACGAAAAACAAATGGCTTCGTGCTATGCTTACAAAATACGAGGCAAGTTATAAGATCCGAATATCCATCAATGACCCGGATTGTTTTGTAAGCCGGCATTTAGAACGGTACCATGTATTTAAGCTGTCTCTTTATACATTAGAAAATACCGATCTTTTTGCCACAGCACTCCTGATCAGTACTTCCCTGCTGGCTCTGATCCAGGGAATAGCCGGCAGACAGCCGATGAGACAGCTTCTCTTACAGATTCTTATCCCACTCTTTTTACTGTCTTTGATCGGATTAAGTGAAATGCTTTTTAGGATCCGTCACAAAAAAAGATGTCTTAAACTGCAACTGTTAGATTATCTTGAAAATACAATCCAGTCCAAGCTTGAAAATCAATATCTTCACCCGGAATTACAAAAAGCGTACCAAAATGCATACTTTGATATTACATCAAGCTTAGAAGGACAGGATCGCCTGGATCATATGGTGCAATTAGAAAAAATGAATCAAAAAGAACGGGAAGAAAAGCCGAAAAGTACCTTTAGCAAAGAAATGCGGGAATTGATCGATTCTCTGGTGCAGGAAGAAAAACTCGCAAAAGATATTCAGCAGATCGAGCAGGAAAACACTGCTACTGCTGCAACAAAAGAAAAAATGCAACTGATCGAAGAAATTATCAAAGAATATCTCTAGGAGGACATTACCATCATGGAAAAATTTCATACTATTTCGGATACAGCCAGACAACTATCGGTTGAACCGCACGTTCTACGTTACTGGGAAGATGAATTGGATCTACAGATTCACCGCAATGCCAAAGGGCATCGTTTTTATGTCAACTCTGACCTTGCTCTTTTACAAAATATCAAAGAATTAAAAGAAAAAGGCTTTCAACTTAAAGCGATCAAACTTCTTTTGCCGGACATTAAAACAGTATGTACTTATGATACGCAGAAATTATACCGGCTCCGCGAGGAGTTAAATAATCGTGTCTTAGAAGAAAGCATGTCGCATTCCATGGAACATAGCGCACGAGTGATGCCGCTTCATCCTCATGCCACCTCATTAGATGCTTCGTATTCCAATGATACGCCAAAAGCTGTGGATTCCTCTGATAAATTACAGCAATTTGAGAATATTTTGCATCAAATGATCTCTTCTGCATTGACAGACTGTATCGGTGATACAAAAGAAGAAATCTGTGAAGAAGTCAGTACACGACTGTTAAAAGAAATCCATTACCTTTCGCGACAGCGGCAGGATCTGCAGGAACAACAGATTACCCTGTTAAACAAAATCCTGTCAGAGGTACGGGAAGATCTTGCCGAAACCGCATCGAGTTGTGAAAATCCGATCCCCGCAGCAAAGTCACGAAAAGAAGCATCTGCCAAGTCCAAAAGGCACAAAAAATTATTTGCTAAGTCTCGCTAATAATGCTATAGTATAAATAGTATGTCTTCGCTCATACAATATAGAAAAAAGAGTCGTTTTAGAAATTATTTCTAAAAAAATGTTTGAACATTTCTTTTGGAAACGATTTCTCCGATTCTAAATTTGGAGGCAGGAAATGGGAAAATTTCAAATTGAACAATGTGGACAGATCGAGGGGTTATATTTGATCCAGCCAACAGTCTTTGGGGATAATCGTGGCTATTTTATGGAAACATATAACTATAATGAATTCAAAGAACTGGGACTGGATATGGTCTTTGTACAGGATAATCAGTCAAAATCAACAAAAGGCGTTCTGCGTGGTATGCACTACCAGAAAGAACATACACAGGGCAAGCTTGTCCGTGTGATCAGCGGTAAAGTCTATGATGTTGTTGTTGATATCCGCAAAGATTCACAAACATATGGTCAGTGGTATGGCGCTACTCTTTCTGCCGAGGAAAAAAATATGATGTATGTACCGGAAGGATTTGCACATGGTTTTTATGTTTTATCGGACACAGCAGAGTTTTTGTATAAATGTACAGACTTTTATGATCCGTCTTCCGAAGCCGGAATTATGTGGAACGATCCGACGATCCGGATTGACTGGCCAATACCGGAAGGAGAAACTCCGATCATTTCGGAAAAGGATACGAAACATCCAAATTTCTCATCCGCTATTTATTTATAAGATTTCTATTCTTAAAAGTATTAGTAATATCGCAACATAAGAAAAGAACATGATATAAAAACAAAATTTGTTCTTACGACTAAAAAATAATCACACCGTAAAATGCCATTCTACTCACACAGTAGCTTTGGCATTTTCTTATAACAAAAAGGAGGCCGCCTATGAAAAAGATTTTAGTAACCGGCAGTAACGGACAGCTCGGCCGTGCTTTGCACCAATTGTTGCAAAACAGCGATGCTGATGTCACATATACAACATCAAAAGACTTAGATATCCGTGATGAAAAAGCAGTTCATGCATTCGTACAAACGTGCAACCCTGACCTGATCATCAATGCAGCAGCACATACTGCGGTTGATCTTTGTGAATCAGACAAAGAAAATGCTTATGCGATCAATGCCAACGGTCCAAAATATCTGGCTATGGCAGCAAAAGAAATTGATGCGGAACTCGTTCATGTATCAACAGATTATGTCTTTGACGGCACATCTTCCAGACCATATCTCGAAACCGATACACCATGCCCGCAAAGCGTCTATGGAAGTTCCAAGCTTGCCGGTGAAAAGAACGTTATGGAAAGTATGGAGAAATATTACATCGTACGTACAGCATGGCTTTATGGCGATGGCAAAAACTTTGTCCGCACAATGCTTCGTCTGGCAAAAGATCATGACATGCTGACTGTTGTCAATGACCAGTTCGGATCACCGACTTCTGCGTTAGAGCTTGCCCGCATGATCTTATATATCATTGACAAAAAAGACTACGGCATTTACCATGCCACTTGTGAAGGAATTACAAGCTGGTATGATTTTGCAAAAGAGATCTTTAAGCAGGCTTCTGTTTCCATTCAGGTCAAACCGGTTTCAACCGAAGAGTATCCGGCAGCGATTGCCAAAAGACCTGCCTATTCGGTATTGGAAAATGCACATCTTCATGCACTTGGTGATTACCGGATGAAAGACTGGAAAGATGCGTTAAAAGAATATATGTCAGACAATGAACCGATAAAGGCATCTGAATAAGACACAGGAGAAAATTGTGAGAATTTTATTTTATCAATGGAATGCATATAATTTATATGATATCAAAGAAACCTTATCTGCTTTGGGGCATGAAGTTGTCATGCTTGACAAACCGATACCGCATATCGAAAAAGATGATACCTATACAGACTGGCTTGCTGACTCTTTGAAAAAAGCTTCTTTTGACATTGTTTTCTCAATTAATTTTTTCCCGGTGCTGGCAACCGCCTGTCATGAAAGTGCAACGCCCTATGTCTGCTGGAATTGTGACAGTCCTTTGCTAGCGATGTATCATCAAGCTGTTTTTTATCCGACGAATTTCATTTTTACATTTGATCGTACCAATGTAGAAGAAATGCACGCTCTCGGCGTTAAAAATGTATTTCATCTTCCGCTTGCGGCAGCAGCAAAAAGGTTAAACACACAGATCGACAAAACAAAAGAAGTGCTGTATCCGGTCAGCTTCATTGGCAGATTGTATGAAAAGAACTCTTATGACCGTATTGCTGCAAAACTCCCGGATTATCTTGCAGGTTATCTGGAATGTGCAATGAATGCACAGCTTGCGGTATCGGATGGCAATCTTTTTGATCTGCTTTTAACCGATGAGATCTGTGACCGGTTAGAAGAAATTACAGATTACAGGCAAAGTGACGATTCTTTTGCCGATATCCGAATGCTCTTTGCAACAACCGTTCTCGGCTTTAAGACAGCATCCATGGAACGGATACGCAATCTGAATGCACTTTCGCTATCCGGCAGCAAAGTGCATCTTTTTACCGATAGTACAACCAATCCCTTAGTTGGTGTAACAATCCATCCGTCTGTAGATTACCTGTCGCAAATGCCTCAGATCTTTTACCAAAGCGGAATCAATCTGAATATGACGATTCCAAACATCAAAAGCGGTATTCCGCTTCGTGTCTGGGATATCTTAGGCAGTCAGTCTTTTCTTCTGACAAACTATCAGTCGGAATTGTATGAACACTTTACACCCGGAAAACATTTTGCTATCTTTGAAAGCAAAGAAGATCTGACCGCAAAAGTTGATTTTTATCTTCGTCACGATACATTACGCCAAAAGATTGCTCTTACCGGATGGGAGGCAATACAAAAAGACCATACTTATGAACAGCGAATACGACAGATCATGCAGATTATTCAGCAATAAAACAACTTTGCAATACTCCCATAAAAAGTATAAGCAATTCTTGCGATTCGTTTTGACATGAAATCGAAATCGCAAGAATCATACACACAATTTAGCGAAAATGCATGGCGGTCACAATGCTTCTTTCACAATGTTTGTGAAAATACCATTTTACATCCACAATTAGCAAATATTTTGTAATAGAAATGAGGATAACTTATGAATTTTTTAGAAGAAAAAGAACAATATCAGGAACGTTTTCAATTAGCAACAGACAGGATCAGACAGATTCGGGAAGAATGTAACAGCTCTTCTAAAGAGTCTTTTAACGATCCGGCTATAACCGAAAAAACAGCTCCGGCTATTGCAACACGCGGAGAAGCTTTTATGCAATACAGCTATTGTGTATCTTCTTTTCTTTTAAAGATCTGTTCTTTCTATCAAAAGAAAATGAATGGTGAGCTTTCCGACCTTTCTTTACAGGAATGGCAGAGTTTAAACCGTGATCTTTACGAGGATGTCCTGGATACCAATTACGGAAAGAGCTTTGCAAATCCTGCCTATGCCTGTAAAAGGTTAGGACAGGATTATGGGCAGGTGCTTAGTGCTGTTTATACAGAACTCCGCGGTAATATTGTATATGCTTTTGAAGACCGCCTTTTCTTTCTGACTACTTCCTTTGAATTATTTATAGAGATCTATAATCTGTTAGAACAGGAAGATACCGGTGCAAAAGAGATCCGTTCTGCATTATACTATTACTTCTTTGATTATGCGGATATCACCGTTGCCGACAGCTTACATGATTCCTTTGATCCGTCAAGAAATTTTGCAACCGATATCATTTGTCATTGTGATTTAGAAGATTTACGATACCTATATTATTTTGGCGAATATATTTCTGAAAATGAGCTGGAAACAGCAAAATATCTGAATACGCTGTCAGACAAACAGATCCATGATATGGCTTTTACATTCACCGACGGCTATCGCAGAGGCTTTGCACTATATGACATTGATCTTTCTGTCAAAAAGACAGTCAATATCCGTTACCATCTTGGCTTTGAACGTCTGATACGGGAAGTCATTGCACAATTTCAGGAATTGGGCTTACAGCCTTGTATTTATCGTGCCGCTGTCAGTATCAGCCGCAGAAATCTGCGTGGCAAAGTCGGTTATTATGGTGCTTCTCCAAACAAACAATATGAATATGACCATCGTATGGATGATGCACTTTTTTATGACAAAGCTTATGCAGACCGCAGATTACAGGAGCAGGAACTCGCATTAAAATCCATCGAAGATCTTTGTATGGACTTTGCCGGTCCTGCCCTGATCGAGACTTTCGGAGAGACACCGTTTAACCCGGTTGAGAAAAAAGAAGCTCTCCAATATAGTGCGAAACAGCAAAAACGAAAAGTCGAATACCAGGCAGCTAATGGGGCATTAGTCAACCGTTTTATCCCCGGAGACCAGACAAGCTTTTCTATCATTGCTTATCCTTTACCGGAGATCGGAAAACAGTATCAGGACATTTTTGCTGATACAATTTCGGTGAATACATTGGATCAGGAAAAATATCTCACTATCCAGAGTAAGATCATTGATGCTTTGGATCGTGCCGACTATGTTACGGTTACAGGACGCAAAAAGAATAAGACCGATCTGACCATTGCACTGACACCGCTTAGCGATTCTGCGAAAGAAACACGCTTCGAGAATTGCCTTGCAGATGTCAATATTCCATTAGGTGAGGTCTTTACTTCACCAAAATTATCCGGTACAAACGGAACACTTCATGTTACAAAAGTCTTTTTAAATGATCTGGAATATCATGATCTGTCACTCGTTTTTGAAGATGGTGTTGTTAAAGACTACAGCTGTAGTAACTTTAATTCCAAAGAAAAGAATAAAAAATATATTCATGACAATATTCTGTTCCACCATGATACGCTTCCTATGGGCGAATTTGCGATTGGGACAAATACAACCGCTTATGCGATGGGCAAAAAATATAACATTTCCCATCTGCTTCCTATCCTGATCGCAGAAAAAACAGGTCCTCACTTTGCAATCGGAGATACCTGTTTTTCTCATGAAGAAGATCTTGTCACATACAACCCGGATGGAAAACAGATGATCGCAAAAGAAAATGATTATTCCGTTTTGCGTCATACCGATGTGACAAAAGCTTATTTTAATTGTCACACGGATATCACGATCCCATATGACGAATTGGGCGATATTTGCATTCATTGTGCTGACGGAGAAGTAATCTGTCTGATACAGAATGGACGTTTCGTTCTTCCGGGAACCGAATCACTAAATGAAATGCTGTAAAACACATCCGGCACTTAGTTAAGTGCTTCTTTCAGAACAGATACATTATCCTGCATCAATTCTAAATAACCACGTCCTTTATCAAAATCCGTCTTACTGACATTATGCACAGCGTTAAGCTGTGCTTTTTTTGCACCGGTTTCTTTACAGATCGTATCTGCCATTTTATCACTGGATAATTCCATATGAAAAACAACCGGAATATGATCTTCTTTGACTTTATCGATCAGAAAGGAAATCGTTTCGGCACTCGCACCGGTCTGTGTTGAGCAGCCCGGATATGCTGCATAGTAGGTCAGTCCATAGGCATCGGCAAAATATCGAAATGGAAAACGGTCTGCCACGATAATTTCTTTTCTTTTTGCATTCTGAACCACATCGGTAAATTGTGCATCAAGATCCTGCAGCTTCTCAATGTAAGAGGCGGCATTCTTTTGGTATGTCTTTGCATTCTTTGCATCCATCTTACATAACTTATCCCGAAGATGTTCCACGATCTGGATCGCATTTTTCGGAGAAGTCCATACATGTTCGTCAAATTCTTTTTCCTTGTCTTCCTGTCCTTCTTCCTCTGTTTGCATACCTTCTACAACTTCTTCTTCCACAACATTGCTGACGCAATCCATTAATTTGATTGTCTGTAAATTCTTATTATCTACGGATTCCATGATCTTTTCAGACCATGCATCGGATTCCCCGCCGATCGTTACAAACAGATCTGCTGACTGTACACTTGCAACATCTTTTGGTGTCGGATCAAATGCATGAAGATCGGCTCCCGGCAACATCAGCATGCTCAGGTTAATCTTATCTCCGGCAATATGACGTAAGAAATCATATTCTGCAAATACGGTCGCAACTACTTTTAATCGTCCATCCTTCTTTTTTGTATCAACAACGCTGCTACAGCCTGTAAATGTAGTGCATAAAAGGCTGCATAGCACAATGAAACATACCATTTTCTTCGCTTTCATAATAACGTTCCTTTCCCTATCCGCATTTTCTTTTTTTATTTCATGATTTATATTATGGCATTATCTTCTTTTTTATTTCATGATTTGAAAACGATTTTCATTTTACTTCAATACAACATATTTGTCAACTATAAAAAATGACAAAATGCGATTACCGGATAGGATAAAAATCCAATAATAACACACAATGAAAAGTTCCAACATACTATAGCTATGACAGAAGATTCTTTTAAAATCTTTCATAAAAGCGCACGCACGACGTACAATAAAAAGTCCCGGCATACTATATTCAAGGCAAAATACAATTTTGATATCTTTCCGTGAAAATGCAAAAACAGCCCTGTTGAAAAGAATTCTTTCTATTAGAAAATTTTTCTTTTACAAAAGAGCTGTCTTTAGATGATTCTAAGTAATAAGTTTTCTGTATTATTTTATTATTTTACTTTTTTGCTTTTTACTTTACTGTATGCACTCTTGTTCTTGCCATTCAAAGCACGCACACGTACATAATATGTTTTCTTTGATCTTAATTTCTTAAATACTGCTTTCGTTCCTTTTTTCACAGTCTTTTTCGAAACATTTTTCTTGAATTTCTTGTTTGTAGAAACTTCTACAACATATTTCTTCGCATTTTTCACCTTAGCAAACTGTACGGTTAATGTCTTCTTACCTGCTTTTACTTTCTTGATCACAGGCTTGCTTAATGTAGTCTTCTTTGTCTGTTTAGAAGGCTTCTTCGTCGGTACCGGTGCTTTTGTCGGTGTTACCGGCGTATTGGTTGGTACTGTTGTTACTACAGGAGGGTTCGTTGGCTCTTCTTTCTTAATGATAGAGAAGTTTACTCTCTGGTTCATATAATAGTCGCCGATACCCTGTACAACTGCATATGCTGTCTTATCTCCGGCTGCAATGTTTTCAAAATATGTCACACGGTAATCCGTATCTTTTACTAAAGTCTTGCCATTTGCTGTTACGACAACCTCCGGTGTACAAGCTTCTCCGGTATATGTCTGGTCAGCGATCTGGCTGATCATATCGGCAGTTAATTCTGTCTTTTTGCTTTCTTTTGCTGTATATGCTACATCATCTACGAGATCAAAAAGTCCGCTTTCACTGTTTTCTGTGCGGATGCATGCTGTTAAACCACGTAAAAGCTGTTCCGGCTGGTATCCCATTAAAGCTGCATCAACTGTACCTGTCTTTTCATCAACGAAAGAAGCGGCTGCATCAAAGACGGTATTACCGTTCTTAATAAAATCATATACCGTATCTTCATCCTGTGTGATCGGTGCAATATCAAAGCAGCCCATTGTGATCATGATCTGCGCCAATGTCCATACATTACCATTTGGATTCCATGAATCTGTTCCAAACTTGCCATCACTTCCCTGCATGGTTGCAAGTAAGCCAAGAACTTTATCTACGGCTGTATCTACATCATCACCGGATACTGAACCGATTCCTGTCCCTACATATGGTGCAAGTGCCTGAATGGTCATTGCTGCACTATCCCATGATTTCCACGTGATCGACTGCGTGATCTGTGCATCTACCTGATCTAAGAGCTCTTTTACGATCTCTTCTCTTGTGATATATGCATCACCTTCCGGAATTTCTGCATCCATCGCATCTAATGCAAAAAGTACCATTGGTGCTCTTACTGTAATATAACTGTTGGAACCTTCATAAATCGAACGGTCAGCTAATTTTTCAATCAGGTCAACACCACCTACGTCTTTTGGATTTTTGCCAAGTGCCTCTACACAAAGTGCTGCTTTGGCATAGAAAGTAGAGGCATAACCACCTGCAATAATCTGGTCGAAAGAAATTTCTTTTCCCTGTGTATCGTAAACTTTCTTACCGGCTTTGATCGCTGCAAACTGCTTCTCGATCTTTGTATAAACTGCATCATAAAATGCCTGTACATCGGCATCATCTTTACCGTAATTTGCTCTTGCAAGAGAAAATACAGTATATAAGCTGTTGATATCATCTAAGCCGGGTACCACTTTTCCGTTTTCAAACTGTGTCTTGTAAATAGTACCGGCAAGTGCCTGTTCTTTTAACTTTGCTGTATTAACAAGCGTTTCTGCCTGTGCTTCATTAGGATCCTTGCTATTATCATCCTTGAAGCTGTCACATTCTACATTTGTATAATCAGATGTATATACATAACTGATCCGGTCATTGTTCTTTAATTTATAGTTTCCGGCTACTACGCTTGCAGCCTCACCATTGACGCCAAAGCTCCAATATACATAAGTATAAGTTGCAGGATCAATTGCTACAGTTCCCATACCATCGATCTCATCAATCGTGTCACCATAAGATTCCGTTTTGACTTTATACTTGTCTTTATAACCATTTGTATCCAATACCTGCTGCAATGCATCCAGTGCTGTCGATCCTTCATCCAACAAAACAGGTGTCTTGTCAATCTTGATCGCAGATCCTGTGGCTGCATCATTTTCTACTGCTACATACGCTAAAACCTTTGCTTTGGTTTCGGCTGCTTTCGCTGCAGAACCATTCCATGCTCCGCTCGCTGTGCTGCTGACAACTAATGCAAATGCCAGTATCGCACTCCATAACTTCTTTGTCTTCATGTTTCCTTCCTTTCTGAACTTCCCACCGAAGTCCAACTATACTTTTTGTGTTTCGATCGTCAGCAGGTCTCCTGGCTCAAACTCAACATTTTATCTGCCTTCCCATGAATCCGTTCACAGTGGCTTTTCTACCTATATTATATAAAGTAAAAATCAGATAAAACTCCTTTTTACAGTAGCGGGGGCTGCCACAGATTCTCACTGTGTTCCCTTTTCAAACTGCCCGTTCACAGTTCACTGACAATTTTACAGTTTAGCACAGTCATTTCGTGATGTAAAGGACAAAAAAGGCAGTGCCTGCGCACTGCCTTCCTCTTTTCTTTTATGCCTGTAGCTTGCCATCAACTTCATCAATCGTAATCGTTTCGCCCATATGCACTTCATCACTCAAAATCTTCTTTGCCAAAAGAGTTTCTACATTCTTTTGCAAATAACGCTTTAACGGACGGGCACCGAACGCCGGCTCATACGCCGCATCCGCAATAAATTGCATTGCCTTTGGTGTCAATTCGACACGAAGTTCTTTTTCTTTCAAGCGGGCATTCAGCTCATCGATCAGAAGGGAAATAATACCGGAGATATTATCTTTTGTTAATGGCTTAAACAAAATGATCTCATCCAAACGGTTCAGGAATTCCGGACGGAAGCTTGCACGAAGGTCTGCCATCGTATTTTCTCTTGCTTCGTCGCTGATATTTCCCTGTTCATCTATTCCGTTTAACAGATAAGACGATCCGATGTTTGATGTCAGAATAATAATCGTGTTCTTAAAGTCTACCGTACGTCCCTGCGAATCAGTGATGCGTCCATCATCCAGAACCTGCAAAAGCACGTTAAAGACATCCGGATGTGCTTTCTCAATCTCATCAAACAATACCACCGAATATGGTTTACGACGAACGGCTTCTGTCAGCTGACCACCCTCTTCGTAACCGACATATCCCGGAGGTGCACCGATCAGTCGTGCCACACTGACTTTCTCCATATATTCGCTCATATCGATACGGACCATGTTGTTCTCATCATCAAACAGACTCGCGGCAAGTGTCTTTGCAAGCTCCGTCTTACCAACACCGGTTGGACCAAGGAACAGGAAAGAACCGATCGGCTTAGTCGGATCTTTGATTCCGGCTTTGGAACGAAGGATCGCTTCTGATACCAGTTCTACGCCTTCTTCCTGACCGATCACACGTTTGTGAAGTTCTTCTTCCAAATGCAATGTCTTTTCTCTTTCTCCTTCGGAAAGTTTTGCAACCGGAATTCCGGTCCAGCGTGAAATGATCTTCGCAATCTCATCTTCTGTTACACTTTCCTGTACCAAAGTACGGTTCTCACCTTTTGCTTTTTCTTCTGCTGCTGCAAGATGACGCTCCAGATCCGGTAACTTACCATATTGCAATTCTGCAAGTTTATCTAAATTATATTCTCTCTTGGCGGCATCCATCTGTGTATGCAATTCATCAATCTGCTCTTTGATCTTGTTGACTTCATCGACAGAAGCTTTCTCGCTATCCCATTTTGCCTTCTGGCTGTTAAAGTTGTCTCTAAGCTCCGCAAGCTCTTTTTGCAAATTTTCCAGACGTTCCTTAGACAAATGATCGGTCTCTTTTTTGAGTGCTGCCTCCTCAATCTCAAGCTGCATGATCTTTCGACGCATTTCATCAAGCTCTGCCGGCATACTGTCTAACTCGGTCTTGATCATTGCACAGGCTTCATCGACTAAGTCGATCGCTTTGTCCGGCAGGAAACGATCCGTAATATAGCGGTTTGACAAGGTTGCTGCCGCAACCAGAGAAGCATCCGTGATCTTTACGCCATGGAATACCTCATAGCGGTCTTTCAAACCACGCAGAATAGAAATTGTATCTTCTACGGTCGGTTCATCCACCATAACCGGCTGGAAACGACGCTCCAAAGCAGGATCTTTTTCAATATACATACGATATTCGTCCAGTGTCGTGGCACCGATACAATGTAATTCACCACGTGCAAGCATTGGCTTTAACATATTTCCGGCATCCATCGCCCCATCGGTCTTACCGGCACCGACGATCGTATGAAGTTCATCAATGAACAGAATGATCTGACCATCGCTTTTCTTTACTTCTTCCAGTACCGCTTTAAGTCGTTCCTCAAATTCTCCACGATATTTTGCACCGGCTACCAATGCACCCATATCAAGTGCAAAAATCTTTTTATTCTTCAATCCTTCGGGTACATCACCCTTTACAATACGATGTGCAAGTCCTTCTACGGCTGCGGTCTTACCGACACCGGGTTCACCGATCAATACCGGATTATTCTTTGTCTTACGGGAAAGAATACGGATCACATTTCGGATCTCTTCATCACGGCCGATAACAGGATCAAGCTTTCCGTCTTTGGCACGCTCTACGAGATCTGAACCGTATTTTTCCAAAGTATCATATGTTGCTTCCGGATTGTCACTCGTAACTCTCTGGTTACCACGTACTTCTGAAAGCACCTGCAAGAAACGGTTTCTGTCAATATTGCAATCTTTCATCAATGCCTTGATCTCTTTGCTTGGATGGGCAAGGAGGCTCAAAAACAAATGCTCTACGGAAACATATTCGTCTCCCATTCTTTTTGCCTCATCCTCTGCATAGATCAATGTCTCATTTAATTTTTGGTCAATATGAAGCTCTCCACCGGTTACCTTTGGTCTTTTTTGCAAAAGGCTTTCTACCTGTGTAGTAAACACATCCGGTTCGATTCCCATTTTCTCGATCAGCTTACGGATCAAGCTTTCATCTACATTCATCATAGAATACAGTAAATGCTCCTGTGCGATCTCCTGATGTCCGTAATCCATTGCTGTCTTCTCACAAAGCTGTATTACTTCCTGTGACTTTTGTGTAAATCTGCTAATGTTCATTTTCGTTCCTCCTTTCGCCTTCCCCTGTCAATTAAGAAAAGCAAAGTAAACTCTGTGCCTACTTTGCTTTTCTATCCGATCATAACATCTGTCTCTTTGCCACATCAAATGCTAAAATGTAACTTACATTCCTTTTATTCTGATGCACCGGATCGGTTGATCTGTCTTTCTTTTCGACACTGTTACAATCCTTCGTTACTGTAAGTATTGAGATCAACGTTCAAAATTATCCCTCAATAGCAACATATTTCTTTTGTTCTACAGCGGCTTTTTCTTTCTTTGGGATGTTCAGGCGAAGAATACCATCTTCGTATTTTGCCTGAATCTCATCCTGTGTTACTTCATCACCAACATAAAAGCTTCTGCTCATACTGCCTGAATAACGTTCCTTACGGATGTAATTCTTTTCTTTTTTATCATCCTTTTTGCCTTCCTCTTTATCCAGCTTCTTTTCTGCTTTGATCGTCAGATAACCATTTTCAAGCTCCGCCTGAATGTCATCTTTCTTAAAGCCCGGAAGGTCAATATCTACTTCGTAGCTGTCTCCGCTGTCTTTTACATCTGTTTTCATAATCCTTGCTGCGTGTTTTCCATACAATGTTTTGTCAATATCATAGAATGGACTTTTCTTAGACATCATCCAGTTCATATCAAACAGATCATCATTCATAAAGTCATCAAATAAATTTTCTCCAAAAATACTAGGCATCATCATAAGTCATTCCCCTTTCATACTACTGTTAAACTGCGATGTCAGGGTAACTGACAAATTCTTTGCTTTGCTATCCGGTCAGGGTGCTAAAAGTTTTGGTCTTTGTCAATTATCTTGTCATTATTCTGTTACATGCACCTTCGGAGAAACCGAAGTGTTGTGATCATCAAGAGAATTTTTATCGGATCCGGTGGATCCTTTCCGGATTCCTTTATCTCTTTCCCTCGATCTGATTATGTTATAGCACCATTTGTTAGCACTGTCAAGAGGTGAGTGCTAATTTTTTTGATATTTTTTTCAAATCCCATATCTGAAAGTATTTCTCCACTTCTTCTTACAACCGTATGCTCATCATTGACTGCTCTTTTCTGCGGATCTGTTTTCTACGTAAATATACGATAAAAATGCAATCTTGCGAGAGTTCTCGTAGATTGCATTTTTTATCAACAATACTATTTTATTTAGTGCTTACGCAAAAAACCTTGTCCGTGTGATATTAAGTAATGATCAGCAAAAATCATAGACTGTCTTGCTAAATACAAAACACGCTATATAATGGCGCTGATTTTATTCCATTTATCATTCCAAAATTTCTTGTCGAAATCCTAATTGCATAAATCGGATCATATTTACCCATATCGCTGTAGTATAATTTGAATGCACTTACATCCTGATATGCAGCAACCGGATAATATCCTTGACTACTCGTCTTCCTTTGTTACTTTATCACCGGCCATGATTTTCTGAGTGCCACGTATGAGATCAGAAAATTGGCGAACCAGCCTGCAGGTACAGCCAGCCAGACAAATGCAATGCCAAAACACGGGGCAAAAATCAAAGCTACTGACAAGCGGATCGCAAGGTTCACCATATTTGCAATGAGAAACGGACGCATAATACCAAGACCGCGAAGGACTCCATCGGTTGCCATCTTGATACCCATAAAAATGAAAAAATAACCAAGCCATTTCATATAATCCCCGGACACCTGATAAGCGAAAGCAGTTCCATCTTTTCCCAGAAATAGTGAAGAAATCTGAGTATGCAGTGTTTCAATGACTATAAAAGCAAGCAATGCAAAACATAGATCTAACACCAGGGCAGCATAATATCCTTTTTTGATACGCTGGTTTTTCTTTGCTCCAAGATTCTGGGCAACATATGGTGAGACCGCATTACCAATGGATACAAATATCAGCGAAAAAACATTTTCTACTCTCATCGTTGCCGCATAACCTGCAAGTGCCTGTGTACCAAAGGGATTTACAACCGCCTGTACGATCATCATACCAATTGACACTGTGGACTGCTGAAGAACCGAAGGTACAGCAATCCGAAGCATAGAATGTAACTCCTGCTTGTCAAACCAGTCAAATTGACTTTTATATCGCCGCATCCGGCGCAAGAAGATCAAAAGCGAGAGCACTGCGGAAATCCCCTGTGCAATGAGAGTTGCAAGGGCTGCACCAAACACACCAAGACCAAGGACAGCTACCATCCAAAGATCCATGAAAATATTTAAGACAGAAGAAAATATCAAAAGTCCCAACGGGATCTTTGACTCACCTATCGAGGTAAACATTGTTGATAAAATGTTGTACATAAACAGAAACGGAAATCCAACAAAATAAACATGCAGATACAGTACTGCTTCCTTCAGTATATCTGCAGGAGTTTGTAATAAACACATCATTGAATGGGAAAAATCGAAACCGAGCACACCCAGAAGTATGCTTAGAATCAAAAAGCTGATCAATGATGTTGATACAATTGTTTTCATTTTTCTATAATTTCCAGCCCCAAAATAGCGGCTCACAAGCACACCGGCACCAACACCGGCACCGAGTGCCACGCAAATAAAAACATTCGTCAGCGCAGCACAAGCCCCGACAGCCGCAAGCGCAGAAGATCCGACAAACTGACCGACAATAATGGAATCAGCCATGTTATATACTTGTTGGAAAAAGCTACCAAGGATCATAGGCATTGCAAAAACAGTCAATGCTTTAAGGGGAGGATCCATGATCAAATATTCATCTTTTGACATATTACATTTCTCCTATAATTGTATCTTCTCAACTATGATCTATCGGCTTTATTTTATCACACCCCATCTCACTACAACATCTTCTGTTTGATCTTTTATAACATCAACAAGCTTGCTTAGGATCAGAAAAAATATCAAGAAATATACTCTTTTCACATGGTTTTCTTTCCTATTCATCAAATTCAGATACCTTGAGCTCACGTATCATATTATGCAAATGCTCTGCTTCACTATTCATTTCAAGACTCGCCGCAGCACACTCCTCAGATGTCGCTGAATTGGTCTGCACAACATCATTGATCTGTTCTATTCCATCATTGATCTGCTGTATTTCTAGTGCCTGATTTTCCAGTGTCTCTGCAATACCAGATACTTCTTCAGTGATCGTCTTTGAGTTATCCGCAATTATTTCCAACTGACGTGCTGTCTCTTCAGCAAGCAAGACTCCTTTTCCGACTGCAGTAACAGATGTCTTGATCAAAACATCCGATTCCTTTGCTGCCGCTGCGCTCTGGTCGGCTAACTGATTCACCTGATTAGCTACAACCGCAAATCCTTTTCCTGCTTCTCCGGCTCTTGCAGCTTCAATAGATGCATTTAATGCAAGCAGATTTGTCTGAGATGCAATATCGTTAATCGTTTCAATAATTTTGTCTATCTGCATTGATGCATCTTTAATTTCAAGCATAGATGCCACCATCTCATGCATTTTACTATTGTTATCCAGGATATCATTTCCAAGGTCAACTACTTTTGTACTTATTTCATTTGTTGCTTTTGAATTTTGTTTCATCTGACCTGAAACTTCCTCAACTGTTGCAGTTAATTCCTCTACTGCTGCGGCCTGATTCGTGGCTCCATCCGCCAGCTCAGTTGCTCCTGATGATACCTGCTCTGCACCACCAGACACCTGATCTGAAACCACCTGTATTCCTTTCACAATACCTGCCATGCTTTTTTCAAAAGTCATAAATGAATTTAAAATTCCAACAAAATCGCCCTTCCACTCTACGTTAGGCTTTACATCGAAATCCCCTTCTGAAAACAACTTCATTGCGCGGTCTATATCATCCACGTAAGAACCTAAAATACGAATGGATTTACGCATACTATGTGCCAATCGTCCAATCTCGTCTTCCGAACGATAATCCAATGTACTATGTAAGTTTCCTTCTGTTAATTCCTTTGCAACATCCTCAATGGCATGCAGTGGCTCCAGAATACTGGCAAGCACTCTTTTACTGGTTTTTCTTGAATTTATCCATGCCAAGCTTAAAAAGAAGATAATGAAAACAAACCCGGATATCGCACATACTATAGTATTTTTTACCGCCTTATTACTTTCTACATCTGTAATATCATCAAGCTTTAGTGCTATATTTACCAATTTATTTAATGCCGGTGTACACTTTGTCAAAATATCTTCAACACCCTGTTGTTGCTTTCCCGCTCTGATTTCTTCTAAAATAGAAGAACTTATATCCTTCCAATCAGATAAGGCTGTTGCATATTCTTTATAATCTTTTTTTGAAACAACACCTGTTTCTTTTATTATTTTTAATTGAGAATCAACATCTGCAAGCAATCTTGTTATGGTATTTTGATAAGTATCATAACTGGATGTGTCATCGTTCAATGCCATCTCTCTTACATTTCTTGCTGCAGCATTTACATCTACTCTGCACATTTTCACCGCTATATCTGTAGCATTAATCTTATCAACATAATTTATAAGGCTGCTAAACAACGTAGCTATCACCAATATGGAAAGCAGCCCTGAAATAAGCATCAAAATAATTACTTTTTTTGTATCCATAAGATAGTCTTTCCTGTAACTTCAAATTTTCAATTTTCTTTTTTCCTTCGTTTTTGTACATCATTCATAGGTTCCTTTCTTAATTTTTTATTCTCCGAGATTCTACCATTATTTTTTTCACACTTCTTGCATATATGTGTCCATATCGGTATAATTGTGTCTATAAGTATAAGGAGGTTATCACATGCGATCCATTGATTACAATTATATAGGAACGATGATAGGCAACCTTTTTGGTGTTCCTATACATATTTATAAAAATAATAGTCTTATATTTTATCACTCCACAGTTAACCTTATTAAAGATCCCATCTCCATCTATGAGTCAGATATTTTAAAAATATCTGAACAGATCAATTATTTTTTAACCACACGATTCAACTACTTTGGTATTCTCAATTCCAAAGACTATAAGATCGTAATCGGCCCAACAAGTCAGGTTCCTAATTCTATTCCGGTACTTCGGGAACTGGCTTTTCAATTAAATGTTGCACAAACAGATGTTGATGATTTTATAAATGCTATGCAAGAGATCATTCATATACCATTAGAAAGTCTTATGCAGATTTTATGCTTTTTAAATTACATACTGAACAACGAAAAATGTTCCCTTCATGATGTTTTTATCAACGACTCCTTACAGAAGAAGTTTATAAGATCAATAAACACTCTTACTGCTGACAGGCTTTTTTCCAAAGAACCTTCCGGACTGGATCCAAACCTTCGCAACACTTATGATTTGGAACAACATGTGATGAACATGATCCGAAGGGGAGAGTATACCTCTTTATCACAACTGCTTAACAATATGCCTGCATTAAAGAATGGTACAATGTCTGATAACCATCTTCGACAATTAAAAGATACATTTATTGTGACAGCTACACTTGCATCCCGAGCCGCTATCCATGGAGGAATGAGTCCTGACGATGCCTTTCCACTAAGTGACAATTACATCCAGAAATGTGAATCAACAAATGACTATTATGAAATTATCAATCTTCGCCATCTAATGATCATAGACTTTGCAAAATACGTGTACGAAATGCATGAAGGAGCTCTGGATTCGCAACTTGTTTCCGATGTATCAAACTATATTATTCATCATATGTCAGAGTCAATCACTGTAGAAGCTATGTCAAAAGAATTTTTTATGAGCAGATCATATCTTTCAAAGCGTTTTAAAGCTGAGAGCAATATGACTCTCACAGATTTTATACTGAACAAAAAAATAAAAGAGGCAAAATACCTCCTCCATTACACGAACAAATCCTTAACTGCGATCAGTGTTTATCTCGGTTTTTCCTCACCCGGGCATTTTTCGCGTGTTTTTCGAAAATATGTATCTCTTTCACCGAATGAATATCGCAAAAAACATATCACCTGACTGAAAACATACTACTCCTGACTCACATCTGATATATTACAATTTGCTATATTTTTGCGGCTAATCGGTGAAAAAGGATCGCCCATGCTCCGCTGTTATGCATAAGTATGGGGGTTTACATTTTTTGTTACTTTTCAGGATAAAATCTAATAACGTTTTTATAAAATCAGGAGACACACTATGACAACTTTACAGAAACAATTATTTGAATTACAGGATTTAAAATATCGCGATTTTCACGCAAAATTACTTCCGGGAATCGACAAAGAAACGATCATTGGTATTCGTACACCGATCCTTCGGAAATTCGCAAAAGACTTCGAAAAAAGTGCAAAGAAAGACGCATTCCTGCAAGAACTTCCCCATGTGTATTATGAAGAAAATAATCTGCATATGATGTTGATTGCAATGATCAAAGATTTCAACCTCTGTCTTGATGAGACTAAGCGATTTGTCCCTTATATCAATAACTGGGCAACCTGTGATCTGCCAATCCCAAAATGTTTTGCAAAACACAAAGACGAACTGCTTTCGGAAATTCAGGAGTGGATCCATGCAACTGCTCCCTATACGATCCGCTATGGGATCGGTCTGCTTATGAGACTTTATCTGGATGAGGATTTCAAACCGGAATATCTTAGCCGGGTAACTGCCATTCAGTCAGAAGAATACTACGTCAATATGATGATCGCTTGGTATCTCGCAACCGCTCTTGCCAAGCAATGGGACAGCACGATTCCCTATCTTGAAAACCATCTGCTTTCTGACCGGGTACACAAAAAAACAATCCAAAAAGCCATTGAAAGCTACCGGATCACAGAAGAACAAAAACGATATCTGAAAAAGCTGCGTTAGAAATTAACGCAGCTTTTTACTGTTTTTCTTTTCCTACCGATTCTATATTCTTTACCGTTTTACCAATAAAATACAAAGCTCCTTTTCTATACATTCTTTAGCGGTTTAATAAAAAACTACATAAGGCTTTTTTATACATTGTTTTTCGGTTTAATAAAAACTCGCAAAGGACCTTTTCTATACATTTTTATCGATTTAATAAAAACTCGCAAAGAACCTTTTCTGTACATTGTTTATCGGTTTAATAAAAACTCACAAAGGGCTTTTTCTTCTTTTGTATCTCTGCTGTTTAAAAATTGCACTGTACCTTTTTGTGTCGCATCCGTGCACAAACCGGCTTCCATTAATCTGCGCTGCATCTCGCGTGCCGTACCATTGCCACCATCAAAAATAGCAACCTCTTTTCCTACGACCTGCTCAATCGCCTTTTTGGCAAAAGGATAATGTGTACAACCAAGCACGATCGAATCAATCTTTTCTTCCTGCACCGACCAGAAAAGTTCTGTCAGATATTTCTTCAGATCATCTCCGTCCAGATCACCGCGTTCTACAAATTCCATCAGGCCCGGACAGGGCAGAGAAATGATCTGTGCATCCTTTTCGTATTGCTTCATCAGCTTTTGAAACTTCTCCTGCTTTAATGTCATAGGCGTTGCCATTACAACAATACGCGAACCGGGCTTTTGTAACACAGCCGGTTTGATCGCAGGTTCAATGCCGACTAACGGAACGGACGGATACATTTTACGAAGGATCGCTACCGCTGCACTGGTTGCCGTATTACAAGCTACTACAAGCCCTTTTGCACCATCATTTAACAGTTTTTCAATATTTGCGATCGTCAACTTACGTACTTCTTCTAATGTTTTTGTTCCATATGGAGCATGAAGAGAATCTCCAAAATACAGATAATTTTCATTTGGCATAATATGTACAAGTTCACGCAGAACACTAATGCCGCCTACCCCGGAGTCAAAAACACCGATCGGTGCATCTTTTTTCAATTTAATCTCCATAATGCCTCCAAAATGCTACGACAAGCGTTATTCTACGCTTGTCGTATATATGATATGATTCTATTTTATATTCCGGATTTCCTATCCATCGCATTACAATATGATTGGATACCTGTACTTCTTTCAGGAATTTATCAATCTTTTTCTACTAATTCCTTAAAGAAACCGGTATAATCCTTACGACCTTCTTTCATTGCTGCGATTGCTGCACGCGGATGCTGGTTGAGCTGTCCTGTCAGCATATATGGAATATCAAAGCCCCATTCTACGCCAGCCTGTTTTAACGGCTCAATATTTTCCTCGATGAATTTTAATACCGGGAATAATTTGTACTTCGGATTCTTTAAGAAACCAAGCAACAGTTCCATCTGACAGTTTCCGGCGCCACGTCCCATACCGCTCATGGTTGCATCCAGATAAGATACACCCTGTGCGCAGGCTTCGATCGTATTGGCAAATGCAAGCTGCTGGTTATTATGTGCATGCATTCCGATATATTTTCCATATTTATCGGCAATTTCCATATACTGATCAGAAATTCTACGAATCTGTTCTGGGAACAGAGAGCCAAAGCTGTCTACAATGTAAATGCCATCGACACAGCTCTTTCCAAGCATCTCTAACGCTTTTTCAATATCGGACTCTTTCGCATTTGAAATTGCCATAATATTACAGGTTGTCTCATAACCTTTGCGGTTCGCATCTTCTATCATTGCGATCGCAGCCGGCATCGTATTCACATAAGTTGCTACACGGATCAGATCTACCGGACTGTCACTTCTTTCATGAATATCATTTTTATAATCACATCTTCCGACATCTGCCATGATCGAAAGCTTTAAGTCTGTATCATTGTCACCGACGATCTCACGGATATGCTCGTCCGTAGCAAATTTCCATTTTCCAAACTGATCGACATCGAACATTTCTTTATCTGCACGATAGCCGAACTCCATATAGTCTACACCTGCTTTTACATTTGCCTTATATAAATTTTTAATGAAGTCGTCAGTAAAATAAAAGTCATTTACAAGACCTCCATCACGAATCGTTGCATCCAGAACTTTAATATCTGGGCGAAATGATAATAAATCACCTTTTTGCGCCATTTTTTCTTCCTCCAATTCTTGTATGTAATGTAAAATGATTCCCATTGTTAAAATAGAACTTCAATATTCTAAAGACGTGGGAAAAAGGCAAATCTGTAACTACAGATGCAATCTGAGCTTTTCTTTTCCACCTTCTGCATAATTATACAGTAATCCCTTATGGAATGCAAGAAAAAGGGGAGAGGATTATTCCTTATATAACAATGCTCTTATCTTTAAACACGACTCCTCTTTACGGCTTACTGCTTTTTTTGCTGCCCGCAGGACAAGCATTGTAATGATAACTCCTGTGACATTTAAGATCAGATCATCGACATCTGCTACTCGGTAAGGATACCCGGTGCTATAGTTAATGACCAGCTGAAGCAACTCGATCAAAAGAGAAACGGAAGAAACCAGCAGGATCATTCTTGTGATTCTCCATTTTCCACTTGTAACAATCTCACCAAATACAACCATCGGTGACAATAAGATTACATTACCGATCAACTGTATCATTGCTCCCTCTCTGAAATAATTTACAATAGAAGCAAACGGCTTTAATTGATAAAAAACCAGATAATTTTCCACTCCTTCTTTGACCTTTTCTAATGTTTCCTGATCAAATATAAATATCGGAAACAGAGTCACCTTTAATAAATATAAAAGATAAATTACAAATACCGGTATAATCCAATACTGTATTGTAGCATTTCTTTTTTTATAAAAAATATATCCTATTACTGAAATCACAAAAAATAAGATACAATATAATTCTCTAGACATATCAATTATCATTTTGTCACCTCTACCAACTCACTTTAAAGCTCCCTTTCCATCTTTGTCCTGCCCAATCTCTAAAATAAATTCCATCTATATTACTTTTTGTTGTATATTTCGTCTTACTATTATCAACAGATGAAACATTTTTAATAAAATCCGCTCCTGACCATACTCCCCAAAAAATTTTTTGATGCAGTATATATTCCCATTTCACAATCGCTAGTTCCCTTTGTTGGTGATACTTCAAATACAAAAATGCAAACTATCTAAAAATGCTCTTATCATTTGCATTTTTCTGATAAACCATCATATAAATAACAAAGAGACATACAAACATAGTGCTATTCCAAAGGAACACACAGCAACCCTTATCGTTATACCATTTCGATATGAATATTGTTCCACAAAAAATGCAGAATGCCACAAAAGCTTCATGACATTCCGCACGATCATTTTACTGTACTCTCTTATGTAAATTTATCTGCTTTTGTACTTTTCGTTCCATTATCGTTTTGGAATACCTGTGTGTTGCTATTCTTTTATTGATTTGGAATACTTTTGTGTTTTTCGTTCCATTACTGCCTTGAAATGCTCTCATGCTGTCATTCTTCTACTGCTATAGGAACGCCTTCGTGCTTTTGGATTCATATGTATTTTAGATTCTTATGTGCTTTTGGATTCTTTTGTAAATGCCTCTTCTCTTATTATTTTACAATCTTGTCAAGGCCTTCCGGTACTTCCGGCTGAAAATAGAGAAAACGGCAGGAAGTCAATGATGCATATGCAGAGACTACCATCAATGAGCACAGAAGTTTACTGTGCTTTACAATAAAGTTTTTCACTAAATTCTTCATAAGAATCCTCCATTTCTACACACTTACTATGTGCAAAACCGGTATTGTGTGCGCCTGCCGGTTCTGCGTGCAATCCTTTGCACACTCCAAATTACATAACGGGCTCCAAAATCAAAGCAATGCATGCTTCAGGTACTGATGCTTTATGATCTTGTCGCTCATGAATTCATAACACAAAAAGTATGTTTCTGTGTATTCCGAATTCACAGTATAAGTATATCATACTTTAAATCAAAAAAACCAAAAGCAGGGCCGAAATGACAAAAATGGGGGATGAACGGTAATTTTTTAAAAAATTTTACCGTTCATCCCCCATTTTTGTCATTTCGTCCCCCTTTTTGGTTTTTCACCAAAAATTCATGTATAATAGTAATAAAGATATTTTTGTCGTATTAAGGATATCAATATCGAAAAATGAAAAAGGAGAGAAAACATGAAATTGCCTCAAAAAATGAGCGAAGCTCTGACAAACACAATGATAGAAGCTAATATCATAAAAAAAGAAGAACATGATATCTATTCGTATTGTTATGAATTTCTTTTTGAAAACATTGTTTATATCGCATCTATTATTTTATTCGGTGCCTTATTACATAATCTGAAAGAAACTCTGATCTTCTTACTGGTCATGATCCCATTTCGAACTTTTGCCGGAGGTCTGCATGCTCCCGCATCCGGTCTGTGTGTTGTTCTTTCTTATCTGAGTTATTTTATTACGATGCTTTTTTGTAATAATAATATCGGATTTTCTATTCTGTCCCACCCGGCGTTTTTCTTTCTGGAATGCTTTACGATCTGCCTGATGGCACCAATTGACAGTTCCTCAAAGAAAATGACCGACCAATATCGTAAAAGGAATAAAAAAATATGTATCGTTTGTTGTATATTGATGATCCTGTTACAATTCTTTTTCTATTTTAACGGACACTATAAGTTTTGTAATATTTTATTTTTTTGTGGTCTGCTGTCTGTACTGAATGTTTCCATTGCTTTTTTTATCCAGTCCATACATAATACAAAAAGCAGTTGATAAATAATACGATGCAAACTGTTATAAACAGGATATTTTTACGAACTGATTTTTTACATTACAAATGATTTAGGGAGGAAGATGACTATGCTGATGAACGCCATCATGTTTTTATGTGCTGTTTTAGACATTCAGATTTTATATACATATTTTCGTGGAATGTTCCATCAAAAAAAAGAAACAATCTCACGTATAGGGGGATATGCCGCTTTTATCGGAACAGAAATCCTGCTATATCTTGTCACGCTTTTTGCTTCGGATCTGTCCGGTCCGTTACGGATCACAATACAGTTAGGAAGCAGTATTTTGACAACCTTGGGATTAACATTTCTTTATGAAAGTTCTCTTCGCTACAGTATTATCGTCACTTTATGCTTTCAGGCATACAGCTGTATCGCCGAACTTGTTTCCGGAGGACTCTTTACTTATTTCTTATCGAATCAGCTTCAAAGCATGCCGGAGATCGGCGATCTGATCCTGCTTTTGATCTCCAAGTTTATCCTTCTGCTTCTTGCAGCCGGAACAATGTTAGTATGGCGGTGCAAAGAATTATACTATAATTTGCAATACAGTCTGTTACTCCTGCTGACACCGATTCTTTCTATCGTCATTTTAATCACGATCGCATATCCGATCGCATCCGAATTGTACCAGTCTATTTTATATTCAACAACATGTGCTTGCCTTTTGATACTGAATGTCGGAAATTTTTACCTGATTGAGAAAAATATGCAATTATTGCAAACAGAATACCAAAAACAAAAACTGCAGCAGCAGATTGAGTTTCAGGCTTCCAAATACCAGCAGATTGCAGCCGCTTACCGTGACACCCGTCGAATTGTACATGATGTCAAAAAGCACTATTTCTTTATGCAGGATTGTATTCAGAAAGAACAGTATCTGCCGATTCAAAACTATTTAACCGAAGCGATCAATGACTTAGAAAACAGTTATAACACGGTTAATACCGGTCATCTTGTCGTTGACTCACTATTAAACAACTACCTTTCCCTGGCAAAAGAAGAACACATCCGGTTAGAAACCGATCTGAATATTCTTCCCAATCTGATTCCAACCAGCGACTATGACTTATGTATCATCCTTGGCAACCTTTTTGATAATAGTATCCATGCCTGCCAGAAGATTTCTTCCAAACAGGAAAAGAAAATTTCCGTACATTTGCTGACAACGTCAAAAGAATTTATTATCTATATCAAAAACAGCATGATCGAACAACAAAAAGACACGAAAAAGAAGGATACTCAAAATCTCTATCATGGCTACGGCACGGAAAATATAACACAGACAGTCACAAAATACTTAGGAACTTATCTGCAGATTGCCGAAAACGGCTATTATGAAGTAACGATCACGATTCCGATTTTTGAAGACAATCAGAGCCAAAAGACTTCATAATTGACAACATATAAAAACAATGTAAAACGAAAAACTTTATAATTAACAGCAAAAAAGGACAATGTAGTACGGTACATTGTCCTTTTTATTGCGCTATTAAATAGCAAAGAAACCCACGATGCCGTTTCCTGCATTTTGAGTCCTAGCAATCGCTAGGTGGGCAACCGCATATGCACTTCCGTCTTCCACTGCAATGGTGGCTTGACTTCCATGCAAGAATGTAGGAATCCCAATCATAAAGTGTAGGTTCAAAATAACAAGAGTATCGAACACCCCAGGCTTCTTCCTTAGTAATAGTATACTCATTGCATAGCAAAAATACAACTGCTATCTATGAATTTTTTTTGAAATGTACATCCATTTTTTCCCATTACATTTTAGTATTGATCGGCATCTGTACATTCATCAAATGTGATGTAAAAACAGGTTCCTTTCTTCTCTTCACTCTCCACACGAATCTCGCCCTGATGGCGTAAAACAATCTGCTTTGCAATCATCAGACCAAGACCGGTTCCTTTCTCATTCTGTCGCATCTTAGAAGTATAGAATTTTTCAAAAATAAATGCCTGTTTTTCTTTTTTGATACCGACTCCGTAGTCCCGTATAGCAACCTCGAATTTCTCCTGATGTCTTCTGATCCGAATATCAATTTTCCCATTGTCATGCGAAAATTTCACCGCATTGTCCACAATGATCATAAAAAGCTGGCGAAGCCTTCCATAATCTCCAAGAACAAGACATGGATCTTCTGTCGGTGCTTCAATCGAAAATGCCATATTTTTCTCTTTGCCTACCATTTTGCCGCTTCTGATCACATCCCGGAAAACCTGTATCAGACTGACCGGCTCTTTATCTATTTCAAAATCAGGATTTTGCATTTTCGATAAAATGAACAGATCTTCTACAAGTCTTTCCATTCCCTGACATTCCGAAAGAATCCTCTTATACAGCTCATGTACCTGCTCTTCTTCTTCTATCACTCCATCAATAAGCGTCTCTGTATATCCACGAAGCACCGTGATCGGCGTACGCAGTTCATGCGATACATTAGCAAAGAAATCCCTGCGCACCTGCTCTAATTCCTCACGCTCTTTTTCTGCTTCTCTGAGTTCCCCGGACAGGTAATCGAGTGAACTTTCTAAAATTCCGATCTGAGAATATGGTTTCTTTACTTCAATACCGCTATAATCTCCGTTTGCCAGTTTGCTGATGTTCTTACTGATCTTAGCCAATGGTCTTGACAGATACCGTGAAAAAAAGGCAGCCACAAAATAAGAAATAAATACAGATACCAGAACGCTTAATGTGATTAAATACCTTCCTTCCTGCAATCCCATCGTCTGACGATCGATCATAGATACCATCAGGATCACACCACCTACTTCCTGTCCATCCTGACGGAGCACTGGAATGGCAACACTTAATGTTGTCATTCCATAGACATCATCATAACTGGAATTAGATGCAATTTTGCCCTGGTATCCTTTTTGTAAGACAGACTCAATATCTTTTGAAAACTCCTGTTCATCTGCCTGTGCATTAATAAACTCTTCCGATAACGGATTCTTTGCATTGCTGTTTGCCATGATCCAGACATCGGTATTTTCTGCCCGCTCGATCTCATCAATATATTTGTTATATCTTTGGAATTGTGTTTCTTTTTTCTTCTCATTAAAGTTAGAAACTTTCTTTGCAATAATCTTTCCCTGCCTTGTAAGCAGTTTTGTATAAGAACGGATATAGTTTGTCCGATACAGTTGATTGAAGATCATGCCGGTTAAAATTCCGGTCAATACCAAAATAAATGCAAAGGATGTATAAATCCTAAGAACAACATCATTGCGTTGCATCATACGCCATATTCGTTTTACCGGACTTTTCTTTTCCTTTTTCACGTTCCTTACTCCTCATATTTTCCTCTTTGATCAGAAGTTCTCTTCACTGATTTCAAACTTATATCCGACTCCCCAGATTGTTTTGATCGTCCAGTCCGGGTGTTCCACAGAATCCAGTTTTGCACGCAGTCGTTTAATATGCGAATCCACGGTACGGCTGTCTCCATAGTAATCATATCCCCACAAACTGTCGAGGAGATTATCTCTGGTAAATACTTTGTTCGGGTTCGACGCCAGAGTCCACATTGTTTCAATCTCTTTCTTAGTCAACGGAATTCTTTCTCCATTGACTTTAAATGTGTATTCTTCCAGATTCACCGTCATGTTACTGATATGTATTATATTTTCATTGTTTATCATATCTTCCGGCTTTTGCAGCCGACGCAGAACAGCACGCAGACGCGCCATCACTTCATTCGGGCTGAACGGTTTTACAATATAATCATCAGCACCAATGTCTAAACCCATGATCTTATCAAAATCTTCGCCTCGGGCTGTGATCAAAATAATAGGAACGCTAGATCTTTTGCGAATATCCTTACACACTTCATAACCATCTTTGACCGGCATCATAACATCCAATAAAAGTGCAACAGGATTTTCGCTTTCAAATAATCGTTCTGCTTCTCCACCATCCTTTGCAATTACCGGATGATAGCCTTCTTTTTTTACATATGCCGCAAGAATATCCGTAATATCCTTATTGTCATCCGCTATTAAAATATTCTTCATGATTTTTGACTCCCTTCTCTTTCTTTCGTAACGTTTTATCCGGTACAAAGAAATCCTTCTGCATCTAGCCGGAAATTTCTCTCTGTTCATCGACTGTACCCGGAACAAATGCCTTTCTTTCTAAGGATCAGAATGCCAAAAGTCCCATTTTTTCACATAATGCAGACCTTTCACTGCTTTCATCCTCTCAACTACATATAGTTTATCATGTAAATATGTCAAAAAAAAGAATCATTTTGACATTAAAATGCCACTATGACATACTACAATGATGATGTAATCAATAAAAATCTATTTTACTATTCCGATAATATTTTATTCAAAAGTGAAATAAAAGGATTTCTATATACGAAGAAATGAGGTGGTAATTTGAAAAAATGTTCCTTTATAAGATTCATGATTAAAAAAACAACAGATATTTTTTGGATAGCAGGACTTTGTCTTTTATTTTCCGGTGTTGTTTGTGCTACGAACGCAAAAGCAGATACAATGGCCGCAAGCAGCGAAAGCAATTCCTCTGTTTCAATGACCAAAACTTTTTTGAAACCACAGCAAAAAAAAGCATCAATACGCCAGCAAATCAGCTATCGTAATGATGCAGCAAAAAGATCGTCTTCTGCTTCGCCACGCGAATCGGTCAAAATTTTAAAATATAAAAAGAAAATCCTGCTGGGGGAAACAAAACAACTTGACCTGATCAATCTTCCTGCTAATGCAACCGTTTCTTTTAGCAGTAACAATACTTCCGTTCTTACGGTAAAACAGATTTCCAATACTGCCTGTGAATACTCCGGCATGGGATATGGAAATGCAAAGATCCAGATCAAAATCTCTACACCGGGCTTCCTTTTCTTTGATAATGTACAAGAACTGACTGCCTCGATCAATGTCACTCCAAAAGCAGTCAGCATTGTTTTTCGTAAATCAACAAGAACTATCACTGTGGGACAAAGCAGTAAACTTTCTTATACGATACGTCCAAGTATCTCCACAGAAAAGCCGGTCTTTAGTTCCCTTCGAAAAAAAATTGTATCGGTTAATAAAAAAGGTATGATCAAGGGCAAAAAATCAGGAACCACTTATGTGTATGCTACACTTGCCAATGGAAAGTCAGCTAAATGTAAAGTGATTGTGAAAAAACCAAAACCAAATACTTTATTGTAGAAAATATTTTAAAATTTCTGCATAAAAAACATGGTATAGAAACGTTGTCTATGTATTCAGTAATCTGAATGCATATCTTATACGATTCTATACCATGTTTTTATTTGATTCCTTTTTGTATCGTAGCGCCACCAAGCACATAGCCGTCTTCATAAAAGACAACTGCCTGTCCCGGTGTCACTGCTCTGGCTTTCTGATCGAAAGCGATCGTGATCTGATCATCCCTGACATCTTCTACTGTACACATCTGTCCAAGATCCGCATAACGGATTTTGGCAAGCATACGCTGTCCTACTGTAAATTTGTCTGCTGCCATATAATTGATATCCGTTGCGATCAAACGATCAAAAAAGACTTCTTCACTATTTCCGAGTACCACTTCATTTGATTCAGGACGGATCTCGCTGACAAAGACCGGATGACCGAACGCAATTCCGAGTCCTTTTCTCTGCCCGATCGTGTAATGTGTAATTCCTTTATGCTGTCCAAGCACTTTACCCGATGCATCCACAAAGTTTCCCGGAACACTCTTCTTACCGGTTTCTTCTTCTAAGAAACGCTTGTAGTTGTTATCCGGTATAAAGCAGATTTCCTGACTGTCCGGTTTGTTTGCCACAAAAAGCCCTTCCCTTGCAGCGATCTTTCGGATTTCTTCTTTGTGATAGGCACCAACCGGCATTAAAGTATGTTCTAACTGCCATTGTGTCAAGTTATACAAAGCATAGGTCTGGTCTTTTCTGGCTGTAACAGAATTCTGTATCGCATATCTGCCATTTTCAAGCTGTGCGATTCTGGCATAATGACCGGTTGCTATATAATCTGCACCGATTTCTAAACTTCTTTGTAAAAGAGCCTCCCATTTCACATAACGATTACAGGCAATACAGGGATTTGGTGTATGCCCAAGCTGATACTCTTTTACAAAATAGTCAATGACTTTTTCCTGGAAAATATCACGAAAATTCATGACATAATGTGGAATACCAAGCTTCTGTGCCACACGTCTGGCATCATCCACGGCAGTAATGCCACAGCATCCACCCTCATTTTCTACTACTTCTGTAGCATCTTTCTTCCAGATTTCCATTGTAACACCAATGACATCATATCCTTCCTTTTTCAGCAAATATGCCGCCACAGAAGAATCTACGCCACCGGACATCCCCACAACTACCTTCTTATTCTTCATCATTAATATCCGCCTTTGGTGGTTTTAAACCTTCAATCTCAATGTTGTGTTTCTGTGCATAATCCCATAATGCAGCATGAATGGCTTCTTCCGCTAATAAAGAACAATGTACTTTTACCGGTGGGAGTCCGTCTAATGCTTCCATTACCGCCTTATTTGTAACCTGTAATGCTTCATAGATCGTCTTTCCCATAACCATTTCTGTTGCCATGCTGCTTGTTGCTACTGCTGCACCACAGCCAAATGTCTTAAACTTACAATCTTTGATCACTTTTGTATCTTCATCTACATCAAGATAGATACGCATGATATCACCACATTTTGCATTTCCAACAGTACCTACTCCACTGGCATCTTCAATCTCGCCAACGTTACGTGGATTTGTAAAATGATCCATTACTTTTTCGCTATACATACTTATTATCCTCCATCTTCTGGTCAACAATCTATATTAGAAATATACATTGCTATCTGCTTTTGCCCTTTGCATCATTTTATTTATTTTTCTTAACAAAATCCTCATACAAAGGTGACATGCTTCTTAAACGCTCAATGATTGCTTTAATATTATCAACTACATAATCCATGTCCTCTTTGGTTGTTTCTTCTGAAAGTGTCATACGAAGAGAACCATGTGCGATCTCATGTGGCAGACCGATTGCCAAAAGGACGTGAGAAGGATCAAGAGAACCGGATGTACATGCAGATCCGCTTGAACCGCAGATTCCTTTCTGATCGAGCATGATCAGCATTGACTCACCTTCTACGAAACGAAAACAGACATTGATATTGTTTGGTAAACGTTTTACTCTGTCACCATTTAAACGACAATATGGAACTTCTTTTAAAATACGATCGATCGCATAATCACGAATTTCTGCCTGCTGTTTCATCTTCTGATCCAGATCTTCATAGGCTGATTTTGCAGCGGTTGCAATACCTACAATCCCCGGTACATTATGTGTTCCGGCTCTGCGGGAACGTTCCTGTGCACCGCCATGGATCAAAGGTCCTATCTTTACAGTATCTCTCATATAGAAGAAACCGATTCCTTTTGGTCCGTGGAACTTATGACCGCTCGCACTTAACATATCAATATGCATCTCATCTACATTGATCGCAATATGACCAAATGCCTGTACCGCATCTGTATGGAAGAAAATATCATGTTTCTTTGCGATCTCACCGATTTCTTTGATCGGTTCGATCGTACCGATCTCATTGTTTGCAAACATAATACTGATCAGAATCGTATCCGGGCGAATCGCAGCTTCTACTGCTTCCGGTGAGACCAGACCATTTTCATCTACATCAAGATAAGTCACTTCATAACCCTGACGTTCTAAATATTCACAGGTATGAAGAATGGCATGATGTTCAATCTTAGAAGTGATAATATGCTTTCCTTTTGCTTTTAATGCTTCAGCCGTTCCTTTTAACGCCCAGTTATCGCCTTCACTTCCGCCGCTTGTAAAGTATATTTCACGTTCTTTTGCACCTAAAAGTTCTGCGATCGTGCGTCGTGACTCATCCACTACTTTTTTTGACTTTTGTGCAAATGTATAAATACTGGAAGGATTCGCATATTCTTCTTTTAAATATGGCATCATCGCATCCAATACCTCCGGTCTGACTGCGGTAGTAGCTGCATTGTCTAAATAAATCAACTTACTCATCGTATCACTCCATTCCTGCACACTTTTGTGCTATTTTATTATATAAGAACAAATAACCTTTCGCTATCTGTATGTACATTTTTAAGCACATTTTTAACATTGTACCGCATTGGTATTGTTCCTATCTGTTTACTAGGATATCCTTTATAAATTTTAGGATTCACCCCACATGCTCTATTTTTCTACTGTACAGATCATGCAACACTTTGCAATACAACTTGTCCTGCTATGCAATCTGTTATAAAAAAAGCAACTATGTAAAGCAATCCCTACTATCATAATACGCATTATATTCTATACTCTTTTATGAAAATGTCAATAGCCTTACTTTTTTTTCTCTTTTTACTTATATAGTTTTTATCTTATATCATGAATTTGCAACACAAGAAAACAAGTTTTCTTGTGCAGAATTCATGAATGACAAAATCATCAAGCACGAAGTGCGACAAGCATGTAATGCTTGGATTTTGGAATTATTATATCATATTTGTTAAGATTTCATTACTGCTACAAGCATTGTTTTAACGTGTTATTCTTGGCTTTGTTTTTGCTCAGATCCCTTCTGTTTGGAACTGTTACCGACTTTCGGTGTCGTGCTCGGATGAATTGCATCGCCCGGAATCATGGTTGTATCAGGATCAACACTGCCAATGGAATCTCCGCCAATAATCTCTTCTTTTGCTGACTTTGGCGATACAGTCGGATTTGGTTTTCCTGCCCCGATATAACCATCTCTTTCTACAATAAAATAATGCAATACGATAGCGATCGCGATCAAAAAAACAACAGCGATCACTTTATTTCTTCCTGTAGTATGCATCCACTCTCTAAACTTTCTCATGGTATTCTAACTCCCATTCTTGTACTAATATGCAGTATCTTCCATATTCTTTAAGATAATACCGGATACGCCCGGACAGTTTACACGAATATAACCGTTATCTACCACATACATCTGTGTTTCATCAAAGAAGCCTTCCCGATCTGTCCGAAAGATTCTAGCCATACGGGATTGATATTTGATTCCCAGACGCCATACCGGGATATGAATCTCACGCTCTGCTTCATCCCGGTTGATGATCACCACTACTTTGTCTTTCTCATCAAAACGTCCATAACAGATCAGGTTATACCCGCCGTGCAGAAACATGATCGAACCGGTCTTTAACGCCTGACATTCTTTATGCAGACTGATCAATACTTTATGATACTCGATCAAATCTTTATCTTCGTTTCCCCATGGATAAGCACGTCGGTTATCGGGATCCGTCCATCCGCACAATCCGGCTTCATCACCATAATAAAGTGTCGGTGCTCCCGGCCAGGTCATCTGGATCATAACAGCCTGACGGAAAACAGCCTTGTCAATTCCCTGGTTTGCGGCTTCCGGTCCACGGGTATTGGTACGTCCGACCTGACTGTTTGTTCTGGTTAAGAAACGTGAATGATCATGGTTTGACAGTTCATTCATCGCTATCTGGAGAGACTGCGTGTTAAAACGTGTCATAAAATGGCGCATGGAATTAAAAAACGCATCGGCATTTCCCTTCATATCACCACGGAATTCATCACTATGCTTTTCTACTCCGGTCAAAAACCATGTGATCGGCTCCATGAACGCATCATAGTTCATAACTGTATCCCATTGATCCCCGCTAAGCCAGTCTTTCGGATCTCCATAATGCTCTGCTAAAATAATCGCATTCGGATTTGCTTCTTTTACATTTCTGCGAAATTCCCTCCAGAAGAAATGATTATATTCAGCGGAATGTCCAAGATCTGCTGCCACATCAAGTCTCCAACCATCTACATTATAAGGAGGAGACACCCATTTACGTGCAATATGCATTACATATTGGAATAACTCATCGGATTCTTCATAGTTAAGCTTTGGTAATGTATCATGTCCCCACCAGCCATCGTAATACGTGTTATATGGCCAGATTTCTTCCCAGAATTTAAAATACGAACGATATGGACTATCCTGCGATACAAATGCACCTTTTTCATATCCCGGTGCATCTTCATAAATGCATTCACGGTCAAGCCATTTATTAAACGAACCACAATGGTTAAATACACCGTCTAAGATTACCTTCATTCCTCTTTTATGTGCTTCTTCTACAAAATCAGCAAAAAATTGATTGCTTGCTTCAAGATTTTCTTTATCCGTAACACGGCAGATATAACGTGACGCATTTTTATTCGGATGCTCAGGATCACACATCAGATTTCCCTGTTCCGAACGCTTTAAAAGCTCTCCTTCATCTTTTACGATCTTACCAATATGCGGATCGATATAATCATAATCCTGAATATCATACTTATGATTGGATGGCGATACAAAAATCGGGTTGAAATAAATAACTTCTACACCAAGATCCTGTAAATAATCAAGTTTTTGCCAGACACCGGCAATATCTCCACCATAAAACTCTCTGACACCCATCTGTGCCGGATATTTGTTCCAGTCTTCTACTTTTTCCGTTCCCTCACCGATATAGAAATATTCATCGGTTTCTACATCATTAGAGGTATCTCCATTGAAAAAACGATCCACATAAATCTGGTAAAAAACAGCTCCTTTTGCCCATGAAGGAGTAGAAAATCCCGGCTTGATCCAAAAATGATACTGTGGATCAACATGATCTGCTACACCTGTTGCATTGTAATAACAGACTAACGGTCCGCAATGCACTTCAAAGTAATATTCTACTCTTTGTGTATCTAATTGCATTCCTGCTTCATAGTAATCAAACAATCTGTCATTTGATATCTTTTCCATTTTCTGACGGACATCATTTGTGATCAGAAAGACTTGGTCAATATTTTCTCTGCCTGCCCGGAAACGGATCTTTACATAATCATTTTCTTTTGGCTCTGCCGGAATACGGTATTGCTCTGTTCCATCACTAAAAAGTGCCTGCGGATTAAAGATCATTGTCAGATTGTCAAGATATAACTGCGTTTTCATCGCTTTTGACATCTGGTACATATGCACATTTAAATCCATCTTTTTCCTCCATTCGGTTTGTCCTGTTATCTGCTTTATTCTTTTTCGTTTCCATTGAAAGAATGCATAAGTGTCTGTGCTCTTTCTAAAAGCCGGTCTTTCCGATTATATGCCGGCTCATCAAGCACTTCCTCTAAAAGCTGCTTTAATAACGCTCCGATTGCCGGTCCGGGTCTGACTCCAAGCCTGATCAGATCTTTGCCGCTGATCTCTAAATCTTTTAATTCAAGCGCTGCTTTTGATCGGATTATCTTTTTCCAATATTCGATCGCCTGATAAATTGTATTCAGTTTTCCCTCAAAAGTAGACGGATTTTGAGATAAAATATCACTAAATTGCACCAAAAAAAGCATCGGCATATAGTCTCTTCCTATTTTGGCAACTGCTTTGCGGATCGACTTTTCTGTTGTGCCATATTGATAATCATGCCAGCGGATCAGATGTCTGACGGCACTTACAGTTTCGTTATCAAAAGTCAACTTCTTTAATATGGTGCCTGACATTTTCTCACCATTTTCATGATGTCCATAAAAATGGCCGATCCCGTTTTCATCAATCGTCATCTTATCCGGTTTTCCTATATCATGAAACAGCATGGTAATGCAAAGAATAGAATGTTGCTTTGGTGTAAGCATTCCTGTCAGTTCTTTCGCATACACATAGACCTGATCGGGTATATCCGGCAGATTTTTCTTAGACTCATATCGTCCCCAAAGTGCATTCATCACCTCAACGCTTCGTATGGAATGTTCTCCGATCGTATAGATATGATGTGGATTTTTCTGATCGATCGTCATCATACGATCGATATCCGGAAGGATCACTTTTAGGATACCGGTATGATATGCTTCCCGGATCTGTCCTGCATCTTTTGATATCAACAGCTTTGTCAGTTCTACCCGGATCCGCTCCGCACTGATCTTTTGTAAATTCTTTGCACGCTCGCATATTGCCTGTCTGGTTGCTTCTTCTATCTGAAAGCCAAGCTGCCCCGAGAAACGTACAGCTCGTAACATTCGCAGTGCATCCTCGTCGAAACGTTCCCCTGCATCACCGACACATCGTATGATCTTACGATCTAAATCCTGTATTCCTTCAAACTCATCCACCAGCCCTCTGCTATGATTATAGGCCATGGCATTGATCGTAAAATCTCTTCGCTCCAGATCCAGATTTAATTTGGTTGTAAATTCTACATTCTTAGGATGACGACTGTCTTCATACTCTCCATCAATACGATAGGTTGTTACTTCATATCCGACATGGTCAATCATGACGGTTACCGTTCCATGCTCAATCCCTGTATCGATTGTCTTGCGAAAAAGCTTTTTGACTGTCTCCGGCTTTGCAGAAGTTGTAATATCCCAATCCTGTGGATCACGTCCAAGAAGTGTATCCCGTACACAGCCACCAACTGCAAAACCTTCATAACCCGCTTTTTCCAAAGTGTCAATAATATATTCTACCGCCTTTGGAAGCTTTATATCCATGATCATCCTCATTTCTGCACATATTTTTCCGTTATCCTGCTTCGTGTTTTATGTGCGATAACACAAAATCCGTTATATTTTAGTATAACGGATTCTGAATAAGCTTGCAACTTTTTCCAAAAGCTGCAGTAAAGATTCTCAAACTGCCAGAGACAGGAAATATTTCCGTCTGTGCTTTATATATTTGTTACAGAAAATGCTTTGCAGTCTTTTACTGCAACTATGTATGTTTGCTGCATTTTATAACATTTGTATTACTGTGCATCAGAAATCGTAATCGTGATCTTTCCTGAAAACGCTTCAAGTCCTCCCATATCAAAATACAGATCTGCCTTTCCTGTCAAATCACAATCTGATAACGACTGTGTAAGTGTTTTAGAAAAATTCCATGATGTACTTTTCAAGACATCGGAATCTTCTATCGCCTGATAATACTGATTTCCGCCTGAAGCTGTCTTTGCAAAACGACAGGTAACATTTCCGGTTGCACCTTGCATTGTCATGGTAATCTTTGGATTGGTATAATCTGACCAGTTTACATCCGAGATCATAAAAGTTCCACCTTTGTTTGTAACAGAAAAATCAACATCACCTTCTGCTGTTACCGTAGAAGGAGTCCATCCGGAATAACCGATACTTCCTGTGTATGTCAATGTAGTCGATTTAGAAGCCGGACGATATGTTTCGCTTTCTAATGCCTGCTGTTCAAACTTCTTATAGTTTGCTGCTTCGGTTGAATGTACTATGGTATTGCTGACTCTTGAATAGATTTCATTGGTATCCCAGAGCACAGGACACATACCATGGGTTAATGCATATTCACAGATTGTTGAAATAAAGACATCTCTTCCGTCTTTGCGATGTGTCGTACCATCCGAATTTTTTCCTGCAATAACACCGTACTCACCAATAATAACCGGTATCCCTTTATTAACATAATTGATACGCATCTGGTTTAATGTATCTTTCATTTCTGCAATGTCATCTTCTGTTCCCCATGAGTCTCTATAGCCCCATGAATTATCAGGATCATCTACCGTACAATAAGTTGCCGGAGAATAATAATGGACTGAAATCATCATATGACCATCTATCGTATCTGTCGGCATGACATATCTTTGATCGCAAGTCTTTGCAATATCGGTATCATATCCTGCGATCAAAAGAAAACGACTTGCATTATTTCCACCGGTACCGCGCACGGTATCAACAAATGCCTGATTGATCACCGTAACCTGTTTATAAAGGTCATCGGTATTTGTAAAATAACCGGAACCTGCATAGTCATCTGTTGAATTCAAACGCTCTCCTAACTCTTCATTTGCAGCTTCAAAGATCAGATGATCCGAATATTCATTAAAGCGATTTGCAATCTGTGTCCACATTGCTTTGTATTTGACCATCGCCTGTGTACGCTCTGATTCGGTCTTTGAGCCAAAGCGTGCCCACCATCCGCCATCATAATGAATATTGACGATTGCATACATGCCTGCATTGAATGCATAATTCATAACCGTTTCTACACGGTTGAAATAATCTTCATTGATCGTATAAGTACCGTCATCTTTCATCAGGTTTGACCATGCTACCGGGATACGGATAGAGTGAAAACCTGCTTTCTTCATACCTGTGATCATTTCCTGTGTTGTAACCGGTGCACCCCATGCTGTTTCATAATCTTCTACCGTACCGCCACCATTGAGCCAGCCTGCTACTGCATCTAATGTATTTCCAAGATTGATACCGATGCCCATATCATGTACGATATCATATGCATCTATATCAGAACGCATGACACCATCATCAATCGTAGCTATACCATTTGCAGACAAATGACTTCCCGGTGTTACTATCGGTGCTGTAGTTGGCTTTGTAGTACTTGGTTTTGTGCTAACACTTGCCGACGCTGCCGGTGTTGCACTTGGTTTTGTGCTAACACTTGCTGACGCTGACGGTGTTGCGCTTGGTTTTGTGCTAACACTTGCTGATGCTGACGGTGTTGCGCTTGGTTTTGCACTAACACTTGCTGATGCTGACGGTATTACATCTGATGTTGCACCAGGCTGCACCGGTTTCTCTGTTTTTAACGCATCAGGTGTCTTTGTTTCATTTGGAGTTATTGTCACAACATTGCCCGGTGCCGGTGTTACTACAATCTGATCTTCCTGCTTTGTTGTACTCTTTTTTGCTTTCACGGTAATCGTGCAAGAAAGCTTCTTTGTCTTTTTTGTCTTACCTTTTTTGTAACGAACAGTAGCCGTAATCTTTGTCTTACCTGCTTTTTTTGCTTTTACGACACCTTTTTTTGTTACCGTAGCAACTTTTTTATTGCTGCTCTTCCATTTTGTCAAAAGAATCTTTGATCCTGCCGGTTTTTTCTTTACCTTTAAAGTTACTTTTCTACCTGCTGTCACAGTTTTCTTAGAAAAGTTTAACTTTGGTGCACTTGCTGCACTTCCGGTCGTAACATTACCTGTCAATACCGAAGTCAGAACCATTGCCATGCTGATTGCTATCGCAATCCATTTTTTTACTGATTTTTTGTAGTGATTCATTTTCTACCTTTGCCTTTCTAAATATTTTTTGGGGATATTGTTTGTTACACTATACTATAGTGTAACAAGTTTTTTGTTGCAAAACACTTGCGTGTTCTGCTTTCCACGCACTTTTTTCGAAGTCTTATCACTACAAAAGGAGTTTCTTCCCATTTTTATACAGATATATCCATACTATAGATCAACTTTATATAGCAATTCTTCGGCTATATCTTCTTCTGACTATTCAGGGTGGCAGAAAAAAGAAGCCTCCGGATCCGTTTTGCATTCTGATCCGAAGGCTTTTGATTCTATTATTTTATTGCATACTGCCTGCTTACAGGTATTTCTTTAAGATATCTGCTTTGTCTGTCTTTTCCCATGGAAGGTTCAGTTCCAGACGTCCGAAATGACCATAAGCTGCTGTCTGCTTATAGATCGGACGGCGAAGATCTAACATCTTGATGATCCCTGCCGGGCGGAGATCAAAGTTTTCACGGATGATCTCGACAAGCTTTTCATCCGAAAGCTTACCGGTACCAAAAGTATCAACCATGACAGAAGTTGGCTGTGCAACACCGATTGCATAGGATAGCTGGATCTCACAGCGTTTTGCAAGTCCTGCTGCCACAATGTTCTTTGCGACATAACGTGCTGCATAAGCTGCACTGCGATCAACCTTTGTACAATCTTTACCGGAAAATGCTCCACCACCGTGACGTGCATATCCACCATAGGTATCTACAATTATCTTACGTCCTGTCAGACCACTGTCACCATTTGGTCCGCCGATCACAAAACGACCGGTTGGATTGATATAGATTTTTGTCTTATCATCTACTAATTCTTTTGGAAGCACTTTGTCAATGACTTCTCTACGGATATCTTCATGAATCTGTTCCTGTGTTACATCCGCTGCATGCTGGGATGATATAACAACCGCATTGATATGAATTGGTTTTTCATTCTCATCATATTCTACTGTTACCTGACTCTTACCATCTGCACGGAGATAATCTAATGTACCGTTTTTACGAACTTCTGTCAGCTTCTTTGAAAGGCTATGAGCAAGTGCGATCGGATATGGCATAAACTCCTCGGTCTCATCTGTCGCATAACCAAACATCATACCCTGATCTCCTGCGCCGATTGCTTCCAATTCCTCGTCAGACATTTGATTTTCTTTGGCTTCTAATGCCTTATCAACACCCATTGCAATATCGGCTGACTGGCTGTCAAGTAAAATCTTCACTTCACAAGTATCACAATTAAATCCTTTTTCATCAGCATCGTAACCGATCTCACGGATCGTATCACGAACGATTTTTTCATAATCTACTTTTGCTTTTGTTGTGATCTCACCCATTACCATGACATAGTCTGTTGTAATGACGGTCTCACATGCCACACGGCTCATTGGATCCTGTGCCATTAATGCATCCAAAATGGCATCGGAAATATTATCACAGATTTTATCCGGATGTCCTTCTGTAACTGATTCTGATGTAAATAATCTCTTATCCATCGGTATCCTCCTTTTTCTCTTTTCGTTTATTTACCTGTATCCTGGCGAAACTTTTATTCAACTTTTCTAAGAACAAAATGGGCAGCCCCACTTCAACTTTGCGTAACATTTTACGGCATAGGTTACTTATCATTTCCTATTCCATAAAAAAGTGCAAAGCCGGCGCTTTGCACTCCAAGAATTGCTAAAGCAATTCTTGTTGGTGTACCGCTACTATACGAGCAATTTCTTATTCCATAAAAAACGTTCATCTTATGATCCCTAAGATGAACGCCTGAATTTTGTATATGCATCTTATTGATCGATTTCTCGCTGAGATTGGCACCTTCCTTTTTCAAGGGGTTGCCGTGGTTTCACTGAGCCTTCACTCTCCACCACTCTGAATAAGAGTTTCTTTTATGAACTTGTTACTACTGTATCTCTACAGCACTTTTTATCATAGCATAATATTTTTCAATTGTCAACTTGTACAGCTATCATTCCATTCTGCGTATGAGCACACTTGTACAGCTATCATTCCATTCTGTGAAATCATTTCGTTGCTTTCTTGCAGACAATGCTATACCTGTCTTATCTTTATTTACGGTTTGCCGGCTCTACATTAACATTTTTGCCTTTGATCTTTGCATGTTTCATCGCCTCGATCACTTCCGAGGCATATTCTCTCGGTACTTCAACAAAAGTATAACTGTCAAACATATCGATTGCTCCGACTAATTTACCTTCCATACCGGATTCACCTGCGATCGCACCTAAAATATCACCGATGCGTACTCTTTGCTTCTTTCCGATATTGATAAACAGACGAACCATGCCCGGTTCTGCTCCGGTATCACCAAAATCATCCTGTCTAAGCTCCGGATTCTGGATCTCACCAAGTTCCATCATCAAAAATGCTGCTGCCATTTCCAATGCCGAATACTCTTTATCATCCAGATGGTCCTCTAAAATATCCATCATCTCAGGAAGATTTCCATGATCAATATAGCTGCTCGCCTTTTCTAAAATCTTTTCTGCTTTGATCTCTGTAATATCATCTACAGACGGAATAGGCTGACGTTTGATCTTCGTCTTACAATAGCGCATGATATCTTTGAGTTTATATATTTCACGTCCCACTACCAAAGTAAACGCACGTCCGCTTCTTCCGGCACGGCCGGTACGTCCGATACGATGCACATAATATTCATCATCCTGTGGCACATCATAATTAAATACAGCTTCGACATCATCCACATCAATACCACGTGCTGCTACATCGGTTGCCACAAGAATGTCGGTCTTTCCGTTTCGAAAACCATTCATAACCCTGTCACGCTGCGACTGTTTCATGTCTCCATGAAGCCCTTCCGCAAAATAGCCTCTGCCTTTGAGATCATCTACTAACTCATCTACTTTACGTTTTGTGTTACAAAACACAAGAGAAAGCTCCGGGTCATACAGATCTAATAAACGTGATAGCACTTCATTCTTTTTGCGTGGATTTACCTCATAATAATACTGGTCGATCTTTGGTACGGTCAGTTCTTTTTTCACAACTTTTACGATCTCGGGCTCTGTCAGATATGTTTTTGCAATATCCATAATCGGTTTTGCCATAGTTGCCGAAAAAAGAAGCGTCTGATGTTTTATCGGAATCTGCTGTAAAATAGTCTCAATGTCTTCACGAAATCCCATATTTAACATTTCATCAGCTTCATCTAATACAATCGTTTCTAATTCGCCCAATTTTAAAGTATGACGACGAATATGATCGATCACTCGTCCCGGTGTTCCGATCACAACCTGTACACCGCCTTTTAAAGAACGGATCTGTTTAGAAATCTCCTGACCGCCATAAATAGGAAGCACTTTGACACCATGCATAAATTTGCTTAACTTACGAATCTCATTTGCAGACTGGATAGCAAGCTCTCTTGTCGGACAAAGAACGATTGTTTGCAATTTCTTCTTATGCGGATCGACTCTTTGTAATACAGGGATTCCAAATGCGGCTGTTTTACCGGTTCCAGTCTGTGCCTGACCGATCATGTCTTTTCCTTCCATTGCGATCGGAATCGACTTTGCCTGAATCGGACTTGCCTGTTCAAACCCCATCTCGGTAACTGCTCTCATAATCTTCGGATCTAAATTCAACTCTTCAAAATTCATATATTTCCTCATTTCTACTCTAACAACTTGTGACAATGCAACCCCTGACAATATCTGCTCGTCCGGTCTCGACCGGCCAATCTGCTTTTTCCCATGGAAAAACCGTTCCTGCCACATAGAAGGAACGGTTTTATCACTACGATCTGCTTTTGCTTTTATCCGATTTTCTGCGTATCTTTTAATTTATATCATATTTATGTCCGGAAGTAAAGACCACATCATAAATTTACTAAATTCTTGTACGGAATTTTAATCTTACCAGTTTTTTATTCCTCATTCTATAATCTCATTATCTCCTTTTGCAGGTGGAAGCTTGACGATTGAATGATCAAAAAAACTTTTCTATATACAAAACCGTATGATAGAAAACATACCCAGAACAAAAAACATATAATTTGTCATCTGTTCCTTTTCAAATACCACTGTCCACGCTATAATTATTCTGTATGCAGCGTAGCATTATTACTATTCTTCATATTCGATTGAAAAAATTGTTATAACTGTTTTATTTGATATTTTGATAAGAAAGGATGGCTATGACCATGGATCTATTATCTTCTTTAAATTTAGAAATGATGCGTTATTATCATAATGACCCAAAAAGGATACAGCATTTTACTAAAGTACATGCCTATGCAAAATATATCGGTACGCAGGAAGGACTAACCTCTGATACTCTATTTACCTTAGAGGCTGCCGCTCTTGTACATGATATCGGAATCAAATCCGCCGAAGAAAAATACGGAAAATGTAATGGAAAACTACAGGAACTGGAAGGTCCCGCAATCGCGAGACAATTATTAGAACGCCTTAATTTTGATACTACTGTCATTGACCGTGTATGCTACCTTGTCGGTCATCACCACACATATACGGATGTTAACGGTATCGATTACCGCATTCTGCTAGAAGCAGATTATCTTGTCAATCAATATGAAGATGATCTTCCAAAAAGCTCTGCAAAACACGCACTTGGTCATATTTTTGAAACCGCCACAGGAAAGGAACTTTGCAAATTGATGTATTTATAAGTATTGGCCGGTACACTCTTGATGAAAGATGTATACGAACAATCAGGATAGATCAAACTCAGCTTTTGCCGTTCTCTTTCCTCCATTCTCTTCCTTTTTCAATGCACATCTTTACCTTTTTCACGCACTTTTTTATAAAGTGTTCTACTCTATATAACGTAATGATGTGTTAAAGTGATGCAGTTATTTACAACTTTTTAACTATAAATGCAAGCTAAGCATATATCTTAAAGCAATCACAACCGAGCTTTTTGCAAGGTTTCTCTGGTGATACCAACCTTACAAAAAGCCCGGAAACAAACCGCTTTTCAGCCCTTATTTATCTTTTCTTGACAGCAAACAGACTGTCTCCACATGGCACGATACCTCTTGATTGATATCAGAGTGACCGGATTTCACCGTCTCGACCTGAAATCAACGCTTTATTTCTTTGCACTTTCCTCTAATTCCAGCATGTATTTATCAAAGTCGGACATAAATAATCTATCCTGAACGACACGGTACTTTTCAAATTCAGTTTCAGCTTTTGCCTTGGCAATCTCCGCTGTAATTTTGCCTGCATCCTGAAGAACATCTCTGTCATCTGCCATCAGGAATAAATCAAGACGCTTTGACCAGTCCTCCATTGTCATCGGAATATGGCGTTCTGCACGGTCTTCTGCCAAATCCAAATACGCTGATACAATACGTTCTAACGAGCGCATTTCTTTTTCGCTTAGATAATTTTTTGCAATACTTACATCACTTTTTACTATTTTGCCGTCCGGTGCTGCTGCCCATGTGGTTAATCCCATATGCGTCTTATCTGCATCTGCACGCTCATAAATCAGCTCCGCAGCTGTATGCCCATGTACTGCAAAATGCATCTTATTCTGTACCTTTGCAAAGAACTGCTTCGTTGTTTTTGCATTACGGTCATAATCAAGTGATGTGGCGTATATATCTGTTATCTTCTGATAAAATCTACGTTCGGACAGACGGATTTCACGAATCTGCTCAAGTAAACGGTCAAAGTACTCTGTTGTAAGCACTGAACCACCATTCTTCAGACGCGCATCATCCATGACCCAGCCTTTGATGGTGTAGTCCTTAACGATGTTGTTGGCCCATTTACGAAACTGCACTGCACGCTCATTATTCACTTTAAATCCGACTGCGATAATCATTTGAAGATTATAATGCTTGGTATCACGTGTAACCTGACGGGAACCTTCCGTTTGAACTATCCGGAAATTCCGGATAGTTGAATCTTCCTCAAGCTCTGAATCCAAATAAATTTTTTTAATGTGTTCATTGATTGTACGAACATCCACACCATATAACGTGGCCATCATCTTCTGTGTCAGCCATATATTCTCATCCTCATAGCGCATTTCAAAACTGTCCTGCTGGTCGCCGCCAGTGGCAACATAGGTCAGATATTCTGCTGCACTGGAACGGATGGTTACTTCATCTTTTTTCTTTTTCAAATAAGATTCCCTCCTTATTTCAAATATATGTCCCAAAACATCAATCCTCCTAACATCTATTCCACTGTCAGAAAATGCCTTTCGTATCGAGTTGCCATATTTGTTGCCAGCTTTCAGCTCTTACTCCAAAATACCTGACATCTAATCTACTCACTCAATTTGCGTTATCTAATCCAAGGCCACAACCTGACACACATTTTTGCAATAGATACGTTTCCATATAAGACAACCAAGCTTTTTTAGGAGTCGGGCATCAAATCCCAACTTTCGAAAAAGTCCGGAAATACGCCACTTTCTGGCACTTATTTATCTTTTCTTGACAGCAAACAGACTGTCTCCACATGATAGCTGTGTCCGAACATATCACACGGACGCACTTTTTTGAGTTCATATCCTCTGTCGCACAGGAATCGCAGATCTCTAGCGAGCGTTGCCGGATCACAACTTACATATACAATCCGCTCTGGTTCCATAGCGATCACAGTTTCTAAAAGCTTTTCGTCACAGCCTTTACGTGGCGGATCTAATGTTACAACATCTGCTTTCAGGCTTCCGTTGCTCTTTTGGTACTGCTTTGTAACAACATCTTCCGCTGCCCCCACGAAGAACTCTGCATTTTCGAAATGATTCAGTCGTGCATTCTCTTTCGCATCTTCAACCGCCTGTGGCACGATCTCAACACCGCAGACATGAGCTGCCTTTTGTGCCAGAAAAAGCGAGATCGTTCCGATTCCGCAATATAGATCCCATACCACTTCGCCACCTTTCAAATCGGCATATTCCAATGCTGTCTGATACAATCGTCTGGTCTGTACCGGATTGACCTGATAGAAAGAAAGTGGTGAAATACGGTATTTGATATCACCAATATAATCTTCAATATATTTTTCACCATAAAGCACCTGAATATCTTGTCCGAGAATGACATTTGTCTTTTCTTCATTATAATTCAGGCAGATGCTTTTGATCGTAAGTGTTGTGTTTGTATCGCCTGCAATATTCGTGGCAACAGTTGCGTTTTCAGCAGTTTTGTTATTTGTAACAGTTGTAGTAGTTGTATTGCTTGCAAGGTTCGTGGCAATAGTTGTGTTTACAGCAGTTTTGTTATTCCACGAACAATTTAGCAATCTGTCAACAAGTTCTTTGTCGTGTGGCATTTTCTTTCCATTGATCACAATACAGATCATCACTTCTCCGGTCACAGCACCTACTCTGGTCAGGATATGGCGGACAAGCCCGGTATGTGTTCCCTCATTATACGCCGGGATTCCATAATCTTTCATAAATTGCAAGACGGTATCCACAATTTCTTTGTTGCATGGATGTTGAATGTTACAATCCGTATTTGCAATGATCGAATGCGATCTTCCTGCATAAAAACCAGCCACCGGATTTCCCTCTTTGTCTGTGCCGACAGGAAATTGTGCTTTATTACGATAATGATATGGTTCGTCCATCCGCAGGATCGGCTCTACCTCGATCGTGGAGCCTTCCAGCGAAAATCCACCGATCCGCTCAAGGCAGTTTTTCACTTTCTGCTCTTTCCATTCTGTCTGCTTTTCATAAGAACAATGCTGTAACTGGCAGCCACCGCATTGTCTTGCCACAGGGCATTTCGGTTCCACACGGGATGGAGATGCTTTCACAATCTTTAAAAGTCTGGCATATCCATAATTCTTCTTTGTCTTCATAACAACTACACGAACCCGGTCACCGATCACGGCATCCTTTACAAAGAGAGGATACCCTTTTACTTTTCCAATGCCCTCTCCTTCGGTTCCCATATCAATAATATCTACTTCCAGCTCATCGTTTTTCTGACAGACAATGTCTTTACTCTTCCTATTCTTTTTTGCCATAGCAACCTCCTTTCCATGATAATAAGTGCAAAGCCGGTGCTTTGCACTCCAAGAATTGCTAAAGCAATTCTTGTTAATATACCACTATTGCACGAACAGTTTCCTATTCCCTAAATAAGTGCAAAGCCAGTGCTTTGCACTCCAAGAATTGCTAAAGCAGTTCTTGTTAATATACCACTATTGCACGAACAGTTTCCTATTCCCTAAAAAAGCACCCTGAATCGCTTTCAAGGTGCTTCCTGCGTTCTATTCTATTGCGTTATTTTCTTTTTTGTATGTATCCTGAGCTTTGTCTTACATTCGACTCTAATAAACGGTTATAGCCAAGCCATTCTGTTGTCGGCTCTGCTTTGTCATATACTTCGGTCATGGTCTCTAACTTCGCATCTGCATTATCGGCAAAATTCAAAGCCATTGCCTCTGCCATTGCAGGCTTCTTAGGTGATCCATATTCCAGTTCTCCATGATGTGCCAGAATACAATGTCTAAGTTCTCTTGCAAGCACTTCCGGGAAGCCCGGAATCTTTTCGGCCTCTCTGCCGATCAGCTCTGCACCAAGGAAAATATGTCCGAGTAACTGTCCCTCATCGGTATAATCATTCGATGGAAAATCCGATAATTCCCAGATCTTTCCGATATCATGAAAAATAGCTGCCGTGATTAAAAGATCGCGATCAAGGATCGGATAATTCTTAGCAAAGAAATCACACATTCTCGTAACTGCAAGTGTATGCTGTAACAGCCCGCCTACAAATCCATGATGAACGGATTTTGCTGCCGAATGCTGCTTAAACTCCTTGATAAACTCTGCATCTTCTACAAAATATTTACAAGTAAGCTGTTTCAAATGCGGCTCCTGAATCGTGTTGATATATCCGACTAATTCCTGATACATTTCTTCACGGTCATATTTGGATGCAGGAATATATTCTGCCGGATCATATTCCCCTTCCTGCGCCTTACGAATCCGTGTCACATTGACCTGACGGCTTCCCTGAAAAGAGGTCACCGAACCATCTGTCATAATAAAATCCATTGCATCAAAATCTGCGATGCCATTATTCAATTCCCAGACTTTTGCATCGATCACACCGGTTTTATCCTGTAGCAAAAGAGAATAATATGTCTTACCTGCTTTTGTCTTTAAAACCTGTTTTGATTTGCATAAATAAATACCAAAAAATTTATTTCCTTCTTTATATTCTTCTATATATGTCATATTCTTCCCGCTATGTGCGAAACTCCTTTCTGCTGCGCTTTCTTTTCGATCACACTTCTTAATTTCCGTCAAAAATTGCGCTTTCTTTTCGATCACACTCCTTACTTCCGGCAAGAAATGCTCTCTTCTGTTGCCATATGAAAACCACTCTCCCAATTATTTTCATACTATTTTATCTTAACATATTTACAAAAGCCATACAAGATACCGGCTTCTCAGAAAAATACATATTTTCCGCTACTCATAACGGCAAATGCATTCTCGATCTCTTTGTATTCTATTTTCTTTTGGCAGAGGCATTCTCAATCTCTTTGTATTCTATTTTCTTTTAGCAGAGGCATTTTCGATCTCTTCGTATTTCTTACGAAGCTTTCCCAATGCTCTTTTTTCGATCCGGGAAACATAAGAGCGGGAAATGCCGTATAACTTAGCAATTTCCCGCTGTGTTTTTTCTTTTTTTCCATCAAGCCCATACCGCATGATCAGAATTGTCTTTTCTCTGCCACTCAATGTTTCTTCCATGATCTTTCCGAGTCTTCCAACACGTTCATTTACCATCAGCCTTTCTACGACATCTTCATCTTTATATTCTATAATGTCAAAAAGATTGATCTCATTGCCTTCCTTATCCGAGCCGATCGAATCGTATAAATAGACATCTTTTGCTTTCTTTTTCTCTGCACGTAACATCATAAGCAATTCATTGTCGATGCATCTTGCAGCGTATGTCGCTAAGCGGATATTCTTTGTTTCATCAAATGTATCGATCCCTTTGATCAAACCAATCGTCCCGATCGATATCAGATCATCCATATCTTTATCTCCGACATTATATTTCTTCGCTATATAGGCAACAAGCCGCAAATTTTTCTCTATCAGACATTGTCTTGCCTTTTGATCTCCCTGCCGGCACCTTGCGATGCATTCCTTTTCTTCTTTCGCACTAAGTGGCTTTGGAAAAGACTGCATTTGCGACACCTCTACATGATATCTCTATATCTTATGCAGCAGGCAGGATGTCTGTGCTTTTCCGTGTTTTGTGTTTTGCAAAATTCGAATCCATCCATGCAGACAGACTTCTTAAGGACTTCTGTGCTGTCACATCATTCATATTTACCGTTACCACATTATACACTTTTTCCTTTCATTCCAATCCACTAGATGGTTTCCTTTCTATTTACACCTTTTGCATACACACTTGGACTGATCCCTATTACCTTTTTAAATACGCGTGAAAAGTAAAATTCATTGCAAAATCCCACTTCGGCTGCAATCTGTTTATGAGTATATAATCCGGTTGCCAGCAATTCTCTGCTTCTGTAGACACGATATTCGTTCAGAAAATTCATGATCGTCCTTCCAGTGTATTCCTTAAATTTCCGATTGATATAATTATAGTTACCATGCATTCTACGAGAAATGTCCCGGCTTGTGATTTCATCCGGGTAATACCGGTAGATATATGTAATAATGTTGCTGATCGTCTGGTCCATATTTTTAGTTGTATTCTCACTATATTGATCATTCAAAATTCTGGCATATTCTATAAAGAATTGAAGACACAATGCTGCTGTCATCTCCTGACGGTATTCCATGCCATTGTGAAACTGGCTTTGCATCTGTTCGAGTAGAAACCTGATCTTTCCATCCGAACGTTTCGGTACCTTCCGGTATTTAGGCAGGATAAGCCGGTCACCACCTGCATTGGCAGCATCAAATAATGAATTCTGCTCCCGCAGACTTTTACGAAAATGCAATAGATGATCTGCCTGAATACTCTCCTCTTTCAGATCATCCCACCGAAAATGCAAATACAGATAATGACAAGTCGATGTCTTTCTTCCATAATGAACACGTTTCGGATCTAAGAGCAGAATGTCTCCTTTTGTCAATACATAGGCTGTATCACCTTCTGTAAGATACATTTCACCATCATAAATATAATAAAGGATGTATTCTTCCGGTTTTCTCCGATAATGTACATAGGGTGATGAGATGGTTACATCATCGATCAAAACAATCTCCGGTAAATGCTTCATATCAGCCGAAAAATAAATATTCTGTTGAAAAAATGTTTTCTCTGGTGGATGCATATTCTCTCTCCTTTTTCTAACATTCTAAGACATTGTAAAAGCAACATAATCAAAAAAAATGGTTTGATCTGCTATTGTCACAGAAATATTCCTGTTTCAACAAAAAATAGAAATAAGACAAACCAAAGAGTAAATTGTGTATAGGATAATTATATACGATATTATAAAATAACTCTATAGGAAACTATTTGCAAATAATTTCTATATTCATCAAGTGTATTTTAGATATGCTAGACACAATAAAAAAGAAAGGAAAGGTGAAAGAATTTGAGCAAAACACTATTTCGAAAAGTAATCGCCACGACACTAATAGGAAGTCTGACACTTTCTGTCCTATGCAATGTGCATACAACTTGTAACACTAACAACGGAAAAGTAAAGGCAGCGGAAAAAACAGTAATTTCTGTTGATCCGACGAATCGTTCTACATTTCATGATACAAATCATAACAGTTATGGCGAATTTCAAGGCTTTGGTACAAGCCTTTGCTGGTGGGCAAACCGTGTAGGCTATAGCAACACTCTCTCTGAGCAGGCAACTGATGCTTTCTACGATAAAGAAAAGGGGCTGGGAATGACGATCGGCAGATACAATATCGGTGGCGGAGATGATCCTTCTCATGATCATATTACACGTTCTGATTCCAAAATTCCCGGATATGCCGTAAATCCAACGAAGATCACAACCAAAGAAGAAGGGGAACAGTTTGATCAATACGATCTGACTGCCGGTTATGCTTGGAATTATGACTGGAATGCCGACAAGAACCAGTTAAATGTGTTAATGAAGGCAGCCAAAAAAGCAGGAGAAAATTTCCTTGGAGAAGCTTTTTCCAATTCCCCTCCATACTTTATGACAAACAGCGGCTGCTCTTCCGGAGGAGTCAATTCTGCTGAAAATCTCAGAAGTGATTGTCATGTTGCATTTGCAAAATATTTAACGGATGTCACAAAACATTTGAAAGAAGAAGGCTATTCGTTATCAAGTTTAGAACCGATGAACGAGCCTTCTGGTGGTTGGACAGCTTTAAATTCCAAGCAGGAGGGCTGTAAAATAGAGCCGGATTCCATTTCTGCTTTATTGCCAGTTGTGAAAAACGCCATGCTCACAAACGGATTAAATGATATGGTCCTTGCAGGATGTGACTACTCAAGCACAACAGATACCAAAGCATTCTTTTCCAAAATAGACAGTACATCCCAAAGCATGTTAGACCGAATGGATATCCATTGTTATACCTATAACAAATCCAGTGCCGCTTATACCAGACAGGCTGCACAGGATTTAGGAGTCAATCTTTGGATGTCAGAAGTAGATGGTTCTTATAGTGAAGGAACCAACGCACAGGAGATGAGTGCTGCCTTAGGTTTATCAAAAAATATGACAGGACAGTTAAATTATCTGATGCCTTCTGCCTGGGTTCTTTGGGATGCAATTGACATTCATGTCGATGCCAATAACAAATACGATGCTGACAGTAAATCTGCTGAAGAATATAAGGATCTTGATAAAAATGGATTCTGGGGAATTGCCGTAGCGGATCATAATCAGGAAAAGATCGTATTAACCAAAAAATACTATGGAATGGGACAATATTCCCGCTATATTAAGCCGGGTTATACTTTGCTTGGCAGCACTTCTTTGTCTTCTAAAAAATTATATAGTACAGCAGCATTTGATGCCACAAGCGGAGATACTGTGATTGTTGTCACCAACTTAAATGGCGAAGCACAGAACACAGAAATTGATCTGTCCGCGATTGACTTTTCTACTGTAGATACGCAAAAATATACCGGTTCTTTTGCACAATCTACGATGGAAGTCATTCGTACCAGCGGAGATCTTGCAAACGGAGAAAACTGGGCAGACGTAACTTCTGAAACAACGGATTCATCCACCACGGTCAGCACATGGAATCCATCTGCCGGAAAGATCAGCACAACTTTAAAAGCAAACAGTATTACAACCTATGTGATCCATTGTAAAAAAGTTGAAAAAGCACCTGTGATCGACACTCCTGCTCCATCAACAACGCCATCTGCAGATATACCAGCCGTATCCGCAAAACCAACGACATCTGCAGATACACCAGCCGTATCCACAAAACCAACGACAGCTCCGTCAGCAAAAGCCGTAAAAAATCCTTGTAAAAAGATCAAATCAGCGAAAAAAAATATAACGATCAAAAAAGGCAGTTCAAAGGCACTTACTTTCCCGGTAACGAATACTGTTACCTCGAAAAAGACTACCGATAAGGTCACCGTTACCTCTTCAAAGAAAAAGATCGTAACCATCAAAAAGACCACAAATGCTGCTAAAAAGATTTCCGTGAAAGTCAAAGCACGCAAAAAAGGAAAAGCAATCATTACCGTAAAAGCAGGAAAAAAACGTGCAAAAACGATCGTAAAAGTAAAATAAAAAACACAATATAAAAGGGCTGTGACAGTACAGAAAAAGCATAACGCAAAAGAACCGTGACAGCACGGTAAAAACACGATGTAAAAGAACCACGACAGTACAACAAAAAATACCGGCTTGCCAAATCCTTGCAAGCCGGTATTTTAATTTTAAAATCCTTTGATACATACAACTTTTCCTACCGGAAAAACTGTCGAAACGTCTTTATCGGATCACTTTTTTATTTTGTCTGGCCACCTTCGATAACAAGTTCCTCTTCGTATTCTGTACCATATGTGTCAACCAGCGTTTCTTCATAATCTTTGTGGAAGAACTTCTCGTTACCAAGGCTCTTGATCTCATCATTTAACCAGTTTAATACAGTCTTGTTGCCTTTTGTTACGGCAGGAGCGATCGTATCATTATCACCAAGTTTAGAGATACCGACTGTATAATCTTTGTTCTGCTTTGCAAAAGCGATTACTTCTGTGTTGTCATTTACCCATGCGACACCGTTTCCATTTTCGAGTGCGTTCTTTGCTGTTGCATAAGAATCATACTTCTGTAATGGGATGTCAGGATAGTTTTCCATCAGATATGGTTCTGCTGTTGTTCCTGAGATAACGATAAGCTGGTCTTTTGCATTCCAGTTATCCAGGCTCTTTACAACTTTATCAGAAGGTGATACCACGCCTAATGCTACATTCATATATGGGAGTGCAAAGTCTACTTCTTCTTTTCTTTCATCTGTTACCGTGAAGTTTGCAAGGATCACATCTACTTTTCCTGTTTGCAGATACTCAATACGGTTAGCAGCTTCTGTTGATACGAAGTTTACTTTGACACCAAGATCTTTTCCTAAACGGTTTGCAAGATAAATGTCATATCCCTGATACTCACCGTTTTCATCCACATATCCAAATGGATTTTTGTCAGAAAAGACACCAATGTTGATCGTACCGCTCTTTTTGATCTGATCGAGTGTACGGAATGCTTCTTTTCCTTTGCTGCCGGAATCGCTCTTCTTTGCATTTCCACAAGCTGTAAAAGAAAATGCCAATGCACCAACTAATACAAGCGATAAAAGTTTTTTCCATGTCTTCATAATTCTATATCTCCTTTTCTTTCATAATGCGATCAGATTTTCATGCTTTTTTTCTAATAGCATACTGTTTTAACATTCTGATCTTTATATTGAAGTGACTGTTTTTTGTCACTAAAATAACACTTTTACTAAAAATATAGTTCTGTTTCAAAGCCATTTCTATAGCCTGAAATATTTCTTTGAACCGCTATCCTTCGTAATTTCTATAGCCTGAAATGTTTCTTTAAACTGCATACTTCACAAGTTTTGTTCCAGAGATACCGTTATTATGCTTTCTCATGCGGCTTTACATCATCAAAAGCGAACATATTTAAGAACTGCTTTGCACGCGAAGTCTTAGGATGATTGAAGAATTCATCCGGTGCAGCATCCTCCACAATATTTCCATTGTCAAGAAAGATCACGCGGTCCGCAACGGCTTTTGCAAATTGCATCTCATGGGTTACGATCAGCATCGTGCGTCCCTGTGCGGCAAGGTTTAACATAACATCTAAAACTTCTCTTACCATTTCAGGATCAAGTGCGGCTGTTACTTCATCAAATAGCAGGATCTCCGGGTGCATACAAAGTGCCCTTACAATCGCAACACGCTGCTTTTGTCCACCGGAAAGCTCTCTTGGATAACTCTTTGCTTTCTCTGCCAAACCAACTCTTTCGAGTAAAGCAAGTGCTTCTTCTTTGACCTCGTCTTTTGGTCTTTTCTGCACTTTGATCGGTGCTAACATAATATTATCTAAGACGGACAGATGCGGGAACAGCTCATAGCTTTGGAAAACCATTCCGATCTTCTGGCGAAGCTGCGTCAGATTCTTGCTCTTTGGCTCGATCTTTTCCCCATCCAAAAGAATCTGACCTTCCTGGATCGGCTCAAGTGCATTGATACAACGAAGCAGGGTACTTTTACCGCATCCACTCGGTCCAATGATCACAATGACTTCTCCCTGCTTTACCGTCAGGTTCACATCATCCAATATCACATTGTCTCCAAAACTCTTTTTCAAATGCTCTATTGTTAATAATTCTTTTTCCAATGCAGCTTACCTCCATTTCTTTTCCAGATAACGTGCCAGCATACTGATCGGCCAGCAGGCGATAAAATATAAGATAAATACCGTCAGATAGATACCAAATGCGGCATTTGGGCTCGACATTCGATTGGCTTCGATGATCTGCTGTGATACCTTTAACACTTCCACAACACCGATCATTAAGATCAGACTCGTTGTTTTGATCATTCGTGTGATCAGGTTGATCGACAGTGGGATCAAACGTCTGACTGCCTGTGGAATAATGATATAGCGGTATGTCTGTGCCATACTCATTCCAAGTGCTTCACTGCATTCATATTGGTGCTTCGGTATCGATACCAATGCACCACGGACCAGATCACTCATTTCGGCTGTTCCCCAAAGTACAAAGACAATGATCGAAGCAGTCTCACCGGACAACTCCCAGCCAAAAATTCTTGTCGTTCCGAAATATACGATAAAAAGTAAGACAAGCTGCGGCATGATCCTGATAAATTCAAGGTAGATCCTAAGGATTGCTTTTGTGATCTTATTTTTCCATGTCATCACAATACCAAGAAGGATACCAAGCGGCATACTGATAATAACCGATACCAGACTGATCCAGAGTGCCACCCAGAGTCCCTGTAACAGACGGATCATATTATTTCCTTTTAATAAGACATCAAGCCCCAAATCCAGCATAGCGCAGCCTCCTTTCTAACAGACTGCCAAGGATCGATACCGGAAGCAGAATGATAAGATAAAATACAACCAGAAGGAATAAGCTTTCTGTTGTCTTATAATATACTCCGATCAGATCTTTTGCGGTAAACATCAGATCCATCAGACTGATCGCACTAAACACGCTGGTTTCTTTCAGCAAGAAGATCACATTTGCCATAAATGCCGGTATACTGATCGATACCGCCTGTGGCAGAATGACATAACGCATTGCCTGATAATTACTCATTCCAAGGCTTAATGCACTTTCTTCCTGAATCGGCTCGATCGTTTCAAGACCGCTTCGGAAGGCTTCTGCCATATAACTTCCGCCAAGGAACGCCAAACCTGCCACACCACAGGTGTTTGCGTCGATCGAAATGCCGACCTTTGGTAATCCATAATAAATGAAAAATAATTGTACCAACAAAGGTGTGTTTCTACTTAATTCGATATAAACTGCAACGATCGTTCTTAATACCGGAACTTTGTAATATTGGATCGTTGCACAGATAAGACCAACTATAATTGCAAATACAATACCTAAAGCACCGATCTTTACAGTCAATATGGCTGCTTTCTGATACATGGGCAGATATCGCATAATAAAATCCCAATTCAATGCAGTCACCTCCTATCTTGTTTTCGTGCTTTCTATACTTATATCTTATGCACTTCGGATAACAACTGCTATCATACTCTTATATTCCTACTTTGTCAATAGGATATCTATACATTCTTGTTGATGCACTACTACTGTACGAGCAGTTTCCCATTCCATTAAAAAAAGTGCAAAGCCAACGCTTTGCACTCCACACTAAGACTTTTTACATGCCAATCAAAGTACTGATATCATCAATATTATCCGTAATCTGCATGATCTTCCGTTCTGCCATTTCCATTTTTGAAGCCTTTGAGGTTCAATTCTGGTAAAACCTTTGTGATTGTTGTATTTCCGCTTTCTTTAGGAAGATAATCTTTATTATTGTGTCCTACGACACTTCCATCAGCAGTAACCAGGAAGGCACTCCGGTCTTTGTTCTCTGCCCCTTTTTCATGCCTTTTCCTATTGACATATATCTGCCTCGTTCCCCTTCATTTGTACGTTTTTTATACAAATTATACAGTTTCTAATGTAGACTATATCGTATTATTAACAGGTAGACTATATATAAAATCAGATTTACAGACCATCCGGATCAGTCTTTCTTTTTTAATTCCATCGCTTTTTTTGCTACGCAGACAGCATCTTCTAATTTTTCTGCCGCACATAAAAAACCGTTCGGATGACAAAATCGCAAAGATGCAATCCCGGTAAGTGCTGCTAATTCTTCTTTTGTCTTACCGCACCATGCATCCGGGAACGGACAAACCAAAGTAGTATCTTCATTGCTGACCGGAACTGCCTGAACGCTATATCCGCCACGGTTAGACGGATAGATTGTAAAAAGATAACTGCTTCCTGTCACTTCTTTCTTCCATGGGGCAAACCTTGGCAGAATCAAAATCTTGCCATCTGACCGTTCCATTGCTTCTTTGACAAGCGCACTGCCCCTCTTCGCTCCTTCCACAGATTCAAAATGGTTACGCAGGATCACCTCCGCCATTGCCTCGGCTTTCCAGAAACAGTCGTCATAGGATTCCGTGCTGTCCCATCCCGGATTAAACTCACCAATCACTTTTGCAAGCATATTATCACATCCGGTATTATCGGATTCATCTAACGGCTGAATAAACTTCTCATCAAAATGAACCGCTTCCTCTTCACCGATAAAATCCGCTCCGAATGCACGCCATATCAATCCGAAAGCTGCGTAAGGGCAGCCGTTTTCACGATATTCTTTGTCCTGCTGGTGATGGTCAAACTCACCTCTTCCGATATCATATACGATCCCATCAAAATTCTCCGGGACATCAAACCCTCTTTCTATTGTGATCTTAGGATTCAGAATCCGAAGAAATGCTGTTGCAAACACATCATCCGAATGAAATTTTCCACCATGTGTAAATCCTTTATCCGGTAGATTTTGCATATTATATTTACTCATCTTTTTCCTTTCTTGTTAAACCGCCATAGAATGTAAAGCCAACTGCTTGGGCAAAAACAAAATGATCATGTAACAAAGATCCAGAAACGTTACTTTGTGTGCAACACTTCCGGATCCTTTGTACAATATATTTCTGCTTTATTATGAATGCTATTCCTTATCCACATGAAGCAATCACTCGTTTATAACCCATTCTGTGTCCGCTTTGTCGGGATAATTACATCATTTTCTCTAAATTCTCACGAATTGCTTTGATAAAGTTTTCGCTGTTTAATACCGTAACATTTTCCATGCTTGTGATCAGTGCCAGATCTTTTGTCATCTTTCCCGATTCGATCGTACCTAATGTTGCTTTCTCAAGCTTATCGGCAAAATCGCAAAGTGCAGGGATCTGATCAATTTCACCACGCTTGCGGAGAGCGCCTGACCAAGCAAAGATCGTTGCTACAGAGTTTGTAGATGTCTCTTCGCCTTTCAGATGCTTGTAATAATGTCTCTGAACAGTTCCATGTGCTGCTTCATATTCATAAACACCACTTGGCGATACCAGAACAGATGTCATCATAGCAAGTGATCCGCATGCAGAAGATACCATATCGCTCATAACATCACCATCGTAGTTCTTACAAGCCCAGATAAAGCCACCTTTTGCTTTCATAACACGAGCTACCGCATCATCGATCAAAGTATAGAAATACTCGATACCTGCTGCTTCGAATTTCTCTTTGTATTCTTTATCGTAGATATCCTGGAAAATATCTTTAAAATTATGGTCATAGATCTTTGAGATCGTATCTTTTGTTGCAAACCATAAATCCTGCTTTGTATCTAATGCATAACCAAAGCATGCTCTTGCAAAGCTTGCAATTGATTTATCTGTATTATGTATGCCCTGAATGATACCCGGTCCGTCAAACTCCTGAATTGTCTTACGCACTTCTGTTCCATCTTCCGCTGTAAAGACTAACTCTGCTTTTCCCGCACCCGGAACTTTGATCTCTGTGTTTTTATAAACATCACCATAGGCATGTCTTGCTAATGTGATCGGTTTTTCCCAGTTTTTTACACAAGGTTCGATTCCCTTAACCTGAATCGGTGCACGAAATACTGTTCCGTCTAATGCAGCACGGATCGTGCCATTTGGTGACTTCCACATTTCTTTTAAATTGTATTCTGTCATTCTTGCGGCGTTTGGTGTGATCGTTGCACATTTAACAGCTACACCATATTTCTTCGTTGCCTCTGCCGAATCTATTGTAACCTGATCATCTGTTTCATTACGATGCTCTAATCCCAAATCATAATATTCTGTCTTTAAATCAACAAACGGAAGTAACAGCTCATCCTTGATCATTTTCCAAAGGATTCTTGTCATCTCATCTCCATCCATCTCTACCAAAGGTGTCGTCATCTGAATTTTAGCCATTCTCATTTTCCTCCAATCATTTACATTCGTCTATAGCAACGCCGGTTTTCTTCTCCTGTGCTGCCGCAAATAAGCCTACATCTATAGATGATATCATAAACCCTGCCTTTTGTCGATAAAATACTTTTTCCTGTTTTTTACCTTACCCTTTCTATGAAATAAGTGTGTAGCAGCCACCTTCTCTTGCATTCAATCAAGCATTGATCCCCTACAGTATCCTTTTTATATTAAAGAAAAATGCTTTCCTACCATTCCGTTCTGTTATTGCTTTCCTACAGAAAAAAGCTTACAATAAATAACAAATCCCTGTCCTCTCGAAATCTTCCGAGAAAAATCCGTCCAAAAGGATTCATTTTTAGAAGATACCGAAAGTACATATTATACACAAGGAGGTTCTTATGGCAGAAGAAAACATGAAAGATTTTGAAGACGAGATCAACCGTTCTTTTAAAGTATTAAAAGAGGGCGACATTTTAGAAGCACCGATCATCGGTATATCAGATACAGAAGCAACCGTCGACTTGCAATATTATACAGAGGGCGTGATTCCTCTGGAAGAATGCAGCCACGATCCTTCCTTCTCGATCAAAAATGATCTGAATATCGGAGATATTGTAAAAGTAATGGTTATTGATGCAGAAAGTGCAAGTGGCAATGTCGTCTTATCAATGAAAGCAGCCAATGATGAATTAGTCTGGGATGAATTGCAAAAAGATTTTGAAGATCATACAGTCTTTTCTGTAAAGATCACAGAGGCAGTCCCTGCAGGTGTTGTCGGCTTTGTAAAAGGGATACGTGCCTTTATTCCGGCTTCTAAACTTGCCTTAAATTATGTTGAGGATACAGACAGCTATGTAGGCATGACCGTGGAAGCTGTCATTTTAACTGTAGAACCGGAACATAAAAAGCTTGTTCTATCAGCAAAAGCAATCGCAAAAGAACAAGCATTAGCCGAGAAGAACCTGCGTATTGGCAGACTGATGGTTGGTGATATCGTAGAAGGTACGATTGAACGAATGGAATCCTATGGTGTCTTTATCGCACTCGGAGAAGATATTTCCGGCCTATGTCACATTTCACAGATCACGAACAAATTTATCAAGTCTCCAAAAGAAGTCTTAAAAATGGGTGAAAAAGTCAAAGCAAAGATTTTAAAGATCGAAGGTGACCGTATTTCTTTAAGCATCAAAGCATTAAAAGAAGACGAACCGGACACAGAAGAAGAGACTTTCGATATTCCGGAAGAATACAGTGCCGATTCCGAAGAATCGCACGATGAAAGTCCCTTCGCAAAATTATTACAGGGAATTAAGCTATAATGTATTACACTCTCCGGCAGCCACTACAGCCATTGCATCCGGTCTGTGGTGCTGCCATATCTGATGACATATGCTCATACATTGATGAGATCGAACAGATTGCCTGTGAAGATATTCCTTCTTTCTGACCGGTAAAACCAAGGCCTTCTTCTGTCGTTGCCTTCACATTCACACGATTCTTTTCAATTCCAAGTGCATTGGCAATATTTTCTTCCATCTGCTCAATATACGGACGCATCTTTGGCTGTTGTGCAATGATTGTCGCATCAATGTTTTCAATCATATAGCATTCTTTTTCCAAAAGCTTAGCAACCTTTTCTAATAAAGCAATACTGGAAATCCCCTTATACTGATCATCGGTATCCGGAAAATGCTTCCCGATATCTCCAAGTGCCGCTGCTCCAAGCAATGCATCCATGATCGCATGTAAAAGCACATCTGCATCGGAATGACCGAGCAGTCCTTTCTCATGCGGTATCGTTACACCACCTAAGATCAGTTCCCTATCCTCTACTAATCTATGCACATCATATCCCATACCTACACGCATCTTTTTTCCTCCCATTCTGTCTTTTCATCTATACAAAAATTCATCCTATGTCCTGCCAAATCCTATCATTGGAATGTTATCACTGCGTCATATCCCAATGAATGCATTCCCATTTCTATTTGATCTTTCCTTTTGGTGCACTGTTTCGATTGTTAAGGATATCTAAAATTTTTTGCTTTTTTGCTCTTATTATGGGCGCTCTCATCTGATATAGGGGCAAGGCCGGTCTGATGTACATTGCTG
>ERZ860148.125-NODE-125-length-63407-cov-15.016558_pt1 | contig 63407 bp, 49 predicted proteins | sample MGYA00509981_ERZ860148 | MGnify/ENA primary metagenome ERZ860148 (study PRJEB30046, sample SAMN00715199) | human gut metagenome | study: EMG produced TPA metagenomics assembly of the A metagenome-wide association study of gut microbiota in type 2...
CAGTCGCTATTGTTGTATATAAAGGTTTAATACCTGTAGTTGGCCGAATACTTACCAATAGGATGCTGATTCTTTTCCTGATAGTCCGGTGAATTGTCGGTCGGACTATCAGGAAGGAAATTATTGTTTCATGACACTTTTTTATTGTTTAAATCAAAAGCTATTCAGGTAAAGTTCGGATCACGCTTAATGAACCTTACCTGCTGGAAGTCGGTTCGTTGAATCTATTAGTGAAAGTCCAGGCTATTCCATGTTATTGACTTTGGGAAATGAATGTGCGGTGTTGTGTCTTCCGTCCATACTTCCCAAGGACCAATACCGTTTACTGATATTTAAATCCGAATTGCGGAAAGAAAAATCGGTTTGTTTCGGCTTCTATCGTGATCCTATTATTTCAGTACGGGATAGCTTTCGTTTTTATGTATGTGGCCGTAAACTCCTTGCATTTACGCATGTCTTGTCTAGACGAAGCAATTGAGTAAGTACTGTATTTCTCAAATATATCCAATCCACGTCCAAGAGTGATAGTCCATCCAGTGTCTGTTTTGATACATCTGTCATGGAAATCTCTGAATCTGTATTGAAAATCGATACCATATGTGGCAAGGTCATCCTTGATATCATTCAGCTTATCTATTAAGTCGGGTATTTTACCCTCTTCTTCATTCGTTATAAGATTAAGCTTCAAGTCATCTACCGAGCGAGTATTGATTAGCATAAGTACAAATTCTATAAAATTCTTTATTTGCCATGAGGTGCGTACATAAGGATCTTCTACTGTGATTTCGTTTGCGTTAACCATATATGGAGCGAATAGCTTTTCGTAGCTTACACCTGTTTGTCCCATTCTAAATGTCATACTTTTTTCTTGTAGAAGAGGAATACGTGGCCGCTTTACTATTTGACTAGCTGAGATTTCTTCTTCGTTTAAGTGATTAAAAGGTATTTCTTCATTAACAGGCAGGATATCTACATTTGTTAATTTTTCAGTAGTTGTGTCTGTTGTTGAGTTTATTGGAATTATAAAAGGATTGCTAACTTTTTCCAATGTCTCAACATTCATTTCTATACCTGTTTTTAGATTGATATATTTGAATTTGGCTGGTTCAGCGTTGAAAGTTTCATCAATTACATATAATTGATCCTTTACACGTTTACGACTTTCAGCAGCAAAATCAACCAATTCGTACGCTTCCGCATCAGTCATCTTTCCATCAGGATAAAGCAATTTCATCATTCCGGAAAATGTCTTGCGGATGGCCAGATGGTCACGCTCCGAAAGAGAACCGTCAAACTTAGCATAGTCTTTTAACACAGCGGTACGGTCATCGTTTCGCAAAGCATGAAGTACCGCAGCAATGTAATCAGTAATAAGTCCGTAACCTTTGGAGAAGCTGTCTTTTTTCAACATTCTAATCTCCCATCCGGGATTATACAGATGGATTCGGTCAAGAAAAGCACCTTTAATGAAAGAGGTAGGTATGGATTCAAACAGATGCGTATTCTTCAACATAAAGGGAACAGTATGCTTTGTATTTCCTACAAACACCATCGAGGCACTGGCTTCATGCGTCCCCTTGCCACGATTAAACGATTTATTGGCCAGATAATTCTGCATCGTATCAATGAGCACGGCATCCACGTTACGTCCTTTCTGTTGCTCAAATTCATCCCATGCCACTACATCCCAATAGCCTACAAGACCCAGAATTTCTTTGTTCCCCTGCATTTTGACAAAGAGACGTGCACTGGTCACATCTCCGCCCGATACGAGTACACCATAAGGTGACAGCTCCTGGAATACATGCGATTTACCAGTTCCTTTAGGGCCAAGCTCTACAAAGTTGAAGTTATTCTCCACATGGGGGAGAAGGCGGGCAAGCGTGATGAATTTTTCCCGTCGGTTCATGGAGTCTGGATTTAACCCAACCGTATGCATGAGCAAATCCATCCATTCCTCTGTGGTAAAGTTCTTGCGCTGATCAATATACTCTTGCAAATCAATATTTGAAATCTGTATAGGTTTCAGAGTCTGAATTTCCCATCTCACCTTTACATCTTCTCCACTGACATAACCAATAGTGACGATGCACCATACTCCGTTACCGCTCAGTAGTTTTGGATTCTTGCGCACATAGTCTGTTCCGATAGGTACTCCCGTCAATCCTAGGTTGGCAAAAATAGCCTGATATTCATCGTTTTTTTCGTTAAGCACCACCGTCACTTTATCAATGATACGATGCTTGCCATGCTCACGGATAAGTCCTTTTACAGACTCTGCTTCAGCCCGATGTACGTAATTGTTTTTGATGACATCCTTTACTTTCTCCAGTCCCTCGTTAATGATTTCTTCGTCATCACTGGCACAATACTGGCCAAGCAAGTATTCCAGTACGTAAGTCGGCACAGGAAGTCCACCCTTAACCAAAAACGCCAGATCTTTTCTTACCACCTTGCCAATAAAGGCATTTAATACTTTCTGCTGTGAGTCCATATCTTAAGCTCCTAAAAATCTTGTTCAATCATTGTATTATTCTTCACTGTCTCACGGATAAGCGGATTCAACCGGTCATCAGTATCATAAATACGAAGCTGCAACATACTTGCGCTGACCGATTTTTGCAAATTGAGCGTAACCTCATATACCCGGTTATTCAGGTTCGTTGCATCCGTACTGTTCAGGGTCAGCTCTTTTTCCTGAGTCACAGGATCATCACCGTTGTAAATACAGCATACCACCTTACGTTCCATCACGGTCATACTCACGGCTTCCGATTGTATCAGTTGGAATTTCAACCGGCTGCTGACCATATTCAGGTTATGATTCATTAAAGAGATACCCACCTTTTCAGTCTTGTTCGTACGCTTCTGCTGACTCCTGATTACCGGTATAATCATCTCCTGAAGGGATGCACCACCATGCGCAAAGTTGTAGCCTCCCGAAGCCGCCAACCGGTTGGTGCCGACTGGTACGCCAATCCAAAGTGGCATCTGACATTTTATGGCAGATACTCTTTCAAGAGGGAATTTGACGATTCCTTCCACATATTCATCGCTGTCTGTGAGATAATACCTCATTTTTTTCTCTACGGATGCATCAGTGATATTGTGCTTGTCCTTATCCTCAAATTTCATGTCATTGTACAGAAATCCATGATCAGCAGTCAACACTACATTGGTCACATTCCAAGTAGCATGTAGACGTTTGATTAATACAGACAACTGGTCTATGGCCTTGCGGCAAGCACTGATTACCTCAAACGGGCTTTGAGAATGGCTTGCTTCATCAATCGTATCATGGAAGATATATACTAAAGGCCTTTTGAACAGTTCCCGCGTTGAAATCTGGTCACCATTCATCACATCTTCATAACGTACACACACTCCTCCTTCACGATATTTATCCAAATGAACTGTCCGTTGTTCTGTAGTTGCTAATACGGTTCCGTCCACCGCCATATCCGTACCAATCAGTTCCAAAGAGTGATGCGGTAGGAGTGAGAGCTTGCAGAATTTTGTTTCCGTAGGCAACATGGCCTGATATGCTTCGATTGAAGCCATATTTTTTTCCCTGGCCAGTCTCTGCATCAATTCCATAGCCACTTCGTATCTCAGGGCGTCACTGATAATGATTACCTGTTTCACATTCGGATCAGACTCGTTAGCATAAAATTCCTCCTGATGCTTCAATCCTGTTTCCGTAAACCAAGCCCCTTTTTCTTCCACACAGGTCAGCCATTCCAGATTAAGAAGATTGGCAACCTTTGCATATTCCTGATCCATTTGCCTTTTGGCCACATTCAACATGTGTTCGATAGGATTCTCTTTCGTAATCAGGTCATGATAAGCTTCGAGTGTCTTTCTGTAGGACATATCTACCAGATAAAACTCTGTAATATATTTAGTTACGTATTCCTTCGTGTGGTTAAGTTTAAGTGTACCCAGTCCACGTACCTGCATATAAAACAGGGCCGACTGTTCAATAAACCGGATAATGATTTGAATATGACTGTCAGCGGGCAGTTTCAGGGATAATTCACGCATACGGTCGTTCACATCTTCCGGATCAGCCATCAGTTCCTTTTCAACTATTTCCTGCAGAATCGGCCAGCAAAGAGCTTCTGTATAATAAAAGAAGTTTGCATCAATGCCATAGATATTAATGATTTCCTCTTCTTTAATATCTGAAGCCAAAATTCTCATGGATTGGATGAACTTCTCACTGAGCAGGCGGTCGTGCGTACCCCATTCATAAAGTTTGTTTATCTGGTCAAGAATTGCTGAACTGCTGATTTTATATTGTTTGTATGAATCCCCCGGCACTACATCCAACAGTTGTGTAATGCAATTGTATTTCAAACATTCGGCAACGCTTTTCATCTTTTGAGAAGCATTCAGGTTATAGCTTACACCGAAGAGTTTCATCAGTTTGTCATTAGCTGTCTTGCTGGCATCCAAGTTCCTTGAAAGCCTATGCCAGAAGTCCGTACGTTTTTTCTCCTCCCAGGTAGCGTCAAGGATAATCATCTTTACAATGATTGTTTCCCAGTCCAGAAGTTTCTTGTCGCCGAGGTAATTGGAGATAAAAGCCCGGCAAACAAGGTCTTCGCTGAAAGTAGAGGAATCGATATGGCCATTGAGGATATTTTGGATTTTAGAGGACATAATTTCCGCAATGTTCTTTTTGATAAAACCACGGAACCGCTCCGGCAGGTTATACTGCTGCATAAATGAAGCATAATCATCTTCCTTGTATTCCATGTTGGCTTTAAGCATATCGAGCAATGGAAACTGTAGCTGCTGTTCTTCTGTGTGTGGATAGGTCCCCACGGGGAAGAACAGCACGACGCGTTTTTCCTTCCAAGTATTCTCAATGGCATACTTTGTATTGAACCAGGCGCCATCGAATACTTTATAGACATATCCGTCAGACCAATCTTTTACCTCTTCAAGCTCTGTCTGGATAATGCCCATCTTGTCGAAGATAAAGAGTACATGGAGTTGAGGATTGCGCTCAAAGTAACTGTATATTCTGTCTTGTATTATAAACATCTTTAATAGAACTTTATCGTTTTTATATCATCAAAGGAATTCAATAAGATAATTGCGAGAATCTTTACTTAATGTCTTAGTTTGAAGGTATTCTTTTAGTTTTCTTCTATATATTTCATTCTTAAAAAAACATTCTCTTTCATTATGATTAAATTTTAAAATCCAGTCAATTTCGACTTTTTCGGGTGATGAATAGTTGTTTGGTGAGAGAAAGAATCTCATGCAATCATTGTCTTTTGATAAATCATCTATAATTTTATGCAATTTATAGAAATCTTCATTTCCTCTTATTTTTGCTAAAATAAAGCAATGATGTTGATTGATATTATTACCTTCTTGTTTTAGTAACTTATTAAATTGTTCTGTAGAATAATTATGAATATTATTGTAAAAAATAAAATGTATATAGTTAAAAAAATCATCAATATTATCTAGGCAAATCTTTTGTACTATATTTTTTAGAGATGTTGGTATGATTGGATAAAGCAATGATAATGCAGTGGCTTTTTCTTTTTGATTTATTTCATTAATACGTATATCTGTAAATTCTATTGCTCTTGTTTTTAGTGTTTCAATTAATAATAGTAAGCCTTCAATGTAAGAATTAGGAGCATAAGAGTTGTATAATATATAACTAATAAGTTCTTTGGCTTCTTTTTCATGTGGAGGATATTGCTTAATAAGTAGATTTATTGTTTGATATCCTATTTGATGCGAGAATCTCCAATACTTTAACACTACATTGTAGAGATCATTAATATTAATCTCCTCAATTTGAGATTTAGAAATTAGCATTAAAAAATTGCTTAAGGGATTATAAAATAATGCATCGTCATTAAACAAATAGTGGTATTTACTAATATTCTCTAAGCAGGTATTAATATATTTGATGCCAGAATTGTTGTATGATAAAGTTATTATATCGTAATCATTAAGAATCGAAATGAGTTGATGAGTCTCTATATTAAAGATTAACAATCTTAACATAAAGCTATCTAAAAATTTAATTTTTGTCCCTTCAATGTCTTCACCCAATATATTATTTGAATGGGTAGCAAAACTATTTAATACTCCAAATGCAGTATTATAACAAATGGATTTATAATACATACTATTATCGCAAATGATATAGTTTGCTAATGAAAAGATGCTCTCACGTTGATATAAAGACATTAGTATTATAATGTTGCTATTGATTGACCATCCTCCTTTTTCTGCAGACTTTCTTTGTTTGAATATTTTTTGTTTTAAATCTTCTGTTTTTATAAGATGATTGCCAATATATTTGTAGGATATTAAATCCTGGAAAATTTTTTTTATTTCTCTATCTAAGGGTAATTTATTCAATATATCTTCTAACTCATATATATATGCCAACTCAAGTTCTTTTTCAGCATTAAAGCTTCGATCAAATGCTTTCTCTGATTTAATACCGTTTTGAATAGCCCAAATATTATATCTGCAGATGAAGTATAAAATATATTTTTGGCGATTCCAGTATAGTGGTAATAGTTTTAAATATATTTGATATGCCTCCCAATAGTCTCCTAATAAATATAATGTAAATGGTAATTCTAAGTCATCTACGCTATATTGAATAGTTTTTCCACGTAACAATTTTATTCTGTCACATGTTTTTGGATAATCAAATTTATAGATAAAATCTATTGTTGTTTCTGGAATGTAATAATTTATATTAGAATAGAATTTACTATCAAGAATTTGCAAACCATCAATTTCTTTCAAGCAATTATACCATGCAACTTGTAATAAAGTTTTTAAGTCTATAGAACGATGATTAGCCAAAAAATGTCGTTTCTTTGAGTTAGAATCAAGTTCTTTTGCTAAATGTCTGAAATATGAAAGACTTGTTTGTAATCCTTTTGAATTTGTGTACCAATTGATATTTCTATAATTAGGGAAAAAATAAATCAATCCCTCCCCAAAAGAACGTAGTTCTTGACTATAGGGTGTAATTCGAGAATAAAGGTATTCTGCCAGTTCTTTTTTAGGAATTGCACTATAATGGTTAATTGCAAAGAGTATTTTGTCTGTCAAGAGACCTATCCCACTTAAATTATTCGATTTATATCCCTCTCCTTTAATTTCATCAATTTCTTTTTCATTAAAATAAAGTATATTGATTCCTTTCTTTTCAAAATATTGTTTGGTTACAAAATCGGGCTCTTCACAAGAAAGTAAGTAGGCTCTTTGCATATTCTCAGACAAGATATTTTGTAACTCATTTAATATCATTTTAAGATTTAAATCTGCAAATGAAAAACCTACAAATAGCACAAGTTTACTTGCAAATACAGATTGTACAAATGCACGTATAAGGGGAAATTTTTGGGGATAATTATAATAATCCGTTTCGGTTAGAACGATATTATTAGTAATATAATCTCCATGCATTTTAACAAGAACATTTGGATATACAATTTGTGGTATATCCTTATCTTCTCTTACAATATCATATTGTAAAAATTGATTGTTAAGCTCTTGTTCTATAAGATCATCATAGTTTGTTGTTATTATATGACATGGATTAAGCGACAATATACTCGTATGTAAATGATTCGGTACAGCTTTGTTGTAAAGCAGAATTTCTTTTATTTTGTCCATATACTCTTTGTACCCTCTAGAATCTTTGTATAACTGAGATACTTTTAGGGCATCCATATCACAAGATAACTTTCCTGAAAGTTCAGACTTCATTGATTCTATGAGTTCATTCCATGTCGGAATTCCGGAATTTCTAGAAACTCCGGCACCTACAAATATAACCAATCGATTCTCTCGGCTAGCTTGTTGTATATGTAAAAGATTTGAAATTTGCTGCTTATCCATAATATTTTCTACTTTATTTTCTGTAAAACATCCCCGAACTTGGCATAATTGACTACCACACCATCATCGAGGTCGAAGCTGATGGCTTGTTCGGCCACTACCTGCAAACGTTCGTGATACTCACGGCACTCATCAAGTTGCTTCTGAAGAGTTTGGAGTTGCTTGCTTTCCTTGGTAGTCAATTCCGCCCGGCGCATATCGAGTTTTTTAATCTCCTGCTCCAAGTGTTCTATGAAGGGGAGGAGATATTTGGCTCGGATACGTTCCACTGTATAGGCATTCATGCGATGCATATAAGCTATTACCTGGAAGGTACCTTTCTTGGATGCGAACAGCCAGTAAATAGGACGGTTCTGATACATCTTTTTATGGTCTTTCCAAAAGTCCTTCACGAAATATTGTTCCAATGTTTTACCCAAACACTGCTCCATATAATTCAGATTCTCTACTTGCGTTTTTTCTCCAAATGCGATGCGAACAAAGTCGGCCATACGCAGAGGAGCATTGTCACTGAAACCACAGTCACTGTTCATTAAAGGCAGGATGCCGTCATCGTCTATTTCATATTTCCTACCATGGTAAGAGTAGGGGGTAATCTCTTCTGCAGTCGTTTTTGGATGTGCGATATGCAGTTCCGGTTTGTCCAAACGATAACGTCCCATCATGCATCCCACGGCATAACTGATGAGTTGTTTGATAATGACATCGTCGTTCCACTTCATTACCTTAGGTGTCTCTTCACCTTCCGCAGATGGTACAAAGGAGATTTCACCCTGTTGTAGAATGGTGATTTCATCAATCGGTACATCGGGGGTAAGTTCATCCTGCAGACCGTATATTTCGATAAACTGGCGGTTGAGTTCTTCTTCGTTGGTATGCAGTTGGTTGAACATTTGCTCCCACTTTTTCTTGTATTGTTCTACGCACCATTCTATACTGTCCGAATGTAATTCTTCCCTTAGAAATTCGGCATTCACGTTTAACAACTCGTTGCGTTGGAAGTCCCAGGAAGTTTCGTGAGCGTCCCAGTCTTGTCGAGATATGAAAATATTTTCTTGAATAATAGGATTTATTTCTTTACTATTTGAATTTATGTAAGGTAATTTGCCAAAAACCCCATTTGACAAATTTAAGGTGGGATTCATGATATTGAATAATAGTTCAGATATTTTTGAATTTGATAGTCCTAATATATACAGTTGAGTATCAAAATCATCTGTGTAACAACACATTCCACACATGTTCGGAATAACTCCTACAGGATAAAATCTAAAATTCAACTTATTTGAGCAAATTACACTCCATGATACTGCAGATTTAAAATAGACATTCGTATTTTGTGGCCTTGATAATAATTTACCTTTATTGTCTTTGAAATTTTTTATTTCAAATCCATCATTTTCCCAATTAACAATACAGTCTTGATTACCGTACCATCTTCTAAACCCTCCACCTTTATTATGAGGGAACCATTTTAGCCCGGATCGAGCCGCTAACGCGGCATTTTCGAAGCCGAAGCCTATACGGCTTCGGCTAACCTCAAACCAAAGGCGAAGAAATCTCGCATTGTCAGCAGTTGCTAGCCCCTGTGTTGGGCTACAAACTGCTGACAATGCGAGATTTGATGTAAATATTCTTAAAACATTGGGTGAAACCCAATATCCAATCGGGCATCCCGGAATTTTCTCGAAGTCAGATTGATTTGCTTCAAAATATAGTTTTAAACCATTGTTTGAATGCTTGAAGTTGTAAACATCTATATTTGTCACATCTTCATCGCGGTAAGTAGTAAAGTCATATTTTAATTCGTGATTCTTCTGTACTTGTAAGAAAAGTTGTCCGATATGAGTAAAATAGATATGCTGAAAATTACGTTCATGTAGTTTAAAATATATACCTTTTGCCTTTGATTTTGTTTTGGTCACTACAAAAGCTGTAGAGCCCCAATCAATACCGAAAATACCACGTCCCATGTGCAACAATGAGTCTATGTGATAATTACTAATTAGGTCCTTGCGTAATGCCTCGAACGACGACAAGAACAACCAAGACGGAAGATTAATCATACCATATTTACCTTTTTCGTAAAGATGAAGAATACAAACCTCCATAAAAATAGCCATTAAGTCTGTTTTTGAATTTGAGTAGTTTTTCTTCACATACTTACTCAGCACCTCATTCATACTACCAGCCCCCATATAAGGCGGATTCATCACCAATGCATGATACTTTTCCGTCAAGGCCAGAATCAGTTCAAATGCAGGAAGTTGGGTACGAATGGCCTCCGGTATGAAGTTCTGATTGTGCCAATATTCTACCGTCTGTTTCACCAGCAATCGGGTACTATCGCTAAGTTCAAATTTCATGATAGAGCCCAACGAATCCGCATGCTGCATCAAGTCGAAGCAAGCGATGAGTTCATTGACGTGAGTCTGATTTTCCTGCCCCAAAAAGAAATGAGGAAGGAATTCTCTGACCAGACCATTCTTTTCTTCATCCCAAGGTTTCGGCATGGCCCACACATGAGGCAAACAATGAGCGTCGGCAAATGAAGCATCCTTCTGGCAAGCTTTCAGCAAGAGGGCAAAAGTGGCTAATTGCTTGGCACGATTGTCAATGTCTACTCCGGTCAAGTTATACTGAAAGATATTCTCTATGGCCTCCCCACGGCCATAGCCTTCGGCAATATAAAGATCGTAAAGCAAATCAAAACACTCATTCAGAATATGGCCTGAACCACAGGCTAAATCGGCTACTTTCAAGTCAGTCAGTTCCTCGTATCTTAAAATGTTTTCTGCCGGAGTCTTTTCAGAAGGTTCTACCAGGTATTGCCATTTTTTCTGTAACGCCGTTTCGTATGGATTGTTGTCGAGGTAGATACGGCCCACCGTATTCTGCACCATATATTTCACAATCCAGTTAGGGGTGAATATCTGCGTAGCGGCAGGAATCTCGTCTGCCTCAAACTTGCCTTTCTTGGCAAATACTTCGTCTTTACGTTCTGAGATATAGAACTGGTAGAGCCAGCCTATCAGTTCCGGTGACTGGAAATCCTCATCGGTAATAAATTCAGTATGGTTCAGCATATCCATGAATTTACCTTCTGCTAGGATATCGTTCGGAAGAAGCAGCTCGGTATAGTCGGCCATAGAACCGAAACACTGGTTGATGATGGGATTATCGTGACACCAGGCAGTAATAAGCAGGGCAAACTGTTCGGTTACCTTCGTATCATCGTCCAGCAGTTCCACGATGCGCCGGCGAAGCTCTTCTTTCATCGGGGGAAGATGCCCTTGGCGTGCTTCGTCCACAATAACCGGTGTACGTGCGGCATCGGCATACTGGAGTACAGGAGAACAGAGATTGTTCTTCTGCAAAATGCGGATGGCACACAAACGGTTGAACCAGGTATAGGCAGCTTCTTCGTACACTTCATTGATGCCTTTTTGCTGTACACGATTGAAGAGGGATATCCACTGATAGTAGAATCCCTCAGTATATAATTTCCCGTTCCAAAGTGTACCGCCCTGCATCAGTTGCGGACGATGCTCTTCGGCTACGTTTCCTTTTTTATCGAAGCCAAGTGTCATAATCTTGGCTGCAATACCTGCTTTCAATATATTGCGAGCTTCGGTGGCGAAGCGTTTTATTCTGTTGGTGTCCATATACTTTTCGTTATCTTCTTGAGTTAATTATCCAAAATGGCTTTCAAGTCATTCTGCAATAGTTCAATCTCATCATATCCTGTGGTATGCAATCCTTTATCAAGAATGTCTGTCCTGAACGCAATGCCTGTTCCTTTGCATAATAGGGTCCCGATGTGCAGCATCAGCTTATACAGTTGATGACCTTGAATGTGCAAGTAGGCATTTTCCGGGGTCAAAGTTCCATTTGGATTTGCCGGTTCTTCTGTCAGTCCACCTGTTGCGGCTTCAAACAGGGACTGAACGGTTTTCAGATATACTTTGCCGTTATCTGCTAAATCAGTACGTTTAGGTTGCAGAGGAATACAGGCATTGAATTTCGAAACATTCCACAACTGATTGAGATGGCTGTCTGCACCGTACCGAATCAGATACAGTAACGGCTTATAAACGATTCTTGAAAACGACATCAGAAATGCCTGTATGTCAAAATCAGTTTCAGGTTGTATCAGCTTCATGCGTTCATTGAGATGAGAGGCTTCGCATAAGTGATTCTCCCACGAATAGGCATAGGTCTGAGCAATGAAATTCTTTGCTGAAAGTTCAGCCTCACCTCTTAACAAACGCAAATCACTGTCTATGCAGATAAAGAAACGCGCAGTAAGGTAAGGTCTGAATTTCAGGCATTGCTCACATCCACGGGTGTCTTTTCCGTCATCACTTTTGCTGAAATACAGGTAGCGGTAACGCCCTGGCTTAATGGTTTGAAGTTGATAGTCCCAAAATGTCTCATCTTCTTCGTCTTCCAGATGTACTACGGCCTGATAACGTCCTGTTAGGGCAAGATTCCGATAAAGCTTGGCTTGTTTCTCTATCCAATTGATTTCTTCCATACGCTGTGTTACTTTGTGATTTGTTCCATATACCAGACTTTATCTCCCCATCCATCTCCAAACAGGGCAGGGGAATGAGTCGTAATGAAAAACTGAGCGTTGGGATTGAAACGAACCAACAGGTTAATGAGTTCAAATTGCCAGTCTATATCCAGTGAGTTTTCCGGCTCGTCAATCAGAACGATAGATTCACGTTTGCCCAATAAAAATACACGGAGCAGAATCAACAGTACTTGCATCTCTCCGGAAGAAAGTGCACCCACAGGTAGCGTGCCGTTATCAGTGATTACAGAGAACCTGCTTCCCTCTATCTCTATCCGTTTGTGGGTTAAATCGAATAATCCGTTGACAGTTTTCTGGAAATCAGCGATCTGTACTTTTAACTCTTCTTGTTTCTCAGCAGAACTGTCTATCATGGACATACGAAGACTCATCAGCGAAGGACCTGTTTTCATATCATAGATGAAATACTCCAGATCTTGCGCTAATGCCGTAGCTGTCTTCCGCTTATCTCGCATGGCAATATTATCAATGGAAGGTAGATAAACAATGTTTTCACTTTGTCCATGATTATCCGCCACCAGTGACTCGTAGAGCTTTTTCAGAAACGTGGTTTTCCCACTTCCATTTACCCCCATTATAATGTTGACATCGGGATGGGCCGGGAACTGGACCTTCTGTTTGTTCCAAAGGTCAATATTTACTTCCGATATTCTTGACAGTGACATATATTCTAGGTTTTAGGATTGCTATTATTTGATAATCATTACTCCATCGTGGTCGACAAGTAGACGCTCCAACTGCTGACGCAGTCCGTCCAGATAGTGTTCGATATCTTCTGCATTCGTAATAGGCAGTTTGGTCTTGGTCTGCAGTGAGGCCTGACGGATTCTCTTCTCCTGTTCCGGTGATGTTGTAGGAATATACGACATGATTCTCTCTACCTGTTCCTGATAGAAGGCATCGGTATTGACATTGTTCTGCAACACCAGAATATTGGTCGGAGAGGTCTTGAGTTGAATTGTCGCTTCACGGTCGGATAATACACTCACAGGCACATGTTGCTGTTCTGCTACCTGCTTGAGATAGTCGAACATATCATTGTAGGCCACTTTGATTTTCTCACGCAAGCGGTTTCGTGCATCATCCAAGATTCCTGAAAGCTGGTTCATTAGCTTGATGTAGTTACGGAATGTCTTGCCGATAGGCCATGGATCGTCCTTCACTTTACAGAATTCATCGACAGCTCCCTGCTGCTCCATAGGTATAAACGGGAAGTTGTAGACATTGTCATCTGCAAACTGAATGAGCTGCTTATAGGTAGAAAGCTGGTCATGCGTGAATTGCACCACTTCCTTACATTTGTCGGTAAGAGTCTTGGCTTTGTCTTTTGATGCGATGAGGAGGTTGAAGAATTTCAACGGATCGCGTTCATCAAGCCATGATTCAAAGAGCTCAACAGCCTGACGGATTGGTCCGGCAAAAGGATAGGTGATTATCTGTTGTTCGATATCCTTATAACCTTTGACTAATCTGGCAAGACTGCGCTCACTCTCCATGTCACGGCAAGCACGGAACAGTTGGGTGCTGTCGGTTGTGGATGGAGCGGAAGATATGCCGAATATCTCTTTCCAGGCAGCAATGAAATTTTGAATGACCTGGGGGGAAATAACTTGTGCCTGACGGAGTGTAAACTTGTTGCTTTCGTTCACAATACGGTTGGCTACGGTCGTTATTTCTACGTTCGGATTGTTCGCATAGGAATAGTCGCGATTGTGACGACGTACCAGTTCATTGATGACATAGAGGGTACAGATAGTGTCCCATCCGTATGGCGCTTTTGAGAACTTGGTAAGCACATCCGATACGTTCACTTCTGCAAACTGCTTGTTCAGATAGATTTCCACTTCGCGTTCTGCATCGGTAAGAGCGGCGTTCATACCTTCATATTCCCCTGCTTCAATATTACGCAAAATGGCTTTTTTCAACTGTTCCGTGGTACGGGGAATATTTGAAGAATCTACCAGGTTTGCTTTCGTGTAAATCCCTGCCAGATGTTTCTCGATGGCTACGCGGTAACGGTCGTTTCCTTTCTTTTGTCCCAGTTCCGTTTCGTCAATCACACTCAGCCCCGAAACAATGGGGCAAGTGTCAAGAATCTTTTCAAATTCTTTTTTGATAAGTCCTTCGTAGAGTTCCTCAGCCCGTTTGGCAAATTCTTTGCGGGTATTGGCATTATCCTCATTGGGAACAGGAGTTGCCATGTAACGTTCAGCTTGGCAGTACCAGTAGAAGGCGTTGTACAAACGTCTGTTCTCACGATACTGCGGGCCTACATAATAGACCATCCGGTTGGCATTGCTATTCTGCAAGGCAAGTTGCTCGGCGGTATCATAGTCCGTATCCATCACGAATTCCACCATCACATCCGGATTATTGCTCAGGAAGGTACGTTGTTTGATGGTCATCCCTACCGAAAAACTGCGGGTCTTGTATTGCTCCTTATTACGGAGGGCTGTGATATATTTATTGAAAATATCCTTCAGCTGCTCGGCCTGTGTGTTGTTATCAACCACTTGGCTTTGAATGAGTTGCGCCACTTTCATCTCTTCCTCACTGTAGAAAGTGAACGTGTCTGGTGCGCCCAGCTTGCCTTGCTCGCGGCGGATGATATTGTTATCGCAAAGGAACTCCACAATTTTCTCCACCTCATTCTTGATGGTCAGACGGGGCGTTTCCATATTGTTTACCAGAAGTGAAGTTACATTATCCACGGTAGCCGGGAAAAGTAACTGGTCGGTCTGCGAGATATTGCAGATCATAAAGAGAACGTTGGCCACACGAATAGCCAGACGGGTCTTTTCGGGCTTATCTGTCTGGTAGGTGCGTGCCATGTGGAGGGCATTGTCCACGGCCTTCTGTCCGCGAGCCTGCAAGCCTTCCTCAAACATGTTGTTATAGAGTTCATCAAAAGAAATGAACTTACCCAACTCAGACTCGGAATTGGCTTTAGCTGTAGAGTGAATCACCTTGATGATGCTTCGCTCATTTCCCTTTACTTCTTTGGCTACATAGCCTAAATTCAGAAAGGAGTTGAATACCTGCATAATCAGTTTGAACTGATAAGGTACAAAAGGATAGTAGTCTACAAAATCTTCCTGAGAATCATAGCTGCTGTATGAATTGGGAAGTTTGAACTGAAGGTCAAAACCGGCCTTGTATTTATTGTATAAGTCAGACAGCACAGGCTTTACCTCTTCCTTCTTGTCGAGGATACGTTTCTGCGTAATCACTTCTGGTTGTGTTCCCTTGAGTGACACTTTCACTTCGAAACGCCCCTTGATTTTACCTTCTTTGTCTTTCTCTTCGGCTATATGGCAATCGTCCATAATCTCCGAGAGATCTTGCTGTGCGGTACAAGCCACCCAGACTTTGTTATCACAAGCTTCGGACAGTTTTGTGATGATTTCCTGAAGGTTGAGGTAACGGTCGCGTTCCTTGTTGATGAACTGTGAAACTTCATCGGCAAGGAATATCAGGCGATAGTCATCGCCTTTGTCTTTCAAATAAGCCGCCAGCTCCAAACCAAAACGGTCGATACTCATGTTCGTATCACGCTTGATGATACGTTCGCGGATACTATCGACTGAGAGTGTCGGCGCCAGTTCTTTGGCTATGTCAAGCACCCAATCGAGTTCATTATCTATAAGGTCGGCTGCCATACCCGGATCATTCCAGTCGCCACCTTCTTCGGCAATGCGTTGCTTGAAAGCTTCAAATACACCTTTTTCTTCCAAAGGCTTTTCCAGATTCTGGGCTAGCGTAATGTTGAACTTATTAAAGCCACGTTTACCATTGAACTCGTTCCAAAAAACATGAAGAAAAGCCTTCTTTTTGTCGGTTGAGTTGTCGTAACTGGTTTCCAAATTGAAAATGCAAGTATCGATGATGGCACGCTTCATCCAGTTGGCTATAGATGCCAGCTGTTCATAATTGAACCCCAGATTATGTTTTTCATCGAGGGGATCGATAGCCTTGACGGCCTCAAGCAAACGGGAAAAAGCTTCGTCACGGGTAGACGGAGTGATACAATAGTCAAGGTATTTCAAAAAATGAGATTTTCCCGACCCATAGTAACCGTCAATCCAGATACCTACATGGTCGTATGGCCGGTTGTTCTTTATCGCATCGAGAATACGGAAAAGGCCGTTGATAATCTCATCGGTGAATACGTATTCCTGTATTTCGACACGTTCTGTTTCTGGGTCAAACTTGGTGGCACTTACGGCAGGATTGACCGCACGGTCGATGGGCTTGCTATATAGTTCTTTTAGTTTCATGGGTTATCCGTTAATTAAGAGGGTGGCACGATAGGTGTGATTATCGGGAAGAGTGTCAAACAACCGGAAAGAATTCTGGTCACGATGACCTGGATAAAACACGATAATCTTATATTTCTCCGTCTCATTGTAATCTTCATAAAGAGCAAGAAACTCATTGACTCTCAAATAGGGATACATACTGCCGATACCGTACATGAAAACGTACGGGCGACGATACTGGTCCTTGATGGTGATATGATCAATGATACGTTGATGAATAAACCGGACAAACTCTGGAGAATGTGCGTTACGGGTAAGCGTATCCTGCGTATTTTTTGCAGTAGACGGATCGCGCTGTTCTTTCTCCATCAGATATTTCAACATGGACGGATGACGCAGGAACTTTTTCTGATCCAAGAAATGACAAAACTCCTCAAACAGATTCAGCGTAAGCACATCCACATAGTTGATGGGACGGATAAGATTCGCTTTAAACTCTTGTATTTGCCTGCGGATATCGTATTCCTTATCTGCCGGGTATTGGTAGATAAAGAAGTTATAGAACAAGTCTCCATTTTCCGGGTCCTGAAAACCGGGACTGTTCAGTTTGTCATCAAGCTCTTTTAGGGTCATAATAGGGTTTTCTTTATATTTTCTATTTCGTAGGGTTGCAACAGACAGGCTTCAAGAAACCAGGATGCACCTTTGGCTAAATAATAATTGAAATTGCTGCAAATAAGTGCGTTCAAATGGCTCTCCCTGTCCAGCATACCGACTTTTCGGAGGATGGTCAGATAAGCACTTGCTACCCGGTCTTTGGTATTGTCACTCCAGGAATCAACGAACTCATTTTTCGCTGAGATTTCATTTAACTCCATCATGAGGTCTTCTTTCTTTACACTTCTTGAAATACTGTTCCATTTTTTCATGGTTACATTGACATGGAAATCAAAGCATATTTTGTAGGTTTTCAGGATGACATAAAAAAGAGCAACCATTTTGTCAGAATCATTCATTTCCAAAAAGTCATTCCAGAAATAGGTCGGCATTGCTTGATAACGGCGTTTTATTTCGAGAATGGCTTTTGCACGTGAGCGTTCAGCATTTATTTGCAACAGATGGTTGTTCACCTTCTCCTCATTCAGCAGTTCGTCGCTATTGGTTGCCTGCAATAAAGGTAGAAGTATGACGGTTTCTTCAAATAGAAAACCTCCTCCTGTTATGGCCGCTGTATATGGACAATTTTTCTTATTCATTTTATTAGTGTATTGAGCTATTTGTTCGTTGTTACCTTTTCTGTAAAACGACTTTAAGGCATTTCAAGCCTTCATTTCCCCATAATTTTTTAAGTATAGGGGCATTCTTCAACAAAAATAATGTTTTTATTTGAAGAATCATTCTGAGATTAGGATTAAAAACACAATTCTCTCAAAGAAGTGTGTTTCTGAATTGTTTTATTTATTCTTTTTGCATCTAGTCGAGAAGTGCGGATTTTACTTTTCAGTTCGTTTATACGACTAAGAATCTTCTAAGACTGTGCTCTTTTTTTTGTCCCATTTTTTTCAATATTCAATGTCTTCCAAAGATACAAAAATATTTCTTTTCACAAGAAAAAGTCATCTCTACACGGTCATTTCCTCACTTCCCCTTATCTTTGCATCATGAATTATCTGGAACTGTTTGGAACCCTCGTAGGGTTAGTCTATTTGTGGCTTGAATACCGGGCCAGTATTTATCTGTGGCTGGCATGTATCATAATGCCGGCCATCTATCTGGTAGTCTATTACCAGGCCGGACTCTATGCTGATTTCGGAATCAATGTCTATTACCTGATTGCTTCGGTCTACGGCTGGATTGTCTGGAGCAGAGGACGGAAAAAGCATGATGCACAGCAGGAGGAAAAGGAAATCCCTATCACCCGCATGCCGTTCAGGAAGTATTTTCCTTTGACGGTGGTCTTTGTCCTGTGCTGGGTGTTCATAGCGTGGATACTGATTAAGTGGACAGACAGCAGCGTGCCCTGGACGGACAGTTTCACGACGGCCCTGAGCGTGATAGCCATGTGGATGCTGGCCCGCAAATATGTGGAGCAGTGGTGGGCCTGGATGATTGTGGACTGGGTATGTTGTGCCCTCTATATCTACAAGGAGCTGTATTTCACTTCAGCTTTGTATGGAGTGTATGCGATCGTCGCTTTCTTCGGATGGAGAAAATGGCTTTCATTGATGAGAACCGGATCACGAACTGAAAACGAATAATCAGCAGGCAATATGGAGAAGAATAAATCAGGGATATATCCTGCTATACCCGAAGCCGTAGTTGTAGGGAACGGAGAGTTTCCATCGCATCCGTTTCCTCTGTCCGTTCTGGATCAGGCACCTTGTGTGGTGTGTTGCGATGGAGGAGCGAATGCGCTGGTAGAAAGCGGACGTCTGCCTGACTGGATTGTAGGCGACGGAGACTCTCTCTCGGAAGAGAACCGGATTCGTTTTCAGGACTGCATTCATCGCATTCCGGATCAGGAAACGAACGACCAGACGAAGGCTGTTTCTTTTCTGGCTTCGCAGGGCATACGTCGGATTGCCATTTTGGGAGCAACAGGTAAACGGGAAGATCATACGCTGGGCAATATCAGTCTGCTTATGGAGTATCAGCAGATGGGGCTGGAAGTGGTGATGCTGACGGATTACGGTTTCTTTACTCCGGCTGCAGATACACAGACCTTTGCCGGATTCCCGCACCAGCAGGTGTCCGTCTTCAATTTTGATGCGGTGCAGTTGCGGAGCGAAGGATTGAAATATCCGATCTATGATTTCCGGTATTGGTGGCAGGGAACTCTGAATGAGGTGGAAGGCGAATCGTTCCGGATTATGGCGAAAGGGCATTATCTGGTTTATCGCACGTATGAGGCGAAGGGGTAATCATTTTTGCTTGCTATAAGGACTATTCTCAACTATTCTGCCAATTGAGTGATTGGTTTTCTTTGGGTGGTATTTGTGCTAAAAACAGCATGATTCGTCTTATAGATTTATATTTATTATTATCTATGTGTATGACGCAAAGATATTGATTATACAATGGCCAATATAAACAGATTAAAAGTTGTTTTAGTAGAAAAGATACGGTAAGAAAAATCCTGTAATCAGAAAGAATAGAAGAATGGAAGAGAACAAGATGATTATTTATATCTCCATCGACGGGCAGACTAAAATTGATGTCAGACTGGAAGATGAAACCTTATGGCTTACACAAGCGCAGATGTGTGAGCTGTATCAGACCAGTAAATCGAATGTCAGCGAGCATATCAAGCATATTTTTGAAGAGGGTGAATTAGATGAAGAGTCAGTTGTTCGGAAATTCCGAACAACTGCTTCGGATGGGAAATCATATAATACCACATTCTATAATCTCGATATGATTATAGCATTGGAGTATCGCATCAAGTCTGTGATAGCCACCCGTTTTCGTCAATGGGCAACACAACAGCTGAAAGAATACATGATAAAAGGCTTTACATTGACGAAGTCGCCAAATATAAGAATTACGACGAAGAGGGAATACTTGCGTTGATTTAGGATCTCAGATCAGCCTCAGTTTTTTCGCTTTGTCACATTTTATTTGTACTTTTGCGCCGGTTTTTAAATAAAGGAAAAAAGATATGTTGACAAATGGTATTTATTCGATTGTTTTGCTGATTTTTTCGAATATCTTCATGACTTTTGCCTGGTACGGACATCTGAAGATGCGTGAAGAGTTCAGCTGGTTTGCTGCATTGCCGCTGATTGGAGTCGTTGCCTTCAGCTGGGCGATTGCTTTCTTTGAATATTGTCTGCAGGTTCCGGCCAACCGTCTGGGATTCCGCGACAGTGGGGGACCTTTCGACATCATGCAGCTGAAGGTCATTCAGGAAGTGATTACGCTGGCAGTCTTCACGGTGTTCTCTATGATTGCTTTCAAGATGGAGTTGCGCTGGAATCACCTGGTAGCCTTTGTCTGTCTGATCCTGGCGGTCTACTTTGTCTTCCGCAAATAAAATACAGTGCGTATAGCCGCTCGGGCTTTTTGAAAAACGCTTCGGCGTGCAGTTGAAAACATTTAGACGTTTCATCCTGCACGCCGAAGCGTTTTTTTCTGGCCGGACCGGTGAGGGTCCGTCTCAGTGTTCGCGCTCCTTCAGGTACTGGCGGGTTTTCTCCACATCGTCCTTGCGGATGCGCAGTTTTTCCGAATGGAACATTTCCTGATAGAACAGGGAGTCCTGTGCTTTCTTTTCGCGGATATAGTCGTAGAGTTCATCCATGTTCTTCGGTTCTTCTTCTTTCTTTTTTTCGGGCCGCGGAGCGGGAGCCGGACGTTCCGGAATGACAATACCCCGATGGTTTGCCTGATGACCGGGCAAGGTGGCGGGCAGGGTGTCTGCCGGAAGGGGAGAGGACTGCACCGTGCTGAGGCTGTCAGCCACGCTGTCCGTCACGAGAGGCATGAAAGCCAGGCTGTTCCGGCGGAGGTAGTTGGGGAACTTCAGACTGTCTTCCCGGGTCGGCTTGTAGTCCTTGTAGGTTTTCCAGGCATTTGCATATTTGCGGTTGTGCCTGAGGGTGCGTCCGTGCTTGTTGAAGGTCTCGTAGAGGGTCATGATGAAGTCCAGGTTGTTGATGCAGATCGCAGGGCCTACCGGGGATGTATTCATCTGATACATGCTTCCGGTGGAGGGAGTGGGACTCCAGTCATCGTTGTAGTAGGAACGGTAGGGGTTGAAGGTCCAGTAGATCTTCTGTTCCTTGGGGCGGCCTTCCACCGTGCGGTCGTACACAGGTTCTTCGCCATATTTCGTCCAGATACTGTATGGGGCGAGCCGGATGTATCCGGTGGGTTTTCTCACTCTGGTGGTGTCGATGAGGCTTCTCGGCAGGGAGAGGTCGGCTTTGAATTCCATCCATTTCTTGTCGAGAGGGGCTTCCTTGGGCTGGTTCATCTTGCTGAGGTCGGGGGTGAAGTCAAACTGGATCAGCTTGACGGCATCGGTGTTCAGCCTGAGTTCCGTGGTGTCCTGAGGATTCGATGGTTTCTCGTCCTGATCCTGTGCAGCGGCGGGAAGGAAGCCCAGTGTGCAGAGGGAGAGCAGGAGGGTAAATGCGAGATGGTCGGGATGTTTCATTGCCTGTTGTGTTTGTGGATGGTTGTTGTCAGATGCCTTTCACCCGTCCGCCCTGCATCCAGCAGCGGCGGTAGTAGTCTTCTTCCAGCCGGCTGACAATGACTCCCCGGCTGGTACTGGCGTGTACGAACCGTCCGTCTTTCAGGTAGATGCCCACATGAGTGGCTTTCCGTTTCTTGCGTCCGTTGTGGAAGAACACCAGATCGCCTTCCTTGAGGTTGCGTTTGGCTACTTTCCGGCAGTTTTTGGTGCGCTGTTCTTCGGAGCTGCGTTTCAGTTTGTGGCGATACACTTTCTTGTAGACGGCCGAGGTGAAACCTGAACAGTCGGTTCCCTTGCGGGTGGTTCCTCCGTGACGATAGGGGGTACCGATCCAGTCGGCCACCTCGATGTAGAGGCGGTGGTTGTCCTTGGCGTCGATGTCCATGTCAAGTCGGACGGCAGCTTTTGCCAGCTGACGGTAGTCGTAGCGGGGAGCCCGTGTGCCGCACGAAGCAAGCAGAAGGGCAAATAATATGACCAGCATGCCGGCCGGAAAACGGAGGTGTAAGCGTCTGCACATATCAATTGTTTTGAACAAATGTACGTAATATCCGGGTTGTGTGTACCTGGACTTAGGGTATTTTATGACCTGTTTAAGTTTCTTTTATCTTCCCGGACGGAGAGGTCTGCAGACTGTTCAGCCCCGTTCGCAGCAGGTCCGGCAGGACTTATACTGGGAATGGGGCTGAATCATATGGTCATTGCGGCCGGATCGTGCGGTCGTTTTTTTGCATTGACCAGTCAATGCGAAGTTATCGTGCGGTCGTTTGGCCTGAATCGTGCGGTCGTTCCGGCCTGATCGTGCGGTCAGTTTTCTTCCTTCACTTCGAAGTAGTCTTCCAGTTCTTTTCCGGCGGCTCCGTCGGTGTTGTCAAGGTCACGGATGAGCGATCCTTTTTCCATCAGGGCGATGCGCGTACTGAGGTCTATGGTGTGGCTCAGGTTGTGACTTGATACGAGGATCAGGGCTTTGTGTTCTTCGCCGTAGTGTTGCAGCATGTGTTTCAGCAGCGACTGAGAAGTGGGGTCGAGGAAGTTGAAGGGTTCGTCGAGGATGACGATCTGCGGATTCTGGAGCAGGGCATTGACGATTCCGATTTTCTGCTTGTTACCGGCCGAGAGGTTCCGGATGAATTTCTTTTCTTCCAGGATTTCCGGGCCCAGGAAGCGTTCATAGCGCCGGATGCGCTCGTTGACGGTGTTCCGGTCCAGTCCGCACATGCGGCCGTTGAACTGGAAGTATTCATCGGGAGTGAGGTAGTCGATCAGGAAACTTTCGTCCATATAGGCTCCCGTGAAGGTTTTCCATTCTTCGCTGCGGGTCACGTCGGTGCCGTTCATGCAGACGGTTCCGCTGTCGGCCTGCAGGAGGTCGAGCATCAGGCGGAAGAGGGTGGTCTTTCCGGCTCCGTTGTTTCCCACCAGTCCCAGGATTTCTCCTTCGTGGAGGGTGAAGTCGGGTATGTCTACGGCAGTCTTGCTGCCATATCGTTTGATCAGGTTGTTTATCTTGATTTCCATAATTCTGTCTGTTTGCAGGAGGTTGTAAGTATTAGCGTGTGTCGCGCAGGTTCGTCAGGATGTCATATTTCTTCCGGATGACCTGGCGGTACAAGTATCGCATCCACAGGGGCTGTGCGGCTATTCCGGCCATTCCCAGCAGGGTGCATACCAGATAAGCCATGTTCTCACTGAGCACGAGGAAAAGCAGGTTGCTGAACAGGATGGGGAAGAAGAAGGCGAAGAACACGATTACCATCTGGTAAGGTGAGTTCCATTGTCCCTTACCCATTATGCTTGCGTCCAGCGGAGCTGTTTTCCGGTTGATCCATGCCAGTTGCATGATGAGGGGCAGGATGATGCCCGCTGTAAGAAACAGCTGGCTGACTACCAGTACGGCCGGAAGTCCGCTCCAGATAATGGACGGGAGAAGGAGAACCAGCGGGAAAACCAGCAACAGGCAGTGGAAATAATACTTGGCCCGGAACAGGCTGAGCAGGGATTCCCGGCGCACCATCAGTCCGTCCAGGTAATTGCCTTCGTACGCCATGATGCGGGTCAGGATCGAAACAGCAAATCCCGTGAAGCAATAGATGGAATAGAGCTGGATGGAGTAGACGCTTTGGGTGGACTCCTGCGTGATGCCGAAGAGCATGGCAGCAAAAAGAACCAGGACAATGCACATCATCTGGAAGTTCTTGCGCGGTGTCTTGTTGCGGAAGATCATGCGCAGTTCCAGCCGCATGTATTCACCGGTCATGCCGAAGCGTTCCAGATAGCCGTAGCGGCTGAAGTGTCTGACGCGGGAGTCTTCCTTCCGTCCCAGTTCGTTGTAGATGCATGCGGTCTGCACACGGCAGTTGACCAGCAGGAGCAGGACGATGACTGCCAGTACGCCTGCATGGGCGAGAAGCTTCCAGCGGAGGAAGGCTTCACCCAGCCACATGGAGAACTGGCTGACCATTCCCTGCGAGGGAACGAATTCCAGCAGGGCCAGCAGACCGTAGACTGCTGCGGGGAGCAGGAGCCAGAGCGTGTGCTGACGGGCCAGTGCGCGTACCAGTATGCTCCAGTAGGCGTTGGCTGTCATCAGCAGCCAGATACCCACCGCATAGCCGGTCACTCCTGCCACGCCGAAGTATCGGGCGGCCGTAAGGGCGGCAAAGGGTACGAACAGGAACAGCCAGAACAGGTTGTAGAGTTTGAGACCCACCTGTACGAGGAGGGTGTTGATCAGTCGCTGTCTGCTGACAGGCAGCAACAGATAGGGTTTGATCTCTTGCGCCGGAGTGGGGAAGAGAAAACGGATCAGAAAGTCAATCAGGAGGAAGAGGATCAGGACGCTGTTGAGTGCGTCATAGGGTTCCATGCCGGGGATATCCTCCTCAAAAGCAAAGGACAGCGAAACCCCGATCAGAACGAGGTACGCTGCCCAGAATGCTGTAAACAGATAAATCAGGAACTTGGCAAAGCGGTTCCTGTCGTACATGGGGTTCCGCTTTGCTGCAAGTTTCTGGTTTCTTCTTATTTCGGTCAGTAACATAGGCCGGTTGTCAGTTATTTGGTAGCCGGAGTACTCATGCTGACTTCAATGACATTGTTCTGTCCGATGAAAGCTTTGGCAAATGCTTTCAGATCATCGATCGTAACGCCATTTACGGTTGCTTCGTAGTCCTTGTTCATGTCCAGACCGGTCCAGTAGAACTCATTCAGAGCGCCCATCCAATAGCCGTTTTCCTTCTGGTTCTGCTGATAGGTCTTCAGCATGTATTCTTTCACCTTGTTGAGATCTTCGGTGGCCGGTCCGTTGGCGATGAAGTCCTGCAGACCCTGCTTGATCAGTCCTACCATCTGTTCGCGGCGGTTCGGATCTGTATCGAAGTAGATGTTCAGGGTTCCTTCTTCCTGCGGATACTTGCTGATGGAAGCCCAGCTGCTCACACCGTAGGTACCGCCTGCTTCTTCACGTACGGTACGGGTGTAGAGAATATCCAGCAACTGGTCGAACATGCTCATCATGATCTTGTTCTTCAGGGTATACGGGCAGTTGCCGCTGTACACCATCATGATGCTTGATTTGGCTGTTTCCATGTCGCGGATGAAGTTGTTTTCGTAATCACCCTTGCGGATATCCATCTTCGGATCGCGGAAGTTTTCCTTGCGGCTGATGGTCGGCAGTCCGCCCAGATACTGCTCAATCAGCGGAGTGGCAGTGGCCAGGTCAATGTTACCTACCAGCAGGAAGGTGAAGTCGCCTGCTTCTGCATAGCGGTTCTTGTAGAGTTCCATGATCTTGTTGTAGTCCACCTTGTCCATCATTTCAGCTTTCAGACGGAGAGCACGCGGATGATGGTTGTAGAGAGCTACGGCCAGTGAGTCGTTGAAGGTGCTCATCGGGTTGGCAGCCTGGTTGGCCAGGGCAGCCTTGCCACGCTGGATGTATGACTGGAAAGCTTCCTGATCCATACGCGGAGCCGTGAAGTTCAGGTAAACCAGCTGGAGCATGGTTTCAAGGTCTTTCGGAGAGCAGCTGCCACCGAGCCCTTCGGTGAGGGTACTTACGGATGCATTGACAGAAGCCACTTTTCCGGCCAGTACTTTGCTCAGGTCTACGGCGCTGAAGTTACCCAGTCCGCCCAATGGAACGACTTCGTTCATGACGGAGAACTGAAGGACATCCTTGTCGTCGAAGAGAGAGTTTCCTCCGGGGCTGAATGCCTTCATGCGGATTTCATCGGCCTTGAAGTCTGTCGGTTTCACGATCACGCGTACACCGTTGCTCAGGGTCAGGATGGTTGATCCGAAGGCTCCCTGTTCTGTCTTCACCACTTTGCCGGCCTGCGGTTTCTCCTTCAGCAGCGGCTCGTTGGATACCTTGTCCACGTAGGGTTCCAGTTTTTCAGCCTTCACCTTGTCGATCACGGCTTTCAGTTCGGCTTCTGTGGGGTATTTCATGCCTTCCTTTTCCGGACAGAATACGCTGAGGGCGATATTCTTTTCCTGGATCAGCTGTTTCATCACCTGGTTCACGGCTTCTACCGGAATGTTCGGAACGATCTGGTTCATGAGCGGATATTCGTTTTCAATACCCGGAATCGGTTCGTTGTCGATGAAGTGACGTACGTACTCTTTGACGTAGCTGTTTGTACGTTGTTTGTCGCGTTCATTATAGGCAACTTCCAGATTGCGGAGGTAGTCAGCTTTGGCACGTGCATATTCGCTGGCGGTAAATCCGAACTGGCGTACGCGTTCGATTTCGCGCATCAGGGCTTCCGTAGCGGTCAGGATGCCGTCTTCCTTGGCAGCGGCAATTCCCATGAAAGCACCTTTGGTTTTTGACAGCAGGTAGTCTCCGTCACCGGCAAAAGCCTGGATGAAGGGAGCATCAGCCTTCTGGGTCAGTTCTTCCAGACGGGTGTTGAGCATGCTTTCGATCATGGAAGTCAGGTAGCTGTAGACCATGTAGTCCATGTTGCCCTTTTCTTCCGGTTTGACAGCTTCATGCTTGTGGAAAAGGTAGATGATAGGTATGTTCTGTTCCTTGTCCTTGGCAACGGCAATCAGCGGTTCGTCGTTGTCGGGCACAGGGAAGTAAGTACGTTCAGCAGGGTTCTCCGGCATTTCGATGGGGGAGAACATTCTCTTGATCTTGTTTTCGATGGAGTCTACATTGATATCTCCCACGACAACGATTCCCTGCTGGTCGGGGCGGTACCATTTTTCATAATAGTCACGCAGTGCCTGATAGGGGAAGTTGTCCACCACTTCCATGGTTCCGATGGGGAGGCGGTATGCATACTTGCTGTCCTTGTAGAGAACAGGCAGTACGGTTTCATACATACGCATCATGGCTCCCATGCCTGTGCGCCATTCTTCGTGGATGACTCCGCGTTCCTTGTCGATTTCTTTCGGATCGAGGGTCAGGTCGTTGGCCCAGTCGTGAAGGATCAGCAGACAGGAGTCAACTACGCTTTCGCGGGTAACGGGGACGTTATTGATGTTATAGACCGTTTCGTCGATGGAAGTGTAGGCATTCAGGTTGGCTCCAAACTTCACTCCGATGCTTTCCAGCCATTCACGCAGGGTATTGTCGGGGAAATGGGTTGTTCCGTTGAAACACATGTGTTCCAGGAAGTGGGCCAGACCGCGTTGGTTGTCGTCTTCCAGAATGGAACCTACCTTTTGGGCAATATAGAAGTCAGCCTGTTTTTCCGGCAGAGCATTGTGACGGATGTAATAGGTGAGTCCATTGTCCAGTTTACCGATGCGTACGTTGGGATCAACCGGAATCGGAGGCATCTGTTGTTGGGCAAATGCCATTGTTGCTCCTCCCGTAAGCAGGATAGCAACAAATGTTTTTCTGATTAGTCTTTTCATAAATGTATGTGTTTGTAAAAAAAAGTGTTCTCGTTTTCCAAACCTGTTCCTAAATAAAGGCAGGAAATCGCACAGGCCCGGGGTGCAGGGAAGGTCAGCCCTAGCCGTCAGTTCGGGCCTGTGTGTATGGGGGATTACAGCAGTCCGTTGGCCGACAGGTAGCGTTCTGCTTCGATGGCAGCCTTGCATCCGCTTCCGGCAGCTGTGATAGCCTGGCGATAGTGCGGGTCGGCTACGTCACCGGCAGCGAATACTCCGGGCACACCGGTACGGGGAGTACCTTCTTCCGTAAGGATGTATCCGGTTTCGTCTGTCTTTACCCACGGCTTGAACAGCATGGAGTTGGGCTGGTGGCCGATGGCCAGGAAGAATCCGTCGATGGCTACGTCGTAGCGTTCTTCGTCGGCTTCACCCATACGTTTCACCACGTGCATACCTTCCACTCCGTTATCACCATACAGGCCGACTGCATTGTGTTCGAACAAAACGGTGATGTTGGGGTGATTCAGCACGCGTTCCTGCATGATCTTCGAAGCGCGCAGGAAAGGCTTGCGTACCACCAGATAAACCTTGCTGGCCAGTCCGGCGAGGTAAATGGCCTCTTCGCAGGCGGTATCGCCTCCACCCACTACGGCTACCGTTTTCTTGCGGTAGAAGAATCCGTCGCAGGTTGCACAGGCGCTCACACCCATGCCGGCATATTTCTTTTCATCTTCCAGACCCAGGTATTTGGCTGTGGCACCGGTAGAGATGATGACCGTATCGGCTGTAATTTCCTTTTCTTCATCAATGATGAATTTGTAAGGGGCCTGGCTCAGGTCGGCCTTGGTTACGATTCCGTTGCGGATATCGGCACCGAAGCGTTCTGCCTGTTTGCGCAGGTCGTCCATCAATACAGGACCCGTCACACCTTCCGGATAACCGGGGAAGTTTTCCACTTCGGTGGTGATGGTCAGCTGGCCGCCCGGCTGCAGTCCTTCGTAGAGTACGGGAGCGATGTTGGCACGGCTGGTATAGATGGCAGCAGTGTAACCTGCCGGTCCTGATCCGATGATCAGGCATTTCACATGTTCAGTTGTCATATCGTTCAATTTTACTGTTTATAGAGTTTTTATAATTTGCTTAACTGGACCATCAGGTCGGTCAGTTGCTTCAGGGAATTTTCCTTGCTGTCGGTCAGGACAATTTCCACATGTCCGTTGTCGCCGTTGCTGCCGGCCGAGATGTAGGAGATCTTTCCGACCATCTGGAGGAAGGCTCCTGCCGGTGTCGTTGCCGCCATTTTGGCGATGGGGAGCTGCAGGGCTGCATCGACGTTGATCAGGCTGTACAGGCTGGTTCCCTTGCGGTTGTCCAGATAGGAGCTGCCTTTCAGGGAAGGAGACGATTCCTTGCCGATGGTCTTGTAGACCATTTCGTCGTTGGTTGCATAGAAGCGTCCGTCCTTGTATCCGTAGAATAGCGACATGTTGCGGAACAGTCTGGCTGCATTTTCGATCATGTATTCGTGGTCAGCCAGCTTCACGAGTTTTTGTGTGCGTTTCAGTCCCAGGCTGTCTTTCTTCTGGTAAAGGGCATCCAGGGCATCCGGACTCTTCATTTCGCCGTAAATGACGAAGGCCGGCATGCTGGTCAGACTGAAGTTCAGCAGACCGAAAGTTACTTCACCGTTGACAGAACGTGCCAAGGCTTCCATCAGCTGGTTGTTGTCTGCTGATTTCAGCTGCTGCCGGTAGAAGCTGGTCAGTTCGCTGCCGTTCACATTGGCACTGAAGTACATCAGTGTGGACGACGGGAACAGCTTGTCGAATTTGCCTTCAATCTTTCCGTAGGGTTTGACGGCAGCTTCCAGAAAGGCACGGCTTTCTTCGTCCAGGCCCAGAGGTTTGGCATCTACTACGATCTTGCCTTTTTCGAAACTGACGTTGCCGACGGTGACACACGAAGCAGGCAGGGCTGTCAGGGTGCTGGTGTAGGGATAAGGCAGCATTCTGCTGTAACCCGAAGTCTTGAATGCACTTTGCAGGGCGTTTGGAGCGGCCATGAAACGGATATCTCCTTTTTCGCTTTCCATGCTCTTGAAGGCTTCCTTGCCGGTGATGCTCTGGGCCTCTGTCTGATGGATCAGCCGTCCTGCCATGGCAATCAGGCTGTCTTCAGGCGTGCGGCGCTCGTTGGAGCAGATCAGCAGTGCATCCTCGGTGTAGGCCAGGATGGACTTGTCCGAAAGCTGATAGGAGAAACCGTCTCCCTGGCTGATCGGATTCTTTTCGCCGTCGTTCATTTCAGTCAGGGTAGCAGTCCAGTCGGATGCATTGCTGAGCCGGGCTACGACTCCTATATTCATCGATGTGGAATTGGTAAAGATATAAATGTCCTTGCTGAAGTCGATGCCGGATTTGTCCGGTGAAGCCAGCAGATCTTTCAGGGGGTTGTCCTTACCCGATGAGAAAGCCTTCTGTAAGGATTCGTAAGCGGGAGTTCCGGAAGAAATGCCTGCTTTTTCAGTCAGGGACTGCAGGTTGACGGCCACGACAGAGGACGCATCCCCGGGAATCAGTTGCGTGTAACTGCTCTTTTCAGAACAGGCACTGAACAGGAGTACCAGGCAGCAGGCCGGCATTATGGTAGGGATCAGTCTTTTCATTTCCATAAGTATTCGTTTTTTAGTTAGACATTAAAGTTTCGCTAAGATAGCGAAAAAATAAAAGGTCGCGATAAAAAACGGAAAAAAGATTATCTCATGTCGATAATTTCGGCATCCGGGTATTTCTTTGAGTCGAAAGTGAACTCCTTGTCACTGGCTGTCTGAAGGGCACGGTAAGTGCGGATCAGGATCTCCTGCTGCTGTCCGTTCTTCAGGTCGATGCGGATGTAGAGCGGCTCATAGCGGTTGTTGACAACGAAGCAGATGCTGCGGATGTCCTGTTGTGACGCACGGGGAGTCAGGATGACTTCCTGTCCCTGTTTGCCGCTGTGTGTCCGCACTCCGCTGTAACGGCTGTTGTAATGCTGGCTGTAATGGTCCAGCAGTACGTACGGGTTGATGCTCTGCAGTTCTTCCGGGGTGGGGGTGGAGACGTTGACTTCCTCGTTCTGTCTGAGGTAGCTCCACTGGGTTTTCCCGTCGAACCAGGTTTCTACGTCACCGGTGTTCAGGTGGAACTTGTTTCCTTTCAGCAGCAAAGTACCTTCCTGGGTACCGCCGAAGGTGATGCTGACCGCTTGTGCCTGTCGGAAGGCAGCAGCGGTCTTGTCCAGTATTTCACGGGCTTTCGCGTCTGACTGTGCCTGTAAAATACGCGGGCACAAAAATAAAAAACATAGAAGCGAAAGCAGAAAAACGTTTCGTCGTTTCATATAAAATGTAGTTTAGTTTTTCAGGGAACTCATTCGCATTTCCAGATCGTTTTCGTCCATGCACAGCACTTCGCGCGCCTTGCTTCCGTTGGTCGGTCCGACGATGCCTGCACGTTCCAGCTGGTCCATGATACGTCCGGCACGGTTGTATCCGATGGAGAATTTACGCTGGATCAGAGACGTTGAACCCTGCTGGTGATAGATCAGCAGACGGGCTGCTTCTTCGAACAGCGGATCCAGTCGGTTCATGTCCACGTCGGCAGCTGCACTGGGTTCGGCGTTTTCGTCCACGTATTCAGGCAGCATGAAGGCAGTCGGATAGCCCTGCTGCTTGCTGATGTAGGAGGCGATCTTTTCCACTTCCGGAGTGTCGACAAAGGCACACTGCACACGGACGGGGTCGTTGCCTTGCAGGTAGAGCATATCTCCCTTACCGATCAGCTGCTGGGCTCCCGGACGGTCGAGGATGGTACGTGAGTCCATCATGGAAGCTACACGGAATGCCACACGGGCCGGGAAGTTGGCCTTGATGGTACCGGTGATGATGTTGGTGGTCGGTCGCTGGGTAGCGATGATGGCGTGGATACCGACAGCACGTGCCAGCTGGGCAATACGGCAGATCGGCAGTTCCACTTCCTTGCCGGCAGTCATGATCAGGTCGCCGAACTCATCGATGATGATGACGATGTACGGCATGAACCGGTGTCCCTTTTCCGGATTCAGCTGGCGGCTGATGAACTTCGCATTGTATTCCTTGATGTTACGGCAGCCTGCCTTGCGGAGCAGGTCGTAACGGGTATCCATTTCCACACAGAGCGAATTGAGGGTTTGTACCACCTTGGTCACGTCGGTGATGATGGCGTCTTCTCCGTCGGGCAGCTTGGCCAGGAAGTGACGTTCAATCGGCGCATAGATGGCGAATTCCACCTTCTTCGGGTCGATGATGACGAACTTCAGTTCGCTGGGGTGCTTCTTGTAGAGAAGGGAAGTCACGATGGCATTCAGACCGACAGACTTACCCTGTCCGGTTGCTCCGGCCACCAGCATGTGAGGCGCTTTGGCCAGATCCACCATAAACACTTCGTTGGTGATGGTCTTTCCGAGTGCTACGGGCAGGTCGAAAGTGGTTTCCTGGAACTTCTTGCTGGCCAGGATGGAGCTCATCGGAACGATGCGCGGGTTGGCGTTCGGTACTTCAATACCGATGGTTCCCTTGCCCGGGATCGGAGCGATGATACGGATTCCGAGGGCAGAAAGGCTCAGGGCAATGTCGTCTTCCAGGTTACGGATCTTGGAGATGCGGACACCTTCGGCAGGAGTGATCTCATAAAGCGTAATGGTCGGACCCACACTGGCCTTGATCGAACTGATCTCGATGCCGAAACTGCGGAGCACTTTGATGATACGGTCCTTGTTGGCATTCTGTTCCTCCATGTCGATGGTCGGCTCGTTGTCGTTGTAAGTGTTCAGCAGATCCAGGGTCGGGAATTTGTAGTGTTCCAGATCCAGACGGGGATTGTAAGGCTGTGTCACGTCGCCGGTATAGGCTTCATCCTCTTCGCTGGTTTTCTCGTCGATCTCGAAAGCCGGTTCACCGCCGGAAGGAAGCAGATCCGCTTTTTCTCCGGTTGCGATTTCCACCCGCATGTCGCTGGCCTTACTTTCCCTGACCGGAGTTTCGTCCAGGCTCAGTTCAATTTCGTGGGCCTTTGGCTGCGGCTCGTTCTTGTCGTTATCTTCCTCTTCTTCATATACTTCAGTCACTTTGGGTGAAGGAGTACTGGAAGAAGCAGCGTAAGTTTCTGATGTCTTCTTTGCCGGGATATCTTCCGTCTTTTCTTCCTGAATTTCCGGTTCCGGAGTTGTTGCAGTCGGTTCGGTCGGACGCGGTTCGTCGGGCTGTTCCGGATCGGCCGGCTGCGGATCGTTTCCTTTTCTGCGGAGGTTCGGACGGAGCGCCTTGCGTACGAAAGGCATTGTCTTGCTGGTCAGTGCCACACAGAAAAGGATGGCTGTTACCAGCAGGGCCAGAATCAGTCCCGGCGTTCCGATCTGGGAACAGAACCAGCGGCTGACATTATATCCGTGCAGACCGCCCGGATAGATGAATGAGTTTTCAAAAGGACCTTCGAAAATCAGTCCCAGAGTGATGGAGAACCAGATCATGACGGTCATGCAGCCTGCAAACCATTTCCGCAGACTGAAATTATAGGCTTTCATCAGCTTCATGCCTGCAACGATGAGGAACACAATGATGCAGTAGGCCGGAATTCCGAAGCAGTCATTGATCAGGTATTGTGAAAGCTGGGCACCCCGTGTACCGGCATAGTTCTGGATGCGGTTGCCTGTTTCCAGCAGTTCTCCGGGGTTGGGATGTGCCAGAATGCTCTGGTCGTTGCCTCCCGTGAAAAAGAAAGAACTGAACGCCAGCAGCATGTAGACGCCGAATATGACGCACAACAGTCCGATGACGAAATGTGCCGTTTCACTTTTAAGAGCCGTAACAACTTTCTGGGTTGTAACTCGCTTCTGTTCTGTAGTCTTGGTATCTGTTTTTTTCTTCATTTGATGCTGTTTTTATCTGAATAACCCCGCAAATGTACGAATAAAACTAAAACTGAGAAATTTTTTTCGTACCTTTGCGAAGGTTAATGGACAAATGAATATGAAAAAGAATACACAAGCCATATTTGATAAAAATACAGTGGAGTTTGTCACGGTGGCTGCCGAATTCTGCGGTTTCCTGGAACGGGTTTCCGAGCAGAAACGCAGTCAGTTTGTTGATACGGCCCTGAAACTGCTGCCCTTGCTTTATCTGAAGGCATCGCTGCTTCCCGAATGTGAGCGGATGGAGGATTTTGATCCCGAAACCTTCGTGACCGAGAGCGATTATGAGCAGTTGCGCAGGGAAGTGGCGGCACTGATGGGCGACCGTGATGACTATCTGGAAGTGTTTCTCGATGATATGATGTATAGTGATACTCCGATTCATCAGACCGTTTCCGAAGGACTGGCAGACATCTACCAGTCGGTGAAGGACTTTATCTGCGTGTTCCGTCTGGGACTGGAACAGACCATGAACGATTCCCTGGTGATCTGCCGGGAACAGTTTGCCGAGTTCTGGGGACAGCGTCTGGTCAATCTGATGCGGGCCTTGCATGAAGTGAAATACAGCCGTCACGCAGCAGACGACGAGGAAGACGATTGCGGATTTGAAGATGAAGGAGTGACCGAAGACGAACTGTACGAAGGTCTGGATATGGGAGAGGAATAGATTAAAAACAACCGATAGAAAACGAATGATTGTCATACCGAACAAAATAGACAAAAAAGTAATTGCTGAACTGCCGAAGGTGGTTTTCCCCGGACGGATTTATGTCGTTTATACCGAAGCCGATGCACGCAAGGCTGTTGCATACCTGAATTCTCATGCACTGGTGGGAGTAGATACGGAAACCCGCCCTTCTTTTCGCAAGGGAATGGTGAATCAGGTGGCGTTGTTGCAGGTGGCTACGGCAGATGCTTGTTTCCTGTTTCGGCTGAACCATATCGGATTGCCCGATTTCCTGGAAGAGTTTCTCCAGAACGATGTGCTCAAGGTGGGACTTTCGCTGAAGGATGACTTCCGGATGCTGAGCCGCCGAAACCGGCAGGATCCCCGCACAGGAAACTGGGTGGAACTTCAGGATTATGTGCCTCATTTCGGCATTGAAGAGATGAGTCTGCAAAAGATTTATGCCTTGCTTTTCGGGGAGAAGATTTCGAAAACGCAACGGCTGTCCAACTGGGAAGCGGAAACGCTGACGGAAGCCCAGCAGTTGTATGCGGCCACCGATGCCTGGGCCTGCGTACGGATTTATGAATATCTGGAAGAGTTGCGCCGGACAGGTGACTACCGGATTGAAAAACAGTGATAACCTTTTTAATTATACAATAAACGTGTCTTATAAGAAAGTATATCTGAAACCCGGTAAGGAGGAATCGTTGAAGCGTTTCCATCCGTGGGTGTTTTCTGGGGCTATTGCCCGTGTGGAGGGAGAGCCCGAAGAAGGGGAAGTAGTAGATGTTTATACCTCGCAGAAAGAATTTATAGCTTGTGGTCATTTTCAGGTGGGAAGCATCGCGGTGCGTGTGCTTTCTTTCCGTCAGGAAACCATTGACCATGCGTTCTGGGTACGCCGTCTGGAGGTGGCCAAGGATTTGCGCCGTGCTCTGGGACTGATCGGTAATCCGCAGAACAATACTTATCGTCTGGTACACGGAGAAGGCGATAACCTGCCGGGACTGATCATTGACGTTTACGATCATACGGCGGTCATGCAGGCTCATTCTGCCGGCATGCATGTCTATCGCATGGAAATTGCCGATGCTCTGAGCGAAGTGATGGGGGATGTAATCCAGAACATTTACTACAAGTCGGAAACAACCCTGCCTTTCAAGGCGGATCTGCTGGCTACCGAGAACGGTTTCATCAAGGGAGGCAGTCCGGAGAATATCGCCATGGAAAACGGACTGAAATTCCATGTGGACTGGCTCAAGGGACAGAAAACCGGTTTCTTTGTCGACCAGCGTGAGAACCGTCATCTGCTGGAACACTACGCTAAGGGACGGAACGTACTGAATATGTTCTGCTATACCGGCGGTTTCTCTTTCTATGCCATGCGCGGAGGAGCGAATCTGGTGCATTCCGTGGACAGCTCTGCCAAAGCGATTGATCTGACCAATGAGAATGTGGAACTCAACTTCCCCGGTGATGCACGTCACCAGGCTTTTGCGGAAGATGCGTTTAAGTTCCTTGACCGGATGGGCGACCAGTACGATCTGATTATTCTTGACCCGCCTGCTTTTGCCAAGCATCGGGATGCCTTGCGCAATGCCTTGAGAGGCTATACCAAACTGAATGCAAAGGCTTTCGAAAAGATTCGTCCGGGAGGCATCCTGTTCACTTTCTCCTGTTCACAGGTGGTCAACAAGCAGGATTTCCGCAATGCGGTCTTTACGGCTGCTGCCCAGAGCGGACGCAGCGTGCGGATTCTCCATCAGCTGACTCAGCCGGGAGATCATCCGGTGAATATTTACCATCCAGAAGGCGAATACCTCAAAGGACTGGTACTTTACGTGGAATAATACAAAATCCCTCTATTTCATTTTTCTGGCTCAACTGAGTTCCGGAGTTGAAATAGAGGGATTTTTGTTTTTTTTGACAACTCTTGAAAATCCGATAAAAAGCAGGCTACAGCTGCCGGAAAATATTCTTGTCTGTTCTGTACTTTCAAAAGTAAATATCGGAGCTGAAAAATATTCTGACAAAATGCAGAAAAGCCAACTAATTCGCTGCATTGTGCGGACTAGTTGGCTTTTCTATATTATTTATAGAAGTTGATTACTGCAGCTCTGTTCATTTCAGGTTCTGAGAAATTACTGCCTACACCCATACCTTTTGCATCAATACGGTCTGCTTCAATACCATATTTATTTACAAGGATTTCTTTTATAGTATAAGCACGTTCTTCACTGAGTTTCTGGTTAAATTCCTCTCTGCCTTCAGGAGATGCATAACCTTGAACTTTCACCTTGACATCAGGATTATTTTTCATGAAGTTTGCAATGTTTTCCAGATTTGAGAATTGGCTCTTTTCTAATAATGCATAATTTTGTCTGAATGAAACAACAGGTTCCATTGTATAATCTAATTGGTTACCTTTGTTCATTTCAGCATTTTTTCTGCAATTGTTCAATTCATTTTGCAGAGCTTCGTTTGTCTGTTGAGCAGCTGTTACATTGTTCTCCAGATCGTTAACCTTACTGCGCATTTCGTTGATCTGCTCGTTTAGTCTGTCAACTTCATCCTGGCTGTATCCTGTTGTTGTTGACATGTGGTGCTTTCCATTGCTACATTTGAAGTGATAAGTAACTCCTCCCATAAGTTCAAATCTGGAAGCATTGTACAGATCTCTGGTTCCTGAACCATCGATAACAGCTACATAGGCAGGTCTCACCTTTATAGTCCACTGTTTGCCTTTACCAAGGTTGAAGTTAAATGATCCACCAGCTCTCATAGAGAAAGCATTGTCAATGTGATTCTTTTGGAATTCATTGAATAAACCGGCACCAACAATACCTTCAATTTCAAACAATCTAGGCTGTCCAAGATAGCCGCCAAAAAGATTCATGAAATTGATTTTTCCGTTCAAAGTAAGATTAAGGTCATCAAAAGCAGTACTGCTGGCTGTTGTATTGATACCTGTGATACCTTCGAAAGAAACACCGAGAACCGGAGTGATTTGTTTCCCTAATTCAACACCTAAAGCCGGACGCATTTTATCGAAGTAAGGAGAGTGTACAGTTCCTACCATTACACCACTATACCAGTTGTCGAAAAACTTGTTGCCCGTAACCATCTTTTGCTGAGCACTGACAGGTAGCAACATTACTGCTGCCAGTAAAGTTAGAATTGTTTTTTTCATTTTTATATACATTTTATATAAGAATACCACTTAAAAATATAAGTGGATTCTGTTGGTTGATAATTTATATATTTTTCTGTTCTCACGGAATCACCGATTTCTGTCTTGGATTTTTTTTATCCTTGTAACAAATAATCAATAGTTCTGCTTGATTCTATTTCTTTTGGAATATATTGTCTGATGATCTTGTTTGTACTCTCGTCAGAATATATAATTCCAAAATATTTTCTACAAAAATACAAATAATTTTTAATAACTTTATTCTGTGGTGTAAAAAATTAGCTGCGGCTCACTTCCAGACCTTTGTCTGACAGACTCATTTCTACGAAACGGGCCAGGCTGTTAGGCGGATTCTGCTGCAGGATCTGACGGATGCGTACGGCTGCTTCCGGATCCTTGGCTACCATGTAGAGATAACCGCCACCGCCGGCTCCCGGCAGTTTGTAACCCAGACACAGATCGTCAATCTGACCGGTCAGTGCAGCTACGGCCGGCGGATTGGTTCCTGCATCCAGCAGCTGGTTCTGCTGCCAGGTCTTGCGGATCAGTCGTCCGGTAGCTTCGAAGTCGTTGCGCTGGATAGCGTCGTAGAGATCCAGAGCATGCTGTTTCATTTCACCCAGCAGTTGCAGGTGTGAAGTGGAGTTCAGGAACATGCCGCGTACGATTTCTGCCAGAATGCCTTTGGCCGTACGGGTAATGCCGGTATAATAAAGCAGGTGACACTTGCTGTATTCCGGATCGGTAAACAGGTGTTCCGGCAACCAGCGTACGGACGGATTCTGTGCCCATCCCGACTGTGTCTGAAGCAGTTTTACACCCTGCAGCACACCTCCGTACTGATCCTGCCATCCGCCGCCGGTAGTCAGCAGCTGTTCCAGAATCAGCGTGCGGTTGCATACTTCGTGCTTGTCCCAGTTCAGTCCGCAGAAATCGTTGACTGCTCCCAGTACCGTCGAAGCCAGGATGGAGCTTGTGCCCAGTCCTGAACCTGCCGGAATAGCCGACAGGAGAGTAACCTCGATACCTGCACCGAATGCTTTCAGCTGTTCTTCCAGAGATGCATAATGTTCCGTACTGAAATCCGGGTGGAAACCGGCCAGTACCAGTGCTGCCTTAGGAATGGAGAAGGGTGAACCTACTTTGTTGAATCCTGCCAGTTCTTCGTAAGTATGGATGATTTCAATGGCTCCCAGGTCGATGGAACGCAGTACCACCTGATACTCCTTGCTGGGTTTCACGTACACTTGCAACGGGGGCTGTCCGTTCAGTTCGATGGCCAGGTTCACCACGTTTCCACCTTCCATCAGACTGTAGGGCGGGGTGTCTGTCCATCCGCCTGCCAGGTCGATACGTACCGGGCTTCGTCCCCAGACAATCTGGTCGGCGTAGACCGACATGCGGGGATGCTGGCGTTTGTTGACGGTAGCGGTCAGTCCTTCACGCATCAGACGGAACGCCAGATCTTCCTGTTCCTTGCCGTCCTGTCCTTTCAGAGTCAGGGTACGTGAACGGAACATCGCGTCACTGATGCGGGTCATCAGCGGAGCGGTTTCCGGCAGTGGAGCCGGCTGTTCCAGACCTTCTGCTGCATACGCTTCCGCAGCTTCCTGCAGATTCAGCTGATAGAACACACTCTGTTCCCAGTTGCGTGCCAGTGCGTTCCAGCTGTCTTTCCGGAATGCCTCACGCTGGGCAGTCAGCCGTCTCAGGTTGGCATAAGCAGAGATTTCGTCGGCCGAAACCTTTCTGGCTTCTTCCCATACCTTCCGTCCGGCTTCCAGTTCCGGTTCCGAAGTCATCCATCGCAGGGCGAGACCCAGCTGTTCCGTGTCCTTGCATACCGGGAAGATCCGTGCAGCCTGCAGGTCGTGATTCTGTTCGATATCGGCCGCATTCAGCTGACGGGCTGCCAGCCATTCTCCGGCGGGACGTCCCTGATACATCACGTCCGGATTGTCGAGCGCTCCCTTGAAGGCATCGTTGAATCCGTACGGACGTGCCACGTAGTCACTCTCTCCGAAAGGAACGACGTCGATACAGACTCCCTCCGGCACGTTCAGTGTCCAGTCGTTCATCGGTACTCCCGTGATGATATTGCGGTTGTGAAGCGTCCATCTGGCTCCTACGCAGCTGTTTTCCACCCAGGTCTGTGAGTTCTCGGCCGTCAGCCGGTAGTTCAGCACAGCGTTCTGTACGAACATTTCCGGATGGGGTTTCACCTTCCGGTGCATGATGGCCCGCTGGTCGATGACCAGGTTCTGTACGGCCAGTGTCGATGACAGCATTTCGCGGCTGGTTCCGTAGTGGTAGAATTCTCCTTCCGGCAGAGGAAGAATGGCTACGCTCAGCTGGTTCAGCTCTTCGTCCACGATCCGCGGATGTTCACCCAGAGCCAGTCCGAATTCCGAATACATGTCGTAGAATCCCAGACTGCCGTTCTTCATCGAACGTTTCACCATCAGGTCAATTGCGCGGTCGCTCAGCAGCCAGATACCGATATCCATCAGGAAAAGATAGTTCTGCATCAGGTCACCCAGCTGTTCTACGGAAGGCTTCTGCAACATGAAGTCCAGACGCTCCGGTGTGTTGCGTGAAGACACGAAGACTCCGTGATTTTTGGCCAGATTCGGGTCCACCCACAGTCCGTAGCATACGACGTCTGCTTCCGGAATGTCCTGCAGGGCTTTTCCGGCACGGATATAAACATCTCCGCTGGCAATCAGCGTGTGGAGTGAATCCGGTGCTTTCTGCATGATCTGCTCGTAAAGCGGCAGCTGCAGGGACAGCAGGTTCTGGGTAAGCCGTTGTCCGCGTCCCCAGCGGAACACCGGTATCGGAGTCAGTATCTTTCCGGAAGGAGCATATCCCGGCAGACGGCGGCTCTGTCCTCCTGCATGCAGCAGGATACGTTTTTCCTTGGCCAGCCAGTCAGTCAGGGCTTCTTCGTTGTTTTCATTGGCTTTACAGGCTTGCAGCAGCCAGGCAGTTCCGCCTCCTGATCCCAGTTTGCTTCCGATGGGGTCAGAGGTGCAGAACCATTCTTTGCGGTCTGCTTTCTCGATGTCATAAAAGCATTCCACCAGGTTGGGTGGAAGTGAGAGTAGTTTCTTCATTGCTTATTCTTGCTTTTAGTTTGAATTCGTTTATTTTGCCGGGCTGTCTTCTGGTGTTGCTTCCACATATCCGACAGGCATTTCCACAGAAGCATATCCCAGCTGTTCGATGCGTACCATCACCTGTGATTTTCCGTCGATTTCCGTCAGTTCTCCGTCCAGTCCTGCCAGCGGTCCCTTGATGACCCGTATCTTTTGTCCCGGGGCGAGGGGAGTATTGATGAAGTGTACAGCTTCTTCCGAATAGTCCAGCATGAAGCGGAAACGCTGCATTTCCTCGTCGCGGATTACGGCCGGCCGGTGGGTGCAGCGGTCTATCAGACAGCCGCTCACGGATGGAATGTTTCTCATCACGGACAGTCGTACCGGTTCGGAAGCCCGGATGAAGATCATCATCGGGATGACCACCACTTGCAGCTTCTTGCGGCGGTCGCTCCATTGCCGGACAACTTCCTGTACCGGGAGATAATGTTCCACTCCCATTTGTCCCAGCTTTTCGGCCACCTTCTTTTCGTGGTGCATGCGTACATACATCGCATACCAGTTCTCTTTCTCCATATCTTTTTCTTCTGTTATACAGTTTGATGGTTGATGCAGATACCTTTCTGATACCATTCATAAAGGCGATGAATGCCTTCGTCTATTTCGATGCGGTGGTGCCATCCCAGGGCATGCAGACGGGTTACGTCCGTCAGTTTGCGCAGGGTTCCGTCCGGTTTGGAGCGGTCCCATCGCAGTTCTCCCCGGAAGCCCACTTCGCGGATGATCATTTCGGCAGCTTCGCGGATGCTGATCTCCTTGCCGGTACCAATGTTGATGTGGCAGTTACGGATCTCTTCTCCCTTTCCGGCACAGATATCCTTGAAATCCACATTCAGCAGTACGTGGACACTGGCGTCTGCCATTTCCTCGCTCCACAGGAACTCCCGCATCGGTGTGCCTGTTCCCCAGAGGGTTATCGCTTCCGGCGTGATACCGAATTTGGCCAGCTTTTCCAGAATCACCTGTTCCGTACAGCTTCCGTTCACCCCTTCCACCGGTCTCAGGTCGATATCCTTTCTGACAGCCTCCCAGTTGCCTTCATTCAGGCATTTGGTCAGATAGATCTTGCGCATCATGGCCGGCAGTACGTGGCTGTTCTCCAGATGGAAGTTGTCATTCGGTCCGTACAGATTGGTCGGCATGACGGCGATATAATTGGTGCCGTATTGCAGGTTGAAACTTTCACACATTTTCAGTCCCGCAATCTTTGCGATGGCATACGGTTCGTTGGTATATTCCAGCGGGGAGGTGAGGAGAGCCTCTTCCTTCATCGGCTGGGGAGCTTCTCGCGGATAGATGCAGGTACTTCCCAGAAACAGCAGTTTTCTGACATCGTGTCTGAAACTTTCCCCGATGACATTCTGCTGAATCTGCAGGTTCTGGTAGATGAAGTCTGCCCGATAGTGCAGGTTTGCCAGAATCCCGCCCACATGAGCGGCTGCCAGAACCACTGCCTCCGGCTGTTCCTCGTCGAAGAACCGCTTCACGGCCATCGGATCCAGCAGATCCAGTTCCTGGTGCGTGCGTCCCGTCAGGTTGGTATATCCGCGCTGCTTCAGGTTGTTCCAGATGGCAGAACCCACCAGTCCCCGATGGCCTGCCACGAATATTTTTGCAGATTGTTCCAGCATGATATCTTATTAATCTAATTGAGCTTTCAGATGCAGTTTTTTCACGAAGCGCATATCGTGTTCCACCATGATGCGCACCAGTTCACTGAACGGAGTCTTGGTAGGGTTCCATCCCAGCAGCTCACGTGCCTTGGTCGGATCACCCAGCAGCTGTTCCACTTCGCAGGGACGGAAATACTTCGGATCCACTTCCACCAGCACTTTGCCGGTAGCCGTGTCGATTCCTTTCTCGTCCACGCCGCTGCCTTCCCATTTCAGTTCAATGCCCAGGTAGTGGAAAGCCAGCGTACAGAATTCCCGTACGGTATGCATTTCACCGGTGGCAATGACGAAATCTTCCGGAGTCTCGTGCTGCAGGATCAGCCACATACATTCCACGTAATCTTTGGCATATCCCCAGTCACGGCGGGCATCCAGATTTCCCAGATACAGCTTGTCCTGGAATCCCTGTTTGATACGGGCTGCAGCCAGGGTGATTTTGCGGGTCACGAAAGTCTCTCCGCGCCGTTCACTCTCGTGGTTGAACAGGATACCGTTCACGGCAAACATCCCGTAGCTCTCGCGGTAATTCTTGGTAATCCAGAATCCGTACTGCTTGGCCACTCCGTACGGAGAACGCGGATAGAACGGTGTCGTTTCCTTCTGCGGAACTTCCTGCACCTTTCCGAACAGTTCCGAGGTAGAAGCCTGATATACCCGGCAAGTCTTTTCCAGACCGCAGATACGCACAGCCTCCAGCAGGCGGAGTGTTCCCACAGCATCCGCTTCAGCCGTATATTCCGGCACGTCGAATGACACCTTTACGTGGCTTTGTGCAGCCAGGTTGTAGATTTCCGTCGGATGAATGTCTCCGATGATTCGGATCAGTGAACTGGAGTCCGTCATGTCTCCCCAGTGCAGGTTCACCAGACGTTTCTGTTTCATGTCGCGCACCCATTCATCCAGATACAGATGTTCGATGCGTGCCGTGTTGAATGAAGACGAACGGCGGAGAATGCCGTGTACTTCATATCCTTTTTCAATTAGAAATTCAGCCAGATAGGAGCCGTCCTGTCCGGTGATCCCGGTGATCAGAGCCACTTTTCTCATGGTTTCATATTTTAGAGGTTATTCTTTTCTATTGTTTCTTCCGGGGATAAGTCACGGCATACAGCGTGATGTAAAGGAAACATCCCAGCGGTACGACAAATCCCAGCGCCATCGATGCGTGGTCGGCAATGTATCCCATGGCCAGCGGTGCGACAGCTCCACCTACGATCGACATGATCAGAAAGGAGGAAGCCCGTTTGGTATGGGTGCCTGTTCCCCGGATCGCCAGGGCAAAGATAGTAGGAAACATGATTGATTCACACAAAAAGCAGAAGAAAAATGCACCGATGGCCGACATTCCACTGCCGAAGAGAATCAGAATCATGGTCACTGTTGCTCCCGCTCCGCAGAACACCAGCAGCCGTTCGGCCCGTATGAATCTCATGATCCAGCTTCCTCCCATGCGTCCGGCCATGAACATGCTCATTCCTCCGAACGACAGCCACAGCGAAGCTTCCCGTGCCGTGATGCCGGCATGCTCCGTCACGTAGTTGATGAAAAAGCTGTTGATACCCGTCTGGGCTGCCACGTAAAGAAACAGGGCGACCAGTCCCCACGTAAAGTTCCGGTGACTCCAGAGCGAGCCGGCAGCTTCTCCGCCGGTCTGTACCTCCGTTTCTGCCGGCTGATTCATGCCGATCTCCGGCAACCGGATCCGGGAGAAGAAAAGAGCCACCAGCAGCACAATAATCCCGATGATGGCATAAGGAGTCGAGATGCTTCCGCTTTCCCCGTTTTCAGAAAACAGAAACAGACCGCCTGCCAGCGGTCCGCAGATCCATCCCAGTCCGTTGAACGACTGAGCCAGGTTGATACGGCGTTCTGCCGACTCCGGCTCTCCCAGTACGGTCACATACGGATTGGCGGCAGTTTCCAGACAAGTCAGTCCGCAGCCGATAATAAAGAGAGAGAACAGGAAGAACTCAAAACTCATGATCCGTTCTCCCGGAATGAAGAGCAGGGCACCGATGCCGTACAGCAGCAGTCCTGTAAGCACTCCTGCCCGGTAGCCGTAGCGCCGGATAATGTTTCCGGCAGGCAGGGCCATCAGGAAATACCCTCCGTACACCACCGCCTGAATCAGGGCAGACCGTGTCCTGGTGATTCCCAGTGCATCTTGAAAATGCTTGTTCAGTACGTCCAGAATACTGTGGGCAAATCCCCACAGAAAGAACAGGGAAGTGATCAGAATAAACGGCAGCAGAAAGTTCTTGCCGTCCCGTGTCTGTACCAGCTTCACCTTTTCATTCGATTGTTTCATAATCAGATTTGTTTTTTAGAAACGCTTCAGGGTCAGTGTCGCATAATCCGATTTCAGGATCAGTGATTTCCCGTCTGCCTTGATGACGTCGAAAGTCGTATCCGTACTGTCCAGTCCGAAGGGATGAAGCTCTTCCCGCGTAGCCGGACGTGAATATTCCGGAAGATCATACGTACTCATTTCCTTCAGGGTGACGGTATTCGTCTCCTCGTCGTAGCGGTACCGTCCCCGGAACGAACCGGCTCCCAGATCTCCGCCACGTTCCGATACCTCTGCCACCCAAAGCTGGATGCTGTAATAGATGCGGTTGCAGGGATGAGTTTCCCCGTCCGCCTCTGTGGTGAACTCCAGCAGTTGCCAGAATCCTTCTATGTTGCTGTTCATCGGAGCTTTCTTGCAGCCTGCCAGCAGACAGAGCAGCAGACAGACAAGCCCGTAGTGCATTGTTCTTTTTATCGTTGTCTTCATATCTTTCAGGTTTTTACATTCAGTGATCATTTGCCGGTCCGTTTCCGTTCCGCTTTAGAACTTTCCCGTCTTTCGCAGGGTGATCATTCCTCCGGTGGAATTGCCCAGGTAATTTCCCCGGTCCATTCCCAGAGCTACGGAAGCACTCCATCCCTTGAAACGTTCCGGAGCATATGTCACCTCCCACAGCGAACTGAACTGCTTGCGCTGCTTGTCCAGCGGGTTTTCATACGTACCCCAGTGACGGGCAAATGAAATCAGTACCCGCCAGTTCCATTCCTCAGCCGGCTGTCCGGTCAGTCCCAGATGATGCGCCCGTACCCGGTTGCTTCTGAATGTGATTTTTCCGTCGTTGTAAGCCGGTCCCGGCAGGAGAGGATTTCCCATGCCCATGCCTGCATGCTGCCAGGCTCCGTACAGATAATGATAATAGTAACTGTCACAGGCGCTGATCTGATATTCCGGGAATTGTCCCCAGAATCCGTCGTACAGCATCGGACCGCTCTGATCCTTCGTACACAGCCCTTCCCAGACAGCCGTACTCAGCCAGCGGTTTTTCGGGAGAGTCACTTCCAGACCGATCAGACCGTCCTTCCAGCGTCCGTATTCCCAGAACATCTGCGACGTATCCTCAAAATAATGCTCCAGATAAGCCCGCAGTGTCCAGTCACCCACATAGCCGTTCAGGGCGAAGTTCCAGCTTCCCAGCATGTTGCCTTCCACATTCACCTGTTCTCCCTCCGGAGTATCACTTCCTCCCGCCTGTGGGAAGAACGCCTTCCAGAAAGCTTTGGCATTGCTGGGCATGTCCAGTGTCAGCTTGCCGCTTCCGTCAGCCTGCTTCTCATACTGATCCCCGCCGAACTGTGTGGCCATCAGCAGACCAAATTCAAACTCCACCGGCAGTTTTTCCCGGTTTCCCAGCCGGAGCAGCAGCGACTTGCTGTGATACAGCAGATCCTGAATATAATTGTTTCCCGCGGCAGTAAACTCCTTCTGCCACTTGTTGTCCGTAAAGGCACCGTATGCCAGATGGCCCTTGAAAGCCAGCCATCCGCCCGTACCCGGGACATTCAGATAATCCCTGATGTCAATCCGCACCTGGGGTACCGGACGCGCATTCGGTCCTTCCACCATGGCCCCACTGCTCAGAGACGTATTTCTTTCCAGAGGAAAAGCCCCCCGTTCCTTGCTTCCGATACTCAGCCGGAGCGCCTTCCATGTCAGATCCGCATAAGCCTGCTGCACCACGAAACCCATACCTCTGGTATCCGCTCCGTGGTTGACCGTGCCGGCCAGATCCAGGGCAGCATCAATCTGCCATCCTTTATTTAAAGTCTGATGATATCCGATTCCAGCCCGCAGATATCCGGAGTTCGGAGCTGTAGTACCCAGTCCGTAGCGGTTGGATGTGAACCACAGGGGAGCATACGTGCCCGTTCCCGCCGTGGCACCTGCCTCTATGCGATATTCCCATTCCGGCGATTGGCCGTGCGCCTGTCCGTAAGCCGTGCAAACCGTCATGCAGAGAATTCCTACATATTTCAGTTTCATTCCTTTATAGTTTGGTTAAGTTTTTACTTCAGAACCGCAGTTCCGTTACACAATTCTCCGCAAAGATGCAAAAGATTTCTTACTTTGCCAAACAATCCCTTTCCTTTCCGGCTCCTCTGCCGTTCACTGGCTTTTTCCTGCCGCCCGTATGCGGCTTGTCAGAGGAGTATTCAGGAAAACAGTTTCCCCAGCAGCCCTTTGCGCTTTTTCCGGTCCTTTTCCCGTCCGGTATCATCCGCCAGACAGTCCGCCACCAGTTCGTTCAGACTGATTCGTTCCTTGACGATCCGGTAAATGATTCCCCAGTCCATCATTCCACCCAGGTTTCTGTCGTCAATGAACAGATCCGCCTTCAGCTTGCGCGAGAAATGATCATGTCCTGCCTTTTCCTCCGGATAGTTCCGGTTCACCGCATAAAATTCCAGTCCCCGGGCCTTGCAGAATTCCACTGCTTCGTCCAGCAGTCTGCCTTCCCGCACACTCCACAGAATCAGCCGGTGTCCTTCCCGCTGGAGCGTTTTCAGTGTCTCAATGGCGAACGGCAGCTCTCTGCCGATTTCCGGATACCGGTGTTCCACGATTGTTCCGTCAAAATCTACTGCAATAATCATAACTGTTTCAGGTTTGAAAGTTCCATGCCGATCAGGGTCGGCTCCGTTTTCAGGTTCTTGTCCGTCGGTCCGGTTTCTTCCGTCTCTTCCGGCTCATTCATCTCGTCAAGCGGATAATACTGCTGCCGGTACTCCGCCGGTGTACAGTGATACTGCCGCTGAAAAGCCCGGTAAAAAGTACAGCGCGATTCGATGCCGCACATCCGTGCGATCTCGTCCACCGGATAATTCATGTACTCCAGCAACAGGGAAGCTGCGTATTTCATCCGCATTCCTTCGATCAGCTTCTTGAGCGTCTTCTCCTTGGAGTATTTCCTTACGGCCATGCAAAGATACTTTTCGTTAGAATCCAGAATTTCCGACAGGCTTACACGGTTCAGCCCTTCCCGGGTGAAATTGTGGTTTTTCTGCAGGAATTCCAGCAGTTTCCGGTACGTATATTGCAGCAGAGCCGGACTTACCTTCAATTCTTTTTTTTCTTCCATGATTTTCTAATATGCATTCTTTTCTCCATGTACGGCGTTCGCCACAGTTTTGTAGATGATGTACAGATCCAGCCAGAAACTCCAGTGCTCGATGTACCAGATATCCCCGCGGATACGTCCTTCCATATCCTTCAGTTCCTTCGTCTCCCCGCGGTAACCCGTCACCTGGCTCCAGCCCGTGATTCCCGGCTTCACAAAGTGGCGCACCATATACTTGTTGATCAGTTTCGAATACTCCTCCGTGTGCTTCAGCATGTGCGGACGCGGTCCCACCACGCTCATGTCGCCCATCAGTACGTTGATAAACTGCGGCAGCTCGTCGATGCTCGTCTTGCGCATGATGTTTCCCCATTTTGTTTTCCGCGGGTCATCCTTCGTTGCCTGCACCTTGTCCGCATCCGCATTCACCTTCATGCTCCGGAACTTGTAGCAGTAGAACTCCCTGTCGTTCAGCCCGTTCCGTTTCTGTCTGAAGAAAATAGGCCCCGGCATGGTAATCTTCGTGATGATGGTCACGATGATCAGGATCGGGATAAACAGCGTGCAGAGGAAACACAGCGAGAATACGATGTCAAATGTCCGTTTCACGAATTTGTTTCCCAGCTGGCTCAGCGGATCCGGCCGCAGGCTCAGGAAGGGTACACTGCCCAGCATGTTGAAGTACATCCGGTTCTGCAGGTAGTTATGCACGTTCGGCACACTGTAGAATCTCACCAGATGGTTCTCGCAGAAGTTGATGATCGGAATGATCACGTCCCGGTCCTTCGAAGGCAGACAGCAGAACAGGAAGTGTACCCTCGGATGCTGTCCCAGATAGGCCGTCACGTCTTCCGGCCGTCCCAGGTACGGACATTCCTTCGGATAGCGGTTGCTGGGTTCGTGGTCAAAATAACCGATCACCCGGAATCCCGCATACGATGCCTCCGTCAGCTCCCGGTACAGCTCCACGTTGTTTTCATAACTTCCCACCAGCACCACGAAGCGCAGGTTTCCACCCCGTGAGCGGTAACTCTTCACCAGGTAGCGCAGCGTCAGCCGGAATGCCGCCAGACAGACAAGCAGGGTTGCCAGATAGCCTGCAAAAAGCTTCGACCAGGCATCCGTATAGTGTCCTACGGTGAGGATACATCCCGCCAGAATGGCGAAGACAAACATATTCTGTACCACGTGGCCCACAATCCGGTAAGCATACACTTTGCGGTTGTAGAGCGAAACCCCCGTATTGATCGCCGTTATGAAATAACACAGCATCAGCGTCAGCATGATCTGTGTTTGCGGTACTCCCATTGTCTTTTCCCAGCTGCTTCCCTGCGCCCAGCTGTAAAACAGTCCGAACAGTCCGCCGCAGATCAGAGTCTCCGTGATGATGACCATTGTGTTCACCATCCGCTTGTAGGTCAGTAGCTTATTTCCCATAGAACTTTCAGGTTTTATTAGTCGGTTACTAAAATTTTATTTTTGCTGTAATGAATTGTGGTATCTTCCAGGCCATTTTCTGTAGTTTCGTCCAGGTAGGAGGGAGGCCATGGCTCCGGTACATGCGTACATCCTCCTGCCACATCAGCTTCCGTCTGGTGCTGTCGGTAGAAAGTCCTCCCATCCGCATCCTTACGATGTACTCGTTCAGATATTCCACCTTCAGATCCGCTTCATACAGATAGCGGAACAGGAAATCCGAATCCGCTGCAATCTTGTAACTCTCGTCATACAGGCCCAGCTGGTCAATGCAGGATTTGCGGATGTAGCAGGTCGGATGCAGGGGAAGCCATCCGTGTTTCACCTTCCATTTGCTGTACGAGCCCCCCATCCAGTTACGGATCACCTTGTCCGTATTCTGATAGTCAACGAACAGTCCGTTGCCGTATACGAAGTCCGCGCCGCTTTGTTCAAACTTCCGGACCATCTTACTGATGGTATCCGGGGAATACAGGAAATCATCACTGTGCAGTAACCCTATGAGATCTCCGGTTGCTGCCCGGATGCCCTTGTTGATTCCCTCATACATTCCCTTGTCTGGTTCCGAGATGATCCGGCTGATTCGGTCTTTGTACTGGTTGATCACTTGCAGGGAGCGGTCCTTGCTGGCTCCGTCCACTACGATATATTCAATTTCTGGATAATCCTGGGCCAGCACACTTTCAATAGCTTGCCCGATGGTTGCTTCACGGTTGAAGCAGGAAGTGATGATAGAAACTTTCATCAAAAGAAATTTATTTTAGATATTGCGGAATAGTCTTGATTTCCGCTGATGTGGAGAATATGCCTAATAATATATAGGGCCTTTATAGCATATTTTGTTAGAGTTGAAATAGAAAGGAATCTTATTTTATAATCCGTTTTCTTATAACCGAAGCTGGATTACCTTGATAAATGGAAAACGCTTCCATATTTTTGGTTGCAACAGAACCAACTGTCAATATAGCATGAGATTTAACTGTTACACCAGGGCAAACAACAGATTTAGCCCCAATCCATGCCCCATCTTCTACCACGATAGGAGCATTCCGATAATCAAAAGTAGATAATGTATAGTCATGATTACCAGTTAACAATAATGCACCTTGAGATATGCAGACATTGTTTCCAATAGTCACATAATCTAAATTGTCAATCCAACAATCTTCCCCCAACCAGACATTTTCTCCTAAAGTCAGTTTCCAGGGAAATTTGATACATACATTATTTTTTATGACTAACCCTTTACCAATCTTAGCTCCGAAAGCCTTCAACAAAGCTATTTTAATACCCATAAAGGGATTCCATGACGCACGAACAAATAAGGCATTTACAAAGTACCAGAGAGTTTGTTTGATAAATCCAGCACCTTTATCAAAATTTCCTGTACTGAACGTGTCCAGTCTTACTTCTTTTATTTTTGCTTGCATATTTTATGATATAACTCTACCATATCTTCAGCCATTTTCCGAGACGAATATTTCTGCTCTATTAGCTTGCGTCCATTTCGTCCCATAGCTTCTAGTTCCTGTGTAGAAAGTTGTAAGAACTTGTTTAGAGCATCTGCTAAAGGTTGTGTCCCGATTTCTGTCCACCAGCCACAATGTGTAGTACCCAATTCTTTCCATGGGGTTCCTTTAGTGGTAATTACAGGTGTACCGCAAGCTAGTGCTTCAGCAACTACAATTCCGAAGTTTTCGGAAAAAGTAGGCAAAACAAAAACATCCGCTTCTTGGAAGAGTTTCCATTTCTGGTTGCCATATACACCGCCACAGAATTGTACCAAAGATTCAATCTGTAGTTCTTTTGCTTTTTGTTTTAACTGGGCGATATATTCCTTTTCTCCTTCTCCGGCAATTTCTATTACATAATCTTCTAATTTATCTTTCAAGATTGCTGCGGCCTCCAATAGAAATTCAATGCCCTTCTTTACGTGGATTCTGGAAAGAAACAAAATTCGTTTCTTTCGTTCCCAGTTGTTTTTAAGAGAAATTCTATCGACTTCAATACCGTTCGGAATGATTTCAATTCGATGATTGTAACCTAATTTCAGCAAGTTCTCTTTTTCACTGACTGCTGTAGCATGCAGACAGTCTGCTTTTTTAACAGCCGTTTTCTGATAGAGTAGTAGGGCGGGTACTTTACGGGTCCAGTAGTGCCGTGCTAGTATCCAGGGTTCCAGCATCCCGTGTGGAGTAAGTACTATTTTCACTCCTATTTCCTGTGCCCATTTTTGAGTGAGGGCACAGCCTGGTGTCCAGCAACCATTTACATGAAATACGTCAGGCTGAATTTCTTTTATCAAAAATTGAAACTGTCTCTTAAATTCTGTTGGATGTTTTATGGTCGCTAAATTGTGAATTTGGCAGTTCTGTATGTCTACTGGATTTTCTGAGGCATGAGTAAAGATATGCAGTTCTGTTAATTTACCCAATTCATTGGCCAATAGCTGCATGTAGGCAGTAGTTCCTCCCCAATTACGGTCGATAGTGGGGATATAATGGATCACTTTCATTTATAGGTAATTTTTTAAAAGCATTTATTTTTACTTGTGCTCTAAAATCTTATTTTTAAGCGTATGGTATATCTTTTTTATTTTTATTGTTGTATGAAAGTAGTGATTATACATTCTGATGAAGTCTTCATTTGTATTATATTGGGTATAATTTATATTTGCTAAAAAATGTTTGTCGCAGATTAAATGATACATCCAGCTTTTATAATTGTCAATTGTTTTATTTTCAATGATAGAGTAGTAACGATAAATTAAATCTACGGTTCCACCATCAATTATTTTCCATCCATTAAGTTTCATCTTTTCTGTGGCAATGCTTGTCAACATCTCATCACCTTGGTGGAACATTTCATTGATCCTATTGAAATAGCGTTTAACAAAACTCGAGATTTCATTATATAGTTGTGCATAAAAATTTGCATCTCCTCCTATGAATTCACCGCCAGACCATTCTCCTGTGATGATTTGTGGTTCAATGTATTTCATGATATTTATATCATGTTTTTCTACACGATATGTTGGGAATGCATAATGTACTGCTATACGTTGATTTATTAGTTCTTTCATGTGACTTGGCAGTTGTTGTAAGCATTACACATCATTATCTAATAAAAACGAGTAAGTATTGGTTAATGTACCTAGATATCTGTAAGCGTCAATTTTAAAATGGGCACTATAAAATCCTATATTTTTAGGAACTGGTAAATCAAAAAATATTTCTTCTATTTCGAAGGATAATTTATATTTTTGTTGTAATTTATATAGATATTCCTTTTCGTTTGTAAGAATAGTCAATTTAGAAAATCCATTTATTTGAAGGCTATGATTCAGTACATGACAATTTTTTAAATAAATTAAGATTCTTTCTTCTCCACTAATTTCTTTTCCTCTTAGTTTCTGCTTTTCAGATATGGAGGCAATATAAAGTAAAGTAAAAAAACGTATATTCATTCTTGCCTGTTTTTAGATGGTTTTATACAATTTAAAATACTGTTGAGCTATATGCTTGACATCAAAACGTTTGACATTTTTTAGTCCCTCTTGAATCGTTGTATTTCTTAATTTGTCATCTTCGATGATCTTAATATAAGCATCATGAATAGATTGTATATTAGTTGGATTTACAAAAATAACAGCCCCTCCTGCTATTTCTTTGATGGGTTCTATTGTTGAAGTGATTACAATCCTTCCTGTTTGTTGACCTTCAATTACAGGCATTCCGAATCCTTCATAAATAGAGGGAAAGTTTACAATGTCACAATTGATATATTCTTGTCTGATTTCTTCATCAGATAAATTCTTTGCATTGCTGAATTTAATATTTTTTTCTTGTAGAAGGTGTAAAATGTGATAGTCTATTTCTCCGATAATGCGTAAATGACAATTAATCCCTTCTAATGCTTGTATAGTACGTTCTAGATTCTTATTCCAGAAAGTGCCAATATGTAATATTGTGGGACATTCTTTATTGAATATTTTGGGTACATATTTGAATGTCGGATCCACAGGATTATAGATGACAGCAATCTTGTCGGTTTTAATTTTAATATGTTGAAGTACTTTTCTTTTGGTCTCATGAGATATACAAGTGACTTTATTGGCCAGTTTGACAGGAATGTATAACCAAAATAGCCATTTATAGAATCTTTTAATAGGGTTTTTTACATTATCTAAAAAAACCAAATCGTGTATGGTCAATACGGTTTTACAGCCGATCAATCCTAATATCACATCATGAATATGTCCACTGATATGATTGATTCCTTTTATGTTTCTATGTTTAAATGTAAATAAACTATTTCTGATTATATCCCATGGCATGGAAAACTGGCTAGGCATAAAATATTCTTTAATATCTTGATTCTGCAATATTAATTCATCCTCAATTGTTTTGAATACTTTATATATTGAAAAACCACACCTTGGGTTTCTATGAAAGAATGTTATCATATTCTAGTTAAAGGAGTATTTTTTTTTAAAGTTCTAATGCTTATATTTAATGATGCTATATATAAGAATGAGGTTAATACTAATGCACCTAAGGAAGGAACAGCTCCAATACTTCCCATGGATAGTAATACTATTATATTGGGCATTAATAAAATTGGTAATATATTATTCTTTCGTTGTTTCCATCCTTTAAAAACTAAACGTATGGTCCATTTAAAGCGTAGTATAATTATAATAAGTCCTAAAAATAGTCCACATTCACCAATAATTAATCCGAAGCCTGATTCTGCATTGAATATAGAAAACATGTCGCCATGAATTAGTGATGCTCCAGCATTTGTTCCAATACCTATTCCATAACCAAATATCGGTACATCCATAAATAAACTATTCAAAAAACCAAGTAAATAACGGTTGCCAATAGTACCTTGAATACCACCTTCAGTTTCACTGGCTTCTCCAAAACGTTTGGTAAAGGCATTGATGCTTTCTCCAAATAGATTAAACTTATTTGCGATAAAAACAATAATAATTATTCCAAAAAGACTTAATAATAAAGATATAAAGTTTTTTGTTTTGATGCCACTTAATGATAGTAGTGCAAAAAGAGCTGTTACAGCCGTTATCATAGCTAAAGAACGAGATATGGAATATGGAATAGATAGCATATAACAAAGCATGATAAGATATAAAACCCATTGCTTAATCTGTAATAATTTGGGAAGGCTTTTATTAACTATCATGAAATAAAAGACAAAAGAACATACAATACTCTGAAAAGCAGTGTAACCTGATGTAAAAGAAAATGTTCCAGGTGGCCTATAATAGGCAACATCTCCAATCATGGTTCCACCAAAACCGGCACCGGATATATCTCCTCCTACGCCTCGGTTTACCCATGCACTCTGTGGCTGATAGAACTGCATAATTACTAATAGAGTCATAGGAATACTTATGTATAGAAGAACTTTTCCTATTTTTACCACATCTTCCCAATTTAATAACCGAGCTGCTATTACAATAAAAGGGAAGTGGAAGAAATAAATATGCCATCCATATAATGCTATTAGAACATTATGATGTCCAAATATAAGAGCTGTGAATAAACAGATTGTTCCGACTATCATTAATCCTTTTGCCTCTCCAATGCCAATTAGATTTGATCTATAACATTTGAAAAAAAGATATAAAACAATTGGTTCACGTATTAAAAGAAGAGGACCGGCCAGTCCTGGCAGAAACCATTTTCTTAATGCTCCTTCAAATATGAAAAGCAGTATGTATGCCCATATCCATTTCTTATAATAATCTATTTGTTCTTGTCTCATATAATAGTTATTTAACTTCAATAACTTTTTTGATAGCTTCACTAAGCTCTTCTTCATATTTTGCCCATGGACGTTGAGATGCTGTATCCATAGCTCGTTTACCAATTGTTGCGAGCTGTGAACGGTTCTGAATAATTTCTTTTATTTTATTTTGTAAGGCTTTGGTATTGGCTGATTCTACAATCCATCCATTATCGCCATCTTTTATAAAATCATTTCCACAAGTACGATTCGTGGTCAATACAGGAGTTCCTTGTGACATAGCCTCTGTTATGACTAGCCCAAATCCTTCAAATAAAGAAGGAAATATCAATACATCAAATTCTCGCATCATCTTTAGAATTTCATCATGTGGAAGATAGGGGATATGTTGGTATTTATTTATTGCACTTTTAAGGGCTGGACATACATTTGCATATGTATTATCACCTATTAATGTTAAATTAATTTCGTTTTCGAATCCATTAAGAGCTTCAAACATATAGCTCAAACCTTTAGTTTGAGTAAGTCTGCCCACAAATAGGAATTTTAATTTGCGGTCTTCTGTTGGAATGTACTTTCTTTCATGAAATACATTGGGAAATCCATAAGGGATTACACTAATTGGCGCATGTTTGTATGGAAAATCCTCTTCTATTGATCGTTTTGTGAAAGAACTTGCTACAAATATATGATCTGCCATTCGGAGTTCTTCGTCTTTTCTGGCTAATTTCTCTTTGGAATCACTGAATGTTGTTCCTAATGATGAAGCCCAAGCGGGATTTTTATTCTTTTCGTTTTGGAGTAGCTTTTGATATGTGCGCCAATGTATAATGGGGAGGTCAAAAAGACATTTTATGTCTTCTTTCTTTGCTTGTGAAAATTGAATGTATGCTCCTTCATCGTATGCATATACAGCTGTTATTTCATGGGAATGTTTCTGTATGCAATTAGCTACTTTATTGTCTAAATCATGATATACATCATCTACTGAAACTCCAAATTTCTTAAGATTACGCAAAATTTCTTTGATTGGGTAAACTTTTGTGAACTTACGCAAGAAACTACTATATGTTCTTTTTTTTATAAATGCTAATGGGCCAACACCTACTTTATAGAATATAGTATTAGGGAAACATGCTATACTAGTATGGAAACTATGTAACATATTAGCTTTATATAAACCATTTACGCATCTACGCACATTAGCATTTCCTGTTGGATGTGATATAACTATTTTATATTGCATATAGCTTTGGGGAGTAAAATAATGATAGTTTTATGTATTAATACTGATATAATGCAAATTGATATTGTTGTGGTTAAGAGAAATAATGGAATATTCTTAATAAAGTCAAAATATTTTAAAATAGGTTGGTGCACTAAATATATTTCTAAACTATATTTCCCTAGAAAATCTAGAACCGTTGACTTGGGTAGTTTTCTACATATAAATAGAATTGCTAGTGTTAAGGCTGGATATATGTTATATCGCAAATGATTATGTTGCATAGATTTAAATGTATAATACATTAATAGGCAGACTCCGCCTATGACTACCATAAACAATATAGTAAGAATGATTTTTTTGTTGATAACGACTTCCCTAGAACAGGATATTTTTCCTACAATAAATCCCCAAATAAATGACGGGATACGGAAGCTCATGATGTCCAACCAATTACATCCCATAGGAAATGTAATTACAGGTATTGCATACGGTAATATGCAAATCCATATAAGGAATTTAAGTTTAGAATAATGGAATAATAAGGGAGATATACAATAAAGTATGAGAATAGCACTAATATACCACGTTTCTAAATTCCCATTAATAAAATATGAAAATCCAGACAAACTAATTACACATTGATGTGCATTTGGCCATTCTTTGAATAATATTCCATTTGTTATAAGTGTTAAAATAATTACTAGGATGAATGTTGGATATATACGTTTTATACGAGCTTTATAAAATTGTAACCAGTTTTTCTTTGATAGGGAATAAAAACATCCAAATCCGGACAGGAAAATAAAAAGATCAACGCCGATGTCTCCTCGTACTACTAAAGGAGAGTCCATCATACCATAGTGTAAGGAATAATGGAATGCAAGTACTAAAAACATTGCGATTCCCATTAATTCTTGTCTATTATTACTTAAATATCTAATGTTCATTTTATTGATTTAAAATAATTCACGTACTGTTGTCCAATTTTAGTAGGAGTAAAATTTATAAGATGCCGATTCTCAATTTGTTTGTAATTTGCTGCATTAGCATTTTCTTCTAATAGCATCTTTTGGGCTAAATCTTTTATATCACCTTTTATAAACAATGTGCCATATTTCCCTACAGCTTCATGTAGGCCATCACCATCGCTTACTATACATCTACATCCGCATGCTAGGCCTTCTAGTGTAACAATCCCAAAAGCTTCGTTATATATACTTGGGACAATCATACAGGCATGATTATTGAGCTCTTTTACAAGTTCTTCTCCACATTTCTCCCCTAAAAAATGTATATTGAAATCGGATGCTTGATCTTGTAGTTTGCTTTTTTCTGGTCCATCTCCAATGATAGTTAAACCCCAATGGTTGTTACTATTTGTGGCATAAATTTTATAGGCTTCTATTAATATATTTACGCCCTTTTCAGATACAAGCCTTCCTACATAAACAAAATTTTTTCGCTTTTCTGTATTGAAATTTGTAAATAACAGTGAGTTGAAAGCATTATGAATTACAGTGGCATTATGTAAACCAAGTTCATTTGCTACTGCTTGACTAACTGCTATGTTTTTGGCAAATTTCGATACGAATTTCTTTAATTTTGATATGAAGGTTGGTTTGCCATCCCATGCATGAAAGTAGCATGTATGATGTATGACAACCCAAGTTTTAGGCCATATTAATAATGGCCAAATGCCATTAAGGGAAAGGACAGAATGAACATATACATCACACCATTTATACCAATGCCATAAACTTTTGTAGCTTGTATCACGGACTACCTTATAGTCAAACTTGCTATCATCATTTCTAGGATTATATTGTGGTGTTATGAGAGTTACATCGAACCCATTTTGATTTAGCTGTTCGCATATGATCATATTGATAGTTTCCAAACCACCAGTATTGGGATAAAACGCAGGTGTGTAAATTAGTAACTTCATCTTTTTATACGTAAATATATGTTGTATTAAACAATAACCTATATGATTATGAATGTACCAATATATTTGATTTATTTACATCTTTACTTCATTAATTCAGACTTTTTAGAATACTCTTATATTGAATTTTATATCGTGTAATTATTCAGTATATATGAATATAATAGAAACTTACATTAAATTATATTCCTCCCCTCCTCCTTAGAAAATATTGAATAACAGCTTGGTATCGAAAGTTTATTTCTTCATCTTGCTTGAGAAATATTGTGTTTTTTATAATTTAAACTTATATTCCTCAAAAGGAATATTATTTATCATTGATGCGCGTTTTGCAAATCCACTGTTATACATAATAGGGCATCTTACCATGTATGCTTTATTCGCTGTTGCAATGGTGTAAAAATCAGCAAAGGTTTTTAAGTATGCTTCATAAGTACAGTCGTAATCAACATGTCCTATTTTGCCAGGTAAAATATGTACAAAATTTAATTTTTTAGCTTCTTCTAAAAATGTGCAGCTATCAGATGTTACTACTATTTTTTTGTTTTCCTTCTTATAAATTAATGATAAAACTTCTAAACATTTACATATAAGTTCTTTTTTCTTATTTTCAGGTAAGGTTATATGTATTGTGTCGCTAAAATCTCCAAGTAGTTCTACAAAGCGGAAAGAGCAAGTAATATAAGGTTCACCTATTTGTTTGTGTATTTTATGAATTGTTTTGGACAATAAATCTGAAGGCTGAAATAAATCATTGTACAATTGAGTAAATTGATTATCACCTATTTTTAACGAAGGGTAAACGTGATACTGAATAAAACCAGGTTTATTTTTTATCTGATTATCCAGATGTTTTAAAGTAAGCCGATCTTCAAAAGGATAGTTTCCACATGCAACATAAACTACTCGACTGCAATGGGTATTATAAATTAAATCGTTTTCCGTTATTAGCCAATTTATTTTATTAGGTATAAGGAAATCTGATAAAATAAATCCTTTATTGTGAAATATCTTGAAATCATAATTTATTTGTTTGGCATACATATACATTGAGACTATACCTCTGAGTCTATCTGCTAATCCTCCACTTGCTATTTTATTATCGAACATACAAATAATAGTAGGCCTGTGATATTCCTTTAAATTCATTGGTTTTGAATCGTACTCAGCCATTATTTCTTGTGCCTTTTTATTCATATAGTTTTCTCCACTATATAAATAATGTATAGGAAATTTTATCCATTGGCGAATAAGTTCAGTGCTAAAAATCATAGTAGATCATGTTTTAATATATTCATATAATCAGTGTAAGTTTTTTCCCAAGTTAGAGTCTCACCAAGTAGAGCTGCTTGTTTACTTATTGATAATCGGAAATCTTTATTTTGTATGAGTTGTTTTATTGATGTCTTGATATCATTTATATTTTGATTGTTTGTGAATATTATATTATTATGATTCATCAATGTAGATTCTGTCATATATCCTTTGTTTGTGAGTATAGGTAATGCATGTTGAAGTCCTGCGGCTAATGAACCGCTTTTGAAGGAACATCCACTTTTTTCATTTTCAGGTAAACAAAAACAATCTGCTATTTGGAAATATTGTGATATGTCCTTTATGTCAAGTAAACCTGTTTTGTATGTTGGTATTTTATAGTCTTGTTGCAAGAAATAAGTATTTCCTAATGATAATGCAATGATTTTATATCCTTCATTTATTAACTCTTTGATTGCTTTCACTTGGTTGTTTATATCTCTTTTGCCAAAAAATACAATGATGAATTCACCTTGTGGTGCTACTGTTTTTTTTAATTGTTCTAAATATTCTTTAGTATAACTGTGTTTGGGGATATTACTTGCAATGTGAATAGTAGAAATATTTATTTCTTTTTTGAACTTTTGTATTCGTTTTGTATAATGTTCAATACTTGTTGCTACATAGTCACTTTTTTCGATTATTTTTTTTGCTATATACTTTATACCGTAAGAGAAAAGTGTTCGTTTAATATTCCATCCTATATAATCAATGCATACCTCATGAAAAAATGTCATTGTTTTTACATTCGTTTTCTTAATTTCATGGACCAAGGCAATTAGCCCAAATGGAAGTCCTTTTGGATGAAAGCCATGTGGTACATATTGCAGTGAAACAAAATCAACAGCATGGTCGCGGATTATTTTTGCTATTTTTGTGCCAGCTTTGCCGTTCCACTGATTGATTATTGGTAATACAGTTATTTTCCCAGTTATCGTATTTATTTCGGAATGATTGGTACATACAATTATGACTTTATGATTATGTTTTACAAACGTGTGAGCCAAATTATATGTATATTCTCCAACTCCATCTATTAGGGGAGGGTAATTTTTTGTTATGAATAATACCTTCATAAATTTATAGAGAATTTGTTTATATTTTAAGAGAAGCATTCATTTAATCAAAATATGTATTTAATATTTAGAATATTCTCTTAATGTTATTTTTTATTCTTTCTGAAATAAATTGCCGTTCTTCATTGTTTAGACCAATAATATATACAAATAATGAAGTTGAAATAACAGAAGATAATATTGTACTTATTAGTCTCATAATTTCATTATCTATACTTATATGAATTAAAAGAGGTATAATACATGATAAGATTGTAATAGCTATTATATTTAATACGATTTCATGTAAAAATAATGAGAATTTAAGTTGGATTTGAGTCTGCAATATTTTAGCTCCAGCAATCATAGCAATTGTAAATGTTAATATATTAACAATTACCGATGACTCAGGAATACCTCCTATTTTATAAATAAGATAAGTAGTTGGAAGTACTAATAATAATATTAAATTTCTTGTCAAAAGATAATTTCGTACTTTACCACATGCCATATTACTTATTTGTAATGGATTAATCACTGCATTAATTAATGTCATGATAAGAGATAGTTTAAAATATAAAACAGTATGATCTGGGACATTCCCTAGCCATAATTTTAATAAGGTTTCAGCCTCAAAAAATGCAGGAATAATGAGGTATAATAATAGGAAACACGAAAATTTCGCACTCCTAATTATTAATTTATGCATGTTACTTAAATCTCCATTAGCATAACTTTTAGTTATCTGTGGATTTACTGCTATTTGAAAGTTTTGTGTAAATTGACTTATAACATTACTTCCTTGAGATGCTATACCTGATGCTGCATTTATAGCTGGTCCAAAAAATATATTTGTTACTAGTGTAACTCCTTGGGCAAAACCTATATATGCGATTTTGTCAATTAAGGACCAGGATGTCATTCCAAGCATAGATTTAAAAATACTTTTATCCCAGGATAATTTATATCGAGTTTCAATGAATTTTCTTATGCAATAGATTTGTATACTGGTAAAATTTATTATCGATGAAATGAATAGTAAACTAGCATATACAATCAGTTTGTCAAATGAAGTATAAGGAAGGATAAAACAAATGGATAATTTTACAACAACATCGATTAGAGAAAAAAATGCAAATGCACTCATCTTCTCGTGTGCTATTATTGTGCCATTAAAAGGTACATTTATGATTGTAAGAATTGCCGTAATAGTAGAAATTTGGAAAACCCAAAATGCTGCTGTTAATCTATCTTCAGGTATAACAGCATGATTGTACATGAAATATAATCCAAGAATTTCTATACAGATAAAAAGAATTATTGAAATTGTAAGATGGATGGTTAAGCTTACAGAAAATACCTCTTTTAACTTATCAATATCATTCTCTCCTAATGCTATGGTTATATATCGTTGCGTGGTTCCTGACATTGCAGTTGTAAGTATAGAGAAAACAGAAACTATTCCACCTACAACATTATAGACACCATAATCAACGACACCTAATGAATTTAGAACAATTCTGCTTGTGTAGAATCCTAAAAACATCAGGATTAACATTCTGATGTATAAGATTCCTGTATTTTTTACTATTCTTATATTATCTGTTGAGGCCATTATATATTTTTAAACTTATCTAAGACATTGAAGGGTGCAACTTTGATTAAATTTCTTTGTAAGTCAATCAAATTGACTTGTATTTTGGTTAGGTTTTTATTTTCGTTGAAAAGTGTATTAATCGATTCTGATGATCTCAGTATTTCACTTATGTTTGAAAAACCTTCATATTGGGGGATTTCAACAGAACTAAAATAATCATGAAATTTAAAGCCATCTGTTCCAATATCGTTCTTTTTTATCCATAATGCAGGGATATCGTAGGCTTGAGCAACAATGATCCCATGTAATGATGTTGATAAGATTTTCTTACATGAGCATATTTCTGAAATAATTCCTTCTACATTATTTGTTGTTAAATCTATTATTTTATATTTATTTGAATAATTTGCTTGGAAATAAGGCAAATCCAAATAATGAGGAATTATACCTATTTCGTTTCTTTTTATGCACCGGTTATGTATTGGATAGATTATGGGTAATAATAGAGCAGGATCTCCATAAACAGAGCATCCTTTAAAGCCATCTTTTCTAAGTTTTTCGTCTGTGTATTTTCCTCTAACTGCATATATCTTTCCACCTTTAAAACTCTCTTTTTTATTTAAGAAGCCATTTCCCCAAAAAGTTGTTTTCTTATTTCCTCTTGCAATAGTTGATCCAATGGGGACTAAAACTTTTTTGTCAAAGGATATAGACTTAATTTGCTTTAAGTAGTAAAACCTAAAATGTATGATATTTTTTATGATTCGCAGAACCATTCTTAATGGTGATACCACTATTTCCTTATATTGAGTTTTAAGCCCTGATAATTGGGTTACTATGTATGGACCTAATTCATCACCAAAATTATTACCTTTATAATAATATATCTTTATGACTTTTGTTTTCATGTAAGATGTTTTATATTTCAAATTGAATAATGATATTATAATTGAATTTAAAATGTGATGTTTTCGTTTTGTATTTTGCTATCTGTTATTGAAGTTATTTAGGCGTTGGATTTCTTCTAGATTTTCATTCAGTTTTTTATCTATTACTTTTCTTCACTAGTGTCCACTAAAAATTAGAGGACGAGTTAAAAATTATAATTACTAAATA
>ERZ860148.130-NODE-130-length-62450-cov-6.655421_pt1 | contig 62450 bp, 49 predicted proteins | sample MGYA00509981_ERZ860148 | MGnify/ENA primary metagenome ERZ860148 (study PRJEB30046, sample SAMN00715199) | human gut metagenome | study: EMG produced TPA metagenomics assembly of the A metagenome-wide association study of gut microbiota in type 2...
ATGGATATAATTACGCCTTTGTGCTTATTCTTCTTTCGTTTAACAGTCGAATTAGAACATCCGCAATTCGGACAAGTTGTTAATCCCATTCCAATTTCCTCTTTTCTTCTTATTCTTCAAAGTACCCGTTTTGTTGGCAAACCTGATGTATTGCGTCAGCAAAAATTGACCTTGATTTTTTAGCGGTGCGATTTCATTTTTCGAGACATATCGAAAATGATACATACTTGTCCCTCCGTTTCTTAGTATATTTTTTTGAACTTTGGCAGTTGTTTTATTAAAGCTTTTATTTCATCGTCGTTTACTTCGTCATTTACTTCCGTGTCAACATAAACGGCAATATTATCAACATCACAACTAAACCAATCCGTTCTTTCAGAATCTATTACTCCGCCAAGCTCATTACAAATGCAATATGTATCTGCACCAACCTTATTTATAATTTCCGTATTATGCTTTATTCCGAATTTTAATATATCTATTGCCCTGTGTTTATATTTTTCCAAGTGTTCCAATGAATATCTTAGGCAATTATTTATTATCGGGTTAATTGAATAATAAGTAATAGAATCAACTTGCTTTTCTCGCTTGACACGACTTGACGCCAACACATACTCATATGGTCTTATTTCAAATATTGAACTGAACAAAGTATCGTTATCTAACATTATTTCTAAATATTCACTTTGACAAAAAATAGTATCATTTGAAGCATAGTGACCATTCGACAAAAACATATTGTAAGAATCATAAATATCATTGAACAGTTCTGCATCGTTCATACTTGCAACAAGCCGAGCAAACGCAATACAATTATCAAAGTTTATCCAAGTTATGCCGGAATCTTTTCTAAACTCAAAGCTGTTAAAATGCCATTTGAGTTTTATTCCATATTCTTCGTAAAGGTATCTGACACCGTTAACCGAACGATATTCAACTACATAATCAAGGAATGTTTTTCCAAATTCGTCTGTTTGAGTAAGGATTGATTTTCCATCCTTTGCAAGTAAAAGATTGAATTCTTCTTTATATAGTTTTGGATCATCAAGGTATGCATAATATCTGAAACCTTTATTAAACGGCACATTATCTTTTTCTGTCGGCAATTTATATGCATCTTCATTTAATAACCTCGCCAGTGAAACACCGAATATTTTTTCAAGAGGAATAATAAACTCATATTTCAGCGGTCGTTCATCTTTTAACATTTTTGAAAAATTTGATTTTTCTTTATTTGCAAATTTATATGCGTCCTGTCCTTTGATTCCTAATTCGTGTGCAATATTAACAAGCAAGTGACTATACATCTTTATCCCTTTTAATTTCATATAATGGTCAATATTGTTCTTCAAATTTCCCATAAGTTTGCCTCCTTAACTTTTTCTATTTATAGTGTACCACAAATGCAGAGAAAATAGTAGTCATTTAAGACAACTTTTGTTGTCTTTTTTGACATTGGTAAAAATCACGGAAAAAAGTATATCATCAAATTTGACTACTGTTTTCAGATTTACAAACAGAAAAACAATAACGGGCAGGGGCAGAGACGATGAACAAGTGAGCAAGCTTTCTTCGGCACGCACGCAGGCACCGAAACAGTCCACCGGACTGTTTCTATTCTTCGAATTGCCTTGTTCTCGTCTCTCCTATTTAAATCAAAAAAGGAAGTATCGAAAAACGATACTTCCTTTTTTGGCGCAGAAGGAGAGACTCGAACTCTCGCGCCGGTTACCCGACCTACGCCCTTAGCAGGGGCGCCTCGTCACCAACTTGAGTACTTCTGCAAGCTGACGGGTTAAACCTGTCAAGATTAAATTTTGCACATCTCGTGCGTGTTATACTTTATCATAACTCATTCAAAATGTCAAGCAAATATTTCAATTTATAATCTATATATTTATAACATATAATAAATCGGGTGATAAAATGAGCAAAAAATTATTAAAATATGATATTATAGGCTTCGTTTTTGTAAGCATTATAGGCACACTTGCGCATTTTGTGTATGAATGGACAAACAAAAGCGTTATTGCGGCATTATTCTGCCCAATTAACGAAAGTCCTTGGGAACATTTAAAACTAATCTTCTTTCCTTATTTAATATGGACGGTTATACAAGCATTTATTATGAAAGGCACAAAAAATATTTTGCCTGCCAAATTTATCGGCGTATTTGTCGGAATAACGGCTACGCTTTCATTTTTCTACACCTACACGGGAATAATGGGCAAAAATATCGATTGGCTCAATATTCTTTCATTTTTTATTGGCGTATTTATCGCATTTTTGCTTGATTACATTATTATAAAGAGCGAAAAAATGCAGGAAACGGGTAAAAATATTACCGCCGTAATTTTGTTTATAATTATGGGTGCAATATTTATACTTTTCACCTTTGCCCCGCCGCTTATCCCGCTTTTCAAAGACCCGATTACATCAAGTTATGGGATATAATTGTGCAAATGTATATATTATAAATAATAAAAAGGGCTCAAAGAGCCCTAAAAATACATAAAAAAAGACAGAGGTGTTTGAGCATCTCTGTTTCGGGGTCCCCGAAAAGCGTATGCTTTTTGGGGAGAGGACAAAGGAATGAAGTGTTTATTATAAATTTTCGTAGAAATTTATTCAAACACGGAATTTCTTTGGACGTAGCTGATAACCGGACTTTTAAAGTACCCACTTGCTACGAAACAGTACACTGTACTGTTTCTCCCAAATTCATAAATGAATTTGGAGCCACGTGTCACCGGTTCAAGTCCTTTTTTCGCTTTTGGGTATAAAAAAAGACAGAGGTGATTGAGCATCTCTGTCCTTGGAGCTGATAACCGGACTTGAACCGGTGACCTCATCCTTACCAAGGATGTGCTCTACCACCTGAGCCATATCAGCAAAAATGGCGACCCGGAACGGGTTCGAACCGTCGACCTCTAGCGTGACAGGCTAGCGTTCTAACCAACTGAACTACCGGGCCATTTGTGGTGGGAACAACAGGGCTCGAACCTGTGACCCTCTGCTTGTAAGGCAGATGCTCTCCCAGCTGAGCTATGCTCCCACGCATATTCGCCGCACTTGCGACGTGTTATATAATACTATAAGTCAATTGAAAAGTCAATACTTTTTTGAAACTTTTTTAAACTTTTTTATTTGGTTGTTTGCTCCAGCAATTTTTTAATTTCAGACGGTGTAAACTTGTAATTTTTATCACAAAAGTGACATTCAACATTTACGTCCTCATTATCGTTTACCATTTGCTGTAAAGACTCCCTGCCGGTTGAAATAAGAGCATTTTCCACCTTTTCTTTTGAGCAATTGCATCTGTATTCGATTTCACTTTCATCAAGCTTTTCAATATCAATTCCTCTCATTGCTCTCTTGGCAATATCGTCGGGAGACATACCCTTCGAAAGCATAGTTGTGACAGAATCGATATCCTTAATGGAAGCTTCAATTTTAGAAATAATTTCATCGGGGCAGCCGGGAAGTAGCTGAATCATAAAGCCACCGGAATTTGCAACAGACAAATCAGGATTGACAAGCACTCCGAGAGCGCATACTGTAGGCGTTTGCTCAGACACTGCAAAATAATTTGTAATATCCTCTGCAATTTCACCGCTTACAATCTGCGTATTGCCGACATAAGGTTCTTTAAGACCCATATCCTTCATAACGTATAAAAAGCCATCTGTACCAACAGCACCTCTCACGTCAAGCTTACCTTTATCATTAAGCGGAATTTCAACAACAGGATTTTCAACATAACCCCTCGCATTGCCCTGACTGTCCGAAACGGCAAGAACAACACCTGCCGGACCGCCTCCGTTTAGCCTTAATGTAACACTGTCATCCTTACCTTTAAGCATAACGCCCATCATAGAAGCTGCGGTCATAAGACGACCGAGCGCCGCCGTAGTAACAGCAGATGTCTTATGGATATTTTCAGCTTTGCTTACCATATCTGTTGTATCACCGGCAATAACAAATGCACTGCCATCAGTTGTAATATATCTTACTATTTTTCCCATTTAATTATCACCTTTTTTTAAAACAAAATAAATTCTTTCACTGTCCTCTTTTATATCATCAAGATTCAGTTCATCATATATTCCGATTATATTAAAATTATTAAGTACGCTTTTCAGTTCATTAACCGAATATGCTTTTTCATTAAACTCCTCGCTGAAACGGTCATAATTTTTACCGTTATAAACAAAAAAGTCCAGCAAAATTCTGACTGTATTGTCGCCCAAATACTCATTATCCCACGAAAGAAAAAAATCTTCTTCGTCAAAAACAAAGGTATTATTGCCTAAAACATTTTTATGTTTATAAACGGTATTTACATCAAAAACAAATACGCCGCCGTCATTAAGAGAATTATAAACGCAGTCAAAGCACTTTTTAACCTCAACAATATCCTTTAAATGGTTAATTGAGTCAAGAGAGCAGACGCAACAATCCACCTTATGCGGCAATTCAAAATCCGTCATATCACCTTTTATAAACATTGCATTCTTTATTTGCTTTGAGCTTGCCACAGTAAGCATTTCGTCGGACAAATCAAGCCCGATAACATTATAGCCCAAATCGCTCAAATATTTGCTTACAGAGCCTGTTCCGCAAGCCAAATCAAGAACAGTATCACATTTATCGGCATATCTTTTAAAAAACGAAGAAATATAATCAGCTCTTTTTTTATATTCAACATTTTCCGTCAGCTTATCATAAAACTTAGCAAATGTATTATAACTCATCGTTTTCTTCCGCTTTGCTTTCGTCCTCAAGTTTAATTTTTTCAAAAATCTTGTCATATCCGTCACAACCGTATTGAAGCGAACGATTAACACGGCTGATTGTAGCGGTTGACGCACCGGTAGCATTAACTATATCTGTATAAACGCATTTTTCAGAAAGCATTTTTGCAACAACTATTCTTTGGCTTATTGTTTTAAGCTCCTGAACAGTACACAAATCTTCAAAAAAGTCATAGCAATCCTCTACCGTTTCAAGTTCAAGAATAGCCCTGAAAAGAAAGTCAATATTATCGTCTTTTAATTTATTATTCATATTATCTGCCCTTTCGACATATTACTCATAATTTAAAGCAATCATATTGTAACACACTAAATCGTGAAAGTAAAGAAAAATCTCCGACAATAATAAAATAATCGGAGATTTTATAAATAAAATTATTCTTTTATAAGTTCATCATAAAAGTCGAAACAATCAAATGTTGCAAAATAATCCTTAGGTGTTTCCGCTCTTCTGATAAGTTTGAACGTTCCGTCTTGTTTTAAAAGAATTTCTGCGCTCTTAAGCTTGCCGTTATAATTATATCCCATAGAAAAACCGTGTGCGCCTGCATCGTGAATAAAGAGATAATCTCCCATTTCAATTTCAGGAAGAAAACGGTCAATTGCAAATTTATCACAGTTTTCGCAAAGAGAACCCGTTACATCATACTTATGGTCGCAAGGCTCATTTTCCTTACCCAAAACAGTAATATGATGATATGCGCCATAAATAGCAGGACGCATAAGGTTTACTGCGCAAGCATCTACTCCGATATATTCCTTGTGTGTATGCTTTTGGTTAATAGCTTTTGTAATAAGTCCGCCGTAGGGGCCGAGCATATATCTGCCAAGTTCTGTATAAATTGATACGTCATCCATACCTGCCGGCACAAGAACTTCCTCGTATGCTTTTCTTACGCCCTCACCAATAACGAAAATATCATTAGGCTCTTGATCGGGTTTGTAAGGAATTCCGATACCGCCTGAGAGGTTGATAAAGGTAATATGTACACCAAGCTTAGCTTTAAGATCGGCAGCAAGTTCAAAAAGAAGCTTTGCAAGCATAGGATAATACTCATTAGTAACCGTATTTGAGCAAAGAAACGAGTGTATGCCGAATTCTTCAACGCCTTTTACCTTAAGTATTCTAAACGCTTCATAAATCTGCTCGGTAGTCATACCGTATTTAGCATCGCCCGGATTATCCATAATATCATTGGAAATTTTGAAAATTCCGCCGGGATTATAGCGGCAACTCATTTTTTTAGGTAATTTGCCGCAAGCTTTTTCAACTGCCTCGATATGTGTAATATCATCAAGATTGATGATACCGCCGAGCTTATTACAATATCTAAACTCGTCAAGCGGTGTATCATTTGATGAAAACATAATATCATCACCCACAGCTCCGATGGTTTTAGCCATCATAAGTTCTGTTTTAGATGAGCAGTCACAACCGCAACCATATTCACGAAGAATATTGATTAAAAACGGATTAGGCGTAGCCTTAACTGCGAAATACTCCTTATATCCCTTATTCCAGGAAAATGCTTTTTTAAGATTTTCAACATTTTTCCTGATTCCTTTTTCATCATAAAGATGAAACGGCGTCGGATATTTTGCCGCAATTTCCTCAACCTTTTCCTTTGATACAAACGGTATCTTAGTCATTAATTTATCCTCCTAAATCACATCACTGATTTTTCTATATAATTTTTTATTCCGTTAATTCCTTGCCCTGTAACAGAAGAAAACGGAACAACGGGAACTTTGCCTGCAAATGCAAGCTCTTTACCTGATAAATCAAGTCTTTCCTTGTAAGCGGTTTTCTTAAGTTTATCAGCCTTGGTCATAACTATTATAAACGGAATGTCCATCTCTTTTAAGAAACAAATCATACCCTCATCATCTTTAGTCAAAGGATGGCGCATATCTATAAGAAGAACTACAAGAGCGATATTGCGTCCGCTTTTAAAATACCCTTCCATAAGTTCGCCAAATCGCTTTAACTCTTGCTTGCTTATTTTGGCGTATCCGTAACCCGGCAAATCAACAAATTTAATATTATCAACATCATAAAAGTTAATAGTTATCGTTTTGCCCGGAACGGAACTTACCCTTGCTAAATTTTTTCTGTTGAAAAGCTTATTTAAAAGTGAACTTTTGCCAACATTTGACCTACCTGCAAAAACAACTTCAGGTTCGTCACTTTCCGGTAATTGAGAAAGCACTCCGTAAGCATTTTCAAAGACTGCTTTATTATAATTCATATTTCACCTACTGAGTAACAATATTTGCCTTAGACTTATTGTCCGCTATAACAACATTGTTATTTTTAACGTCTTTTTTTCTTTTAGGTAACGTAACAAGTGCAACAGGCAACAATTCATCAAATGATTTAACACTTACAAATCTAACTGCGTTTTTAACCTCTGCCGAAATTTCGTCAAGGTCCTTAACGTTTTCATTAGGGATTATAACTGTATCGCAGCCTGCTTTATATGCTGCCATTGACTTTTCTTTTAAGCCGCCAATAGGAAGTGCCTTGCCTTTTAGACTAATCTCACCTGTCATAGCAACATTTGATTTAACCGGAATACCGGTAAGTTCGCTTACAATAGCAGTTGTGATTGCTAAACCTGCAGACGGACCGTCCTTTGGTATTGCCGCTTCAGGTGCATGAATATGTATATCCTTGTTTTTATAAAAATCAGGGTCAATTCCGTATTCATCACACTTAGAACGAATATATGAAACTGCTGTTTTAGCGCTTTCTTTCATAACATCGCCGAGATTGCCCGTAAGTTCGATTTTTCCCGTTCCGTCAAGCGCCGAAACCTCAATCGGAAGCATTGTTCCGCCCACGCTTGTCCACGCAAGACCGTTAACAACGCCAACTTGGTCCTCGTCACTTGCCAAATCCTTTTCAAATTTTCTCTTACCTAAATATTTTTCTATATTATCATTTGTTACCTTAAACGATTTTGCTCCGCTCTCAAGGGCAACAGTTGCTTTTCTGCAAAGAGTTGCAATTTCTTTTTCAAGCTTACGAACTCCCGCTTCTCTTGTATAATTTTCAATCAAAGCGTTTATTGCATCATCGCTCACTTTAAATTCCCTGCCGTTTAAGGAATGCTTAGCCATTTCTTTTTTAATCAAGTGTTCCTTGGCAATATGAAATTTTTCAAGTGCGGTATAAGAATTAAGTTCTACAACTTCCATACGGTCATATAATGGCTCAGAAATTGACGAAGTATCGTTTGCCGTGGTAATAAACAGCACTTTGCTCAAATCTACAGGAAATTCGATATAGTGATCTGTAAACGAATTATTCTGTTCCGGGTCAAGCGCCTCTAAAAGAGCAGATGACGGATCACCCTTAAAATCATTACCAACCTTATCAATCTCATCAAGCAAAATTATCGGATTCATAACGCCGCTTTTAATAACAGCCTCGATAATTCTGCCGGGCATTGAGCCGATATAAGTTTTTCTGTGTCCTCTTATTTCAGCCTCATCGTGTATGCCACCCAAAGCAATACGTACATATTTGCGCCCCATACTTTTTGCAAGGGACTTAACAATAGAGGTTTTACCTACTCCGGGAGGTCCGGCAAGGCAAAGAATTTGACCTGTAAAATCAGGATTACGTTTATAAACAGCCAAAGAATCTACTATTCTATCCTTTATCTTGTCTAAACCGTAATGCTCTTTATCAAGGATTTTTCTCGACTTTTCTAAATTAATTGAATCTTTAGTATATTTTCCGAAAGGAATTTCAAGGCATTTATCAAGATATATTCTTTCAACCGTTCCCTCATGTGAGCCTGACGGCATTTTTGAAAGCTTATCACATTCTTTAAGAAGTTTTTCTTTAATATCTTCATTACATTTAAGCGCATTGATTTTATCTCTGTATTCCTCTGCTTCCTCCTGCGGATTATCTCCCTCACCGAGCGCATCGGAAATAACCTTCATTTCTTCACGAAGATAATATTCACGCTGACTTTTATCAATTTCATTTTGCACCTTTTCCTGAATTTCGCTTTCAATTTCAAGTGCGGTATTTTCTTTCTTTAAATAAGCAACAAGCTGACAAATCCTGTCTGCCGGGTCAAGAGCTGCCAAGATATCCTGTTTTTCATAATAATCAAGGAAAGTATTTGAGCAAACAAAATCTGCAAGCTCGCCCGAATCTTTAATAGAAATAACCTTTGCGATTACTTCATTACTGATTTTTGGCATTAATGAGACATAGTGTTCAAATTCTCTTTTGATTATTCTTTGATAAGCCCTATTTTCATCCTCATCTATTTCAAGATTAGACGGATTTTCGCTTGCAAGCTCAACAAGTCCCGAAACGTATGGTTTTACAGAAGTCAAGCTGTAAAGAATTGCTCTTTCACCGCCCTCAACTACAACACGCATATTGTCGCTGCCGGGAATACGCATCATTTGCCTGATATTACAAATAACACCCGTATCGTACATATCGTCAATATTAGGCTCGTCCACCGATGCATCCTTTTGGCATACGAGAAAAACTCTTTGGTCATCATCCATTGCTTTTTGAAGAGCTTTAACGCTTTTCCTTCTGCCAACGTCAAAGTGAAGCACCATTTTCGGAAATACTACAATACCCCTAAGCGGAATAATCGGTAATTCTAAAAATAAATTTTCTTTATTATCGTTCATATATTAAAACCTACTTAGTTCATTATAAATAATTAGTATATATTATATACTAATGCACAAAAAAAGGCAATATCTAAATACAGTAAAAAAAGAGTTTCTGAAAAGAAACTCTTTTTTACTGTATTATTATGCATTCTTTAAATTTGAAGTAGTAAGGCGTTTCGGAGTCTTATTAGGATTGCGAAGAATAATAGGCTCATCACCCTTTCTTACGGCATCCTCGGTAATAATAACCTTTTCAATCGTATAATCGCTCGGAGCCTTAAACATAAGGTCCTTAAGAACTGCCTCAAAAACACTTCTAAGTCCTCTTGCACCCGTGTGACGTTCAAGAGTGATATCAGCAATTGCTTCAAGTGCATCAGGCTTAAATTCAAGCTTAACGCCGTCAAATTCAAATAATTTTTGATATTGCTTTACAATAGCATTCTTAGGCTCAGTCATTATTCTGACAAGAGCTTTTTTATCAAGATTTTGCAGTACGGTTATAACAGGTACACGGCCGATAAGTTCAGGAATAAGACCGTACTTAACAAGGTCGTGTTGTTCCGCTTTTTTCATAATATCGTCGCCTTCAAAATCCTCAGCTTCAATATCAGCGCCAAAACCAAGTGATTTACCGCCGATTCTTTTTTCAATAATCTTTTCAATTCCGTCAAATGCACCGCCGCAAATGAAAAGTATATTTGAAGTATCTATTTGAATATATTCTTGCTGCGGGTGTTTTCTTCCACCGGTAGGAGGAACATTTGAAACAGTACCCTCTAAAATTTTAAGAAGAGCCTGCTGAACGCCTTCGCCGCTTACATCACGTGTAATAGACCTGTTTTCGCTCTTACGGGAAATTTTATCTATTTCGTCAACATATATAATTCCACGTTCAGCCTTTTCAATATCAAAATCGGCTGCCTGAATTAATCTAAGAAGTATATTTTCTACATCTTCGCCAACATAGCCTGCTTCGGTAAGAGTGGTTGCGTCTGCAATAGCAAACGGAACATCAAGAATTTTGGCAAGCGTTTGTGCAAGCATGGTTTTACCAACACCGGTCGGACCTAAAAGCATAACATTACTCTTTTGAAGCTCAACATCGCCACGTACATTAGAGTAAATTCTTTTATAGTGATTATATACAGCAACAGACAATGCAACCTTTGCATCATCCTGTCCTATAACATATTCATCAAGTTTAGCCTTAATTTCCTCAGGCTTTGGAAGAACCTTATTGTCTGATTGCTTAACCGTATGGGGAATATCCGGTGATGATGTCTGCTCAATCAAATCATAACAAAGATTGATACATTCATCACAAATAAACACACCCGGTCCCTCAATAAGCTTATGAACCAACGTTTCAGGCTTGCCGCAAAAAGAGCATCTTGCAACGCCGTTTTTAGGTTCGTCGTGTGCCATATAATCACCTCAAATTATCTTTTATCAATAACTTTATCAACAAGGCCGAATTCAAGAGCTTCTTTAGCAGTAAGCCAATTATCTCTGTCTGTTGCGGCTGTCAATTCCTCAACTGTTTTGCCGCAGTTTTCAGCCATAATAGAATTAAGTTTTTTCTTAGTTTGCAAAATGTGGTTAGCAGCAATTTCAATCTCTGTTGCCTGACCTTCTGTTCTGCCGAGAGGCTGATGAATCATTACCTCTGCATTAGGAAGACAAATTCTCTTTCCCTTTGCGCCGCTTGAAAGAAGGAATGCGCCCATAGATGCAGCCATACCCATACAAATAGTTGATACATCGCACTTAATGTACTGCATTGTATCGTAAATAGCCATACCGTCGGTAACAGAACCGCCGGGACTGTTAATATAAAGACTGATATCCTTATCCTTATCCTGTCCCTCAAGGAAAAGAAGCTGAGCAACTACAAGAGAAGCTGTAGTTGAATTAACTTCATCGGATAAAACGATAATTCTATCATTTAAAAGTCTTGAATAAATGTCCATTGAGCGCTCACCGGCGCTTGTTTGTTCAAGTACGTATGGTACTAATGCCATATTTATCATGACCTTTCTGCTACTTAATAATACAATACTGCCCGCTGTAGCAAACGGGCAGAATTAAAACAAATTAAATTATTCCTTAACTGCTGAATCAACAATAATGTCAATTGCTTTCTTTGTCTTAACATCAGCAGCAATTTGGTCAGCAGGAACAGCCTTCTTAATCTGCTCTGCTTCCATTTGATACTGCTCGGCAAGCTTAGCGATTTCAGCATCGATTTCTTCTTCGGTTGCTTCAAGCTTTTCAGCTTCAACAATAGCCTCAAGTGCAATAGAAGCCTTAACCTGCTTTTGGGCACCGTCTTTAAATGTTGCCTTAAATGCATCCTTATCCTGTCCGAGGTATTTAAGGTATGTATCAAGGTCAATACCCTGCATTTGAAGTCTGTAAGCGTAATCCTGAACCATCTCATCTGCACGCTTGTCAAACATACACTGCGGAACTTCACATTCCATATTATCGATAACCTGCTCAATAAGCTGGTTTTCAAAATCGTTTTTAGCTTCTTCAGCCTTTCTTTCATTCATCTGCTTTTTGATATCTGCCTTAAGTTCATCAAGAGTATCAAATTCAGATACATCCTTAGCAAATTCGTCGTCAAGCTCAGGAAGTTCCTTTGACTTGATTTCGTGAATTTTACATTTGAATACAGCATCTTTTCCTGCAAGTTCTGCTGCATAATCCTCAGGAAATGTAACATTTACATCAAATTCCTCTTCACTCTTATGACCTGCAACCTGCTCTTCAAAGCCAGGAATGAATGAGCCTGAGCCAAGTTCAAGAGGATAATTTTCGCCTTTGCCGCCTTCAAAAGCAACGCCGTCAACAAAACCTTCAAAATCGATTTCTGCAGTATCACCCATTTGAGCTTCTCTGTCCTCAACTGTAACAAGACGAGAATTACGATCACGCATATTTTCGATTTCCTTATCTACATCTTCATCAGTAGCCTCTGTAGGAAGCATTGTTGCTTTAAGGCCCTTATAATCTCCAAGCTTAACCTCAGGATAAACTGTAACCTTCATTTTCATTTCTACACCCTGCTCCTTGCTCATTACAGGAACGTCAAGGTCGAAAGGTGTATCAACAGTTCTGAGACCTGCTTCCTCAATAGCAGCTGTAACAGCTTCAGGATAAACAATCTCAAGTGCTTCCTCATAGAAAGCGTTTTCGCCGTAAACTTTTTCAATCATACCCTGTGTAGCTTTGCCCTTACGGAAACCGGGAAGCTGGATTGACTTTCTCTGCTTCATATATGCAGACTTACAAGCATCTGTAAACACCTCAGGTGTAACAGTTACTTCAATTTCATAAACATTAGTATCTACTTTATTAGATGATTTAAGTGCCATAATAATGACCTCCTATCAATAAAAATTCTAATCACCGAAGCGGTATTATAACATATAATGCCAATAATATCAAGTTTTTTATATTCATTTAATATTAAACATATTGTTAATTATTTACAAATTAAAACTTTTTTATCAAAAACGGAACAAATTTAAGCCTGTCTGCAGAAATAAGTTTAAAATCAATTCCTTCAAAATTATCATCAAAGGCGTATTTAGCCGCCATACCGTGAAGATGCCCATAATAACATTTTTTTATACCTTTTTCTTTTAAAAGATTTAAAATTTCCTTACAATTTTGATTTTCATAAACAGGCGGATAATGAAGAAAAACAATCTTCTCTACATTTTTTGCCGATTCAATCGAAGCCTTAAGTCGCATTACTTCCCTATTAAGCACTTTTTCATTATGTTCTTCATCACTGTCAAAAAACCAGCCTCGGCTTCCGCAAACGGAAAAGCCGTCAAAATCATAAGAGCTGTTATGAAGAATTGAAATTGTATCAAAGCCGTTTTCCTCAATAAACTTATTCATTTTGCTCATTGTGTTCCACCAATAATCGTGGTTACCTTTAAGAATGATTTTTTTACCGTTAAGTTTATTGATATAATCAAAGTCAGCTTCAAGCTCACTAAAACTCATAGCCCAACTTATATCACCGGCAATGACAACAAAATCCTTATCGTCAACTATTTTATTCCAATTTTCTTTAAGTCTTTGTGTATAATTTGACCAACCCTCAAAAGTATCCATAGGCTTATCGGTGCCAAATGATAAATGAGTATCGGCAATTGCGAAAAGTGACATATGTTCCGCCTTTCTTTTAAAGGAAAATTTTATTAAAAATTATATGAATAAAAAATCTTTTTAATCAAATAATAATAACCGAAGGGAGTGAAAAAATAATGGATATGGAAATCAAAGGCATTTCCTGCGACGTTAAAAATTGCAAATATCACGATAAGACTAATAATTGCAACGCAGGTCACATCAAAGTAGGTAACAGCAACGCAACAAGCTCAACTGACACAAAATGCGAAACATTTGAATGCGGCGACGGCTGCAGTTGTCGCTAAAATCAGTCAAAATAACGGCTCTGTAAAGCGCAGAGCCGTTATTTAATGCCTTTTTATTATAAATTAAGAAGTTTGAATACCATTTGGCTCATATCTTCCTTGTTGCAAACATTTTCAAAGCGAATGCTCTTATCCTTAAGAGAAGCAAGCGGTTTAGGAATATCTGCGCCTGTAACCTTATGAAGCTCATCAACCATAGCAAATTCATCAAGCTTTGGTGCTTTGCCGGCAAGAACAGCATTGAGCACGCTTGCTGAAAACTTGTAAGGAGAAGCAGTTGAATCAATTACTGTAGGAATATCGTCGCCTGTTGCCTTTACATATTCATCATAAACCTTAACGGCTACCGCTGTATGAGTATCACAAAGATAATGGTATTTGTCAAAATGAGATTTAATTGTATCATCAACATTTTGTTCTGCTGTAAATCCTGCGTCAAACTCTTTTTGAATCTTAGCGATAAGCTCACTCGATACAGTATATTTACCGTCATTTGAAAGCTGATTCATCAAGTCATTAATAAGCTTATCGTCACCGTCACTCATATGATAAAGAAGTCTTTCAAGGTTAGACGAAATAAGAATATCCATTGACGGAGAAGTTGTTGTATAAAACTTTCTGTTCTTATCATACGTACCTGTTTTCAAGAAATCGGTAAGAACATTGTTTGAATTTGAAGCGCAAACAAGAGTTTTAATAGGAAGCCCCATTTTCTTAGCATAATAGCCTGCAAGAATATTGCCGAAGTTACCCGTAGGAACTACAACATTTATTTTGTCGCCTGCTTTAATCTTGCCCATATTGATAAGGTCGCAATAGGTTGAGAAATAATATACAATTTGAGGAACAAGCCTGCCCCAATTGATAGAGTTTGCAGATGAGAACATCATATTTTTCTTTGCAAGCTCATTCTTAATCTCAGCGTTTGTAAAGATTGACTTAACTGCGCTTTGAGCGTCATCAAAATTGCCGTTGATTGCACAAACCGAAACGTTATCGCCCTCCTGCGTTGTCATCTGAAGTTTCTGCATAGGAGAAACGCCATCAACAGGATAAAACACTAAAATCTTAGTGTGGTCAACATTCTTAAATCCTTCAAGAGCAGCCTTACCTGTGTCGCCCGATGTAGCAACAAGAATAACAATTGTTTTACCGTCAGCAGTCTTTTTAGCCGAAACAGTCATAAGATAAGGCAAAAGCTGAAGAGCCATATCTTTAAATGCACAAGTAGGACCGTGCCAAAGTTCCAATATATTTTTATTGCCGTCAACATTAACAGTCGGCGCAATTTGAGGAGAGGAAAACTTTTGAGCAGCATAAGCGCCGCTTACGCAATAATCAAGTTCTTCTTCGCTGAAATCTGTCAAAAACTCCTTAAGAACGGTTTTAGCTCTGTCAATATAGCTCATAGTCGTCATTGAAGAAATTTTGTTAATATCAAAATTAGGAAGTTCAACAGGAACAAAAAGTCCGCCTTCTTCACTTATACCCTGAGCAATAGCCTGAGCAGCCGTTACCCTGATTGAATTATCTCTTGTAGATGTATAAAGCATAATATTGTTTCCTTTCACCTTATAATTTAGGTTTATAATATTTTATACTAACTGAAAAGCATTTTCAAGATGTTTTATAGATTTTATTTTATTATTATCGGTATAAATCTCAATTACATCAAATCTCGGCTGTAAATCAGTCTTGTTTTGCATTAAATACATTTTTGCACTTGCGATTATTTTTTGTTGCTTTGAATAAGTAACAAATTCTCTCGGCAAAGCAATTGAATTGATATTTCTTTGCTTGACTTCGACAAAACATAAATATTTTTTATTTTGAACAATTAAATCAATTTCGCCAAAGCGTGTTGTATAATTCACGTCTACAAGCTTATATTTGTGCTTCCTTAAATAATTTGCCGCCTCAATTTCCCAAAGTTTACCCTTATTGTTCATTTTTCTTATTCATATATTTTTTCAAAAATGTTTTCCTGTGAATATCGCTTATTCCGTATTTATCGAGCATTTCATAATGAAGCTTAGTACCGTATCCCTTATGCTTTTCAAATTGATATTCAGGATATTTTTCTGCAATTTGGCGCATATATCTGTCCCTGCTTACCTTAGCGATAATTGAAGCGGCGGCAATATTTGCGCTTGTTGCGTCACCTTTAATTATATCCCATTCGGCAATATCAAGCCCCGGCTTTTTATTTCCGTCAATAAGCGCAATATCCGGCTTAACCTCTAAGCCGTCAACCGCACGTTTCATAGCAAGAAAAGTAGCCTGCAAAATATTAATTTCGTCTATTTCCTCAACGCTTGCCGTTCCGACACTATAACAAATACATTCATCAACTATTTTATCAAAGAGCGCTTCCCTTTTCTTTTCAGAAAGTTTTTTAGAGTCGTTAACACCTTCAACAACATACCCTTTCGGAAGTATTACTGCGGCGGCATACACGTCACCTGCAAGAGGACCTCTGCCCGCCTCGTCAACACCGCAAACAATATTAAAGCCTTGCTCATAGGCTTTGTTTTCATATTCAAGCCAATCCATAATTACGGCAACTCAAGCGATATTTTGCCGAGCTTTCCTCCTCTAAATTCATCACAAAGCATAACTGCTGTGCGCTCATAGTCGATTTCTCCGCCTTTAATCAAAAAGCCACGTTTTTTTCCTATAAGTTCAAGCATTTCCCAGCCTTGAAGATTATCCACGCCATCGAGTTTATATCTGTCACAAATAGCCTTAGGCCTTGTTTTTGCAAGAGTTTCAAGCAATCTGCATGATAATGTTTCAAGGTCGGTAACTTCGTCTTTAACAGCGCCTGTAAAAGCAAGCTTGTCGCCAACCTCACTATCGTCAAACTTAGGCCAAAGAACACCGGGAGTATCAAGAAGTTCAATCCCCTTACCTACCGCAAACCATTGTTTTTGCCTTGTAACACCGGCTTTGTCTGCAACCTTAGCCTTACTGTTGCCTGCCATTCTGTTGATAAATGACGATTTACCGGTATTCGGAATACCGACTACCATAAGGCGAAGCGGTTTATTTTCCATTCCTCTCGCCTTATTTTTCTCAATAACGTCTGCAAGCGCCTTATTAACCGTCGGGATAAAAGCATTAAGCCCCTTACCCGTTCTGCAATCAACAGGGATAGCGTATTTACCGTTATTTTTATAATATTCAATCCAAAGCTTAGTAGCGTTCGGGTCTGCAATATCGCATTTATTTAAAAGCACAATTCTCGGTTTTCTTTTAATTATACTGTCAAGTTCAGGATTTGACGAACTATACGGAATACGAGCATCAACAAGTTCAACTACACCGTCAACAAGCGTAAGACTTTCTTTAATAATTCGCCTTGTTTTAGCCATGTGACCGGGAAACCACTGAACAGTTTGTTTTTGAAAATCAGCCATATTGTCTCCTTTCAAAAATTTTCTAATTATATTTTACCATATATTCATATTTCAATCAATAAAAAATACCACAGAAATATAATCTGTGGTATTTAATAAGTAATATTAAATTACTGGATATCTTCCTTAACCTTTGCAGCCTTGCCGACACGGTCACGAAGATAATAAAGCTTAGCACGGCGAACCTTACCGCTACGAACAACCTTAACATCAACAACGTTAGGTGAATGCATTGGGAATACTCTCTCAACACCAACGCCGTATGAAAGACGACGAACGGTAAATGTCTTTGAAATGCCTGAACCCTTAATAGCGATTACAGTGCCTTCAAACATCTGAATTCTTTCTCTCTGACCTTCACGAATATTAACCGATACCTTAACTGTATCACCGATGTTAAACTTTGGAAGTTCAGCCTTTGTGCTGTCTTTTTCAATTAACTTGAGTGCGTCCATTTTTCTTCCTCCTAAATTTTATGAGATGTTCATAACGAATAACGAAAGAGGACCATCTTCTTATAATGCTAAACGCCGACATTACACGCGTTGTAAGAGTTACAACGGATTAAATGCTGATATATAATACCATAATGTTTTGGAAATTGCAAGTATTTTTTCAAAAAGTAAAAGATTTATTTAAACTCTTTATAATCTTTATCAAGAAGTGATATTCTTGCAATGCTTTTCCACTCAAAATCCATATCTATAAGCCTTATAATCGTATCAAACAAAAGCGAGGGATTAAGATTTTTCTCAGGTCCTGCGAGCAAACGAATATTCAGCACTATAACATCATTGTGAATTGAAATGGAATATTTATCAATAAATGACTTAATATTTGTTTCTTTCATAACTCGCTTTCTACCCTGTTTTCCTTTTTTGAGAGCAAGAATTTCATCGCTTGATAAAACATTTTTAATTTTTTCTAAAGCTAAATCATTATCCGCAAATTCAAATTTATAAACATAATCGGAATATACAATTTCGCTGTTATCCCGAAAATCGTCATAAACATCAACAGTTTTCAAATCTTCGGGCAAAACGCTGTTGAGCCTATCCTTAATTTCTTTATTAGTAATTTCCCCGGTAATTCTCAAATCTACGCTTTCACAAAGACTTTCAACGCCGAGAGAAAGCGGAAGCGAAAAGCTCATATAAGGGTGCGGATTGAAACCCTCGGTATACCAAAGCGGAATACCTGCTCTTTTAAGAGCACGTGACATTGCACGGTTAATATCAAGATGACTGATATATTTTAATCTGCCTGTTTTTGAAAAACGAAGTCTAACCTCTCGCATCGCAATGTCCTCCGTTTAGCTTATTTGCACCGCAACCTGCACATTTAATTCTGCAATGAGGGGTTGTTTTATTCTCGTGTGCCTTTTTATTTTCAAATTCGAGGAACTTCCTGCTCACACCGTAATCAAGATGATCCCAAGGTAAAAGTTCTGAAAATTCACGTTTTCTGTGAGTGTAAAAATGGGGGTCAATTCCGTTTTCTTCAAAAGCCTGCATCCAAGCGTCAAAATTAAATTGGTCGTCCCAAGAATCAAATTTACAGCCAAGCTCATACGCACGAAGTATAACCTTTCCGAGACGTCTGTCACCACGTGCAAGAACGCCTTCAAGAAGCGAGGTCGGAGTTTCGTGATATGAAACCCTGATTTTTTTGGTTGGTATTGATTCAAGCAAATGTTTTTGCTTAGCTTTGAGCGACTCCATACTGTCCTCAGGTTCCCATTGAAACGGAGTGAACGGCTTAGGGATAAACGATGCACACGAAATTGACACCTGCACACCCGTCCCCTTTTGCCTGTTAGGGTTATTATAAAAAGCGTGAATAACGTCCATACCGAGATTTGCAATGCCCTCGATATCTTCCATTGTTTCGGTTGGTAAGCCCATCATAAAATAAAGCTTAACCGATGTCCAGCCGTTATCAAAAGCCTTAGTACAAGTTCTTATTACTTCCTCTTGAGTAACGTTCTTGTTGATTACGTCACGAAGTCGTTGAGTGCCTGCCTCAGGCGCAAATGTAAGACCGCTTCTCCTTACCTTATTAAGCTGTTCAACGAGTTCGTCGGAAAAATTATCAACACGAAGCGACGGCAAAGAAAGATTTATATTTTCCTTAACGGTCCAATCAATGAGCGTTGTAAGCATATTGTTAACCTCGCTGTGGTCCGAAGTTGAAAGAGAACACAGCGAAAGTTCGTCATAGCCTGTCGAATCAATCAAAGCCTTGCTTTGCTTATTAATCGTTTCTACACTTTTTTCTCTAATCGGTCTGTAAATAAATCCTGCTTGGCAAAAGCGGCAGCCTCTTATACATCCCCTGAATATTTCCTCAACTGCTCTGTCATGAACAATATTAATATAAGGAACAACAAATTCCTTGGGGTAAAACACCTTGTTCATATCAGAAACAACTGCTTTTTTCACCTTTTCGGGTGCGCCGTAAAGCGGCTTAAGTTCCTTCAACGTACCGTCTTCATTATATGAATCCTCATAAAATGACGGAACATAAATGCCTGTTATATCTTTAGCCTTAAGCAAAAATTCCTTTTTTGAAAGTCCTTTTTTCTTGCAATCAATAAGCAAATCTATAACCTGATTTGTAGTTTCCTCGCCGTCGCCAAGAAATACTATATCAACAAAATCTGTTATCGGCTCCGGATTGCAGGCACAAGGGCCGCCAACGCATATAAGCGGCGTCAAATTTTCTCTGTCGCTTGATTTAAGCGGTATTTGAGCAAGATTGAGCATATTCAAAACGTTTGTATATGAAAGCTCATATTGAAGAGTAAAGCCAATCATATCAAAATCTTTAATATAATCGCCGCTTTCAAGAGCAAAAAGAGGAACATTATTTTTTCTGAGTTGCTCTTCCATATCGTTATCCGGAGCAAACACTCTTTCACACCAACTGTCCTCCCTGTCATTTACAAGACCGTAGAGAATTTTCATACCGAGATGACTCATACCAATCTCATAAGTATCGGGAAAGCAGAAAGCATATCTGATATCAATCTTATCTTTATCCTTAACTACCGCATTAAGCTCGCCGCCGATATATCTTGCAGGCTTTTGAACATATTGCAACAGCTTTTCAACTTCTTTTTTCATCAATTTTTAACCTTTCGGGTTTTATTAATTATAATTAATACTGTAAATAATCAAATATATCGTAACAAAAATAAGCGAATATGATTTATTATAAATTAACATATAAACACATAAAATGCAAATTAAAATAACAGTAATTACGCTTAATATTCTCGACGCTTTTATAGAAAAAAGACGTACTATCCTGCCGATATCAAGTGGATAAACAGGCAAACAATTAAGCAAAAACAAAATCAAATTGATATTATCTTTGAAAAACAAATATAATACCAAATTAACTAAAGGGCCGCACAAAAGGACTATACATTCCTTAAATCTCGGTAAATCGTCAGTATATCTTATAGCAAATCCGTAATATGACAAATGAATTTTATAAGGCTTTTCTTTGCAAATAAGAAGCGCCGTCAAATGCCCTATTTCGTGCAAAGCGGAAAAAAGCAACAGATAAATAACCTGCTTTGAATTAAAAACAGCAGCTAAACTTAAAACAAGAATAAATGCATAATCAATAAATATATCGCATTTTTTAATTGTAAAGTGCATACAACCACCGTTAAATATTACGATGATTAAAAATGCTTAATTACTTTTTCTTTTATCAATAAAACTTTGAAGAATAACTACGGCAGAAACAGCATCAACATTTGCTTTTCTCTTTTTACCCTTAACGTTATTATTCGATAAAATATCGTGTGCGATAACGGTTGTGAGCCTTTCATCCTCATATTCAACGGGAATATCAATTTCTTTTTTAAGTTCTTCACCAAATTGCTTACACTTTTCGCACCTGAAACCGTATGAGCCATCCATATTTCTCGGAAGACCGATAACAATCATTTCAGGATTTTGAGATGATATTATTTCTTTAATTTTTTCTATTAATTTTGGCTGATAGCTTTCATTAATAGTTGCAAAGGCTGTAGCAAGAATTTCATTTTTATCGCAAAATGCAATTCCTGTTCTTGCATCGCCATAGTCAACAGACATTATTTTCATAAAAAATACCTTTCAAAGGATTTATTCAGCAAAGAAAGGAAAATCGAAAATCGACCTTCCTTTCTTATTTAAAATGTTAAATTATTATTGAGCAGGAGTTTCGGTTGCAGGGGCTTCAGTCGGAGCCTCTGTTTGAGGCGCCTGAGTCTGAGGCTGCGTTGTTTTATCTGCACTTGATTTTGTTGTGCTTGAATTATTGCCGTTTGAAGCAGACGTTGTTTCGCTTGATGACGAGCCGCCGGAATTATAATAATAGCTTCCGTCGGAATGGTTACCTGTGCAATTGCCCGGCAAATTATCAACATCGTACCAACCGTAAGCGCCCGTACCGCTTCTGAGTTTACCGCAGCTTCTGCAATAAGATTTTCTTACTATGCCGTCACTTTCAGGGAATTTCTTTGTATATTTCTTATTCTTTTCATCAAGCTTAGCATATACTTCCTTCATAACCGTGCTCCAAATAGTACCCGATGGGTTAGGAGAAAGGTTGTAAAATACTTCCTTAGGATTATCATAACCGTACCAAACGCCTGCGACATAATCAGGAGTACCGCCGATAAACCAACGGTCCTTATTATCATTAGTTGTACCGGTTTTACCGAAACATTCAATACCTGAGAGCTTATAGGTAGTACCTGTACCCTCTGTCATAACAGTTTGGAGAAGTTTGTTCATAACCCAACTTGTGTTCTCGCTCAAAGCAGTTGACTTTGTTTTTTCAGGCTCTTTTTCAATAAGAGTATTACCCTGGCTGTCAAGTATTTTATAATAACAATAAGGCTCATAATAATTACCGCCGTTGCCGAATGACGCATAAGCAGTAGTTAATTCAAGAACCGTTGCTCCGTTTGTTAAAGAACCGATAGCAAGCGGGCCGTAATCGGAGTCACGAACACTGTCAAGTGAGGTTATATGGAAATTTTCCGTAATAAAATCGTATGAATAATCAACGCCTATTTTATCAAGAGTTCTTGCAGAAATAGTATTAAGCGACCTTGAAAGACCATATTGAAGAGTTACACTTCTGCCTGAGTAGCTTCCGCCCTCATTTACAGGCCAAGGCTTGCCTTCAACGGTTTTGAAAGGTCTGTCTTGCTGAATTGTTGACCAATAAACGCCTGTTTCGTTATCCTCTTTTGTCTTTTCAAGAGCCGGGCCGTAAACAGATAACGGTTTAATTGTAGATCCGGGCGGTCTGTTGGAATTTGTAGCACGGTTGAGGACCATAGAAGCTTTTTTCTTGCCGGTTCCGCCGACAATACCCATTACACGTCCGTCATATCCCATAACCACCATAGCGCCTTGAACTGTTTCGTCAGGCATACGCCTATAGTTTTCATATACGTCCTCCATTGAATCCTGAACGTCAAAATCAATAGCGGTATATATCTTCAAGCCACCGCCGTAAACAAGGTCATGCGCCTTTTTACTTGTGTAACCCATTTTCTGCAAATCCTCTTGAACAGTTGTGATTACATAGTCTGTATAATAATCGGTAATGCTGTTTTTCTTTGATTTGCTGTCGTCACTCTTAATCTGCGAGCCTTTATAATTCTTACTGTTAGTAAATACCATTTCATAGGCTTTAGCTTGCTGATATTCATCTTCCGTAAGATATTTAAGGTCTTTATCCTTCATAGAATAAAGGACATCAATTTGACGTTTCCTATTATTTTCAGGCTCGTTAAGAGGGTCATATTTACTCGGATACTGAGTAATAGCCGCAATACTGGCAGCCTCAGCTACATTCAAATCCGATACTTCTTTGCCAAAATAGGTTTCTGCCGCAGTTTTAACACCATAGCAACCGTTTGAAAGATAAATTGTATTAAGATAAGCCTCAAGTATTTGTTTCTTACTGAAATTTCTTTCAAGGTTAAGCGCCTTTAAAATCTCGTTAAACTTACGAACATAAGTAACCTTGTTATCATCGGTAAGGTTTTTTATAAGCTGCTGTGTAATTGTTGAGCCGCCTTGGTCATTATTTTTAATAAAAACACCAATTGTTCTTATCCAGTCAACGCCGTGATGCTTATAAAAACGCTTATCCTCAATTGAAACAAAAGCCTCAGGAATATATTTGCTCATATCGTCAAGATTAACCCAAATACGGTTTTCCTCACCGTGAAGCCTTGTAATTTCAACAACATCATCGCCGTCATAACCATAGATAAACGAAGTTTGGTTTTGACCTACCTTTGCCTCGGTTGTAAGGTCAAATACAGGGTCGCCGTAAACAACGCTGTAGCCATAAATCGCAAGCACCGAAAAGCAAACAATACCGACAACGCCGATTACCATTACTGCGCCCAAAATAACCTTGCCGAAATTTGAAAGAGCTTTTTGAGCAGGAGTTTTATTTTGCTTTGCTCTTTTTTTCTTAAGCTTTTTTTCTTGCTTTTGAACAAGCTCTTTTTCAATATCACGGCCACGCTGTATCTTCTTTGCCTTTTTGTCATCGGCGGAAGAAAGAGAATAAGACGCAGGAACATTACTGCCGTTTTCTCTTGAAGTTTTATCTTCATTATATGCTTTTGTAGAATTACTCATAAAAGACTTTAATAAATCATCATAATCATTTGAAGCCATATAAGTACCTCCGTCAAAAAATATAATTTATTATATTACAAAAATTATAATAAATAAAGAATTAATTTGTAAATTTTAAAATCAGTTAATATGTTTTGCTCTTTTTTTGTTAATAGGAACGGCACGTGACGATACAACAACCTCGTCATACGTTTGTTTAGCCCTTACATAAGTCCAAAACTTTCTGCTGCATTTTTCGCACAATCCGGCTCCCCTAAAAGTATTATTGGTAAATTCATATTTTTTAATAGGGGCAACAGTACCACCGCAAATCGGGCATATTATTTTAACATCGTTAAGCTTAAAATCCTCATATTCCGTTTCCCTGATATAATACGGCTTAAACACAAGCCTTTCAAAAAATGAAATATCGCAGGTATGAATATATTTTGCAAGCTTATCATGGTCATAAACCTTTTTAAAGCACAAAGCCGTAATCATACAATCCTCAAGCGCTCTGTGAAAATTAGCAGAATCTGTATCAATCCCAAAAGTTTCAGCACAGTGTGAAAGACTGATTTGATTGGCGGCACTCGCATTTTCAATAAAGCTCATACAATATTTTTGTGCGTCGGCATATTTAGTCATAAAATCAACATAAACGGTATTTTCAAAATATTTAAAATTAGCAACCAAGGTATACAAGTCGCTTGTTGACCAACTTAAAAACAGCTTGTCCCCCCTGCCGCACCATTTTGCAAAATCGTCAAAGGCTTTTTCAAACGGTATTCCGTTATCGTTAATTTCATCAATAGTAATATGTGTAAGATTTTTAAACCTTGAGCCGAGTTTTCTTGAAAGCTGCGGCTTAATAAGCTGCTTAAATGTGTCAACTACGTCTAAATTTTCATCAAGCTTTACTGCGCCGATTTCAATTATCTCATTCATACCACGCTTTAATTTATAGTTATAAGCATTGTTCCATTCTAAATCAAAAATAATAAAATTCATATTTTCCTCACAAAAAAATTAACCTTGCATTACGCAAGGTTAATCATTTTAATTCTTATCCTATAAAAAGAAAAACAAGGAATGCAGCAAGTACTATAACAAAAAATACAACAATCATCCATTTGGTGATTCTTTCAAGCTTTGCCTCAATTGTTCTTCCCTTTGATTTACCGAGGAAAGTATCAGCACCGCCGGCAATAGCACCGGAAAGATTCTGCGAACGACCTTCCTGCATAAGTACAACGATAGTAATTACAATTGAAAATACAATTAATACTGCACCGAAAACATAATGATACCAGAGCATAGTATCTCCTCCGTCTATATAAATTACTAATGAATTATAGCACAAGCAAAATAAAAATGCAAGTGTTATTTTATTTTTTAAAATGTTATCTGCTCAGCAACGTCATTTTCACTCGGAAGCGCACCTGCCGCCGGCAAATTTTTAGCTCTAAATCTCCAAGCTTTCTCAAATTCACCCTCTTGATAAATATGGAGTGAAACGACTTTGTGAGTTTTCTTTAGTTTCATTGCTGAAATACCTTGCGTATCCTTAGTCGTCTTAGGCAAAATCGCACCCGTATTAACAAGAAGCATTCTTCCGCTTGACGAGCAAATAACAAGTTCTGTATCCTCTTTAATGTAAATTGCCTGAGCTAAAGGCGATTTATTCGAATAAGCATTGATAAGCTTTTTTCTGTTTGTCTTAGTAGCATAAGAAGCCATATCAACCTTTGCAAGCTTACCGTTTTCAAAAACAAAAATCATATATCCCGTATAATCGCTTATAACTGCGGTATATACTACCTGCTCGTCCTCTGCCATTTCAAGCTTTCCGGGAACATATTCGCCGAGAACCGAAGCTTTTGTATCTGCAAAATCGTCAACCTTAGCCTTATAAACCTGACATTGATTTGTAAAAAACAAAAGTTCATCTTTATTTGAACATTCAATTTCAGGAAGAAGAGTATCTCCTTCTTTAATTTTTTGTTCGCCGCTCATACGAAGATTTGCGGTTTTGATTTTCTTGAAATATCCGTGTTCTGTAATAAACAAAGTTACAGGGTAATCAGGAATCTCAACCGTTTCTTCTTCAACACTTTCGTCAACAGAATAAAGTATTTCGCTCTTTCTGCCGTTATCATATTTCTTCGTAACCTCTTCAAGTTCTTTGATGATAATTTTTTTCATCTTATTTTTGCTTGAAAGGATAGCTTCAAGTTCAACAATTTCATTTTCAAGTTGTTCAATATCTTTAATTCTCTTCAAGATATATTCACGGTTTAAATGACGAAGCTTTATTTCTGCAACATATTCAGCCTGAATTTCATCAATACCAAAGCCAATCATAAGGTTTGGCACAACCTCTGACTCGCTCTCTGTTTCCCTGACAATTTTAATTGCTTTGTCTATATCAAGAAGTATTTTAGAAAGACCTTTTAATAAATGCAGTTGATTTTTCTTTTTATTAAGATTAAACGTAACTCTTCTTCTGATACATTCAAGCCTGAAATCAACCCATTCAAGAAGAATATCCCTAACGCCCAAAACCATAGGTCTGCCCTTAATAAGAACGTTAAAATTACAGCTAAACGAGTCCTGAAGAGGAGTGGATTTATAAAGCTTGGCCATAAACTTATCAGGATCAACTCCACGTTTTAAATCAATTGTAATTTTCAATCCTGAAAGGTCTGTTTCATCTCGAACATCGCTGATTTCTTTAATTTTATTTGTTTTAACAAGTTCAACAATTTTATCAATTATCGCTTCACTTGTTGTAGTAGGCGGAATTTGGGTAATATCAATACAGTTATATTTTTTATCATAGCTATATTTTGCACGAACCTTAACCGAGCCTCTGCCCGTACGATAAATTTTATCAAATTCTTCTTTATCATAAAGAATATATCCGCCGCCGACAAAATCAGGAGCAAGGAGTGTATCGCTGACCTCATGGTCGGGATTTTTCATAAGAGCAATGGTCGTATCGCATATTTCCTTAAGGTTAAACGAAGCAATAGACGACGCCATACCTGCGGCAATACCGGTAGTAACATTACAGAGAATTGACGGGAAGGTAACGGGTAAAAGAGTAGGTTCCTTCATTGTGTTATCATAGTTGTCAACGAAATCGACCGTGTCTGACTTAATATCGTCAAAAAGTTCATGGCAAATAGGCGCCAGCTTAGCCTCGGTATAACGAGATGCGGCATACACCATATTTTTACTGTAAGCTTTACCGAAGTTACCCTTTGATTCAACATAAGGATAAAGCAATGTTTCGTTACCACGGGATAAACGTATCATAGTTTCATAAATCGCCGCATCACCGTGAGGGTTCAACTGCATTGTACGTCCCACAATATTAGCACTCTTAATTGTTCCGCTTTGCAAAAGCCCCATATTATACATTGTATAAAGAAGTTTTCTGTGCGATGGCTTAAAGCCGTCGATTTGCGGAATTGCACGTGAGAGAATAATGCTCATAGCATAAGGCATAAAGTTATCGGTTAAAGTGTTTGTAATCACCTCATCCTGAACAGAACCTGCACCTTTGATATGAACGTTATCTGCAAGAGGCTGATTTTTTGCTTCGTCTTTATTAATTTTTCTCTTAGCCAAAACAAATTACCTCCTTAGCTGACATCTGCGGCATCAAGATAAAGATGACCGTAATCCGAAATATATTCCTTACGTCCTTCAAGATTATCACCCAAAAGCAAATCAAACATTTCGGAAGTTTTTTGAGCATCATCGGGTGTAACCTTAATAAGACGTCTTGTTTTAGGGTTCATAGTGGTAAGAGCCATCATTTCAGCCTCATTTTCGCCAAGTCCCTTTGAACGCTGAACGGTATATTTTTGATTGCCTATTTCCTCTTTAATCTCGTCCATTTCCTTTTCGTTATAAGCGAAATAGGTTTGGTCCTTACACGTAACCTCGTAAAGCGGAGATTCGGCAATATAAACCTTGCCCGCTTCAATAATCTTAGGCATAAGCCTGTAAATCATAGTTAAAATAAGTGTTCTGATATGGAAGCCGTCGACATCGGCATCAGTACAAATAAGAATTTTTGACCAACGAAGATTATTTATATCAAAAAGAGATAAATCCTTTGCGGCCTTACTCTTAACCTCGACACCGCAACCGAGCACCTTAATCAAATCAGTAATAATTTCGCTTTTAAAAATTTTATCGTAATCAGATTTAAGGCAATTCAAGATTTTACCTCTGACAGGCATAATTGCCTGAAATGAAGCATCTCTTGCCTGCTTACAAGCACCGAGAGCAGAGTCACCCTCTACTATAAACACCTCACGTTCATCAACGTCCTTTGAACGGCAGTCAACGAATTTTTGAATACGATTTGTCATATCCATCTTTGACTGAAGTGAGGTTTTAAGCGTTTTTCTTGTATTTTCTGCCTTTATTCTTGCACGCATATTGATAAGAACTTGATTAGAAATCTTATCTGCGTCCATTTTATTTTCAATAAAATAAACCTCCAACTGCTTTCTGAAGAAATCAGTCATAGCCTCTTGAATAAATTTATTAGTGATAGCCTTTTTAGTCTGATTTTCGTAAGAGGTTTGAGTAGAAAACGATGACACAACAAAAATTATGCAATCCTCAACATCCTGAATGTTAATTTGCCCGTCATTTTTGGAATACTTATTATTTGCCTTAAGATAAGCGTTAATTTGATTAATAAACGCACTTCTGAAAGCCTTTTCGGGAGCACCGCCGTGCTCCAAAAAACTTGAGTTATGATAATATTCCTTAAGCTGATTTTTTAAAGAAAAGCAAATAGCAGATTTTATTTTAAGCTTATATTCGGGTAAATCTTCTCTGTCCTTACCCTTTCTTTCGCACTCCCAATACTGAGGAGTTGTGAAAGCCGTATCTCCTGCTATTTCCTTTACATAGTCCATAATACCGTCATTATAGCAGTATTCAAATGTTTCAAATTTAGAAGCAGAGGTTTGATTTTTGAGTATAAACTTGACGCCGTCGTTTACGATAGCCTGTCTTTTAATAGTTTCCTGAAAATACTCAATAGGAATATTGATATCGGTAAAAACATCCAAATCAGGCTTCCACTTAATTCGTGTGCCTGTATCCTTTTTATCATACTTTTCTTTCTTAAGGCCGCCGATATTTTCGCCCTTTTCAAAGTGCAAGGTATATTTATAGCCGTCGGTATGAATTTCTGCCTCCATATATTCGGAAGCATACTGCGTAGCGCAAAGACCGAGGCCGTTTAAACCGAGCGAAAATTCATAGTTATCGCCGCCGTTATCGTACTTACCGCCTGCATACATTTCGCAGAAAAGAAGTTCCCAGTTATATTTATCCTCGTTTTTATTGTAATCAACAGGAATACCACGACCAAAGTCCTGCACCTCAACAGAGCCGTCAAGAAAACGGGTTACGCAAATTTTATTACCGTAGCCCTCTCTCGCCTCATCTATTGAGTTTGACATAATTTCAAAAACAGAGTGTTCGCAGCCCTCTAAACCATCAGAGCCGAAAATAACGGCAGGTCTTTTTCTTACCCTGTCCGCACCCTTTAATGACTTAATACTTTCATTGCCATATTCTTGTTTTTTTGCCAATACTATCCCTCCAAGTCGAAGTTCAAAATTGATATTATTATATACTATATCTTGTATAAAAGTCAAGAATACATAAAAAAGAGTGACAATACTGGTACTATATGCATCGTCACTCTGATTTTATTTATTAAATTAATCTTTCATATCATTTGAAGATAAATCGTCTTCGTTGACATTTTCAGCATCAACAATTTCGGTATCTTCTGCCTGAGTTTCCTCGTTTTCGCTTACTTTTTCATCGGCAATAAAGCCGTTTTCCATAAGCTGAGTAAACTCATCACCTGAAATTTTTTCATTCTTAATAAGCGTTTCAGCCACAAGTTCAAGCTTATCATAATGAGTCTTAAGAATACTCTCAGTTTGAGAATAAGCTTTTCTCATCATTTTTTCAATCTGCTCATCAATTCTTGCGCTTGTTGCTTCACTGTAATTGTTAACGTGACCGTAATCTTTACCGAGGAATACTTCGTTATTATCATCACTGTAAACAACAGGACCGAGTTCGTCACTCATACCGTATTTAGAAACCATATCACGGCAAATTGATGTTGCACGCTGAAGGTCATTTGACGCACCGGTTGAAATATCGTTAAGTGAAAGCGCTTCAGCAACACGTCCGCCAAGAAGAGAAATCAAATCATCAAGCATATCTGCCTTTGAATTATAATTTTCCTCCTGAGGGGTATACCAAGTGTAGCCACCGGCACCCATTCCACGGGGAATAATTGAAATTTCTTTAACCGGGTCGTGGCCCTCAATATAATATGATGAAACAGCGTGACCTGCTTCGTGATATGCAGTAAGTTTCTTGGCTTTTTCGGAATACTTATGCGATTTTTTCTCAGTACCCATTTCAACACGTGAGGTTGCATCGGAAATTTCTTGCATAGTAAGAGCTTTTTTCTTACGTCTTACAGCAAGAAGAGCCGCTTCGTTCAAAAGGTTTTCAAGGTCTGCACCCGTAAAGCCGATTGTATCTTTAGCAATTTCTTTAAGATCAACATCGGGACCAAGCGGCTTATTACGAGAATGAACTTTAAGTATATCCTCTCTACCCTGAGCATCGGGTCTGTTAACGGTAATTTGCCTGTCAAATCTGCCGGGTCTTAAAAGAGCCGGGTCAAGGACATCCGGTCTGTTAGTAGCGGCAATAACAATAATACCGCTGTTAGTACCGAAGCCGTCCATTTCAACAAGAAGCTGATTAAGAGTTTGTTCTCTTTCATCATTGCCGCCGCCTGTGCCGGCACCTCTGTGACGACCTACTGCGTCAATTTCATCAATAAATACAATTGCAGGTGCTTTTTTCTTAGCTTGTTCAAACAAATCTCTTACACGTGAAGCACCGACGCCGACATACATTTCAACAAAGTCAGAGCCTGAAATTGAAAGAAACGGTGCGCCTGCTTCACCTGCAACGGCTCTTGCAAGGAGGGTTTTACCTGTACCCGGAGGGCCTACAAGAAGTACACCTCTCGGAATTCTTGCGCCAAGCTCGGTAAAACTTTCGGGACTTTTGAGAAATTCAACAAGTTCCTCAAGTTCCGCTTTTTCCTCGTCACAACCGGCAACGTCTTTAAATGTAGTCTTGCGCTTTTCATCCTCAACAAGAGTTTTGGTTTTAATTCTGCCAAATCCCAAGGTACGGTTGGTTTCATTATTCATAGCGCCACTCATTTTTCTAAACGCATAAATTCCAAGTGCTATCAAAACGACAAACATAAGAAGTGACGGAATCATACTGTAAATCCAAGCATTTGACGTTCCTGCCCTATAGTCATAAACAATCGGCTTATCGCTATGCTCGTCATTATATTTATCAACACTGTCCCTGATATCATCAAGGAAATATGATACATTCGGAACCGAGTAGTTCTTTTCCTCCTTCGGCTTAGCAAAGGTTTTATAAACAAGATTACCGCTTGATAAATCGAGACTAAACTCGGAAACCTCGTTATTTTTAAACATAGAAACAACTTGAGAATACTTCAACTGCGTAGACGTCTGCGAATTAACAAAATAAATCACAGCGCCTATTAAAAGAATAGGAATCAAAATATAAACAAGTATTGATTTCCAATTTTTTGACATATTATTCATTAATTAATCCTCCGAAGGAAGTTTGATTATAAAAACATTTTCAGTATTACAATCCTTTTTGACTCTGTCATCAGCACAAAGCCCGATAATGCCGATAATACCCTTATTGTCACAAACAACAATATCGCCGTTTCTTTTTTCAATCGGATAAGCCGCTTCGTTAAAAAGCTTTTTAAGAGTTTTGTTAACATTTCTGCCGGCGGGTTTTAAACTGTCACCGGGTAATCTTTTGCGAATTGTAACGCTGCCGATAATTTTATCACAGTCACAATAAAAATCAACATTTTTATCGTTAAATTCATTAATATTTAAAATTTCGGTTACGATTTCATCTAATTTGGGCGAATTTTTCAGATTTGCAATGCGAAGTTTGCCCTTTGCACTAATAGCGTATAAATCATTTTTTATTTGAATTTTTCCGCTTTTTTGCGTAATCTTATTGATATTTTGCAAATGAACACGGTCTAAATTCAAATTATTATTTTCAAAATATAATTTAATAACACGCTTTTTTATTGCTTCATCAAGCAAATTTAATTTATTAAGTTCTATTTCATTGTTAACAACCGAAATATTATATGCCTTTTGCGCTTCGTTCATAATAAAAGAATAGTCATCATTAACGTCGCTGATAAAATAATTAATATTTTCAAGATATCCGTTGTTTAACCTTTGAAAAAGCGGCAACATTTGAAGCCTAATAAGATTTCTGCTGTAAGTATCGTCTTTATTTGTGCTGTCTATTCTGTAAGGGATGTTATTGTCATTACACCAAGCACGAATTTCATCAGAAGAAATTTCTATAAAAGGGCGAATAATTTTATCCCTTACGGGCGGAATTGCACAAGCCCCTTTAAGCCCCGTTCCCCTTGCAAGCCTGAATAAAAGAGTTTCCGCATTATCCGTTAAATTATGGGCAGTTGCAATTTTATCACAGGGTATTGTACTAAAAAAGTCATATCTTGCCTGTCGTGAATATTCTTCGACACCCATACCTGCTTTTTTTGCAAGATAGGGAGCATTTATAGACTTCATATAAAGTTTAACGCCTGATTTTTCACAATATTCTTTTACAAAAAGAGCGTCACTCAAAGATTCTTCACCACGTATGCCGTGTTCTATATGAGCGGCACAAAGGTTCAAATCATATTTATCTTTAATTGATATAAAAAACTCTAACAAAGCCATAGAGTCTGCACCGCCTGAAACGGCAACAAGAACCCTATCATCTTTTGAAAGCATATTATATTTTTCTACGGTGTTAATTGCTTTTTTATTCATAATTAGATTTATCAACAGACCTAAATCGAGTATATTCTTTATCAAAGGTCAATTCAATTGAGCCTGTTGCGCCGTGACGGTTTTTCGCAACAATAAGTTCTGTTTTATTGGCATCAATTTGGTCCTGCTTATCCTCATCAACCTCTGTACTGTAATATGCTTCACGATAAAGGAAAAGAACTATATCGGCATCCTGCTCGATAGAGCCTGATTCACGCAAATCGGCAAGCTGTGGCTTATGGTTTTTGCCGTGACCTTCAGTACCTCTGGAAAGCTGAGCACAACAGATAACAGGAATGTTCAAATCCTTAGCCATCATTTTCAAGCTACGTGTAATTTCAGATACTTCTTGAACTCTGTTTTCCTTTTTGGTAGCAGAAGAAATAAGACCGAGGTAGTCAATAATAATGCAATCAACGCCTCTCATTCTGCGAACACGTGACTTAATTTCAGGAACAGTAATTGCTGATGTGTCGTCAAGATAAAGCTCAACATCATTATATGTTGCCGCAGCATTGCCAAGCCTTACCCATTCCTCATCGGTAAGTTCACCTGTTTTAAGCTTTTGAGATTCAACACCTGCCTGAGAAGACAGAAGTCTCTCGGCAAGTTCGGTTTTCTGCATTTCAAGGCTGAAAACTATACACTTTTTTCTTGCGCCCATTGTAATATTTTGAGCAAGATTAAGTGCGAAACTTGTTTTACCCATAGCAGGACGGGCACCTATAAGAATAAGATTACCCTTATTAAGGCCCGTAAGCATTTTATCAAGCATACCGAAGCCTGACGGAATTCCCTTATATTTTTCCTTATCGTCCCCCGTTATTTGTGCAAGCTTTGTATATACGTCGTTAACTATAACCTCGCTTACCTTTGCGGGACCGTTTGATTCCCTGCCCTGGCGGATATTATAAATACTTTGCTCCGCATTTTCCAAAATGCTTGTCGCATCAGCCTCACCGCTTGTTGCATCCTCAATAATTTTTGACGAAAGAGATACAAGCTGGCGAAGATAATACTGTTCTTTTACGATTTTTGCATAATATACAACATTAGCTGTAGAAGGAACTGATTGAGCAAGCTGCAAAAGATAATCTCTGCCGCCTGCCTCATCGTATTTTCCGTCCTTTGCAAGTGCGTCAGCAATAATAACAGGGTCAATAGCCTTTGAATTGCTATACATAACCATCATACTGCTGAATATTGCATTATGCTGAGGAAGATAGAACGAATCGGCATTAACGTGTTCAATTACCTCTTCTATACATTCCGGCTTAATTAATATCGAGCCTAAAACAGATTGCTCTGCTTCAAGATTAAAAGGCATATTAACCGAGCCTGAAACATTTAACGATTCAGCCATAAATTAAGCCTCCGAAACCTGAACAAACACCTTTGCGCTGATGCCTTGATAAACCTTGATTTCAGCTTGAACAGTACCAAATGCCTTTACATCCGGCATAACAATTTTTCTCTTATCAATATCAATTCCAAGTTCATCTTTAATCTGCTTTGAAACATCCTTAGACGTAACAGAGCCGAAAAGTTTGCCGTTGGCACCTGCTTTTGCCGTAAGCTTAAAGGTTTTGCCGTCGAGCTTTGCAGCATCAGCCTGAGCCGCTTTAATTTCCTCAGCTTTATGAAATTTCTTAGAAGCTTCTTTATTATTAAAATCATTCATAGCGCTTGAATTTGCTTCAATTGCAAGTCCCTTTGGGAAAAGAAAATTTCTCGCATATCCGTCTGAAGCATTTACAAGGTCACCCTTTTTGCCGAGATTTTTAACATCCTGCTGTAAAATAACCTTCATTTTTATATCCTCCGTTATATTTCCATCAAAATAGGCAAAATCATAGGTCTGCGCTTTGTTCTCTCATACATCAATCGTGAAAGTTCATCACGAAGCCCTGATTTAACCGCATTCCAATCATGGAATTTAACATTATAGTTTTCATCAATAACTCTGCACGCAAGATCCCTTGCCGAGTTCATAAGAGCCTCGTTTTCACGAACATATACAAAGCCCCTTGAAACAATGTCCGGACCGCTTATAACCTGACCGGTTGAACTGTCAATAGTTGCTACAACTATAATAATACCGTCCATAGAAAGATGCTTTCTGTCATTAAGAACGATATTGCCGACGTCGCCTACACCGATACCGTCAACATAAACTTCACCCGACGGAACGTTTTCAACAAGTTTTATTTTATCGTCGGCAAGTTCAATTTTTTCACCGATATTTGCAATATAAATATTTTTCTTGTCAATGCCCATTGCTTCGCCGAGTTTAGCATGCTTTTGAAGATGCTTTTGCTCGCCGTGAACAGGAATGAAATATTTAGGCTTAACAAGCCCTATCATAAGTTTAAGTTCTTCCTGACAGGCATGGCCGGAAACATGAACATCATACATTTTTTCATATATAACTTCAACGCCGTGACGCATAAGCTCATTAACTACATTGCCTACCATTTTTTCATTACCCGGAATAGGAGTAGCCGAAATAATAACATAATCATTAGGCGATAATGTAACCTTTGTGTGAGCGCCGAAAGCAATCTTCGTAAGAGCAGACATAGGCTCGCCCTGAGAGCCGGTTGTAATAATTACAAGCTGGTCATCAGAATAATTTTTAATAGTATTAATATCAATCAAAATTCCCTGCGGAACATTAAGATATCCAAGTTCACTTCCGACTTTAACAAGATTTTCAAGGCTTCTTCCTACAACGGCAACCTTGCGGTGGCGTGCACACGCAACATCAATAATCTGCTGCACCCTGTGAATATTAGAAGCGAAAGTTGCAACAACGATTCTCTTTTTATTTGCTTTTCTAAAGAGGTTTTCAAAACTGTCGCCGACTGATTTTTCACTTGGTGTATATCCCGGGCGCTCGGCATTTGTAGAATCCGAAAGAAGAGCCAATACGCCTTTACGACCGTATTCTGCAAAACGGCTTAAATCAATCATATCGCCGTCAACAGGGGTCGTATCAATCTTAAAGTCACCGGTTTGAATAATAACTCCGGCAGGACAACGAATAGCAAGACCTACGGCATCGGGAATAGAGTGATTAACATGAATCATCTCAATATTGAAAGCACCGAGCGTAATGTTATCTCTCGGCTTAATTTCAACAAGTTTTGCAGAATTTAAAAGCCTATGTTCCTCAAGTTTACCCTTAATTAAGCCGATTGTTAATTTTGTTGCATAAATAGGAATGTTTACCTTTTTAAGAAGATAAGCAAGGCCGCCTATATGGTCCTCGTGACCGTGAGTAATGATTATGCCCCTGATTTTATCAGCATTACGTTCAACGTAGCTGAAATCAGGAATTACAAGGTCAACACCGGGCAAATCGGAATCGGGAAATGCAAGACCGCAATCGACAAGAAACATATCGTTGCCGTATTCATAAAGAGTCATATTCTTTCCGATTTCGTTAATGCCGCCTAAAAATGCTATACGTACAGACTCCTTCTCCTCAGGCGGAATTTGAGCCTTTTTCTTGTTTGTCTTACGATAAGTTACATATCGCTTCTTGGAATTCCGTTTTCCGTCAGCAATCTTACCGTAAGGACTTTTTTGATTTGTCATTAAAATATAAACCTCCGAATTAAAAATATTTTTTCCGTTCAACTGAAATTATAGTATATAATAAATGATAATAGATTGAATGTCAAGTGTTCAAAGCGCATAGCACCAATAATAGGACACTAAACTCTATATTGATTATTGCCAAAAAGAATGGTAAAATATATAAAAATTTACATTTTGGTGAAAAATATGAAAGAAGTAAAAATATATACAGACGGTGCCTGCTCAGGAAATCCGGGAAAAGGTGGCTGGGCGGCAATACTCGTCTATGGAAATAAAGAAAAAGAGCTTGTCGGCGGCAGTGAAGAAACAACAAATAACAGAATGGAATTATCTGCGGTTATAGAAGCATTAAAGGCTCTCAAAGAGCCTTGCGAGGTTTATCTTACCACCGACTCAAAATATGTTTGCGACTCAATCACAAAGGGTTGGGTATACAATTGGGAAAAAAACAATTGGAAAAAAGCAGACAAAAAGCCTGCTTTAAACGTCGATTTATGGAAAGCTCTTTTGCCTTTGCTCGAAAATCACAAAGTTACGTTTAATTGGGTAAAAGGGCATAACGGGCATCCGTATAATGAGCGCTGTGATGAATTAGCCGTAAATTATTATAAAAATCTTTAAATATCGCCTTTAAAGAGTATTCCTATACCCTCACCCAACTTACCGCCGTTTTGCATAAAACGCTTAGCGCTTCTTTGCAAAGCGGTATTTTCTTGATATTTTGACTTAATAAACTGCCTTTTACCGAAGATTCTTTCAATAGCCTGCCTGTCATCATCGAAGGAATAAACCAAATCAAACAAAGTCGAAAACTGCAAAATATTACTAGAGCTATTCATAAATTGCCAATTTTCACCGTATAAAAGCCAGCTTTCACAAAAGAAATAATCAAAATCATAATTCGGAAAATACTCGCCAAAAAAGCTTTTAGCATTTTTAAGTGAATTGACACACTCGGCATAAACAAGCTTTTCCCCCTGCGGAATATGAACATAAACAACTTTTTCGCCGTAATCAAATGGGAACAGGCTGTAATCAAGCAATTTATTGTTGCATTTATAAAACTGAAATTGGAGTCTTCCCAATTTAAACAGTTCAAAATTAAGATGATTTTTTATCCAAGGAAGATTTTTCAGCCCTTTATTGTTATTGTTTTCGCACCAAACGGCAATATCTTTCATTGTTTCAAAATATACTTCATCGCTTATAACTGCCTTTTGATATTTAGGATAAGTAAATTCAACACTGTAAAGCAGTGCTACAGCAAGCTTAATCATATCATTTTTAGTGAAAACAGATTTAAAATTATCGTTATCTGCTTTTTTACATAAAGAAATAAGCTTAGCCCTGTCCCTTTCGACAAGGCTAAGCACTTTATTTTTAAGTTCACTATTAAGATTTATTTTATTCGCTAATAATTCAATATCCATAAAATCATTGTTGCGGCGGTTGAGCATCTGACACCTGTGCGTCACTTGACGGTGCGGTGTCGCTTACTGGTTGTGTAGTTGCCTCATATTTTGAAATAAGACCCGATGACTGTATATAAGTGACATTATATTTCATTTTATACTTGGTAAGAAGCGGCAAAACCTCTGTATTCAAAAAATTAGAATCGGCATGCTCATCCTGAACGTTAAATGTTTTGTCCGCATCCTGATACTTAATTTCCCTTTCAAGAGAGCCGATATCGTCAAGCTCGGTACCTTCATAGAAAATATATGTGCCTTTAATGGTGATTGTATCTTTAAAAGGATTAACAACATCTGTTGTATACGACTTAGTGGAAGCTGACGTAGTTTCCTTTTTTGAAAGATTAATTGTACCGTTATTAACAAGCAAGGCAATAACAACAACTGCAGCTACAACAATTACAGCAAGCATATATGGCCATTTTTTCTTTTTCTTTTCTTTTTTAAATCTATGCCTTTCAAGTGTAGGGGCATCAGAGTCCTCATCAACGTGAGTATTTTGCATACTTACCTCGTTGCCTTCTTCTTGGTAAGAAGCATCTCCCTTTTTGTGTACTACAAGAGGACTGTCAAGCTTTTCCTCTTTAATTTCATCAGCCATACCTATCTCCTTAAGATAAATTATTTATTTAATTATATCACAAATTTAACGTATTTTCAATAACTATTGAATTCAACAAAATAAATTGATATAATTATTAAAGAACAATACATATATGGAGTGATACTATGAGAATATTGGCATTCGATATCGGAGGAACAAATATCAAATATGCTATTTGTGACGAAAAATTCAATCTTACCGACAGGCATACAGTACCTACCGAGGCACAAAAAGGCGGTCAGGAGCTTGTTCAAAAAATTATACGCATAATCGAAAGCTATGAAAACATAGACCGCATTGCAATTTCTACAGCCGGCCAGGTTGACAGTGAAAACGGTATAGTAGTGTATTCAACCGATAACATTCCCTATTACACCGGAATGATGGTAAAAAAGATTATTGAAAATAAGACAAATATTCCCACCTTTGTTGAAAACGACGTAAATGCATTTGCTCTCGGTGAAGCAAGATTCGGTGCGGGAAAGGGCCACAGCGACTTTTTATGCCTTACTTACGGAACAGGCATAGGCGGTGCAATGTTCCTTAACAACAAGCTTTATAAAGGTAATGCATCATCCGCAGGAGAATTCGGTCATATGATTACTCATGCCGGTGGTAAGCAATGCACCTGCGGCGGAGAAGGCTGTTATGAATGTTATGCTTCTGCAAAGGCGCTTATTGAAGCTGTAAATAAGGCAAACTCGACTAATCTTAATGCATTTCAAATTTTTGAAAAAGAGAATTTCAGCAAACCGGAAATAAGGTCAGTCATCGACAAATGGATTGATGAAATGATTATAGGTCTTATTAACATTATCTATATTTTCAATCCACCATTGATAGTTCTTGGCGGCGGAATTATGAACGAGGATTATGTTATCGACCTTATTGACAGGAAAATATATAATCTTCTTATGGATAATTTTAAAAACGTTAATATAGTACGCTCAAAATTAAAAAGCGACTCGGCACTTTTAGGCGTTTCTTACGAAGCCTCGCAGTTATAAGATTAAAGGCGTGATGCAGTTTTGCATCACGTCTTTTTTATATTTATACTAAATTTATTACTCCGATTATTGCAAGATGAAGAGGATAATAGATATAGAAAAACCATTTCATAAATTTATTGACCTTTTCATTTTTTCCTCGTTGACCGTTATAAAGATAAATAACAGGAATTGAAACAACAACCGCCATTTGAATAATACCGTAAAGCTTATCAATAGCAAAGAAATAAACTAATGAATAAAGGAACACATAAAAAATCATCCAAAGCATTTGATTTTTGAAATTTCCCCTATTTGTACCTATCGCCATAATGCAAAGTGCGGCAATACAACTCCAATCGCTTGGAAGAGTTATTATACATATTAAAATAACAAATAAAACTTTTAAAACATTATTTAACTTGTTACTGCAAGCCACTCGAAGCATAACAAGTCCCCATGCAAGCGACCACATTACACTCGTTTGGTTAAGAAAATTGCCGTAATAAAAAGGGATAAAGGATTTAACATCAACAAAATCGTTAGATGCAAAAATATATGCGAAATGAGATATAAATGCAAAAAGGAACAATCTAAAAGTATATTTCTTTATATTTTTAGTATAATGATATCCCTCTGCTATAAAATAGCACATAATCGGGCAAGTAAGCCTTCCGATAATATGCATAATAACAGGCAACGCTTCCCTCGGATAACCGGGAAAAAGCATCCACGCAATATGGTCAACCGTCATAGCGACAATTGCAATTATTTTAAGCTGATTAGAATCAAGCAATTTGTTTTTCGTCATATATAACACCGAAATATTTTTATCATCGAGTCGCTGTCAAAGCAGCATAATCGGCGCAATTAAAAACTTAATTTACGCCTTGTTTCATTTCATTTTGATAAAAGGCAAGTGCTTTGTCTATTGCGTCCTTACCGGCAGGTTCAAACGGTTGCAAAACGCTGAACACATGAGGCAAAGTTTCGCCGTATTCCTTACCGTAATTTGCAAGTTCACACGAAACGCCGTTCTTTTTTAAAAGCTCATAAAGCTTAATGGTTTGTTTCTTTGCAAGAGTATCCCCGCTGCTTGTAATCAAATATGTAGGCGGCATTTCATTTGCAAAAGGCAAAATCTCATCAAAATCCATATAATTGTATGTTTTGCTGTTTTTATAATTTTTTCCCCAAAGCGGCTTTGTATAAACGCTGAACCAACCGCCGTCCTTCATATAGGAAACAGGAGATGTCAAAACCAAAGCAGTCAGCTTAATATCGGCGCTTTCGGTATCAAATATATCTCTTAATTCTTCACTTTGAAGTAAAACACTTGCGTAAGATGCCAGCATACCGCCTGCCGAATCGCCCGTAAGCATAATATTTTCACGGTCGCAAGGATAGTTGTCAATATTTTCGCCTATCCATTTAAGCGCAGACATAACGTCCTTAATCTGCTCATTAACATTAACATCAGGCACAAGGCGGTAGTTAATATCAAAAACAACATATCCTCTGTCGGCAAGCGCACGGCAATAATTTTCATTAAGCCCTTTATCACCGTACATCCAGCCGCCGCCGTGAATATCAATAATTACCGGAAGCTTATCATTTTCAGAAATATTGTTAGGATACATCACATCAAGTTTATGATAATAATTTCCGTCATCTATGTACGCAATATCGCTTATAATTTCAATATTTTGAGGTGGATTTTGCTTTGCATGCTTGCTTTTATCACCGCCGTCACAAAAGCGCCAAACCATTTGCATAATTTTAACAATAGGATTTTTAGTCAGCCCTTCGCCGCTTTTATCCTTATAATCTATTGTTTTTGACTTCACCATAGAACCGACATAAATAACATTTTTATCATTGTCATATTTCGGCAAAGTAGTTAAATTTATAAAAGCAACGGCTACGATAACTATTGCCGCAATAACAAGCAAAACAATTTTCAATTTTTTCCCTTTCTTACTTTCAACCTTTTCCTTAGTTTTCATAATTTTACTCCTACTTAATCTTAATCTTATATTACAGCATACAAGCAAAATTGTCAATTTATTACTTTTCATTGACTTTCATTTATACCAATGATATAATTTTAACGTTCGCTCAGGGAGCGATTGTTCAGTAAAAAGCAAAAGCCGAACAGGGTGCAGACTGAGATAGCTGCAGCTTGTTCGGCTTTTTGATAATATAATTGTTTTTTGATGTGATTTCAGTAAAACTCATACAGAAATAATTCAAGCAAAGTTCAGGAGAATATAAAAATGAAAAAGGACGAATATTTAATAACAGACCCACCCCTAAAAGCGTTGACTGTTTTTGCAATGCCTATGATTTTAGGCAGCTTTTTTCAACAAGTTTACAATATGGCTGATTCAATCATCGTCGGTCAATTTGTAGGCTCATCTGCGCTTGCGGCAGTCGGTGCCTGTGCCGCACTTACGAATGTTTTTATTTGCATAGCACTCGGTGCAGGTGTAGGCGCAGGTGTACTTGTAAGCCGTTATTTTGGTGCTCAAGATTACGGGAAGATGAAAACAATCGTTTCTACTTCTTTAATAAGTTTTTTGCTTTTAAGCGTATTTCTCGGTGTTTTTGGATTTTGCACTTCTCATTGGATGATGAGCATACTGCAAACGCCTGCGGATATAATGAAAGATGCGGTGCTGTACTTACGTATCTATTTTGTTGGCTTTCCGTTTTTATTTATGTATAATATTCTGTCAACCATGTTCACTTCAATCGGTGAATCAAAAATCCCGTTATGGCTTCTAATATTTTCATCTGTTTTGAATATCATTATGGACCTTTGGATGGTGGGAGGTCTTAAACTCGGCGTATTCGGTGCAGCTCTTGCCACTCTTATTGCACAAGGTATTTCAGCCGTACTTTCCCTTTTGATTTTTCTTTACCGTATGCGAAAATATGCAAGTCCGTTTCATTGGTTTGACAAAAAAGAACTGCGTGCAATGCTTAAAATCGCCGTTCCGTCTATCCTTCAACAATCAACAGTATCAATCGGTATGATGATTGTGCAAGCGGTTGTAAATCCTTTTGGCACTCAAGCACTCGCAGGCTATGCGGCAACAATGAGAGTAGAAAATGTTTTCTCACTGATATTTGTATCCATCGGGAATGCGGTGTCACCCTTTGTTTCGCAAAATCTTGGCGCAGGAAAAATCGACCGTATTAAGAAAGGCTACCGTGCTGCTTTACTGTTAGATGTATGCTTTGCCGTTCTTGCATTTGTAATTATTGAAACGATGCACACTCAAATTTCTTCGCTTTTCTTAGGCAAAGACGGAACTGAATTAGCGTATCAGGTGTCCGGTGATTATATGAAATGGCTCGGCTACTTTTTCATATTTATGGGCATCAAAATGGCAACAGACGGTGTTCTTCGTGGAATCGGAAATATGCGACCGTTTTTAATTGCAAATATGGTTAACCTTGCAATTCGTTTGTCCGTAGCATTGATTTTTGCGCCCCGTTTCGGTATTGCCTTTGTTTGGCTTGCCGTACCGGCAGGCTGGCTTGCAAACTTTGTCATTTCTTATTTAGCATTAAAAAAATCTTGGCCCAAGGATATATTAAATTAAAAATATTCAACTTATCAAACAAAATTCGGCATACGGAAAAGACCGTGCGCCGTAGTTTTATATATAGGAAAAGCAAATGAAATCGCCGTAATACAAAAGCAATGATTATCCCCACAAGATTACCTATGGTATACAAACGGACTTGAAGTTGCTTAGCAACCCCTCTTGCGGTTTTGGAGCGAAAAGCACGCTTTCAGTTAAGCCGCGTGTTAAAATACAGTTCCCCCTAAAATTCCGCATAAAAACAGCACTTTCAGGATATGAAAGTGCTGTTCGTTTTTGTCTTTATAGTTTTTGTTGAAAATTGATGCTTTTTTGATGCTCTTAGAAATTGAGAAGTATCATAACTCAAATATGATGCACCCCACTGCAAGAAATAGTGACAAATAATAGTAAAACCTTTTCGGTATGGATTTTATAATTCTTCAGCCTTGAAAGTTGTTTTAGGCATTTTATCGATATTTTCAAGCGCCATATGCACATCTAAAAACTAAAATTCTCGTAAGATTTATGTGTTTATTATAACATTTTTGTGATTAGAATTCAACTTAACGATTAGTATATGCGCTCGCCTTACTCGTTAAATGAATTAGGAATAAACCTAAAAGCATTTTTATTTCAGCTCCCGAAAGTGACATCTTATTTGTCACTTTGAATTTTGTTTTTTGACTCTTCAAGATTTGAAAAGTCGATAACACTATCGGATGATGAAATATCTGCCGGAACTTCGGTATCTTCTTCATCGTCCTTGAACATCATATATTCGGCAGCACGACCGGCAAGCCGCCTTTTGATTTCATTATCAGCAATACAATCGCACCTCTTTTCCGAGATTATCATTTGTCCTATTTTACCTCTATTTCAAGCCATTTTAGTGCTGTTTTATAGGTGCTTTTCTTTGTCTTATTTTCTTTATCACCACTCGTGTTGCAAAATATGTTGCAATTATCGCAAAAGAATAATTGCCGTGGGCTTGCATACTAGTTCAAAACTTTTTGCTAATTCATTTGCATCATTGATGTTTTACTCTAATTATTATCAATTGAATCAGATGTCATGTCTCAGATGTTTAATTATGAATTATGTATATAGTCATGATTCTTGATGAACAATCATATTATAACAAATATGTGTAAACAATTTAATGTTGCACACATGTAATCAGGAAATTGCTGTTTGAACATAAGATATCAATTTATTGTATTTTTCATCATCAAACGAATCACCATGATAAACTGCAGAGCACAACTCATTTACCATTGATCGTACATCTGCATTTGTTTCTATGCCTTTTATCATTCTATCAATTCGTTTTTTTATTTCATTGAGATTATCGGAAAGATACTGCTTGTCTTCTTCACCAACAAGAAATTCACGATTTTTCGAATACATCCATAATTCTTCACCGATATCAACTATGCGACCAATCCAAGTATTTGTTGGTTGTTGTTCCTGAAGTATATACTCACCATCAAAGCACCCCAACATCTTTTGAGTTACCTCAATAGGATATGGAGAAGCTAAAGGATCCATTTCATCTTCAAGTCCTAAATTTATGACATTGTAGAGATATTGGAATTCCTTTTTAGGAAACTTGATTGCATTCGAAATAATTTCACCTATATCGTTTGTCATCAATAAAAGCAAATAATCATACGGAGATTTTGCAAACGGAATAGCGGCAATTAAGAACTCATTCATCATTTCTTCATTTGTTGGATCAAAATTTTTTAGCAGTATTGGGTAGTACACAAATGTATTGTCATGATATGTACTTTTAGGTAGAACAGCAGCGTATGAGATGGATAAATCTGTCATGGCGCTATTGATCTCATCTATTTCTGCTTTCCGAGCTGATAAAAACCAGACTTTTGCCTGATATTTATTGTAATGGGTATCCGGTATATGGGATAAAAAATATTCACAACACACATATGTCTCAAAGATAACTTTTTCTTCAAGAGCACATAGCTTTATATGTTTGCTTTGTTGTTCGTTGTCCAATGTAATTTCATCAAAGAATTTTTGAACATTGGGCAGTGATGCTAATGCTGTTTTTAAGTTATAAATAGCCAAGCGTCTTGCTTGTTTCTCTTTTTTAATAAAACCAATTAATTGATTAGCAAAATTTTGGATTCCATCAAAGTAATTCCTTTTTGCTTTGGCAAACAATTTCGGGACTTCGAGTTCTTTTTCAAACGGACGATGTTCTCTTGGGTATGATAAATGCGCAACCATTATACTATTATAGCAGTTATGCAAGCTGTCAAATGAACTACCGGAATTGCCTAGCTTTCTATTTCCCAACAATTTGTGTAAACATGCAGAACTTGCAGCCAATAAATCACATGCGCATTTGCGAACATCAAGCCAATGATCAATCCATTCATATACTGTTTCAAACTCATAATTACTTTCTATAGTTCTCAACCATAGACCACTAAGTTCTTGATGAAACATTATGATTATGTTCCTTTTGGGCATTTCCTTGTGTGCATCATTGGGAATTTGATAGGCTTCCAATAAATCAATTTGAGGCTTGATTGCGTCTGAACAATATGTTTCAAAGATAGGAAGCGTACGGCATATGTCAGTCAGTCTTGAAACGCTTTCATTATTACCTTTTGTAATCTCACTTGCTCTAAGTAAATACTCGACCTTTATTTCCTTATTATCATCACTTATTTGAACTTTGTGAGAGTTGGTTTTGTGTTTGAGATAGCTAATAATTCTCGAGAGGTTGTTTTTTACAAACTCGCTGTATTCATCTTTGTTGCCGCAAAAAGATGAATACATTAACAACGATACAGTTTTTATAGAGTAGTTTTCTGCTCTGGTCCATAGGCTATCCAAAGAAATTAGGGGTGTTAAATTCATTGAATGATCAATATTGTAAAGCCAATCTACAATAATTGCATATGATTCTAAATCTGTTATGTGTGTAAAATCACTTTCTTTTAGTTTTAAATATAGGGCAGAACTCAAGCAATAGATGTCAGTTTTTAAAGTCCTAAATTTGGGGATTGAATCACGTAGTTTAATCAAATACTGAATATTAGTATTATCTGGCATCACTTCGGCCATTTTTTCGAGTGTATTTAACTCATTTTCATAATCTTTAAACTTTGTAAAGGGACAAAGATCTGTTGCTACAAGCATTAATCCGCCGTGCTCATATGCGTCATCAAACAATGCCTTATGAGTTCGGAAATACTGCATTACGCTTCCTGAAAAAGCACCTCGAATTGCTTGAACAAAGCGTAATAAGTCCGGTTTACATATCCACATATCAACAATTTTAGCATAAAATTTATCCTTGTCAAAATCAAACTCTGGATAATGAGAAAACAAAACTGATATATCTAAATCAGACGCAATCTTTGCAATAGAAAGAGCTGTTTCATCAAGAGAAATGTATTCATGCAATCGATTAATAATATGCTGTGATCGTACAGGATGCAATCCCTCGATATAGTTACCCTCCGAGCTGATATTTACCAGAAATTCATCAGCCAAGCTTTTAAGTACTTCACCAATATCTAAGTCGGTTTTAGTCATTAAATTGCTAATTAAAGGCTTGGTTTCAAGTTTAATACCGCAGACGTCAGCAAAACAAACTTTTCTTAGAATTTCAAGTTTGGTTCCTCCTGCTGATGCATTACTAATCTGCTTCATTTGTGCAGAGATTCGTTCGGATATCATCTCACCATGAGTCAAAAGATATACATACTCAATTAGAAGTTGACGATCTGCAATCTTTGACCACGCTTTTTCCCAATCGGTAATATCTTCATGAAGCTTTTTCTCTTTTTTGAGCGTGTTATATATATTTTCGGCTTCTTTTTCGCCGAGAACAGGCTTGATGATTTGTAAATTATGAAGGCTACTTATGTCACCGCCATAATTGTACCAATCATTTTCACGAGAAGTGACGAGTAGTTTATAATGGTATGTGACATCTGTTTGCATGAGTTGAGCTAGCAAATTCCACTCGCTCAAATGAGCATCAAGATTATCAAGTAGAATAAGCGGCTTTTCACCTATTCGTGTACGCATACGAAAATATTCAACAATATGCCCTAACTCCGCATCGCTGTCACACCTTATAATTTGATATGGTGTGTACTCTTCGGTTAATAAAGATATTGCTCTTAACGCAAGTGTAGTTTTACCTTGACCGCTGGATGTTTTGATGACAGTAATTGTGTTTTTGTTGATCGATTCAATGATTTCATTTTCAACAATTGGGCGTATCACTGGTAGATTGTTTGCAATGTCGGAAGGAGTGGCTTTCTTACCCTCATAGTAACCTGAAGAATATTCATCAGATTTAGAAAATTGAAGTTTTTGAATCCAAGCATGAGCTGGATTTTGAGGTCCTTTACTTATATCAAATTTTATTTTCTCTATGCATTGAGTTATTTCACTATGTGTTACTTCGGCACGACTTCCCATTTTGTCAAAGCATAATAATTTGATACCATTGGCAAACAAAGAAATATTGTCAGTTTCAATCTCAAAACTCTTTATCAACAAATCCTCAATACTTTTCTCGAGAGAGTCCTTTTTAACATTTTCGAAAGATAATCGATTGATAAAATCTTCGAAATCGAAATTACTCCAATTCCATAAAGATGTTTCCTTTTTAATATTATCGATTTTAGTCTTCCAGAAATCCTTTGAATTTTTATCAAGATTTCCCGAAAATAGTTTACTTAAATTTCCGGTTGCGACAGAAAAATCATACACTAATTTAAAATGTCTATTCTTATCAATTAGGTATGTCTCAAGATAGTTTTTCAACACGCTATCCATAAAGCTGGCATCCTGCCGTTGAATAGAGTATTTTAACTGGATGTGTGTAATTGTTTTACTGCCGTCACTGTATTTTATAGCATCGATATCTTCAATTCCCTCAAGAGTAAAAATTGTATCAGTGTTAGAAGATAAAATCAAATTGCACGAATATAAAAATTGATAAGAATAGCCCCTCAATGCAATTTGACCACCATTTCTTGATTCCTGTAGTTCCTGAAGATTATTTTTAGCAACATGCTTCTTATTTGCTTTTTGTTTCTTTGCCATGCTGTCCCCCCTCATTTTCTGCTTTTTCTCTGAATACTTATCCATCAATTTAAAAACCATGAACTGTCGGTTATCATATCATTATTTTACACATGGTGATTCTTTAGTGAAAACTACCGCAACTGCCATATGTCTCAGGGAAAAGGAACTATCCGCCATTTCTAACATGCCGCCACTTCATCCCCTATAAACGGCCCTTTTATTCACTCAAAACCGCATGTAATTCCTTCCACACGGTTGACTTGGCAGGGCAAAGCCTATTACATATTATACTACAAAACCCGCTAAATTTCAACGAAATCACTATATGAAATCATCATATTGTCAAGTATCGACACTACTTCCTGCTGTGTGGACGGAAACATTCGTTTATCTTCAACAATATCTTTTAATCCAGAAAGATATTGTTGAATTTCTTTGGTTAAAAAATCTGGTAACAAAATTCGTCTGATACTTTTATCTGTTTTTGGCGGCGTTATAATGTCATTACCTCCAATACGTTGATATGATTTCGTTATTATCATAATGTTTTTCTTAAAGTCAAAATCGCTTGGAGTCAACGCCAACAATTCTCCCAAGCGTAAACCGCACCAGTAAAGTATTTCAAAGGCAATAAATGATGCATGACGATCTTTAATTGCAGCAGAAAACCGCTGGTATTCCTCTTTCGTCCAAATGAGAATCTCTCCCAGCTTTTCCTTTCCCATGTTACCGGCTATAGCCGCAGGATTTTCAGATAATCCATAAAATCTTACCGCATGATTGAAAATTGCGCTGAGTTGATTGTGGATTGTTTTCAGGTACACAGGGGAATACGGCATACCATTTTCATCTTGAAATGCAAGCATTATATTTTGCCAACGCAGTACATCGATTGGTTTGATATCGCAAATTCGATGGCTTGCGAAATAGGACAGAATCTTTTTCTTTATGATGGCCTCTTTCGTGTACCATGTATTTTCTCTTAAGCGACTTTGCAGATTGTTTTTATACAACTCATAAAAAGATTCAAAGGTCATTTCCAAGTTTCCGTCATGTTTAGCAATAAACTCTCGTTCCCATGCCAATGCTTCCCGTTTTGTAGGAAATCCTCGTTTCATTTTTCTCTTCGTTTCTCCTGTCCAGTTTTTATAGCGGGCAGAGGCAAACCATGTTCCGTTTTTGTCTTTGTAAGCACCAATAATAGCCTCCTTAATATAAATTGATTTGACTATTATACCAAACTATACAAAAAACCTCTCAGCACTGCGTTATGCAATACTGAGAGGTTACTTAAAAGCCACTCGGAACGATTCATTCTTTGTTTCAAAACGGTATCACCTCAAAAAAGAGGATAATACAGAGAATCTGAATAACTACGATAAAATCAGTGCTTTTCAAATAACATAGATAATCTGTAGAAATTTGACCTTTATTCCCACTCATTCTTGAATAATTATACTAATAAAAACTGTTATTAATCAAGTCTCTCATCACAAGAAGTGAACTCAAATTAACAAAACAAATGATTATAACTTATTAATTAGTAAATTAACATATATTTCAAATAAGGCTAAAAGGAATAAATCTTCCATTGTTTCTATAACTTCTCCATCGTATCCTCCCGGAGAACCGTATGATTTATCAATGTTTTTATTCTTGTTCCCATAGATTGATAAAAACTCTGCAATAACAGTAACCAACTGGCATTCTTCTATTTTTTCTTCGCAACTTTCAAAATTATATTCTATCGTTAACTGCTGAATTGGTGTAGCCTTTTTGTCATTGCTGTTAAACGCATTAGCCAAAACATCTGTAATATGATTTTGATATTCGAACTCTTGATGTGGAATTGGTTTAGCAGCATAGTATTCTAAGCTACGAGCAAAATACTTTCCTCCATCGTAAAAAACACTTTTATCATCAGGAAAGTGTTCATTTAGCACACTTTCTATTGCAGCCAAACACTTTTCAAAAATATTGTACTCACTGACTCGTAAATCCAAATCGCAATATTCCAAAATTCTATTTTGAACCTCTTTAGTACAACAGCAAAATTCTCTATACATCTCTCTGTTGTAATAAAATAAATCATTATACATCGTGGCTATTGCACATAGCGGAATAAGCCCTCTGTCCTTATAATATTTAGAAATAAATGATACTGCTTGTGCTTTTACACTTTCTTGATGACGTTGCTCATCACGCTTGTCCTGCCTTTTTTCAAATTTCTCCATACGATTACTTTGTCTTATTTGCAAGATTGCAATAACAATCGTGACTATCAACGCAACTCCCGCACAAATAATACTTATCCAGTCTGAAACAGTCATCATATAGGTCCTCCTTCTACTGTAAACTAAAATTTATCGTAAGATTTATGTGTTTATTATAACATTGGTTTGATTAGGATTCAACTTAATGATTATTATGTATGCTAACCTTATTTATTAAATGTATGAGCAGTATGCAAACCTAATAACATTTTTTGGTTTTGCTCCCCAAAGTGACATTTTATTTGTCACTTTGAATGTCACTTTGAGCCGCATTTCTATTGGTGTATGTCAGTAAAAATCAATACGATGAAAGATGATCATATCTATTATAAATCAATTATAAAATAGTATAAGACCGTCAAGTCTCATTTGAGATCTGACGGCCTTTTTGCATTATATAGAATTCATAATATCAAGCAAGCTCTGATAGCTGTCAACATCATGGTAAACCACCTTGCTGTTAGACATTTCGTTGAACAGCTTTTTGGCACAAGAAATCTTAGCCTGCTCAATCGGTCTAAGTTCGAGACTTTCCATTGTGCCTTTAGTTTCGGCAATAAAGAAAATATGCTTAACCTTGTCCTCATAAAAAGCGATTGCCCAGTCCGGAGAATAATTACCTACCGGAGTAGGAATTTGGAATGTTCTCGGAAGTTTTGCATAAACACATACTTCATCTGCTCTATCCAAATCTTCTGCAAATTTTCTTTCAATGCTCTTTTCCGCAGAGCCATCTGTGAACACATAGTCTTGGATTGCTTTCTTTGCAAGGAATGCTTTGTCAAAGCTTTGTGTGTTCTTCTCGGCTGTAAAGATTGTGCTATCGTATTCTCCTTCAATCGTGTCATAGGAAATATGTTCAACAATCATTGTAGCTTTCTGCTCATTGATAAGCCTGATAACCTTTGAGATAAATTCCTCCGGGTTATTCTTAAACATATGAATCTTATCCATACGAATACCCTGTAAAATTGCAGATACAGTCTTACGGGTAAGCGTAGTACCTTCTGCAACCTTACCGATAAGGTCATATTTAATCTGACTTATTTCAGCGTGTTTAAGAGTCTGCGTTCTTGTTTTTTCGCCAGTAAATGAAGCTCCACGCTCGACCTCATACTCATTCATTTCTGCTTTTTGACGACCGATGGTAGCGGTGTATTGAAGCTCTGAAACAAAAAGTTTTTCGTCAATATGTGCGATTGCTTTCTTAATCAGCTCGTCGCTATCAAACTCAACTGTGTAAGCGTACTTGTGGTTAATCTCACGCCATAAAGCCTGAAATTCTTTCTTGGCAAAGTTTTCATTGAGCGGATTGTCTTTAACCTTTGTTTCGTGTCCGTCTGTAAACATATCCTTAAGGACACTATCATCATAAACAGCCTGAATAAGTGTATGTATGCCATCTGCCATAGGTTTCAATTCATCAGGAAGCTCAGCAACAGTTACACTTTTTATATCTTGACGGTATTTGTCCGTAACCTTACGCTTCATATCGACATAACCGTTCTGAATAAGATAAAATTCAATGGCATTGGCTGTATCGTCATCAATAATCGTAGATACACCATCAACATTAATGCATTTACCCTTAAAGTACTCACTCGTAGCAACAGTAGGTCTGTCATACAAAACAGTTTTGATATCCGACTGCAAATCCGTAACAAAAGTTTTATAGCTTTCACTTGCAATAACAGTAAGAGTGTTAATATCGTGTACCGAAGCACCACAACTTTCAACATCCATACGATTACCGTTTTGATTTACGCACAAACGAAGTCCACGACCAACCTCTTGGCGTTTTGCGGTGTTGCTGTCGGAGTGTTTAAGCGTACAAATTTGAAATACGTTCGGGTTGTCCCAGCCTTCACGAAGCGCAGAGTGAGAGAAAATAAATCTCGTTGGCTCATCAAAGGAAAGCAAGCGTTCCTTATTCTTCAAAATAAGGTCATAGGCTGAAATATCATCTGAAAATTCACTGCCTCTTTTGAGCTTACTGTCAATACTGTGTCCGGTCTTTTTATCAATACTGAAATAGCCTTTATGTACCGCACTCACATCACTGCAAGTAGATTTCAAGTATCTTTGATACGGTGTATCAAGCAAGGTCGTATAGTCATTAAGAGCATTCAAATACTCTTCCTCAAACATAACACCGTACTCACCAAGCACTTCATCGCCGTTCTCATCATATTTACGATACTTTTCAACCTTATCAATAAAGAACAAAGAAAGACATTTAATACCCATATTAAAGAGCTTTTCTTCTTTTTCAAAATGAGAAAGAATAGTCTCTCTAATCTGAATACGGCGCATATCTTTTTCAGACACATCACCTACTACCTCACCGGCTTTGATAACCTCGCCATTTGTAAATGTCACTGTTCCATGAAGTGGGTCAATATTCAAAATTGTATAACCCTTGTACTGTTCCATTTCCTGAGATGCATAATATAAATCATCGTTTTGTCCGAAAATATGAGTTTTTCTCTTTGGTCCGGTACTTTGCATGACTTCAAATTCAATTTTAGCCATAGGCTGTTTCTTTGCCGACAGCACAATCTGTTCGAGATACAAATAACTGTCAGTGCCTCTAAGATTTTTAACTTCAAAGCCTTTAACTTCAATCTTTTTAACGAGTTTTTTATTGAATGCGTCAAGAGCATCTAACACATAAACAAGATTATGCTGCTTTGCGTGAGTAGCAGAATAATTGAGCGTAAAAAGAGGATTGAAATTTTTCAAAGCCTTTTGTGTAACTGCACCGCCCATCTTCTGCGGTTCATCAAGAATGATAATCGGTCTGTTAGCCTTGACTACATCAATCGGACGACGAGAACCAAACTCATCACGCTTAGAATAGATAATACGAGACTCTTTACTTCTGCCGCCTTCTTTTAGAGAAGCAGCAAAAGCCTGCGTATTGATAATCATTACATTTATGCCGGAACTACTTGAAAAATTATCAAGCTGGTTCAGGTTTGAACTGTTATAAACAAAACATCGTGCCTTTTTGCCATAGTATTCCATAAAGTGATCTACGGTAATTTCAAAAGACTTTTTAACACCTTCACGAATAGCAATAGAGGGAACAACAACGATAAACTTGCTCCAGCCGTACTTTTTATTCAGTTCAAACATTGTCTTGATATACACATAGGTTTTGCCTGTACCGGTTTCCATTTCAATATCAAGACTGCATCTGCCCAAATCTTTTACAAGGGACGGAGAAAGTTTAATGTTATTTTGGCTTTGTAAATTTTGAATATTTTGCAAAAGTTGTTCGTCAGAAAGCTCAACAAATTCATTCTTGTATCCTGTATCATCCATTATTTCGTTTTCATCAAATGATACTTGAGAAGAAAGATTTTGTTCAGTATTTCCCAAATCACGAATATAGTTAATTTTATCGTGAAAGCCTTGTCCGTTAAAGACTTTTACAACTGCGTCAACTGCGTCCGTTTGGTATTGTTGTATTTTAAAATTAAATTTCATAATCACTAACCTATTCTTTACACTGACATTTTAATAATTTGAATATCTTCTTTACTCTTTCACAATTTCTGTTGCTTTGCTCTTGACATTTATCTGTGTTGTAAGGAGTGAAAAAAGAATTTGATAGTCCCATTATTAAATCGGCAACCTCATTAAGCACTTTTGGGCTTGGTATTCCTATTCTGAACCAGTAAAGTGTTTCTGCAAACCCTTTTAACGAGCAAGAAAGCATTCTTAATTCATCAGATCCATCTTTATATTTCTCAACACGCTCATCAATTCCGGAACATTTTGCTAAATCCAATGTATTAGAATATTGATTTGCATAATAAGTCAATTTAAAAACTATATTTTTTTTCAATTCTTTGTACTGTCTTAATGGTGTCAGCCAAATATTTGTTAATATTTGACCTATTATAAAAACTAAAACGCCACTGATAACCGTAACAATAATTGAAACAATTCCATCAATCATTTTATCACAGCACCTTTCTTACTGTTTCGAACCTGTACACTTTGAAAATTTGTTTTATCGTAAAAGCCTTGTCCATTAAAAACTTTTACAACAGCATTAACGGCGTCAGTTTGGTATTGTTGTATTTTGAAATTAAACTTCATATGCCCAACTCCGTGTTATCGAATTGATGTTTCGATAAACTTTCTTATTTCTTCTATAATTTCTTTGCGCAAGCTTTCGGCCTTACTATGGCAAGCTGTTTCGTTTTCTGACGCATCAACATAATTGACAGTTTCTATCTCGAATGGTGACGCACCATTCATCCATTTCCTTGTATAGCTATTTCTGCGAATAGCCTCTTGCAATTGCTGAAAATTAGGACTATCTGGATCCGCAGAATCATAATCTTGGATTTCTCTTAAAAAATCTGTTGCTTCCTCATAAGTATCATCCGCTCTTCGAGATTGGATTAAATTTACGAACTCATCTTTCAAGTCTTTATATCTTTTGCACTCTCTTATGGCGGTGTCATACTCTTCTATCTTATCGCTAATACTGCGTTCAAAAAGGAATTGAGCTTTAGTCCGATTAAAATCAAGTTTTCCACTTTCAACACTTGCTAAAACTTCTGTCCGCAGCTCAAATAGAGATACGCTGATGGCACGATTCTGTGCTTCCATTGTTTTTTTGAACTGCACACTTGTAATAATCAAGCCAACAACAGCAGCAAGAACTGCGAGTGAATTGACGATTAAAACAGCTATATCCATATCACAGCACCTTCCTTACTGTGTCAGGGCTGTAGGTGGCGAAAATCTGCTCAAAGTTCGTAGCGACACTATCGTTTGCCATAGAACTGTCACGCATAACAAAATAATACGGCTTCTGTTTAGCAATTGCTGTGATGACTTCTTCATCAATGTTTTTGTCAAAGCAAGCAATCAAATACCCATCCTCAACATCAAAGTAAGAATAATTCCTTATTCCTACTTTCTCACTCCTAACTTGAATTTTGCTGCTAAGCAAAATTCCGAGGTCAAGCATAACTTGGAACAGTAAATCTTCCGGAGTCCTATCCTCTTTAATGTTATCTTCAAGGCGAGAGAAAAGCGACTGCTCATATTCGGCAGGGTTATAGTACACATCTTTCATATTGGAGGTATCGCACTTGAGGACACGGAAACCGATATCCAGTGAGGAATTAGGAGTGACGAGTGAGGAGCTGTCAGCATCATTTCTAATTCCTAACTGCTCATTCCTAATTTTCTGACCTGCTCTGCGGATACGTTCTTTACCGATTTCACAAATGTTCTTGTATCCGGCTTTGTAGGCTTCGCTTTTTTCATCTTTTTCTTCAGGTAGTTGAACCATAATAAACTTACGGTGTCCGCCATCTTCGGCATTTAACTGTATTACTGCGTGAGCAGTTGTTGCAGAACCGGAGAAAAAGTCCATAATGATTTCATCACCATTCTTACATAGAGTGCTAATCAGTTTTTGAGCAACGATTACGGGTTTGGGATTGTCAAATGGCAGTCCCATAGCGTCATCGCTTCCGCCAAAATACAGAAGTGATGCTACAGCTTCCTCCATATTTTCCCTTAAGAAATATTTCTGATTAGGAACTGTTGTTTCGTCCTTACCAAACTCTATCTTTCCTTTATCAAGCATTTCGTCCATAGTCTTGTCAGTAAAACGCCATCCTTTAGCAGAAACCGCACAAGGTTTGCCAGTCACAGGATGAATAATGGGTCGATGCGAACGTGTTTCGGGCTTATCAGGAGCTGCCATAGAAACCGTACGATAAATATTGCCCTCATCATCAATTAGCGAATATGCAAGCTCTCCACCAGTAAATACGCTCTTGTTTTGCTTGAGAAATTCCCTGTATTTAAGACGAACATCTTCATTTACACAGCCGTATTGCTTAATAAGTGACTCAACTTTTTTCATCATGGCTTCAGCATTTTCTTTCTTCTTCAAAAACGGAACACCTGCAAAAATAGCAATATTCTTACTGTAAACAATAATAGATTCGTGCTGATATGCAACACCAGCAACAACTCCTTTGGGGTTTCGCTTGTCCCAAATAATGGTTCCTAGCTGATTCTGCTGTCCGAAAATCTCATTGCAAACCATTGTAAGAGAATAAACTTCGTGTTCGTCAATGTGAATAAAGATAGCGCCATCATCGCTCAACATATCTTTTGCCAGTTTAAGTCGAGTATATATCATATTTAACCAGTTAGTATGAAAGCGACCGTTGCTATCTGAGTTTGTAAAAAGACGATTTCCATAATCGTCATACATTCCGCTTACAGCAAAGTATTCTTCAGAAGTCTGAGCAAAATTATCTGCATAAACAAAATCATTCCCCGTATTGTATGGTGGGTCTATGTAAATCATCTTGATTTTTCCAAGATAAGTTTCCTGCAATAGCTTCAACACTTCAAGATTATCACCCTCAATATAAAGATTTTCAGTATTATCAAAATCGACACTGCCACTACTGCAATATGGTTTTCCCTCACTGTCTGCTCCAGTTGGAGTTGTTTCATCATCTCGAACAGGACGCAAGGTCTTATTGATAGGGGCATTAGCAAGAAGAACCGACTTTTTCTTGTCTGGCCAAGTAAACTGATAGCGTTCCTCGTTTCCCTCAACAACTTCGCAAGAAATTTCCTGCATAAGCACATCCTTGTCTATTGCTCGCTCTACAATAGCCTTGCCGTTTTCATCATAACCGGTAATAGTTTCAGTAACAGCATTAGGAAACATCTCCGCTAACTTCTTAAAATTCTCATCAGCCTTATTCGCTGTCTGCATTTTGAGTTTGTCCATTATCTTTTTCCTCCGTATCGAAATGTGAGATTTTTCCATATTTATCATATGAGTATTTTAGCAGTTTGAAGAAATCATCTTTTAGGCGGTATAGCTTAGTTGGAGCATGATAGGAAATATACGACGCATCCGGTGGAGGGAAAACAAGATGTCCATCAAACTCAACTTTCCGGTCTGGTGATGGAGCACATTTTCGTTTTTTATCCGTGCAAGCAACAATATTACGGTTTGCAAGTAATCCGAATACAAACGCTTCGCCCATAACCTCTATCGGCTGATTATCGGTCTTCAGAAATTCTGAAAGGTAGTGCCTATCCTGTAGTCCCAGTGAGTCAACATAGTCCCATAACCGTTCTATTGCTTTTGCTTCATTTTCATCGGCTTCTCTTTTCCTCCGCTCATCAGAGAGACGCTTTTTATTCTTTTCTGCCGCCTTGTTTTTAGCGATAGTGTAGATCTGTTTTGCGCCCTGGATCAATAGAAACCCCAAGCAGAAAATCAACACACCATACAGCGTTTTCCCAACCTTATTGGTCATATCCAAAAGGTTCGGAAGAAAAGCCACACCAAGGATTGCAAGTGCAATGGAAGCCACGGTCTGGGCAAGGTGTTTTTCAGCTATAATCTTAAGCAAATCAACAAGTTTTTCCATCTCAGTTGATTCTCCTTTCCAGCATCTTAATCTGCTGCACAAGCTCAAACTTCTTTTTCGGTTGCTTTTCAGCCCGTGCCTGTTTTTCAAGTTTTGCAATTTCTTTTTCGAGTTTTTCTTGTTTTTCGTGAAGAGCAATATTTTCGTCGAGCGATAATTCCTCGTTCCAAACTCCATACTCCAAACTTCTTATTAAGTTTTCCCACACTTTATCAAGGTTTAAGCCTTTAAGCTCAACCCTTTGTTCTGTTGTAGGCATCCAATCTGTCTGCATTAACTTGGTGTGATAAATTGCAAGTTTGCTTTCATTACCACATTCAAGCACAAACAAAATGTTTTGCGGTATCAGCTTTGACAACGTTGCAATGGTCTTTTCTTCAAACTCTTTTCTTTTTAAGGTTACGAGCAAAACAAAAAAACTTTTCACTTCATCGCCGGCAGGAATATTGACCTTATTCGGCGTTATTTCATTGACGATAGTTATTCTTGAAATTTCTGCGTCAATCTTCCCTTTTGCCGCTGTATTCATTTGAAATTTTGCATAAATTGCTTTTTTCGGAAGCTGTTTGCTCATTTCCGTTGCTTTCGGTAATCCAAGCATAATTTTCACCTCATTTTACAACTAAAAAGCAAATAAGTTCAAAATCATCCAAGCCTTTAATTTCGTTAGACAAAAAGCTAACTTGACTGCCTCCTAAAAAGCTGTCTATATCGCTTTCGTCTTTGACTTCTATAATGGATGCAATCGCTTCTCCGAGCAGTTCAGAAAATTTTGACATATCCTTACCGTCATGAGTTTCTTTGTTGAACTGCTTATAAACCTCAGGTATAGGTTCCGTTTTGCCCTTACAAAGAAAACGCATTTTATCGAGCATATCCTTTGGAGATAAATGGTCGCAAATAACTTCTCCTTCATTACTGATATACACCATATAGAATGGGTGAAGTCTGTTCTGATTATCAATATTTACGCTATCGGAGCGATTTTTCAAAACAAATATCACTCCGGCAGGTGCATCATCATTTGCAGGAACAACTGCATTAAGTCCAAACGGAGCTTTTTCAATATCAGGGTGGTTCTTTATGTATTCAAGCAAATCAAGCCTAAATTCATTAAGACCTAAATCCATTATTGAAATGCCGGTTGTCATATCTTCAATATCAACAACTTCTTCTTGCAGTTTTTCGAGTTGTGCTTTTCTGTATTCAAGGTCTGCTTTTTCTTCGTCACTTAAAGGGTTATCTTCATCGGTACCTGTTGAAGTCATATTCACTATTTTCATACGGGTTTCAACTTTAGCTTTCAAATTGATGTAATCATCAAGGGTTACATCAGGCCAGAAATTGACAAGCTGGATATACTTATTTTTACTTCCGATACGGTCAATACGACCAAAACGCTGAATAATACGAACCGGATTCCAATGTATATCGTAGTTAATCAGATAATCGCAATCTTGCAAGTTTTGACCTTCAGAAATACAGTCAGTTGCAATTAGAATATCTATATCTTCTTTAGGAATACTCTCAAATAAATCTCTACCCTTTGAAATTGGAGAGAAGCAGGTCAGTACAGTATTTAAGTCTCCACGAAGCTTAGGACAAGTGGTACGACCGTCTACTGAGCCTGACACCATTGCAGTATTAAGTCCATATTTTGATTTGACATACTCGCTTACATTATCATACAAATACCCTGCTGTATCTGCAAACGCAGTAAAAATAATTATCTTTTTATTGCCTTCGTTAATCGGGTTAGATATTTTTTCATCTATAATTTTATAAAGTTCTTGCAACTTTGAATCGTGTTCCGGAGTAATATCAGCAACCATAACAGTTAAGAGTTCAAGAACTTCTGCATCTTTTACAAGGCTATCTCTCCAAGATACATAGTCCATATCGGCAAGGTCGATTTTTATCTTTCTGCCAAAAGAGAACAGGTCATCTGTATTTTGGTCCTCATCGTCAAACTCATCCATATTAGATATATCTGTTAATTCAATTTCGTGTGCAGATTGCTTATTAAATCTGTCAATCGTCTCAATTGTGCTGTCAATCAAATCTTTTATTCTCTTAAGAGTAAGATTGAAAGAATATACGGAGCTTTCCATACGCTTCATCAAATTGATAGCTGTCAAACGACGGATACCTTGCTCACGGTTTGCTTGAGTAAAGCCTACATTGACTTTGTTATCTTCGTATAGTTCTGCATACTTGTCCATTTTACTCGGAAGTATATAGTGAGACGGTTTGTATATGGTTAATTCCAAAAGCCTAAGCTGCTCGAAAATTTCATTATAATTTATTGCAGTTTTCAAGTCAGTCAAATGCGGTCTCGGTGACAAAGGCTTTAATCTTATTGGGAAAGTTCCTATATCAGTTGTGTCATAGTATTTTTGAATATGTTTTCTTGAACGGGCTATTGTTACGCTATCCAAGACTTCAAAAAAATCAAAGTCCAGCATTTTAAGTAAGTTTTCAGTTGTACGATCAGACGGTTCCCACTTGCTCCAAGTGTTAAAAGCTCTTTGGGCATTTCTGAATATTTCATCAATGGTACGATTAGTATTGAGCTTTTCGTCTATGTAATCTGTGTGTCCTTCATATGCAAGGGCAAGTTGATTTTTCAAGTCATTAAAGCGATTGTTTACCGGCGTAGCCGAAAGCATAAGAACTTTGGTTTTTATGCCTGCTCGAATAACTTTTTTCATCAAGGTAACATAGCGATTATCCTTTGTTTCTTCATCCGGATTTTCAACTATCTTACCACCGTTTCTGAAATTATGAGATTCATCAATAACTACAAGACCGTAGTTACCCCAATTTATTCTGTCAAGGTCAAGACCATTTGATCGTCCATGAGTTCTGTTAAGGTCTGTATGATAAAGAACATCATAACCGAGGCGGTCAGACGCAATAGGGTTGTTAATGTAATTATCTTTATATGTGTTCCAGTTGTTGGCTAATTTTTTAGGGCATAGCACCAGCACTGATTTATTTTTGCTTTCGTAATATTTTATAACTGCAAGTGCTGTAAAAGTTTTACCAAGACCAACACTGTCAGCAAGAATGCAACCGTTATATTTTTCAAGTTTATTGATGATAGCAAGAGCGGCATCTTTTTGAAAATTGTACAGCATACTCCAAATCTTGCTGTCTTTAAAACCGGTTGCTTCATTAGGGAGTTCATCTTCAGAAATATCTTCTAAAAATTCATTGAAGATATTATAGAGTGTAACAAAATAAATAAAATCCGGAGCATTTTCATTGTAAGCAGCTGTAATGCTGTCGATAACTTCATCGGTTACTTCCTGAAGCACTTTTTTGTCGTTCCATATTTCATCAAAGTCTCTTATAAGTGTTTGCGCAAGGGACTGATCTTTTACGATTGTTGTGCTGATAACATTACCTTTTTCACAACCAAGCTCAACAGTTGTAAAATTGTTTATCGGCGTATATCCTACACTATCTACAACCAACTGTCCTTGAATAGTTTTATCACTAATATTTGATTTGAAAGTAACTTTTTCTTTAATCCAATCAGCACATTCTCTTGCAATCGCTTTTTGAGTAAGTTCATTTCTTAATTTAATTTCAAATTCTGTACCATACAGATTGCGTTCACGATTAAGTCGTGGAATATAAAACTCTCTCTTTTCCTTTTTCGCTTTTTCTGTTACGAAAGTCGGAGCTGTAAAAATGAAACGCAATTCATCAATAGAGGTGAGTTGCTTTTTAAGTTCTTGAAAGGCATAGATAGAAAAGCAAGCTGCAGCGATAGACAGTTTGCTTCCTTCATGAATCTCAACGGATAAATCATCTTTCAAAGTTTCGGTAACATTATTGATTAATTTCATAATATGATTCTCCTACAGCATTAAAGATAAGTCAATATAAAAATTTGCAATGTACAAAAATCAGTACAGTAAAACGGATGACATATCAAGTTAATACAATTCATTTTATTATATCATATTTGATAATAATATTCAATAAAATCCAAATTGTGAACAAATTCTTACTTTAAACGGTGAGGATTTTTGTTTTTATAAAATAAATTGTAAATTTTCTTTCAAAACACATCAACAAAACTTGAATTTTTCTCCGTATTATAGAGGGATATTTTTTCTATGGTAAAATGAAATGTAAACAAGGTGTAAAGATTTTTGAAAAACACCCGAACAAAACGGGAATTTTTCTCTGTATAGTAGAGGGACTTTTTTCGTGGGTGAATTTTTTGTTTTTAAATTTACTTATACTCTTTTCTTTTTGAAAAAAGTATCTCTCGAATAATACGAAATGAGGCAACGCAATGAAAGAAAGTTACAAAAGTTTTGATGAGCTACCGATGATGTTATCGGTGTCGCATGTTGCAAAGG
>ERZ860148.140-NODE-140-length-61472-cov-4.873699_pt1 | contig 61472 bp, 88 predicted proteins | sample MGYA00509981_ERZ860148 | MGnify/ENA primary metagenome ERZ860148 (study PRJEB30046, sample SAMN00715199) | human gut metagenome | study: EMG produced TPA metagenomics assembly of the A metagenome-wide association study of gut microbiota in type 2...
CGACAAAACTTCATAATGCATTGTATTTTATGTCCCCGCCTCGTTCGCATCTTCTGCGGCTTGCCGAGAACTTTCGGCATCACGAGCGGATTCTTCTGCATCAAGCTGTGCAGCCTCTGCAGCCTCTTTGGCGGCTCGTGATTCGGTCACAGCCGAGTCGGATTGAGCCTTAGCCGTGTTCGCAGTCTCGATAGCCTGCGCGGACTGAGTCAAAGCCTGGTTTGCCGTGTTCAGCGCAGTCTCGGACGTGCTAATAGCTTGCTCGGCTTTGCGCTTAGTCTCTTCGGAGATAGCGTTGTACTCAACCAGCTTGCCGCCAATGTCGTTAATGGCGTCTTCCGTTTGCTGAATAAAGGAAGCACCCGACAGAGCACCAGTCGGAGATTTCGCGTACTGAAATTTCGTCTTTTCAGCCATTTTTTACCTACAGAATGTCGTGAGCCTCAGCAAAGTCCTTAAAGGCCTGATCGATACCTCGTGCGAGGTTTTCAATCGCGTTGATCTGCACATTCCCCGAAAGATCGGTAGAAGCGCTTCCAGTCACATCACCGACTAGAGAGATCAAGATGGATGCCGCGAGTTTCTCGGCACTGGCCGCTGTTTCTTTCTTGCCCAAGGCGCCGATGTTCGTGCGGGCTTGCTGTTGCTGACCCGCCTGAAGGGTTTGCGGTACGTAGAGAACCGATGAGCTGGTGTCTGACCATGTCGTTGCATCGGTTCCTGGTGTCACGGGCTTACTGGAAGGCCCGTTTGCTTTCAGGCACTTGTACTTGATGCCCTGGTACAAAACCTCGTTGCCAACTTCGTAGTCCAGCGAAGTGGAGTAGTTCATCAAGCCGCCCTGTTGGTACCAAAGAAGGAGCTGAGACAACAGGTAAAAAGCGCCATTAAAGTCCTCACGCTTAGGGGGCATACCGCCCTCGCCGATGGGCTGACTCGTTTCTTCTCGCCATCCTTCGGCTTGCGAAAAACGCCCGGTTCCAGCCTGCTGCGAAGTCGCCGGCGGGATCGTCTTGTCGCCTCGGTCCGCAAGCGCAGTCTTCAAAAGATGTTGTGGATATTTCGTCGCCATTTCGAAAATTCCGCCTAATAAAAAACCCGCTCGAGGCGGGTTCTGTTTTCTGAGTGTTTGTGTTTCAAGCGTTCATCGGGAATTCTTGCCCCGGATTGAAAACACCTTGGTCAAAAGGCTGAAGGTCTGATCCTGCAAAGCCGAAGATGGCATCGTCAGGGTAAATCACCAAGAAGTTGGTCATCACGCCCATAGGTCGGTTCAGAAGGCCATAGGCTCGCAGAATCGTGATCTGCAAGTCGCTCATCGATCCGACCACAACGATTGATCGGATACTCATGTTTTGATAGTCCACGATGAAGACTTGCTGATCCGTCAGCTGCGACAGCAACCGGTTCATGGTGGCGGCGCTCGAGTCGGAGATATTGCAGAGCGCTCGATACATGATCAGGAACCGGTAATAGTCATCGTCAAACCGAATAAATTCGCCGTCCACTTCGATCAGTCGGTCCACACCGACTCTCTTGCCCCACCAGTCCAAGAAAACGCCCTTTGCCGTTCGGGCATCAGCAACGTCTTTCAGCAACTGATCCAGTTGCTCAGTCGCATCCAAAGCATTGTGAAAGATTTCAGCCAAGGCTTTGAAGTTCGGAGCATGGGCGTACTGGCTCTGCATGGCGATGCTTGCCTTGCTGGGCACATCAGCCATTTCCCTAACATCATCAACCTGTTGCAGGTCCTCCCATGTCTGCGTTGTGCTCATGATTAGCCTCCGAAGACAAGGGTGATCGTATCTTCACTGATTGTCGGGCTCTCGTTTGCAGGAACTTCCACGTAGTCAGCCAATCCCTCGCTGTTCATGCCGATCAAGACTGACTTGATGGGAGCCTTCGTCACATCTTTGATGCACTGGTAGAAACGATCTGCATACACGGTTGTAGCGAGCTTCACACGGGGATTTTTCTGGCTTCCCTGCCCCAAGAAATCTTGGATGATTGCTTGTTTGACATTGGATTGCGTGACTTCGTCCATGTTCTGGTCGAAAAAAGTCACCTGAATGTCGAAATCCACGATTGTTGGACGGATGATTTTGTAGGTGTACTTCGCGTTGTAGTGCTCTTCGTCAACGCAAGACACGTCGTAGTTGCCGCTGGTTCCGCAACCTGCCGCCTTGCAATCGAAAATCGTCTCTGCAATAGCCTCATCGTCCCCGCCAACCACACAAGCCGCCACGCTATGCGGCTCGAGCGTCACAGAGTACTGAACTTGCTCGGCATTGGTGTAGTTTTCAAGGACTACGCAGTCCAAGACGCCATCAAGATTCGCCAGACGGCTCTGCATCGTCGGCGGAGTTCCGTGGGCGTTTTTCGCATAGGATTCAAGCATGCGATTCAGAAGTTCTCCATCTGGCTCAACATCTCGACCTGTCACGCCAGCTGCATCATTTGTCACGGCATCCCATCCTGGCACAACCGTCACAATCGTGTTGACCGTACCGGCCCCGATTTCTACGGCACCGTGCTCCACCGTTGCAAAAGTCGTGTCCACAGTTCCGTTGGAACCAATAGTTGCCCCTAAGGCGGCGTTGTGCCGGAGCTGGTTGCCGTTATCATCCTCAACCAGAACCCCATAAGGAATGGTTGTTCCCTTCAACCCTGTGCAAGTACATACGACAACCGTAGGTTCAGAAACCTTTCTCTTCAACCCATATAAGTTAGCTAGAGCGTCTAAAAACTGACCTCTAGCTGTTTCAGGATTGAATTGGTTTGCCAAGTACGCAACTTCCGAGTTTTTAGCCTCGTTTTCCGAGGCCACAACATCGATAAGTTGCCCCATGGGTGCTGTCGAGTCGACATTGACAGGGTCGCCATTGGCAGTCTTCGGCATAGCCTCCTGTACGGCGCTTGCCAAGTCGTCTCGCACCTCCCGAGTCGTCGGGATCGTGACGCCAGTTTTTTCATCAAAGATAACTTGTGCCATATCCGTACTGTGTTTCTATTTCGATCTTGCCGTGCAAAGTGCGAGTTTCCTGGTCAATTTTCGTTATCTCAATGTTGACCACGGAAAGAACTCCCGGGACACTCAGTGCCGCATTGCGCAGTCGTTCAGTCACAACCGATTCCTGCAACGGTTGGCCTAACTGGTCAGTAAACCAATCAATGCCTTCCTCGTACCGGAAATAGGCATCTCGTAGGAAGAGCCGACACTCATTGCAAACGTTTTGGCAAATGGCTTCGACTTCCGTCAGAAACTTGAGATTGCCATTTGAGTCGAATTGCAGATCCCAGTCCGGCGTTAAGGCCAACGTGTTTTCTGTGTGCATTACCCTTGTCCTGTTGACGTATTGCCACCATGCGGGCAAGTGTGCGTGTGGGACTTCAAGCCAACGCCGTCAGCCGTCACGTCACCACCGCTGACCGACACATTGCCAGTTACGCTAGCACCATTGCCACCGCTCACTGTCATACCACCCGTGCCAGTTATCTGTCCGAGCACCGTGAGAGTCTTTTGCACTATGGTGTCTCCTGTGATTGTGACGGTTGGGCTATCAACGGTGGTTGATCCGGAGGCATTTACTGTCGCCGTAGTCGTGTTCACGACAACAGCTTCCGGAGCTGTGACCGTCACTTTCCCGTCGTCTTCCACACGGATAAAAGTCGTCGGCTTTTTGCCCCAAAAACCACCGAAGTAGAAGCCGTCCGAAATGCTGTAGCACCGGAATGAACCTGGCTGAATTGGTTCCGAACCACCGTTCAAAGCCGAAACGTCCTGCTGCGCAAAAACAGCCAATCCAATGTCACCCGGCTTGGGGTCAACAATGATCGCGGCCGTACCGTGTTGCAGGCGAAACCAACGAAGTTTGGGGATGCTAACCATGTCCAAAGCATCCCCTTTCGCCGATCTCATCTTGATCAGAGGTGTGGCCGACAAATAGCCGGCACCTCCGTTTTCGGCTGGCCTCTCGACTTTGTCCACTCGTACCGGGATCGCCGTGTTCACCAGTCCGCAGATGATTGAGCGAATGACGAAGTCCAAGACGTTGTATTCGCTTGACCCCGTGAATTCACCGTTGTTTTGGCTTAACTCTTCGCTCATTTCTCACTCCTCGATCCACATCCCTTGAAAGGACGTTGACCATGAGCCACCACCCGGATTGTGAGCACTGAGCTCGTGAACCAGCTGCGTGATCTTGTAAACCCCCGAAGCGCTCGGGATGATGGTTTCGAGACGAACGGCTCCGCCGATCTTCAGATCAGGTCGAAAGAAGCTTTTCGCATTGACGCCCTGATTTGTGAATGTCGGGTATCCGATCATTCCCGTCTCAGCAGACACGATCGGAATGCCGCCATCAGTTCGCGTTGAGCCCTTTGCCATCAACACGACTCGGTTGTCGTCAATAAGTAAATCGCTTCCTGTATCCCGTGCGATTTGTCGCATCTTCGTGATTGGGTCACCCGTCAAAACGCAGTCAGCAACCTGAGCATCAACATCAACGGCCTCAAACGTGTATCCGCATTCGGCGCACAACTGCTCGCATAAACGAGACACGGATTGAGAACCCTGGACAGCTATCTGCGGAGTCGGCTTCAAGACGTTGTAGGCACTGGTTTGTGCTTCGATCTTGAGAACCGGTCGAGCGCCGTTCAAATCGGCATAGGACACCGTCACTTCGCCCTGGAATATGCTCGAAAGCTCCGTCCCCTGCTCACCTGCGGAAATCTCAATGGCATTCCAACGTCGGTTCAGCGGCTTGAAAGCCAATGTCGTCAACTGTGCCATCGTGTCCAGCGACAAGCCAAAGATTTCAACCTGAGCCGTTGCAAAATCGACACCGCCTGTTTTGCTGATATTGACGTTGGTCGCATATCCCTGAAATGTGTACTGGTTATTGGCACCCTGCACGTCCAGCGCAATGCTGACTGCAATGTCTTTCAAGCTGTAAGTTGATTGCATTCTTCTTCCGTCAGGTAGCAAAGAACGTATCGGGACCCCAGTTCAGAGTATTCCGGGTGGTTTTTCCCATCCTGATCAGCAAAAACCAACTTTCCTTTGAAAAGGTTCGTACTCCAGGCTGGAATCTGCTCTCTGTTCTGGCAAATATGCGTTTTGCAGACGTCTACGTCATCTGACGTCAGAGACAAGAACAGGGCGCTGCCCATCTGTCGAATGTTGATTCGGCAGTTTTGATCGTCGAGAACGACAGAAAAAGACTGGTTCGGCACCGGCTGCAAAGGAATCGTGTACATGTCCGCCTCAGTTGAAGATGTCGTACAAAACGCTGTTTTGCGCCCTCACTTGTCCTCGTTTGGTCTCGTCCGCACTTGTTGGGTTTCTCGGGGACCATTGCACGGTCTGAGTTGCCAACGACACAGCCTTGACCTCTTGAAACGAACAAGAGACTTCCAAAAGATTGACACCGTTAGTAGCTGAACGAGTCGTGCTGTACCCGACAAGCGTCATATTGAAAAACACTCTTGAAGGCGTCACGATCATGAATGTCGTTGTACCTTGTCGGTATTTTTCAAGCAGTGCCAAGGCCGCGTTCTGTCTGGTGTAATCACCAGAAAAAAGAAGCCTGACTGTGACCTCTATAGGAGTCGGCACTTTGTCATATGCAAAAAGTCGTCCGTTTTCCTGCGGCTCAATCGGGATGCTTGCCGTGTTCGAATCCTCAAGCTGGTCAACCGTGTCGTAGTCGCAAATCTTGCGACCAGAGCTGTCAACGACAGCCCAAGTTTCTGTCTGGGGCATTTTCAATCATCCTTTTTGAACCACTCCGGTCTGAGCGTTCACGAGATTTCGGTTAGAGCGCGTCAAAGCACGATCCACACCAACTGACACAGCCTGTCCTACCGCTTGAGGATCAGCCGTCGTCTGGATGTGGTTCTCGACCGTGACCTTCATATCGTTGGTAATGCCCCCCGCTCTTTCGGACTTCTGTCGGATTGCCGCAATTGCACCATTGGCAACCGGCATCTGAGGCATCGAAATTTCTCCGATCAACTGAGCGGCCACGGGTTGAGGACTTGAAAGCAGCAGATGCTTAATCAACTTTTCGTTGATCCGTCTATCAACGCTTTCGTGGCTTTCTCGAACCGCTGACTTGTTCAGTACGGTCTGAGTTCTGTTGACCGTGACAGACCGAGGAATTTCTTGTTCCTCATCATCGGGATACTCGACTCCGTCATCTTGATAGTTTTCCCATTTGAGACGATTTGGACGTCGATTTCCTATGGCATCGCCTTTGTCTTCACCATCTTCATCATCATCCGAGAAGAAATCGGAAACAAGCGAGCCAAAACCACCAAGCAGGCTTTTGAGTTTTTCTTTCAGCCAGCTCAGAGCTTTTGGAATTCCCTCAACAATGGCTTGCGGGATGTTGGCGATAACAGTTCTTACCTTTTCAAAGGTGCTGGTAGCCGCCGAGTAAACGTCTCCGAAAAAGCCAAAGATTGAAGCGACAGCATCAGCAATCTGTCCGGGAATGCTTGCGATTGCCGATAGGAAGTTACCGAGGTTCTTTCGGAATTCGTTGATCTGCTGATCGCTGAACCCGATCCAACGCATGAAGTCGCCAAAGAGCGATCCGCCTCCTTCCAAGAAGGACATCAGATCATCAATGGCAAGCCCCAGCGCGGCAACCGCTGCGATGACCACCCCGAGCGGATTAGCCATCAGAACCGCATTGAAAGCGGCAACAATGGTTGTCCCCGCCCTTACCGTAGCAAACAGACCTTTCAGTCCGCCGATCAGGGCAAGGATTTTTCGAAGGTACGTCCCTGCGATTACCGCTCCGAGACCACTCAAAAGAATCTTGACCGCTCTCGAATGTTCGTTTAGAAACGCCAAGCCATCGGACAGAACGCTCAACACCTTGTTCACGATGGGCAGAACAGCCACGGCAATCGTGTTTGCAAGCGACTGAGCCGTATTCGTGAATTGACGCCACAGAATGTTCATGCGGCGGGCGTTCTCGGCTTGCTCCTTCGTGAAAGCCACGCTCTTGTAGCTTTCCGCGACCTGATCTGCCGCATCCTTGTGTTTGATGAAAATCGCAGAGGCTTCCTGAGACAGCCCCATGGCACGCATGAAGTAGCGCGCCTGGACATCCGTCATGCCCTTGACGTGTTCTCCCATTTTGAAGAACTCATCGGCACCACGCCCCGTCTCAATCGTCCACTGCTGCAAGGCATCCTTGAACGCCTCAGCAGAACCGCCGGCATCTCGGTTTGCCTTAGCCCACGCATCGATTTTCTCAACAGCCACACCGGTGCGTTCGCTCAGGACAGACAGCTCTTCGCCCATCTGCGAAAAGTTCTGAGCCAAGCGGCCGCCGGCAAACGCTGCGGCAATCGGCGCAAACAATGTCTTCAACAGAAGACCAAGTCCGCCAAGCTTGCTTTCGATCGAGTCAAAAGCTCTGCCGGCCGTTAGAGCGGCTTTTTGCGACGTCGTGCCGATGTCAAGAATTTGCTCCGCGACTTCGTCCGAGACCTTGCCGGCAATCAAACCGCTTTTCGAGAACTGGATTGCGATTTGATCAATAGGCTCAAGGGCCTCGCGCATCTTGCGTTCGAACTCATTGAGCCCGTTCGCAACCAGCCGAAAGCCTTCGGTCGCCCGCCCCTCAAAGTCGTTAATCGACTTGGCTGCTCGATCCAACCCGTCAAGGAGCTTTTTCGAATCAATTCCAAGCTCAAAAAAGAGCCCGTTTTCATTGTTTAGCATTCTCAAAAGCCTCTTGCTGTTTTGTGTTGGCTAACCAGTTGTTGTAGGAACGAACCTGCAAAATCTCGTAGAGCATGTAGGCATCTTCAAGCGTCAGATCACGCTTCAGGTCAAGCAGTGAAGCCAGACCTGCTTCCACAACGGCCCCGCAAACGCGAGGCACGTTGGAATAGGCCGCGGCGCCAGCTACTTCTGAGCACTTGGCCCGGTAAAGAGCCTCGCGAGGAAACTTGAGAGCGTGCCATCTGAAAAAAAATCGAAATTCAGCTTTGCGGCCTCAAAACGAAGCTGAACAAGCGTCAGCGGACTTTCGATAAGGCTTGCATTGGCACCCGTAAGCTGCACAAACTGCTCACCATTGATCAAATGGCAACATGCCAAAAGATCATCCAAAAGAGGCTTCGCGTCCAGATAATCAAGCCTAAGGATGGAAGTCATCAATCCGTTGGTTCCATCCTCGATAGAAGAGCGCAAATCTCCGACATTCTTACCAATCGCCAAAGCCGCGCGATACATCCACTGTTCTGCCTGAAGTGCCGGCATACGACGAACGCGAAACTGCTTTTCGGTCGTTCTGTCCTGAATCGTGATAGTTACAGCATCATTCATTAGAAGACATCCTCAAAATCGAAGGTCCACGTTGTAGGCTGCAGCGTGCGCTGGATTGCCGGCATCGGGGGAGCACTCTTCAGAACTCCTCGGACATACGTCTTGACCTTTTCGAGAGCCGGCTGATAGATCGTCAACGTGCATTCATAAGGCCGGTTGTTTGCCTTCATTGCGTCTCGGATGTATTCCAGGGCGGGTAGCGACGGAGATGCAGCTTCGAGAACAATCGCGACCGTAGTCACATTCTTGATCACGCCTGCAACCATCTTTCCGTCCACACCACGGCGAGTTTCAGTTACTTCAACAGGCTCGGCAGAGGCCACGTTGTCAACAGAGAACTGCTGAAGAGAAATCCCGCTCGGGTAGAGGTCTTCAACGGCAAGGATTACCTCGGCATTCGCAGAAGTAACGTCAAAATTCTGGGACATGGTTTTTCCACTCCATTAAAAAAGCCCCGGCGGTGCCGAGGCTCAGTGCAATCTGTTAGATGACGGCCGTGACTTCGAAGTCCAGGCGCTGGATTGAGCCAGCATACGTGTAGTAGAGCGTGATTACCGGAGACTGTCGATCGGCTCTCAAGTTGGCGCTGGGCATCGTGATGATCAGCTTATAGCCCTTAGTGAAGAGCTCCTGAGCAACCGTCTCATCATTCGTCTCCTGCAAAAGCTGCTGCTTCTGAGACTCACTTAGTTCAAGTCCGACGTCAATCACGCCGTTGTTCAGGCACACATTGATGGGGTCTTGAGACCATGCTCGAATGAGTGCTTCGCCGCGTGTGTTGTACGGCGAACGGTTAGTACTCTTAAAGCCATCCATGCAACTGCGCTGAATCGAGTTGCGCAGGTAGATGCTGCCGTAGAGCACATCAATGAAGCCGTACTGGGTGCTGGTCAGCGTGCCTCGGTTAAAGAAGTTGAATGCCGCGTTGCGAGTAGCAAATTCGCCCGTGTAGTTGCACCGGATCGCTTCCAGAGCATCTGCTACATCTTCATCGGTGACACGCGGCGTAATGCCGCTTGCCGTCTTGGCGAACCAGGTCTTCATGCCCTGAGTGCGCGTCCAAGCTACGGATGCACCGACACCGATTGCGAAAGCCGCATCCTGCGCATCGCCATAAAGCGTGCAAGCGCAGTTGTAGGTATTCATCAACGTTTGCGCTTTGGTTCCGGCTTGAGTCAACTGATTGGTCATGTTGTCATCCAGGGACCAATCGAAGTAGCAGTAGTCATCCCCGGATGCATCCGCCCATGCCGCAAAGGCTTCTGCCTCTTCTTTTTCTGCTTCCCACAAAGGCGTAAAGCCAACCCAATTGCGCGTGACCGTGCAAATGGAGTTGAGGTCTTCCGTTTCGGTTTTGGCTGCGGCACCCTGGGATAAAACTGCTCCAGCGGCTTGCGTTAAGCAAAGCATGGCAGCGAGATCGGTTCCTCCAGTCTGAGGAAGTGCCAAAGCTTCGCCCACAATGCCAGCACCAACAAGTGAGGCTTCGGTTGCTGCCGCATATCCTATCGTTGCGTCTGCTCCGGTCTTTTCGGTCGTAAACGTGAAACTCTTCAGGTTGCTGTCATAAGAGCCAGTAACACCCGTCAGAGCTTCAGCAACCTTCACAGCAACTTCAGACAGAGACGTAGCCTCGGACAAATCAAGGGACTGCACAGACTTGGCCTCGCCGTTGATCGTGATGGTCAGCGTTCCATCCGTGACAGCCTTGAATGCTGCTAGGTCTGCGGCGACCTGACCGCCTCGAATCCAAGCCGGCACGTCCTCATCAATTCGTCGACCGATGACCAGAGTGCTGACCGCCTTCTGCTGGTTCGTGCATCCAACAAAGTACTGTTGCGCAAAGACGGCCTCCTTAGACGTGGCACCAAACATATCGGCCACGGCCTCGGCCGAAGAGAACAACATGGCCGGCTGAGAGGTCGGAATAAGGGCGCTCTTAGTCAACAGCATGCCATTGGTTTCAAGATCGTTCGATCCCCCACTGATTACGCGAGACGACATCTGAACGATGTGAGAAGCGCTGATAGACATTTCTTTGATTCCTCAGTTAGTGCTTGGGTGGAAACCTGACATCGACGTTGGCAATGACAACCTTCACGGCATCGAAGCTGTCAACATCAAGCGCTACCCTGTGTGTAAATGAAAGATGAATTTCAGTCGTCCATCGCTGCACGTATTTTTCGGCATCGACGACAACCGTTGTGTTGCGTGGCTGCCCCGCAAACAGACTCGACAGTCCGTACTGCTGCATGAAATCAACAATCGGCGTGGTTCTCGTGATGGCCGCAAGGCTTAAGCAACGAATCCGAGCCTTTTCAGGAAAGTCGCTATAACAGTCCACCTGAACGACTACTTCCTCGAGCTTTGCCACAACCGCTCGCATTTCTTGGGTGTCCGGATTGAGTTCGTAGTCGACTCGAGGCGTTCCGTGATCTATGTGGCTGATGACGGTGTTGACCACATATTCGTTGCTTCCAGCCGGCAACGAGATGTCGTTCTGATAGCCGGCAAAAATCGCCTCAGTCGGGACCTCCGAACCAAACAGCATCAGCTCCAGATCTTTGACAGCCAGATAGATGGTCTGTTCCGTGAGAACTTCCGCTTGGGATGGTGGAGATGAAAGTTTCGATGTCATTTCAAATACTCCACACCGTTAGGCGGATTGACCTGCATCGTGGCACGGACGCTCACCCAGCCGACGCCTGAAAAGTTCTCGACAACGGCCGAAATGAGCCAGACGGTTCCGTCTTCCTGGACGATGTAGTCGCCGCTTCGAGCCAGCGGCCTAAAAATACTTGCCGGCTGCTGGGCAAAGTTCTTCGGGGCAAATAGCCAGATCCTTCGGGTGAGCGTGTTTGCGCCCGCCATGTCCGCATGGAAAAGCGAGTTGTCGCTCTCGCTCTGAATCTGGGCCGTGACTCCGAACAGTCTTTCGTAAGTCGGAACCGCAAAGCCGCTTTCGTCTGGCCTTGATCCTTCCGAGCGCAAAATTTGGACTCGCACGTCAGGATGGATTGCGTTGATCGCTCCTCGAACCACTTTGTGAAGATTGAGCCCCATCTGACAATTCCCGAAATAAAAAAAGCCCGCTGAGTCGCTAGCTCAACGGGCTTTGATTTTTTGATAACTTTTTATCTTTTTAACAGATAAAAAAGACGCCAATCTCCCGGCGTCCCGTTCGTTGGTGATCGAAATTACTCTTTCATGCCATCAAGACATCTTTCTGCAAGATACTTTGCTTGGTTGGCCTGTTCCCCTTCAACCTTTTTGAATTCCTGGAAACTCTTTACGGCTTCCTCAGGCGCGTCTTTCGTTAGCTCAACTTCGCCGTCTTCATCATTAAAGCGATACCACGACGGATTTGTCATGAAGTAAGGTCTTGTCTGCATCACAACCTCATCTGACTCAAAACCTTCCTCATCGCGTTGCCGATGGGGTTGGGGTTACCGCAGAAGGCATTTGCCACAGCCTCTGCAATGAATTCAGCCGGAGAACTCCGACCGTATTCACTCACGTGCTTCTCCATTATATCTTTTTGCGTCTTTTCCTTCGTCTCTTCTTTGACAACTCTGATAATTTCCGAACGGAGATTTTTAAGGGTCTCGAGACGCAACTTTTGCAATCTTTTCAATCCCCAGCGTAGGTCATAGTCACTCAGCTCTCCATTTTTGATACGATTTTCAAGAGTTTTCTCGTAGAACGCATTGTGAATTACGTGTCCCATCTCATGAGCGATGGTGTACGACAAATAGTCTTCAGGCGAACAAGGCATCATCCATCGATTTTCTACGGATTTCTTAATCTCATCAAGAAGCTTTTGCTCATTTTTGAACCAATTCATATTCAAAACGAGCTTTTGATCTCCTCGGCTTGATGATTCAACATGCGCCAGTGTCTCTTGGCGTAGATTCTTGCTCGTAATATCAAGAACTCGGTTTTCCTTAGAGTTCAAATAGTCCGAAAGCCATGGCACAAACTCAACTATTTCCGCAACCTTTTGAGCGCTTTGTTTTGCTACGCTTTCCGGAAATTTTTCAAACGCCTGTTCATCGATTCTTACACCCTTACGAGAAAGTTTCTGATAAACCGATTCTTCTGGTTTTGTCTCTGGCTTTCCTTGAGTTTGATGAGACTTTTCTATCGTCATTTGTGCGCCGTGCTGCTCTTCTTTGCCGCCCTTCGGCACGGCGGAAATATGGCGGCCTGTGAACTTACCGCCCATGCCGCCCAATACTTCTCCTGTCTGGCCGTCAATTAGCACAGGCTGCCCTTTGGCTTTGTCGCCGCTTCTGGTAGTGCCTCTTCCATTTGGATGTACCGTTATCCAACGAGCTTCATCAGAGGCCACCCCTTGAGCGCAAAACCTCTTCCCAAAAGCAAATGCCCAACCAAGCCGAAACGCGCGACCGAGTTTTCCTGCTTCGTCAACCGTTCTCATTTCTTTTCAACCTGATAGCCTATGGCTCCCAAAAGGGTTCCTGTTTTGATCAATGCTTGGCTGCGTTTCGAGCCCGAATCGCCCGAAATCTTTCGTTTTCTGCCCTTAGAGCTGACACCGTCCCATGACTCGTAAAGAGCGAGCGTCAAAGGACTTCGGTCTGGGAACTTCTCTTTGGCCGTCCCGTTGTTCCGGATCGTTTCCTGAACATCAACCTGGGCTTGACGCGCCATGTGCAGAACGGCCTGTTCTGCCCCAAGCGGCCCCAGAGTCTCAAGAATTTGCTGAGCCTGCTTTTGCCAATCTGCAGAACAGTCGCGGGCGGTAGCCCTTAGAAATGGACGCGGCGGCGACATAAGAGTGCTGCCGGGCTTGACTGCTGCAGACGACCACTGCGGCTTACCCCCAACCTTTGGCACTGGCTGTCCTAGAGCCCCGCTCAAGAAGAGCGATTGCGCACCGGTGACGCGCTGAACCCATCCGTACTCATTGAAGACGGCGTACCTGGCGACGTCGGGGTTGTCGATGATCCCCACCTTTGCAGTGACGCGCTCCGGTACTTTGTTCAGTAGCCTCTTCAGCCCATTCAAATTGCGCGTCACTTTGATCATGTCGTTACTTCATTGCGTCTTGGAATCGTTTTTCAAGCCACTCAGGCAACCAGCCTCGCATATTGCGCAGTCCAGTGGGAAGCACAAACTTTTTGCTCTTGTTGTCAAAGTAGACATCTTCAAGAGCTCGATAAAGATCATTTGCAGCTGAAGGCGTGAATCTTCGGTCTGGATCACCCGTCTCAACGGACTCTGGAATATTCCGTTTTTTTGGATGCATCTTGAACTTGATCCCCAAGAACTCTGCGGTTGCTTTCGGGGTCAAATATGTTCTCGAGTAATCACCTTTTTCCCACAATCTGCCTTGATTCAAAAGGGTTTCAAGCTTGTTCTCTTCCTTGAACTGATCTTTGTGGGAAGCCTTGAACTCGCGGATTTTGTCTCTGATGGTTTCCAACCTCATTCCTTCCCGAATCCCGGGAATGCCTAACTGTTTGGCTTCTTGCAAGGCTTGCTCATACTTCGCTTTCCCAGCCTCAAAAGCTTTTTTGTTCGCTTCCTCAGCCTCTACGGTTTGGAAACCACTTCTCGAAGCCAACCACCCCGGCATGCCAACAACTTGGCCTTCATGAATTGAAATCTGAGACTTCGGAAGCCATATCTGCTGCTTCTCACCTCTGGCCTTAGCCATCGCTATTTCATCATTGTCCCAGTATCTCGAAAAAGCCGGGTTATCTACCAAAACTGCCTTTTCCGTCTCACGGACAATCTTTAAAGACTGTCCAGCCATCAAATGTTCGTGACCAGATCGGACTTCTGGCAGTTTCTGCGATTCTGTCTGTGCGCCTGATTCTCGATATTCCTTGCGAGTCTTTCGAATGTCCACACCGTTGAACTTTCCACCCATGCCTCCGAGAACTTTGCCGGTGTCAGAGTCAATCAAGGCAGGCCGCCCTTCGTTTTGACGACCGTTCGGAAAAACGGTGATCCACCTCTGAGCATCCATGGCGATCTTGGCCGCACAATTAGCACCTCGACTGAAAGCGAGTCCGAGTGCGAATGCCTTCCCAAGTTTAAAAGCCTGTTCGTTCATGCCTAACCCCATGGATGGAATTTGCGCCCGCCATAGAATCGGCAAGCAACTCGGTATCGCTTTGTCAGAACCCAAAAGAGCGCACCGCACTTAGTCTGGTTCCACCACTCGCCCACTTCGCTTTGAATTTTGATGTTCTCGAAACTCGTAGACACCGAACCTTCTGTTGCAGATGCAATTCGGCCCGGCTGATTCATACCATTCGTTTCAAGCGTGGCCAAGTGGCAGAGCGCGGTGTAAAGGATCGTCTGAATGGTTGTTTCGGGATAGGGAAAGTTACCCTCCCCATCCCCCAACAAGGCTTCAATGACGCCCCACAAAGCCTGAAGCATTTCGTCACTAATCACGTCTTCCGTCAGACCCGGATACAAACTTCGAAAAGTGGAGCAATTCAACTCAAAGGGCGTCATCATTGCTTATTCCTTCTTGTCTGTTTTCTCTTCGACGCCTGCCTGAACCGGTTCGATCGGCTCGAGTCCGTGGCGCATCTCTTCGATTTCAGAACGGGCAGACTTGAAGCCTTTCACGTCGCCAACGGGGTAGATGCAGGGCATTCGTCCATTGCGACCTACAAATGCGATTTCTCGGCCGTGCATGGCTTTGATCGCTTCCCAGTCTCGCTTCAGAATTTGCACGCACACAGCGTTTCCGGGAAGCGCCAAAACACCAGTCTTCTTTCCACGCAGGGCGTCGTTTACGCCAGGAAAGACAACAGTTTTAGTACCGCCAGCGCCGTTAGGGACATCATCAAACTTGATGCCATGCGGCAAGCTGACCGCAATCGAAATCTTTTCACCCGTTTCAGCGTCAGCCTCTGGTTCCACATCCATCGTGGACGCGATCACTTCTGCCTGAGAAATCTTGATTTTCTCTTCGACCTGTTTGCTGTTTTTACGGGTTCGTTTTTCAGTAGTACCAGCCATTTTTCTTATTTCCGAAAAAAAAGCGGGACAGGCCTAAGCCCATCCCGCACAAAAAAAGCCGCTGTTGCAGCGGCACCCTCACCGTTCAAGGAGAATGCTTAAATACCCAGCATCGTGGCAATAAGATTCGGACGACGAATCACACAACCCCAGGTACCTGCGAACGCCTTCTGCACCCAACTCGTGGAATACGTTTCCATGTTGCCGAAGCGCATCTTTTCGGAGTAGCAGTTCTCAGCCGTCGGACTGCCCAGAAGATTCGGGACCGTCAGATACAGCATCGAACCGGCATCCGTGACCAGTTCAGGCAACTGGATGACCTTCAGGTTGGGGAAGTTGGACTGCAGCAGATTCAACGCTGTCAGACCAAAGCTGTTCGGAGTCGAGAGATAGCTGAAGCGATCGGTCGCCACGGCCAGAACGTATTCAGAGCTCTGATCAAGCAGACCGGCGTTGTTGGCCATCATCGAATTGATGAGCTTGGCGATGTCGTTGAAGATGATGTTGCTGATCGTCGCTGCATTGCCCGTATCTGCGACCTTGTCCGCCCACGTGGTCTTGGAATTGACCGTGATGGGGTTTTCAGATGCCGGGAGATTCGGATCGCTCAGGACGCCGTACATCTGCTTGTTGGCCACGCCGTACAAGTAGAAGCGGTTCTGGGCACGAGCGATGATTTCTGCAGCCGCACGCTGCTTGCCGCCGGCATATTCAAGCTTTGCACGAGCGGCGGTTTCCTGCTCACGCAGACCATACTTCAGAGTGGTCTGGAAGAGGAACTGTTCGCGGCTCGGGAATTCGTAGTTGATGTCAGAACTTACCTGATTCGTGAAATCAGAATAAGGCGTGACATCACCCGTGATTTCTTCGATCGGGAACTGCATGAACACTTCGGTCCAATCTCCCTTCTTCGCTTCACCGAAGAGTTTCGTCGCGTTCTTGGGCGCGAAGAGAATCGGGGTGATCTGAGGATCAAGATACGTCACATAGGCCGTCGGCACACCAATATTTGGCACGGTGCTCATGGCCGCGTCCTGTGCGATCTGGACCTTGCTCAGCTTGTGGTAGTCCGTGATGATCTTCCCGGAACTATCGCGGTGGTAGGGCATCACCTTAACAGCGTAAGGAGAGTAAATGCCCAGCTCCATCAAACGTTGAATGTCTTTATCCATTTTCAAAAAGCTCCATCAAGGAAGTGTCACAAGAGCGGCACCGATGGTTGCCGTGCCCTCCGAGACATTCGTGATTGCATAAATCTTCTTGGTCGTGCCGTCCATGACGATGTCACCGACCGCATATGGGATCGTGGCGTTATTCGGCGTCAGTGCGTCAGCTGCAATTCCAGTCTGGCTATCAGTCAAAGCAGTAGCCGAGACGCGAAAGCACGACCCATTCTTGCCGTCCGCTCCAGGGGCACCATCTTGTCCGGGGTCCCCCTTACCACCTTTCAAATTCTTGAAAGCAAAAGAGAGCGTACGAGCCTGAGAGGTGCCCCCAAGTTGAACAGTTACTTCTGGAGTGCCGATATTGGCATCAATCGTAGCTTCGGCACTGTCGATCGTGGCTGCCGCCCCCGGAGTCCCAGGCTCACCGGGATCACCGTTATCACCTTTCGGCCCCTGAGCACCGGCCGGAATGCCAAACGTCCATTTCGAGCCGTCCCAAGTAGCAGTTGGTTGCTCTCCTGACTCAAGAGCCGTAGCTTCGGCAGTTGCGGCTTCCAGAGCCTGAACACCAGCAATGGCGTTTGCCACCCCATTGTCAGTGTTGTTGAGCTTGTCCGCAGTCAACACATCGCCACTTTTCCAGTTGTTTTTGGTGAAATCAGATGTAGCCATAGTTACCCCGCCTGATCTTCGTCAACCTTAGCCGTGTCAACCGTTGCCATCCTGCCCGCGGCGGCCGAAGCAACCGAGACGCCACGATTCGAAATAATGATGATGTCGCCGGAATTCTTTGCCTCGGTCATCACAACCCAACCCGTGTCGTTGGCGGAACCGGCCGTGCCGTAGGTCACTGCACCGTCAGTCGGATTGCAAAGAACGGACTGGCCAACAGTTGCCGCACCGGTTGCGGCAACGTAGTAGTCGCCTCGAATTGCGATGGTTACTTCGTGACCTTTGCGATAGGTCAACGTGCCATCGGGGTTGTCTTCGGTCGGATAGAACGATCCGGTAAATGTGCGTTCGACCAGACCGATCACGGCTCCGGTTCCCTTGCCGGAAGCCAGCGGATACACAACGCCTTCACCATCGTCGGAATTTGTACCGGCAAAGGCAAAGGAACCTGCTGCCACAGTGCCGTCGGAGATGTAGTTGAACGGCGTGTAGACGGCCGTATGAACGTTGACCTCTTGACCAGGCAAGCCCTTGGCAGGATAGAGACTTACAGTCTTCTGCATGAGTTTCCTCTCTTCTCAAAAAAATCAAATTCGAACTTGGATGTCGCGCAGCAGATCACTTTCGCCGTCATCCAGAGCGCTGTCTTCAGCAACGCCAGTCTTCTTGCCAGCCGTTCGCTTGCCAGAAACAAAAGCCTGCCAAGCAACCTGAGCTTGCTCAGGTTTGATTCCATCCACCGACATGCCGGCCTGCTTGAGTGCATAGAGATAGACGGCACCGGCAGAGTCGAATGCCGTCAGACGCACCTTGCCGATGACTTCCTTGCACTCATCCATCGCCTCAAGCTTCTTTTCGAAAGCCTTGATCGCCGCATCCTGAGCAGGAATGCCCTTGTCATCAGTCTTCGGCTCTTCGTCGCTGGCACCCTGATCAGCGTCATCAGACTTGTTGCCGGCTTCGCCATACTCGAGTCCGGCTGCGAATGCCTTCTTGAAGTCATCCGACTCATTGTCAAAGCCGCAGCGCTTGATGGCATCGAGGGCGGCTTCGCTGAGTTCAGATCCGCTTTCTCCTTCGCCTTCACCGCCGTCTTCTTCTCCTTCGGCAGCGCCGGCACCATCGATGTCGTCATCGTCCTTGGCACCATCGTCAGGCTTTTCACCTTCTCCGATGGAAGCTGCCGGTGCGGCATCGTCGTCACCCTTGCCGGATGCAATTTCTTCAAGGATTCCCTTGAGTGTCTGCATATCCTCTTCGGAGGCGTTCAGTTTGGAAAAAGCGGATAAGACCTTCTGAATCTTGCCGCCCTCACCATCTTCATCAGCTCCTTCGCCTTCAATACCGACATCGGTCAGCTGGCCATCGGGGCCTTTTTTATGCAACGCGCGAAGCAAATCAGAGAGCTCGCGCACCAGTTCAGCGATCTTCACTTCGGCACTTTCAACGCCGGGATCGCCGTCTTTTGAGACCGGATTCACAGTCTTCTTTTCACCATCCATGTCTTTTACCTTCGTTTGTAAAGCATGATCACTGACGCAGCAGGACGATCCCGCTCGTCCCTCTTCAACCAGTGCGAGATGCTGTCCGCGGATGTCTCGCATCGTGAAGTCGTAGTTCTGACCATTAAAAACGCCCGTGCTTTTGAAGTCCGGGCGGTAGTGATAGGCCAGAGAAAGTTGTTTCATGCTGCCGTCTCGAATGCGACGGCAGGCATCTTCGTTTTGAATATGGAGCGAGTTCGACAGGTAGGTTCCATCGAACTTGGCAAGGTCTCCGGTAGAACCGACCCGCGTATCCATCGCTGGGTCGTCCGGATAGTCCAGATGGTGGTTCAGCTGAATCGGAATGCCGATCACGCTCTTGATCGTGGCATCCGAGCCAAGCTCTTCCGCAGGCCTGTACCCGTAGTAGATTTTTTCGGGGTCAAGCTTCAGCGCTTCCCACCCAGGAATTTCCTTGCCCATGTATGGCGCCACCTGAACTCGCGTCAGATTTGAGCGATCGACGTGCAGGCGGCCGTCATCGTCGTGCCACCTGAAGCTAATCGCCTTGTCAAATGCCAGATCAGTCATTTCGTTTGATTCCTAATGCATCCATTGGTATCACGGGCCTGTATGTGCATCTGCAGAACGGCTCCAAACTTGGAAATGTGTAGCGCCCGGCCTCCGTGTCGAACAACCCACGGTTCAGATCGAATCTCTTGCCATGCATGGCCTTGTGCGTTTCGCGTGAGGTGTACTGCCCTGGGACATGAATCCAAACCCCCTGAGTCACACCAAGCTCCGAGTCGTTAGCCCGAGCAATTCCTTGCGTGATCTTGTTTGTCTGGTCGATTGCGACGTTGCGTGCTCGATCAGCACTGAAACCATCCGTCACGCTCAGGAAGTGCCTGATTTCTGAAACGCTTTGACCTTTCTGCAACCCCTCTGTGATCAGGTTCTGCAGGCGCTCAACGTCACGCACCGCCATTCGAGTGATCAACTCGGTCGACCACTTGATCAACTCAGGCAAGGCCTGAGCTGCGCTTTGACTGATGTGTTGCCTCAGAACGGGCACAGACCACTTCTCTCTGAAAATGTCGGGCGAGAGGCCCGCAGCGACGTAGGCCGAACGCTGGCTGGCTGTTACGTCGGCGGCAATCGTGCGGGCCACCCATACAGCCAATTTGCGCGCGGCGGTCGTTGCTTTCGAAGTCCAACTGGCAATGTTCCTGTCGACGTACCCTTCTATGTCCGACCGAAAAGACGCATTGTCTCGGCGCCAAGCTGCAAGCACTGCAGAGCTGATCTCTTTGAGACGCTGCTTGTCTCGGTTGGTTTTAGGATCAGACAGGCTCCAGTCTTGCGCCAATGCGTTCTGGTGAGCCAAGTGTAGAAAGATGTCATCAATCACCATCTTGTCGAACTGCTTGCACAGACTCACAAGACGCTTTTGAAGCTTTGACCGTATTCCAACGTTGGGCTCAGTCGCCCGCGCCACCTTTGGTTTACGGCTTGCCTTCGTCATCGAAGATGCTCTCCTGCTTCTTCATTGCCAGCTGATTTTCGGACTCCCCAAAAATCGAGCCCTTGTACTGGTCAAACAGCTCTTGACTTCCATCGTCAGAGAACAGTTCTCCCTCTTCGGGTTCCGGCAATTCCTCGCTCAAAAATCCCAGACGGGAGTTCTCGTCCATACGGACGGCCTGACGGAGTTCTTCAGCGCTGATTACATTGCGATCCTTCAGGGTACTCAACGCGGTCACGCGAGCATTGAAGTTCATTGCCTGAGCACTTTCGTTGTCGAGGTTGAGCTCATTGAACTCAAAGCTAATTGATGGATCGACCTCATCAAAAAGCTGCATCTGGATCACTTCGAGACACTTCTGAATGGCAGGTCGATAAAGCTCCTGCTGACTTCGGACGTGGTCGTTGTAATTGCGGATGTCGCTTTCACCTGTTGCATTGAAGCCGCTCGGGCTGATGCCAAAGAGCTTCACTGCAGGCGTGCGGTTGATGGCCGCAATCATTTCCTGCGCTTGACGCACAATGTCTTGCACACCGCTCACGGTCGTCTGGACGTTGTCGACCTGGTCCGACGCTTTGTCCGCCACAAACACACTGTCGTTGTTTCGGTAGTGCTGAAGCACTTCCATGATGGCATCAAGTTCCTGAACGCCACCGTAGGAACCCATGCGGGACTGCATGTCGGTGTAGTAGATGAGAAGCGATAGCTTCTTGATCAGCTCTTGCGCCGACACTCGGCATTCGTTCCAGTGATTGACGTAATCCCAAAGGATTTGTGCCTGCGGAATGCCGAGGAAGTTGTATGCCGGCTTCAACAAAGTCGGCGGCTCATTTGCATAGAGCGTGATAAGACGAGAGGCATGAACCTGATGCCCAAGAACCATCCAGCTGCCCGGCTTCATGTAGTCGCTTCTGAGCGGCTCATATGAGTTGTACGGTCCGGGCGATACATTGATCGGGTCGACAACCACAAAGCTGACCTTGCCAGCCTCGCCTAACTCCCCTGATTCGCCATTGACGATCAACGGGAGAGTGAGATCAACATCCGGTTCGTCTTTTGGTTCGGTGCGAATGAAGATGAACGCTCCGCCCATGAAGCCGACCTTGCAAATGGCGTCGTTGAAAAGCGCCTGCAGTCGGTACTGCGTCTCCTGAGCTTCCTGAAGCTTCGCGATCTTTTCAGGAGGTGTGTCATCGCCTCCCGTTACCTTGATCCACTCTCGCGTGATGTCATCAGCCACGGTCTTGATGCAGTTACGGATCATGCCGTTCTGGGCAATCTGCTGCAGCGCACCGTAGCCAACAAAAGCCGTAACAGGAAACTGACCCATCTCAATGGCGTGCTGCGTGAGCGAGCCAACGACGGAGTCCATGCCAATGGTTTTGGAAAACTCCTTGTCTAGCTTCTTTCGATACGCTTCCGTGACGCCAAGCGTGGCCGGCAAACTGTAGTTCGATTCCTTGAATGCCTCAGTGGAAACCGGCTTAGTCTTTTCCTTGCTCTTAAGCAAGGCCAGAAGATCCGTGAGGTTGTTGAGCTTGCGACTCGCCTTGCGGACTTCGGGCATCGTCTCTGCAGTCGGCGCAGCCTTCTTTAGCTTTTTGGACTTCTTGCTCATGGTGTTTTGTTACCTAAGGCGTGTTCTGATGGCCGCCCGGTTCGAAGCGCTCACCGTCCAGCCCTTGTTCAAGTGCAGGTCACTCAAAGCCTGCGTCATCGCGTCAACTTGGTCATCGTGAGCACCGGCAGGGAATGCCAAAAGCTCCGGAAGGAACGTGTTCTTGACCCATGGATTCAAATCGGGCGGAGGCAAAAAGACGTTGTGCGCCTCCCACAAAGTCGTGACGCTCGAGGCACGAGCCTCCTTCGACTCCTTCGGCGTGATCGGTATGATCCCTGCAACCTTGTTCTTGAGTTCGCTGATGATGGCGGGGCCGTTCGCCTTGTCTTCGACAAGCTTTCGATGCGCCTTCGGCCACTTCTCAGCCAAAGACTGAAAGGCCGCTCTGGTTTGAACGAAGTCCCATCGGTCACGTACTTGGTCAAGCAGGTAGAAATTGGCACCTTCTCTCGCCCAGACCTGACCGACAACGTAGTCCGAAGAATCGGACTTCTTGAAGGTCATGTCCCACGATATGACAATCTTTTCAAACGATTTCGGCAGGCTCTCTGCCGTCCAGTGCTGAATCCAATCCAGCTTGAAGAGGCCACCACCGCGCGGCACCGGACGCTGTTGCAGCTGACCGGCACAAGCGTAGGAACCCATCGTGCGTTCCATCTCGCGCACCTGCTGCTCACCGAATCGTTCGGGGAAAAGCAGCTCACCATCTTTTGTTCGCGGATCGCGGAAACCGATGGATGTCACGCATCGCCGGTTGCTCTCAAAGCGCATGGGAAGCATCAAATGCTCGTAGCCCAAGTCATTCGCAAGAATGATTCCGCTCGTGTCCCTCTCATGCAGTCTCTGCATGATCACGATGATGGCTGAGTCAGCGTTGTTCACGCGGCTCGGAACGGCTTCAAGAAAAGTGTCCTCTGCCGCCTGCAAAGCCGCTTCTGAAAACGCATCATCAACAGACAGAGGGTCATCGATGATCACACGGTCACCACGCGAACCGGTCAAAGACGTGAAGCTCATGGACTCACGAAATCCGGTCTCCGTGTTTTCGAACTTGCTCTTGGCGTTCTGGTCGCCCGTTAGCTTGACCGGCCATCGCTCCTGAAACCAGTCCGACTGAATCAGTCGTCGGCACTTCATGTTGTCTCGGATAGCCAGAGTCTCTTTGTGAGCCGTTGTCAGGAATCGAAGGTCTGAACGAGCTCCTGGCCCCCATTCCCATGCCGGGAATAGAACTCCCGTTGTAAGAGACTTCATGCAACCGGGCGGAACATTCATCAGCAGTCGCTTGATACGTCCATCGTGGACAGCCTGCAAATGCTCGCAGATGGCATCCAAGCACCAACCCCACTTGAGTTCTGCGGCAGGCTCCAAAACGTGCCACGCCATCTTGCAGAACTCCGCAAAACTGCGCTTCGCAATCTCGCGGTCAAGTTCAATTAGTGTCGGAATTCTTTGTGTTGCCATAGAGCAATTCGCGGGCTTGCTTCAAAGCGTCAAGCGTTGCACCGGAAAGGTCCACTTCTTCCTTGACCTTCACAGCACCGCCGTCGTGGCCCGTCAAGGCAACCTTCTTTCGGTCGCCATAGTTTCGATCGTCTCTGAATGCAGCTTCTCTCGCAAGCTCTTGCATGGCGACCTTTGCACCTTCCACAACCCCCTTCGGGATGTCCATGCCTGACTCGGCCGCGAGCTTTACCTGTTTCATGAGCCAGTCGTTGAGCTTCATTCGTTCAAGATTGAACAGCTCTGCACTGGATTCTCTCGCGCGCACGGAGCGGTCAAGAAACTCTGGATGCTTGCTTTTCCACGCGATCATCGTCTGTCGCGTAGGCATCCCCTTCTTCTTCTCAATTTCTCGCTCACTAAGCCCAGCATCAAGCATCTCAATGATCTTGTCGGCCGTTAGCTTGCTGTATTTAGTGGGGCGCCCCATCTTTTTGGGCGCCTTGGCAGATTTTGTGGCTGTCATGGTTTTCCTCAAAAAGAGTAGGGAACAAAAAAACCGCCCGAAGGCGGCTTATGCAATTTGGAGCGGGTAGCGAGACTCGAACTCGCATCATCAGCTTGGAAGGCTGAGGTAATTCCCTTATACGATACCTGCGAAAAAACCCCGCCGAGACAATGTCCTGACGGGGTTCTGAATCTTTATTTCCGTTTCTTCCGGGCGCGACAAGGGAGCCATCCGGCTCCCTAACCTCAGCATTACCTGGAAATCGAATTTTCTTGAGGCAATTATGAGCTTTTAAAAATTTTTGTCAAGCGCGTTGAGAAACTACCATGCGGGCAATATACCCTGATCGAGAGTCACCTGCTGTATGAGCGAGGTAGTCCAGGCGACGCAGAACACGAGTAGGCAAAGTGATGTTGACACGTTCAGCTTTGTCGGAAATCGCATCCATGCTGAACTCGCACAAAAGCCACAGGCAGTCTTTGTAATCAGGATTGTCCATGTGGTTCTCTACAGAAGTCGGAAGAGGGATGTCATTGCCGGCATCAAGTTCGCATTCCATCCAACCTGCGGCAGCTTCCTTGACAGAATTCTCAAGCTCCGCGATTGAATCCGCTTCAGTGATTACGCCGGGTAAATCAGGAACTTCAGCCGTGTAAACGCCATCAGTGTTCCAAACTGCAACAGGGTACTTCATCAAATTCTCCTCCACTCCCATTTGATGAATGGAGGGAGCTGGTCGCGACTCAACTCCCTCCGATCAACTATCGCTTAAGACTCACCCCGGACTGGCGCTCGATGCTCTTGAGAGTAGTAATAGCCATGTCTTTTCGAGGATGTGGCACTGTGACGTGACCTTTCTTCGTAGGATGAGTGAAGATGTGATGGCTCCCCTTTACGCGGTCAAGAACCCATCCATCTGCCTTAAGCGTGTCGATCACTTCTTGACTGGTCATTGGAATTCCTTGAAGTTGATCGATCGGTGTGTATTATACACACTACTCAGAAGCAGACAACCTTTTGGCAGCATCCTTCTCGATCAAATTGAAGATCATGTATTTGGCCATGGTCAGAAGCTGTCCATACTCGCTGACGCCAATGCGCAGTTTTCTGCAAGCAATATGAATCGGGACGTACGGATAGCAGTAGTGGGCAACCAAAACCTCTTTGGCCTTCCCGTATCGATAAGGGCGACTCGGCAAAGACTGCCAAGCTCGATTCACAACAACAGCGTCAAAGATGTCAATCGGCTCTATCACAGGGGGTTCTTCAGGAGCTTTTTTCGGTGCCTCCGGATCATCTTCACCATAAAGCTGCATCATTCGCCAAAGAAGTGTTGACCCATACAGATTGGGTCGGTCAGCCGCCCACCTCCCCCAGTTACGGAGGCGGTCGTTAAGAATGTCTTCATCACTTTTCGAAAGCATCGGTGTCTCCTCAAAACTGATGCACATCCCAGCCACCGCCGGATTTCTTTGCTCGTGGGAAAACAACTTTCACAGGGAATGGGTAGTGCGTGGCGGCACTTTTTGTTTTGACCTTCGCGTCATCGGCAAAGATTCTTGGCGATCCCTTGACCTCGTGGAGCTCCAGCGTCCCATCCGGCATAAGAACGAGAAAATCCGGCGTATACCAGCAGGCATCTTCTGCGATCTTTAGCTTCAACGATTCAAACCAGTAGCTCATGACACGACCTGCGTGTTTCTCATTCTCAAGCCAGGCGGCATAGGCTTTTTCGGTCTTATTCATCTGACCGGGCTTGAGCCTGCCCTTCGCGTATAGCCGGGCTTTGGCGATAGCTGCCGCGTAGCCTTCAGCGAACATTTGCTTCTGCCTCCTTCTTTCGGCGTTCCTCCTCAAGACGTCGTTTGCGCTCGTTCATTCCCAAAACGAACGCCTGTGTGAAGACGCTGACTTCTTCACCGGAGCGCATCGTCTCTGTGTATTGCTTGCATCGTTCACCGTTGAGACCGGCTTGGTAGCCCTTTCTTTTGATCTCTTCGAGTCTGTCGTGTCTGGTCATACATTCCCTCTTTGGCTTACTCTTTCTTCAAAGATGCGTTTGCGGATTGCTTCCGACCGCTCTTTTTCAAGTCTCTTGGCCTCTTCGCTCATGTGGTTCATGAACCATGCACGTCTAGCACTGTCAACAAACTTTTCTTCCGTTTGCCAACCTACGCGGTGCTGCTCGTCTGCGTGCATCAAGACTTTGCATTCGCAACCGCCGAAACGACCGGAGGCTTGCGCCTCATAAACACAAGTCGAAACCATCGACTCATACGAATGCATGAAGATTCGATCCACGATGATGTCGTGCCCATCGATACGAACGAGCATCCTCTGGTATTTCACGAGCCATGAATGATCCTGAACAACGACGTCATCAAGGCTGTCGTAAGTCTTTCTCTCCAACTCCATCATTCGTCTCCTAAAATTCGTCCTCTTCCTTTTGGATGGCCGCAGCAAGGCGCTGGATTCCCTGCCGATGAAGCTCGTTAACCTTGTCGTTGATGAACGGAACAACAAACTGTCGACGTAGGAAAACGAGCGCTTGCGAAGGCGTCATCGCTTCGGTCATGGTCTGAGTCTCTTCGGCTTCCATCGATTCCAATTCCGATGCCCTCTCCCGGAGCGCCTCAAGGGAATACTTCTTGGCTTCTTCCTCAAGAGTTCGTCGCTCCATCTCATCAGCAAAGAGCGGATACTTTTCCTCCACGGTTTTGCGAAGCTTCTTGCGGCGCATCGCCAACAGCGATTCAGGCGATACCTTTCGGCGTTTCATTGCGCCTGGACGCCAACCTAGGCAATAACCATGTGTCGCAAGCTTGGATTCGGCATAGACACGCTTCAGCGTCTTTAGACCTATGGAGTCTTGTGCGTCGCAAGAGCAAAGCACCTCCGGCAGTCCTTCAGGCAGCACCTCATGCATCGCGTCAGCCTTCTGCTTACACCAGCAAACGTCGTAGTACCCAGCCTGATTCATGCGGCCTCCTTTCGTCTTTGACGGCGCTCGCGTCGGCGATCAATTGGGTAGTAATCAGCAATCTCTTGGCTTTCCTTTTTCGCTTTCCGTCTGGAATATCCATCATCGATCACGTATGCCCAGCCAGCCACGCTTTTGGCAGGAATCCACATTTCGCCCCATTCACCAAAGTCATCCCACAGAAACGCACCTTTGTGATTGACGACGAGGTATCCCTTACGTTGTCTCATTTCGCCACGTCGATAGAAACAGATAAAAATCACTCGTCCGTTGTGCGCTTTTCTGATAGACGTGCGGGTTCGCACCCGAGAAAAACGGAACTCAAACGGCGCGTACTCTTCAGACCGATACGGGAACTTTCTGCGGGCGATCTTCATGCGGCCTCCCCGAAAACATCACTCATCAAAGGAGCCTTACGGTGCGATTCACCCAGGAATTGCATGGCGTAGCTCTTGCCATTGATGCGGTCCATGATTCGATCACCAAGCACTTCAGCGAGAGCCTTCGGCATCAGATTGGTGAGGAAAATGGTCGGACGATTTTCGGAGAGCCGGCCATCGATGATCTGGAAGAGGATCGACTGCTCGTTTGAGGTTCCAGATTGGATGCCGATCTCATCAAGCACCAGAAGGTCTAGGTCAATGAAGCGGCGCTTTGCCGCGTGTTCGCTCTCCTCAGCGTCAGCTCTCCACTGGGAGCGGACGAACGAGATCACGTCAGGCACACGGACGTATAGCGCGGTGATTCCCGGCAGCAGGCTTCGGATGATGGAGCACGCGAGGTGGCTCTTTCCGGTGCCGGGGTTTCCGAACATCAGCAGGCTGTAACCGTTCTCGCGTACCTTCTTCCAGTTGTCTGAGTAACGGCGACACAGACTGAGGTTACGCTGCTGATTCTCAGTCGATGCGATGAACGAGTCAAAGGTCTTGTCTTTGAAATCGTCAGGAATGCAAGCTCTGCCGATGGCGTCCTGCAAGCGACGGGTTTCAGCCTCAGCCTTCGCGCGACGAAGCTCTTCCTCGCGTTTTTGGGCGTCTTTGATCTGACGAATTTTCAGGCACTCCGGGCAGGGGCCATCGCAGACTTTTTCTCCACCGACGAGAATCACACGGCCAAGATACTGACCGTGCAGCGGGCAATCACGCACCTCGTCATGCCAGCGCATACCGCTGACAATCTGAGAGTTGAGAACCGTGCCGATTTTTTGAGGTACTTGCATGTCATTCCTTCCAGTTCAAAGATCCGTCAGGGTTGAAGGGGTTTTCTTTGGTGTAGTACGCCTCATCGAAGCGCAGGTGCGGGTTAAGGTGGTCGGGTAAGGGTGATGTACCCCCAGCCCTGTTTCGAGCAATGGCACCCCCTTCTCGGTTGTCGTAGCGGCCTCCGAGGACAAACTCGAACTTCTCGCGCTGCATGAGCCATGGAAAATCCGCTTTGAAACCGTTGACGAGTCCCTTGAGGTAGTCGCTGTGTGCAACGCGGTCAAAAAGGGTTCCGAAAGCCTCAAGCGTTTCTTCCTCCGTCTTTGCGCCGGTGTATTCCTGCATTTCGTGCCAGCGCCTGCGGATGTCATCCTTGCGCTTGTCTGTAAGCCTGGCGGCGGCAAGAGCGGGCGTGCACTTGGCGTTGTAGAGGTCCACAACCTTCTGGTACGGAACGGGAGGGTTGCGCTTGGCAGAGTTCGGGGCCACCTTGGGCGCAGGGTCGGTTTCCAAGTCGGTCAAGGGTTTTGACTCGGTTTGCTCGTTTTTGGGCGCAGGGGTTCGGCCCACCGTTGCCGCGGCTTCACCCCTTGCGCTGACAGAGGTTTCAGCGGGATGTGCGTCGCTTTGTTCCGCCAAGTTGTGCCGCGGCTCTTCGATGGAGTCAAAAAGGTCCGTCTGGTTTTCTTCAACCGACTCGCTCGCGTTCGCGTTAGCGGACGAGAGAGTTTCGTTAGAAACTCTCGAAGATATATCTTGTTCTTGTTCCTGTTCTTGTTCTTGGCTTGGGAGGGCCTTGCAAGGGGCTTCAGAGCGGCTTGTAAGACCTTCGCATTCCGAGATCATTTTTTCGACTTCTTGCTCATCGAAACCCAGAGCAAAATCTTCGTTGTATCTGGCGATAAACCGCGCCCGCATTGGGTTTGGCATGTTTTCAACAGTCTTGCGAAGCCCCTTCGAACGGTTGTCGCTGGGCTTCAATTTGGGCGCGATTTGCCAACGAGCCATCTCTTTGACGAAGACGTACTCGCTTTCGAAGTCATAGACGCAAAATCCGAGCTCTTGAAGGGTCAATAACGCCTTTTTTACCCCTTCAAAGCCCCTATCAAGGGGTGTTAAAGCCCCTTTTGAGGGGGTAGAAAGCCCCTTAGAAGGGTACGCAGGGGGCTCGCAGGGGGCTCCAACATCGTTCAGGATGGTCGCCACCGGGCAATAAAAAACGCCGGTCATATCGGCCATGGGAGCTGTAAGCAGATACATTGCTACCCGCTGTGCATCAGGCAATTTTCTGAGCTTGCGACCTGTCTCGCCTATCCAGAAGCGAGGGCTAACCATTCCGTAGTCACGCATGCCTACTCCCAGGATGAAAACATGTTGTTCAAGAGGTGCGGAGGCAAGCGAAGCAATGTGGATGCCTGCTTGACGCGACTGGCTGGAATTTCTCCCAATTTGCACCAGTGGTAGACCGTTTGGCGCTTTACGCCCATCAGCCTAGCTAGCTTTGACACGCGATTGCGTTCAGGGCCTCCAATTGCGCACAGGGCCAAGGCAACTCCTGACAGCTTTTTGTCATGTGTGTTTAGGTTTGTCATTACATTGGTCAATGTTAAACGGTTTGACTAATTTTATTTTACATAGGAAAATTATCAACGACAAATCCGACTTCCGGGCTCCACATCAACATAGTCAAAATCTCTTTTACACTGGAGGAAAGACCAGAAAGGAGCCAACAACCATGACGGAAAGCATCCTTGGCAGCTTAATGAAGGCCAAAAATGTGACTCAGGTTCAATTAGCAAAGGAACTGGGTGTGTCTCGCCAAACCGTTGCAAGATGGGTAGCTGGTTACCCGATAAGCGAGAAAAACATCAAAAAACTAGCTGAGTTCTTCGACGTGCCAGAAGAAGTCATCAGGTACGGCAAAAAAGAAGCTTCTTCCTGTGTGTCTATTTATGATGAAGAAGACTTGCCGCCTGATGATGTTGTGGTCATCAAGGAATACAAACTCACATTTGGCGCTCACTCCGACGGCGTGATCGCAGAGCCGGAATGGGTGCTTGACGAAGAGGGTGAGGAGTATTGGTACAAGCGCTCGTTCTTCCAAGAGCGGCACCTTAATCCTAATCGATGCAAGCGTGCATCCGTGCATGGTGACAGCATGGAGCCGACCATCTGTGACCGAGACAAGATCATGTTCTACGAGGAACTCGACCCGCGTCCTGGTTGTGTCATCATTGCCGACGGACAGATCTACACAATGTCTATTGACGGCCTCCTGAAGATCAAGAGACTGTCCAGAACCAAAGATGGAATCATCGTGAGATCTGACAATTCCGAGCTATATCCACCTGAAATCTTCACACGAGAAGACGTTGACAGACTTCGCATCTTTGGTCGCGTGATCGAAATCAACAGAACACTCCTGCGATAAAAGCTCTTAGCCAAGAAAACCGCCCTTCGGGGCGGTTTTTTTGTGCCATAAAACGCGACACCTGCCTAGAAAAGTCAAAGCGTTTTTAACAAATGTCAAGAATTCCGCAAATTCCCATGTCAAATCGCATTTGACATTTAAAATTTAACAACGTATCATTTGACGTGACAGCAAACGATACAAACGTCAAACTGAACGTTACACAACATTTTGCGTTGCAGGAACCCTAAATGACACTCGCCCTTCGCATGCTACTCAGGATCAAGACGAAAAAATGGGATGCCGGTGCATCCCAAGATCCTCTGGTCGCCAAGCTCATGCGCGACGAGTGGAACGGCGATCAGTTGTACCTGCCGCACACCAGACGGTGCTCCCTTTTTCAGTGGCGTTACGGCGGCATGAAAGACGGAGAGCCGGAACCGAAATGCACGTGCGGAACTACTTCCCTCGCTCAATCTCGGTTGCTCGAATTTTTCCTTCTTCGCCTGAAATGTAGGGTCGCTCAGATTCGGGAACTGGTCCGAGATCGACAACATCTGAAAGCTCTTCTACCGGAACTAATCGGGAGCGAACGAAAGCGAATCCTTTGGGCGTTTCGCCAAAGATATTTAGCACCATACGAGCGCCTTTGGTGGATGAACCCGGTGGAGGCGCCTCCTCTGGAAATGCGACAACAGATGTTTCGCAAAGCTTCAACCGGACAAGACGCAGATGGTTCTGAGACTCATTGAGTAACTGAAGTTCTCTATCTGAAAGCACTTTTTCCTCCGTGAGGTGATTAGGAAAAGTCGGAAATTGCAGACTCCCCGACCCTCCAATCATCTCACGGGACCAACACCAAAGGCCAAAAAAATGACAACCCTCAACCTCGCACCCCTTACCGAAGAACAAAAAGACGCCTTCATCGAAGGCTGGGAAAACGCCGGCGGATTTATGGGCGACCTCGAGACTCCCAACCCGTGGTGCTGCCCCTGGGACTGGACAGACGAAATCGAAGTCGAAGGCGAGACGCTCGAAGAGATGGGCGCCGACTGGTGGCGCCAGAACAAGGCCGAAATCGAAGCCTTGATCGCTGAAGAAAAGGCCGATGCCGAGTAAGGAGAGCGAGATGTCAGACCTGAACCTCACGATGCGCGACGTTGCTGCTCTTCTGGCCAAGCGGTGTATGGCCATTGTCGAAGCCAAGTCCCTCGGCCCGCAGAAGTGCCAGCGACTCATCGAAGACGTGCAGCAGTTTTCCGCTGCTTTGGTGAGCCTCCTCAACAAAGAGATCGAAAACGTCCAACCGCAGGAGTCCAAGAAATGCTGAACAGATTCAAAGACTGGCTCATGCAAGACATCGAAGGCGACTCCCGCCTGGGTCTCATTGTGGCGACGCTGACGATCGTCGGATGCGGGCTGTTTCTAGCCTTTCTGACGGAGCTGCCGCCACTGCCCTGACATCAAAAGAAGGCAATGCCTTCTGCCTACTGCCCGGAATCTTCCACCTACGCCACTGAATCGTTAGGGGTCTCCGCCCGGGCAGTAGACAAAAGGCTTTGAGAGTCCTTCTGACTGACGCTGCACCCTTCATCAAACGAACGCAATGTGCCGCTTCATCAGCGACTGCGGCGTCAGTCAAAAGGGTTTGCGAATCCTTCTTTCTGCTACCGACGTTCTTCTATCCAGTAATGAAATCGTATGCACACACCCTCGCGTAGGTAGCAGAAAAAAGGGTTTGACAGCCCCTCTAGTTCTTCCCTGTTTGCTGCCGTGGGGCATAACGGCGGCCAGAGCGGACGGGTAACCCCCGGACGTACGCGCAGAGGCCCTGAGAGCCATAAGCCCGTGAAACAGAGTCCATTTGACTGCGGTGCTGCGCTGACTGACTGAAGCCTGAACCCGTGACAAATTTTCACGGCTTTTCAGGCTTCCCTGGCCATCAGGCATGGCCGTTTGGTGCTTACCTCCGGAATCCACAACACATCGAGCACTGAGCGGCCATACCTGATTGCCACAACTTCACAGAAAAGGACACCCAATGACTCGTGACGAAATTGAAAAGACCAAAGAAGAGGCTCTCGAAGAAGTTGACAACATCTTCTGGGGACTTCGCGGCCTGAATCGAAACAACACCACGATCTACAGAGCCGCTACCGATCTAAAGGAAGCCTCTGATCGACTTTTCGAGCTTGACAGTCGGCTCGAAGAGCTTGATGAGGAAGAGCCGGAGGATGAAAGTGACAGCTACGAATAACAACGATCTTAAGAAAGACGCCAAAGAACACATTATTCTGACCTACAAATTTCTGAACGCTCTCCTAGAGAACCTACCTACGGAAGAGACTTCAAAGGCAATTGCTTCAGCGTTGGAAAAAGGTCATCTCACAGAAGCCGAGCTGGTCAAGCTCCACAACTTGACCAATAAGCTACCCCTTTAACGAGGCCGTTATCCTTGCCAGCGCATCCGGTCACTCGCCAAAGTCTCCCGGACACGCCAGCACAAGTGGCCTCACCCTTTTCTCTCCCGTCCGCTCGTTTTTTTTGGCTGTTAGATGTTTGGGTGCGAGCGGGCGGGAGAGATCAAACTCGGAAAAAACCGCCAAAAGTCATCCAGACACTCGAACATAATTCTTTCCATCGACCCCGCACGCTTAGCCTTTGCAGAGTATGCCGCGGCACTGCGCAAGCCAACGCAGACTCGTTGACCAAAGTGATGCGCAACCGGCGGGGTCTTCTTATGCGCCCTATCCCAGTACGACCGCTCCCTAATGAAGAGCGCAAGGAAAGGTTGGGCTTGTCACAGCGCTTCTAGCGCTTGTTTTGCTGTGGCCCCTGCCTCCTTTCGGAGGTGGGGGCTTCCCCTTTCCGCCCTGTCAAGGTTCCTACTTCTGCAAACTCCCCCTTCTGCACGCACTGATCCCCAAGCTCTCAGACGCGCAGTTTTCCTTGACAGGGCTTTTTTCTTATAAGGCTCTCGAAATGGACATCGCAATGGAGAAGTGGAATCGAGGCCGACAGCTGAGAGATTCCATGAAAAAAACCGACGCAATCATCAAAAAGGTCAAGTTTTACGCCTTGTGTTCAATCGGCATAGGTAGCGGATTCGCTCTCATAACATGGGCCGTGTACCGAATTCTTACGGTTGACCTCGGTTAACCACATCAACATCAATTCGGCCACTCTTTCAAGGGTGGCTTTCTTTTTTGGAGAATCCCATGACTTACGCAGTTATCAATCCGGAGTCGGTAGGCCGCGCAGCACGCGATATGAGCCGCCTTTCGAAAGAGATCATCGAACTCTCGCTGGAGGCCGCAAACGGCTTGGCCGCTCCCCACGACGGCATTCGAATCGAAGAAGCCGCCATCGAGTTCAAGGACCTGGCAGACCGTTGCTCCGCCTACGTCAAGGCCGTTCTGAAGCAGGCCGCCGACAAAGCTAAGGCTGAAGCTGAAAAGGCAACCAAAGCGGCCGCCAAGAAAAAGGCCGCAAAAGCCGAAGAACCCAAGGCTGATGAAGCCAAGTAACAACTACCCAGATGGCCCGCTTCTCAAGTGGGCCTTTTCTTTACCAATAACCCAAACACAAAATGACACAAGACAGAATCGAATGGCTCAAGGGCCGACAGCAAGGCATTGGCGGTAGCGACGTTGCCGCTATTTTCGGTCTTTCCCGCTACCGCACCCCGCTTGACGTTTACTTCTCCAAAACGGACGAAGATGTCGATGACTCGCAATCGCAAGCCGCCTACTGGGGCTCACAACTCGAAGATCTGGTTGCAAAGGAATTCCAAAAGCGCACCGGCATGAAGGTGCAGCGAGTCAACAAACAGCTCTGCAACCCCAAAGAACCGTGGATGATGGCAAACATCGACCGCGCCGTAGTCAATCCTGAAATTTCCGGCAATGTGCGCGTGCTCGACGAAGCCAAACAAGCCGAAACAGGACGGATGCTCACGACTGACGCCATCCTCGAATGTAAGACGGCTTCGGCCTTCATTGCGGGCGCATGGGGCGACACGCAGGAATACGAAATCATCCGCGGCGAAATCGTCACAGAGCACGTCATTCCCGAATACTACGAGACGCAGGTGCAGTGGTACATGGGCATCACGGGAGCAAAGATTTGCTACGTGGCCGCGCTTCTCGGCGGACAAGATTTCCGCATCTACGCTGTGCCTCGAAATGATGAGCTGATCTCGGTTCTGCAAGACAAGTGCCGCGAGTTCTGGACAACCTACGTCGTCCCTCGCGTGACGCCCGACCCGGTCACGATTGCCGACGCCTACAAGCTCTGGCCGCGCGACACAGACGGCATGGTTGAGGCCTCCCCTGACGATGCCGTGAACATCGGCGAAATACTGAACCTCGACGCTCAAATCAAAGAACTGACCGAGCAAAAAGAAGAGCTTAAAACCAAGCTGATCATCAGCCTGAAGGACGCTCAGGGGTTCTTGATTAACGGCAAGAAAGCACTCTCGTACAAGGCCCAGAGCACAACCCGAATTGACTCGACTCGGCTCAAGAAAGAATCGCCCGAAACCTATCTTCAATTCTGCAAGACAAGCGAAAGCCGAACCTTCCGACTCGCCTATTAACCCAAACACAAAAAGGCACAAAACATGAGTACCACTACCGAACTTCTGAAGAAGGTCGCACCCGCAAAAGCGCGCGCGTCCGCGGTTGCTGAAACAACCAAACCGAACACTCTGGTTTCTCTTCTTCGCTCTCCTAAAGTTCAGGCTCAGATGGCTATGGCTCTGCCTAAGAGCTTGACGGCTGACCGTTTGACTCGAATCATCATCACAGAGTGTCGAAAGACGCCGGCATTGCTGAACTGTTCCCAAGAGAGCTTCCTGGGATCGGTTCTTCAGTGTGCTCAGCTCGGTCTTGAACCTGGCAGCGCCTTGGGACACTGCTACCTGTTACCGTATGGCAAAACTTGCCAGTTGATCATTGGCTATCGCGGCATGATCGATCTCGCTCGCCGATCCGGTCAAATCGCGTCCATCAACGCGTACTGCGTTCATGAGGCAGATGAGTTCAATTACGAACTTGGTCTGCACCCCGACATTAAGCACAAACCTTCGCCTATGGCCGACAGAGGTGCCATCACCTACGTCTACGCTGTGGCGGTGTTGATGGGCGGTGGCGTGCAGTTCGAAGTCATGAGTCGTGCAGAAATCGAAGCAGTTCGCAAAGAGTCAAAGGCCAGCAAGAATGGCCCATGGGTCACGCATTGGTCAGAAATGGCTCGCAAGACGGTTGTGCGTAAGCTCTTCAAGTATCTTCCTGTGAGCATCGAGGCCGTGCGCGCTGTGGAAATTGATGAACGGTCTGACAGAGGTGAAGCCCTCACAGAAAACGACTTCATTGATGCAGCTTTCACAGATAAAGGCGTAGAGATTCAGCCCGTTGTTTCTCCAGTTGAAGAACGGCCAACTCAGACCTCGACAGCTCCGGCATCTACAACTGCCGCACCTGAACCGACTCCGGCAACTCCCAAGGACATCCCGCCCGAGCTGGACGAATGGCGTGACGCCTACGTCAACGCCCAGAACGCCAATCAACACTGATCTCATGGCCGCCTAGCGCGGCCTTTTTTCTTATGACATTCGAAGAACTTTTGGAAAAGGTCAAAACCGCTAAGAACTTGCGCAGAGTGATCCAAGACAGCGGCTCGACATACATCCGTGAAAGCTTTGCCTCTGACGAATACATCTTCGGATGGGTTGTCAAACACCCAGCAAAAGGTTTTGAAGAAAACTCTCGCCAGATCGGAGCTTCAGTATCACCGTTTGACAAGCCTGAAGAGATTCAAACCGTAATGCTGATGCCCAATGAGTTGTTCATGTTCCGCGAAGCTCTGGCAATGCATGCCGACTTTTACGAAGAAGATGAGGTGCAACCGTGAAAGACCTTCTCTACTTGCTCGGAGCGCTCGGATTCGTCGCTTTTCTGATGATCGTGATGATCGGCGTTGTCGGAGCCAGCTTCAAGTTCTGGATTGATCTTTTTGCATAAAAAAGTGAGGTGAGGACGCAATGAAATACGAACTAAAAGACCGCACTTTTCACATGCAACTCGACAGTCTTTCGGAAGGTGATTTCAGCAAGCAACTCAATGCCAAGATGCTTGAAGGAGCAACGAACGATCCGTTTACCGTTCGCTTCGGAAAGCTTGTTGGTAGCAATCTCAAGCGCTTTGAGATCGCATTCCAACTAGAAGAGATTCTCATCCATGAAGAGTACAACGCCAATCAGTGGAATTCGTATCCGAAGGTGATACCTCCCAACAATGTGCCGTTGCGACTCGAAATCAGAAAGTCAAGCAACTACCACGAGGTAGTGCTTCGCAGGTGCGCCTACTACTCAGGTGGTTATTGGTGCAACGAAGAAGGACGCTTGTACAACATCGGTGACGAAGATGATGTGCAGTTCACATCGTGGGAGTAAGCAATGACTAAGTACAGACTCAAAGACCAAGAGCTTCAGAAGAAGCTCGACGAGATCACCGACGGCGATTTCTCGGAATGTCTCGAAAAAGGAGCCGTGGACCAATTTTGTAGAGTAGGTTCCATCGGGGTAACGTGCGGACGCTTTGGTTGCAATGGTCACCCTCGCCTAAAGATTGATTTCTACCTGCACGAATACGAAGAACTCAAAGAGTACAACCCAAACGATTGGAATTCATATCCAGACGTGACGCCACCGGAAGGCGTGCTGATGCGCGTTGAGACGACAACTGGCAGCAAGTTCTGTGGGTACTACCATACATTCGCAGAAGGTGGATGCTGGTGCTACCAAGACGGAACGGTTTGCCCTGAAGCAACTTCGAAATCCGTCAAGCGTTTCCGCCCGTGGGAGTGAACCATGAGTTTCGGTTGGATTGTGGTCCTGATTCTCGGCATGTTCTACATCGGCATTGTTATTCCAAACCAACAGCATTTGAAGGCTATTGATCGCGTGCTCACGACAGTAGATAAGGCGATTGACGCCGGACTTATGACAAAAGAAGAGTTCGACGAATCCATGAAGGAAATCGCCAAAGGGATTGGTGCGGCCGACAAGGTTGAGTCAAAGGATTAAGCCATGCTGCGATACCCCGAACAATACAGAGTTCAGTCCGTATATGGTCTGAACTCTTTTTTTGTCCCGTTCAACGGAAAAACTCTAGCTGTCTGCGCTTCAGTAGATACCGATGACAAGGGAATCAAATGGGAGCATGTAAGCGTTGGTCTCAAAAATCGTTTGCCTACATGTGCCGAGTTGCAGTTCGTGAAGATGCTCTTTTGGGACCCTGAAGACGAAGTTATTCAGTTCTTCATGCCCCAGTCCAAGTGCGTCAAGTTGTACAACAACTGCGTTCACCTCTGGAGACCAATAAACATCAAGCTTCCGTGGGAATAGCAACATGTGTGAAAGTTTAATTTGGCATCCTGTCAGCATTCGCGAGGCCTCTAAAGAAGAGTTTCGTGAACAAGTCGCACAAAACCTACCTGAACCTGGTGTGGTGCGAGTCGGCAAATGGCCCGAACCTGACATGGTCTACCTTGTGACCTTAACCAATGGCGAGGTAGATGTTGATGAGTTTGACATAGATGGCGGCAATGACTGGTTTTATTACGACAGCGGCTGTGTAAAAGCTTGGATGCGATTTCCTCTGTTTTCGCCAGAAGACAGAAGCAATCCTTTCTGGCACCTCTGCGAAGAGTGCTGCCCTACGGAGAATCGAGATTTTCTCGTTTATGACATTGACGGCAAATACGCGGTTCTTCCTTTCGATGTTCAAAAAAAGGCATTCATGGCGGCACCATGCGCACCACTCGAAACCACTGTTGCGTTTGCGGAACTGCCTGAGCCGTACAAGGAAGGAAATTAAACCATGCGAAAAAGAAAACTTCTTCCGATATGGGGAGGGGAGGATTGCTCTGTAATTGGCTTCAGGTTTGTTGAAGATGTTGACGTTTTGAAGAGAAAGACTCTTTACCCACCTACGGATAACGAAATGCTCACGCTTAAATGCCTTGCGAACGGAATGGAGCCGAAAGATCTTGTCTCACATTTTGGCGTGACTCGCGCAAGAGTTGATCAGTACATCCATGGGCTAAGACGAAAGATGGGGGGAGCCAAAACAAACGCACAAGCGGTAGCAATTGCGTTTTCGTTAGGTTGGCTCACATTGGAAGACATAGAGACCCCTGATTCGGATGGCTTTTCTTAAAGCAACCTCTTCGGCCGCCCGCCGGTTCCTCCCGCAGGCTTTTCCAGCCGGTGCGCGGCCACCGAAGCTTTTCACCTTGCCGTGCCGCACCCTGACTTCGGGGATGGCGTTTTATCGTGTTGCGCCAGCGGCGCGGCAAGATGCAAGGTTTTGACTTTTAAAGAGATAAAAATGCCCTACGGAAAATGCCGAAACTGCATTTATTGCAGAACCCGCAAGGGAGTCACTTTTGATGAAATAGTGAGAGCATTGCAATGCCGCTTTTCAGTTCACGAAGAACAAGTTGAGGTTCTGAAAGAACACTATGGGAATTCCATATATTGCCGCCGAAAAACTCCAATACACATAGAACGCGTGGAAGGTTTTCCATACCTTGAAATGAAAAGAGTCGCGCTTGGTGAACTCGGATGCGGAGAGTTCGAACTAGACCCCGACGCATTACTTGACGAATATGAACAGCAACAATGAGCCGCCTCCGGGCGGCTTTTTTATGCCCCAAACCATGAAACAAAACCTCATTTACATCGTCATTGCCGTTGCAATCGTGATGATCTTCGGCATCTACACCTGGATTGTTCCTTGGCTGCTGTCCAAAGACAGCATTGCCGCCATCATCGTAGCTCTGGTGCTTTGCTTGACGCCTGTCGTTGCTGTGGCCTGCTACTTCCTCGAATCGTTTAAGGACTAACACAATGTTCCGATATCACTCTTCGTTTTCAGACAAATTCACAGGCAAGGGAGCCCTGATTGCCTACGGCGTCGGTGCTGCCGCAATCGTGGCCGCGGGCTTCCTGGCTATGTCCATCGAAACCATTCAAGCCGGGTATGTCGGCGTTCGCGTCAATCTCTACGCCGACAAAGGTGTCAATAATGAGGTGGTAGGCACCGGTCGATACTTCGTCGGCATTAATGAGAAGCTCTACGCCTTCCCAACCTTCAATCAGCTCCGCTCTTACGACGAACAATTCAGCTTTCAGACATCAGACGCCATGGATGTGTTTGCCAATGTGGGCGTCGAGTACAACATTGATCCTGCAAAGGCCGCTCTGATCTTTGAAACTTACCGCAAGGGCATTGAAGAGATCACCAACATCAATCTTCGACAGTACATCTCTGATGCGCTGATCAAGCACGCTTCCACCATGGACATCAACGCTCTCACGCAGGGCGGCAAAACCACACTTTTGGAAAGCGTCACGAAAGAACTGCGATCCAAGCTAGATCCTGTTGGCATTCGCATCATCAAGCTTTCCTGGACCGGTGACTTGAACTATCCGCAGCAAGTCAAAGACAGCATCAATGCAAAGATCGAAGCCACCCAGCGCGCACTGCTCCGTGAAAACGAGGTAGCTCAGTCCAAGGCAGAAGCCGAGAAGCTTCGCGTAGCCGCTCAAGGCGAAGCAGACGCGCGCCTGACACGAGCCCGCGCAGAAGCCGAAGCCATCGCAATCAAGGCTAAGGCACTACGAGACAACCCGGACGTACTCAAGCTCAACGCCATTGAAAAGTGGGACGGCAAGCTTCCCGTGTACTCAGCCGGCGGAGCACCGACACCGTTCCTGCCAATCAAATAACAATCGAGAGCCTCCAACAATTGGAGGCTTTTTTTATGGCTTACGTAGAACATCAAATGACAGAACCCCCTGAGTCGAAATGCGATCGAGTTAACGCATTGAAACTCGGGGTTGCTATGTACCTCTCGGAAAAAGGTTATTTCCCGTTTTTTGAGGTCCAGCTAGATACAAATCGGCACCTGCGGGCTGACATCTACGCGATAAACAACAAGTTCGAATCGATCATTGTTGAGGTGAAATCTTCAATTGATGATTTTGTGTATGACAGCAAGTGGCAAGCATATTTGCCCTACTGCTCAAAGTTCTTCTTTGCTGCGGACGAAGAAACCATTGCCTACATAAATGGCTCTTATGATCTCCCCGAAATGGGATTTTTGACACTCAGATCATGGAACGACATCTCGCCTTACCACGTAGTCGAACTCAAGCCCGCTGAGAAGCACACCTTCGGCGTTTTTGCCGATCCTAAATTCCTGCTTCGCCTTGTGAAATCAAACTGTTTGTTCCTAAAAGGCTTCTACAAAGGAATTCGCAAGGTCGACAAGACACTCGTTTCTGACAAGTACGACCAGACTCAGAAACTTACGATATCCCCACTGCTAGATAAATAAGAGAAAAATGGAAGTACAAATTTCACTCAACAAATACGAAGCCAAGAAGCTCCTAGATGCGCTTGATTGCTTCAGAGAAAACTGGGCTTTCAGCTATTGGGATGGATTAACGGCCAACACACTAACCAACAGAATCGTTGACGCATTCAAGGAAGAAGGCGTTGACCTTGAGGCTGATGACGAAGAGGATGACGAATGAGCTTAGATTCACCCCCCCCCGTTCTCGACCCTTGCTGCGGCAGCCGAAAGTTCTACTTCGACAAGTCTGCACCCTATGTGCTCTACGGAGATGTGCGGGATGAAAGTTACGTCCAGTGCGACGGGCGCATCCTAGAAGTGCATCCTGACATGCAGATGGATGTGACCGACCTTCCTTTTGGAGACGAAAGCTTCGCGCTAGTCGTCTTCGACCCGCCTCATCTCAAGTACGCGGGAGAGCGCTCCTATATGCGACAATCCTACGGGGTTCTTCCAGAAGGCGACCCGCTCGCCTTCCTGCAACGAGGGTTCCGCGAGTGTTGGCGCGTTCTGAGATCTGAAGGCACGCTGATCTTCAAGTGGAATGACAATCAGGTGCCGCTTCATACCGTCTTAGCAGTCTTCGGACAGCGTCCACTCTTTGGTAACCGCAAGCCTGGAGGCAAAAAGGGTGAAACCTTCTGGATGGTCTTCTTCAAAACCAAAAATCAATGAGAACCCTGTATGAAAATTTCTGAACTAATTGCAGAACTCGAAGAGCTGCAAAAAGAACATGGTGATTTAGAGGTTCGCGCGTACAACGATGAAATGGATTCATATGACGACGTTAATGGCCTCGGAATAGAAACCAAACTTGGAATCGACCTTTTTACAGGTAAGAAGATTTTCACTGATGAATTTGTAGCCATCAATTGAAATGCCACTAGCCGCCCCGAGCGGCTTTTTTATTGTCCTATGAAAATCCGATTCGGCTCTGTGTGCTCGGGCATCGAGGCAGCCAGTGTCGCCTGGAACCCGCTTGGATGGGAAGCCGCCTGGTTCTCGGAAATCGAGCCTTTCCCGTGCGCCGTCTTAGCGCATCGCTTCCCAAATGTACCCAATTACGGCGATATGACCACGCTCCCGCAACGCATTCTGAGCGGAGAGATCGAAGCTCCCGACCTCCTCTGTGGCGGAACACCATGCCAAGCCTTTTCAGTCGCGGGGAAACGCCGCTCTCTGGACGATGCCAGAGGCAACCTCTCCCTTGTCTTTTGTCAAATTGCCGATGCCATTCATTCAGCTCGAACTCAACTTGGAAAACACTCCCCAATCGTCTTCTGGGAAAACGTCCCAGGAGTGCTCAACACAAAAGACAACGCCTTCGGGTGTTTCTTGGCGGAGCTTGTTGGAGCAGACTCTCCCCTTTCGTCCGGCTCAGTCCGATGGCCGTGTGCAGGTTTGGTTGCCGGACCCAAAAGAAAAGTCGCGTGGCGCGTACTCTCCGCTGAACATTTCGGAGTGCCCCAACGACGCCGCCGCGTCTTCGTTGTCGCAAGTCCTGTTGAAGGGGGGGGGGCAGTCGATCCCGCAAAGGTACTTTTTGAGCGCCAAGGCTTGCTTGGGCATTCTTCGCAGAGCGATGAGCCGCGGGAAACAGCTACCGCCTTTGCTCAAAGCAGCTTTGGAGCGTACCGCGATGCAAGCCGAGCCGCAGGCACTCTGACAGCATCAGGCGGAGACATGGGGGGGGGGCAGTGAGTCTCTGATCATCGGCACATTGACGGCGCGAGACGCAGAGAAACAGTTCGCAAACAATCAAGCCGTTGATTCAGGAATGTTGATCGTATGCAAAAAATCTACGACATGACTCACGCAAGCGACGTAATACGCGAAAGCGACAAGTCTCCGACCCTGCAAGCCCGCATGGGAACCGGCGGAAATCAAGTGCCACTGGTCCTTAGCGAAAACGGTACAGATCGAGCCATCGAAGTCGACAAAAGCCCGCCGCTGAAAACCACCACTCCTATCTACTGTCTGGCCGAGAACTCAATCGGGCGCAAAGGCGGCTCCAATGGCACGGGTATTGGCGCGGCAGGCGCCCCGTCGTACACGCTCACGCGCGGCCATTCGCACGCTGTAGCAACTGCGTCTGTGGTGCGCAAACTCATGCCAGTCGAATGCGAACGGCTACAAGGTTTCCCAGATAACTGGTCCCAAATTCCTTATCGCGGCAAACCGGCAGAACAATGCCCGGATGCGCCACGCTACAAGGCCCTTGGCAACAGTTGGTGTGTACCGGTGGTACGATGGATCGGGCATAGAATCCAGAAAGAACTCGAATCAGCCAAGGGAACCAAACGACATGACTGAATACTTCACTATCACTTCCCGTGATCTAAGTTCTATGGACACAGACAATCGCAACTCGACCGAAGAGCATTGGGTTCTCACGGTTTCGAGCTTGTGTCAAGCAGCTCTTGAACACAATTTCGTGTCCAGACCGCCGCTTGTCATCCTAGACAACCGGCTGATTATGCCTGTGGACCCAGCATCGATCACCACGGAAGGTGCGGATACGCTTTTCAATGCGCTCGTTGACGGATGGGAGAGTGACAAAGGCATTGTTCTCGTTCTAGACGGTCACGTCAGAACGTTTAAATACTCTGCCTGTAAACCCCGTGAGATTATGGATGCCGTTCCGCTTGACTCGACAAGCGATGAGCCTGTCAAGTACACGGCAGATGTTCTTTCAATTCGAGCCTATGAAAACCAGTGGCTTGATGCTGTTCTGGCAGCCTTTATTGCGCTATTGCCACTTTCTGCCAGCATTACGTATCCCTCCAGCGGAATACTTTCAGCCTCCAAAAAGCTGAGAGAAGCTGCTGCTGCAACGGCAGATATGATCATTGCGGAGCGCAACTGCTAACGTGATTACAAAAAGGCCGCGGAGAATAATCCCTGCGGCCTCTTTGCAAAGACCTCGCCATCGTGGAGAAGCGGAACTATCGAGTTCCATTTCGCTGCTTAAGTGCAGAAACACCTCCACAGCGAGGCACTAAGCATAGTAACACGCCACTTTTGGATTGTCTACCAATGAGCCGCCCTGTGCGGCTTTTTTTATATCTATGAGCAAAAAAAAGAAGCAGAAGCAACAACAGCAAGCTCGAAAAGCGCAGAAGAAAAACGCCAAAAAGAAGGCTCGTGAGGGAAAAAAGTACGTTGCAGGTCAACGTGAAATCTGGCCAACGTATCTTTATGACATCCTCTTTGGTCAACTTGAAGAACAGGATTTCGAAAAGCTCGAAGAGGCTGTGCATACAAACCTGAACCTGATTCGAATCGGATCATGGGATGCCGCCTGCTACGGAAACTTGCTCTACGTCATGCGCCAGTTTTACGCCTTTGCCAAGCGTTTTGAAGGCGAAAAAGATTACGAACAGTTGGCAGCCATGGGCACCGCGACCCTTCACGGTCTGAAGGGACTTGCTGACGATGCCAGAGACGGACATCCAAGCAAGCCCGGTTACGCCAACGCATTGCTTGAGCCTCTGGAGCTGGCCGTAGAAACATATTTCACGATGATGAGAGCCTTGCCGCGAAGCGAGCAAGAGGCCGCCAGAAGAGAAGCCAAAAAGTTCAGCATCACCGAACTTTTGCAGCGGCTTTCGTTCGGGAACATCGCCATCGTCGCCCCAAACAAAACCACCGAAGACGAATCTGTCTGCGGTTACCGAGGTGTGGCATTTGTGCATGGCCGCTGCGAGCCCGGCTACCTGACACGCAGCGATGACACAAGCTTTTGGCACCTTGCCGATCGAGACACAATCATCCGAATCGACAGACCCACATTGATGTACCTAACCGAGGATTTGCCTCACCCAATCACGGAGGAATCGCAGGAATGCCAGACGCAGAACGCGAACGCGTAAGAACCATTCAGGAAGCGCTTGATGCAAACAAGCCGGGCATTGTTCAAATTGCAGTTCATTACGGCAGAGAACATCAGATGCAGAAGCTCATTGAGGAAATGGCCGAACTTACTGTGGCTCTGATCCACGAAAAAAAGCGGTCGGATGAAACCATTTCTCCAATCGGCCACAACTGCATTACCCCTTTGTCCGACAACAGTCTGGAGGAATTCGCCGACGTGCTGATCATGATCGAGCAATTCAAGCTCTATCTATCAGATGCCGATCATCGTCGCGTGAGCAAAACCATCTCTGAAAAGGTCAATCGCACCCTTTCACGCATTCACCCGGAACGCTTTCAAAAGAAGCTGACGCGCGGGTTTTTGACTGCAAATCTCTTTACTTAAAAATGTCCGAAATCAAATATCACCCGTTCCCTGAAACTCGCCCGCCTCACAGCGGGCATTTTTATGTGATCTGGACCGCGTTTCCACTCGGCCATCCAAAAGTTTTCAGCGTCGCCTTTTACGACGCAAAAAAGGGAACTTTCGTCAACAAATCATTCGAAGGCGCTTTCAATGTGACCGCCTGGGCCTTCATGGAGAGCAAATCAAATGCCTGAGCGAGAAAAGAACTACGTCAAGTGGCACCCCTACCCGGCGGAAATGCCGCCGCACACCGATTACAAGGTCACCTACCTGGTAACCAAAGAGATGCCGAAAACTAAGTTTCTCGAATCCCGTCGTTTCAAAACAACCGCAAAAGGGGATGGGAACGGTTTTGAACACTACTCATTCGTTTCTACTGCCCGCATCATTGCATGGGCTTTCATGCCGGAGGATTACGAAGGTTGAAACAGGCCGACTGGTTGCCCTACCCGCAACGAAAACCTCTACAAAGAAAGCACTACCTGCTTTGGGTGCGCCGCCCGCGATATATGCATCCGACATACGAAATCGGCTACTGGGACGGTGAAAAGTTTATGGCAATCCGTGACAAATACGTCCTTTTTTGGGCACGGCTCACGCCTCCGCCTCTGCTTCCTCTGCCGCCGGAGTGCAAGCGAGCAGTTCATGCACCTAGAGCGCCTCTTTGTGCGCACAAGCTTTGAGAACAGGATTTAGAAATGTACAAAAGAAGAGCAATCATTTTTGACATCGACGGCACGCTGGCCAACAACGAGCACCGCCAACACTTTTTGGTGGAAGAAACTAAAAACTGGGAGGAGTTTTTCCGCAACATGAGCAAGGACTCACCCATCGAACCCATCCGGACCGTTTGCGCCAGTCTGATCGCAAATCGAGCAATGGTTCAGAGTATTGGTTTCGACTCGTCGTTTGATGTCATCTTTTGCTCCGGACGCCCGTCCAATTATCGTGGGGCAACCATGAGCTGGTTGAAAAGGTATATCTATCCGAGCGACTACATTGACGACATTCCCCTCTACATGAGAACGGCAGGAGATAGACGTCCCGATGATGTCGTGAAAGAAGAGCTGCTGGAGAGAATCCGAAAAGATGGCTATGAGCCGTTTTTGGTCTTTGACGATCGGCAGCGTGTAGTTGATATGTGGCGTCGCAACGGCATTCAGTGCTGCCAGGTTGCTCCGGGAGACTTCTGATGACGCTCAGAGAGTTTTGGGAAGTCGCATCGTTCTGCGTTGCGAACCCCTCTATGCTGTTCCGCAACTACTGGGGCAACCGAAAAGAGGCGCAAAAGATTGACGCCCTGATTGACATTCTCATCGAGAACAAAGATCGCGTCACTATATGCGGTATTTTTAACGATTGTCGCTTGGTGCTTGAGTTTGAAGGTAACTTCTACTGCTTCTGGGTCGCAAACAAGTTCTATTCATATCTAGATAGCGGAAAATGCTCGCCTACGCTCAATGATGCCTCGGCCATTACTGTCAACCCGGACTGGGACAAGATTCTGCCTAGCCGGTTGCGCGCCATCCGCTTCTACAAAGCGTTCGCTCTGCCGACCAAACAACTGCCTCCCAAAATCAAGCGGGACCACCTTTTACTTCCCGCAAAAATTGATGCGCGAGGTGAGTTCTACAACCATCCGGACGAAATCACAGCCCGTAAGTACATGCAGAGGGACCCCGAGACCCTGAGAAGGCTCGGGGTTTTTGATCCTTCTACGTAGCGAAGACCACTGTCGGATCGTCAGCATCGCTTTGACTTTTCTTTTTCCTTGCCGCACAATGCCTACGTCTGCGAGTAAAAAGCAGACCGGGATTGGAACCCCGACAATCCGTTTAGCGGCTAGCGCACCACTGTAGATACCAACGTCAGTGGCCTTTTTTGTGCGCGAATCACTTTCACGAGTGAGGTCTACGGGCGCGCTTTGATCGCACAAGCGTGGTGGTACACCTTGTACGGGAGTGCGGCCGCTTTAAGCCCTTGACGGAGGCGGTAGTTCCAACCCGTAGTACCTCGCTCACCCCGATTGGAACCGGGCGCGAGGCTCCTACCACATACACGTCGAGGGATTCTTAAATGTCTCAACTCATCAGCCAAAACGCCTTCAAAGTTATCGAAGGCCGTCCAGTAACAACCTCTCGTATCGTTGCTGAATGCTTCGGAAAACAGCATCAACACGTCATGCGTGACATACGTGCTTTGATCGCTCAAAAACCAGAACTTGAGCAATCGTCCAATTTTGGACTGTTGCAAGAGACAGTTCAGGTTGGCAATGGTGGCACCAAGAGGGTAACCATCTACTGGATGGACCGCAAAGGCTTCAGCATCCTCGCCATGGGCTTCACCGGAGCCAAGGCTCTTGATTTCAAGTGCGCGTTCTACGATGAATTCGAGCGGATGGAAAAGCAGTTGCACCCTCAATGCCCCGCGCAGACGCAGCTGCCGGCACCGACTCTCACAGAGCAGCAGGCCTACGCAATCATGAGCAAGGTCGCCATGAGAGCCAAGCGCGATGGAGTCAAGTACCAAACTATCTACCACGCTCTCAAGTCGCGTTATCAGGTCACGAAGTACACACACATTCCACGCGATAAGTTCGAAGACGCCGTCAATTTCATACTGACTGTCGATCTTCGTACGCCGGCAGTTCCTGAACAAGGGCCTAAACAGAAGCCCATTCCGGAAACAAATCATGGAGTCCTTGTTCCGCCTGAATTCTGCGAAGCTTTGCGTATGCGTGTTTACTACGAACGCTACGTCTTTGGCGAGTATTACGAAAGGTTCTACCGTTTCCTGCAACTGGTTGACTCGCCCCTGGCCGGTCGCTTTCACGAAATACGCACTTCAATCAACCTCATCAGCCTAGAGAGACAGCTTGCGAAGGTCGGCTTTCCTGTAGATGACATCCTCAATTTCAAGCGAACGCCGAGACCTAATGCGATAGTCGCTCAGTAACCATTTCTTAACCCAACACAGCCGCCTCAAAAGGGCGGCTTTTTGTTATGCATGAAATCATCACTCTCAACAAAGACGGGGTTGCCGTCGTTGACACCATCACCATCGCCGAAGGCGTGCAAGTTCAGCACAAGAACATTCTTGAGCTAATCCGCAAATATCTCCCTGATTTCGAGGCTTTCGGAAGGGTCGCGTTTGAAACGCAACCCTTTGAAACCGCCGGTGGCACGCAGAAAAGAGAGATTGCGTGGCTCACCGAAGACCAGACAACCTTGCTTTTCACGTTCTTGAAGAACACCGAGATCGCCCGCAAGCTAAAAATTCGTTTGGTCAAAGCCTTTAGAGAAGCACGCGAAGAAATAGCACGACTCCAACAGACCCCTGCCCTGCCGGACTTCACCAACCCCGCAATTGCCGCCAGAGCGTGGGCAGAGCAGTATGAGAAGAACCAAGCGCTTATTGAGCAATCCAAAATAGATGCTCCAAAAGTCAAATGGTGCGACCGTGTGATTGCCGCCAATGAGCACATGACAATCACCCAGGCCGCCAAGACGCTCGGCTATCCGCCGCGCAAGTTCAAGGACTACCTGCGACAGATCGGCTTCATTTACACCAACGCCGACACGCCAATGCAGGAACAAATCAAGACGGGCAGAGCCGTTCTGCGCTACGCCCACTACACATCTTCAGAAGGCAATCCTGTCGAGAAGCCATACACACACATAACCAGCAAAGGCCTCAAGTGGCTCTACGAAAAGTTAGTCAATGACGGCCTGATCGAACGTCAGCAAGACCTCTTCGAAAAAACAGCTTAACAGTCAACAGCCCCGGTCATCCCGGGGCTTTTCACTCTTGAATCGGAAAATGAGCCAACAAGCAGTCTTTTTCAAAAAGTACGATCCAATGGAAGAACTAAAGATTTCAGTCGACGGGTCCGAGATTCGTATTCGAGTCGATGACATCGGAGATCGAGGCATTACTCTGTCCCCCGACATGGCACGCGAAGCCGCACGAATCCTCAATCTGTATGCCGTCATCGCAGAAGGCACTGATAAACAATCTGAAACGGAGGCCTAAGCCATGAAACCCAAGATGCTCTCTCTAAAGGAAACCGCCGAAATGGTTGGCCGCAGCGAAAGCACAATCCGCAACTGGATTCGCGGCACATACACAAAGAACGGCAAGACACAAATCTGCAAGGTCAAATTTGTGCCTGCCTACAAATACGGTTCCCAGTATTCCTTTCGGGAAATCGACATCAATCGTTGGCTTGAGGCACACAAGTGCTCCAATCCGTCGATTTGCTAAAGCAGAACTCTGCCCATGCCTCCATCATCTCACGGCGTCGTATGAAGGACTCGTTTCTTTCGTAGGCGCCGTTGTACGCATCCTTTACCTTGTGATGCAAACACAGCTCGGCCGTGCGCGCGTCAAAGCGTCTGTCGTTACCTAGTGCGTCATCCTGCGACCATGTTCGAAAGGTAGCGCGCGCCACGCCGTGCTGCGTGATTCTCACCAATTTTCCCCGCTTCAGGCTCTCTGCCTTGTCAATCCACCCCTTCGGGTTCTTAACCCCTGCCTTTTCTTCGCGCTTTATCTTTTCTTTGGACATCAGCTTGATCGTCATTGAAAAGGTCGCATCCGAATAGGGCTCAGATTTCTTGCTCGTCTTTTCGGGCGTGAAAAGAAGCCCCTCCTTCTTTATTCCCCAAATCGACAAAAACTTGATCAATTCCGGTGCCAGAGGCACCACCAACGCACCGTTACCGTGAACCTTGAGCTGGCTGGGCGGAATTGTCCACTCGCCCTTTTCCAGATTGAATTGTTCCCATCGAGCGGCTCGAGCCGTCGCGGAACGAGTGGCGGTCAGAACTGAAAACGCAAACAGAGCCCGTGCCGGCTTCAAAGGCATACGAACGAGTTCAGCAAAAAACTCCGGCAATTCCGGAACAGAAAGCGCCCCTCTGTGCTGCTTGACGTGCTTTCGACGTGGCAACAGGTATCGAAGTGCCCCCTTACGGTCCGCCGGATTGTCTCCGTCAAAAAATCCGTTGGCCTTACCCCAATCGAACGTTTGACGCGTGAACTGCAAGCTTCGGTCAACAAGATCGGTTTGGTCCCAAATTTCAGCCCCGATCTTTGCTACATCCTTGGCCGAAATTTTTGCAAATGGCATGTCTCCGATATGCGGAAAGACATGAAGCCGCATGATGGTCTCAAAGCATCTGTGACTTTTGTTCCAGTCTTCCCAGTTTCCAACGCGCACATTCCATTCCATGAATTTATTGCACACGTCACGAAAAGTCAGACCGGAGTCCGCTTCAGAAGGCTTGGAAACTGCCGCTTGCTTTGCTGTGCGCTTTGCTTGAATGTGCTCTAGAAAATCCTCATCGGACATCATGCGCAATTGCATGGCCGCAAGTCGGGCCTGCGCGAGAGTGACAGACGCAACTCCACCGAGTCCGACATCCTTGCGGCTTCTGTCGACCATGCGACGAAACACCCAAGCACGGTGCTTCCCACCTGAGCGCACGCGCAAGGACAGCCCCGGCGTCAAAGGGTCTGTGTAAACGCCGTCCGGAGCCTGCTCAATGAAGGCTTTTGTGAGTTTTGTTGTAGCCATTGTTCGTCCACAAAAAAAGGTGAGCGACAAAGGGCAATGTCTCCGCAAACAATCTCCCGTCGCCTCTTTTCGGACTCAACCGATGGCCTGAATTTTTTTTGTCCCCTACCGTGTCCCCTAGTACATGTCCCCTAATTTGTCCCCTAGCGAGGTTAACACAGGTTTTTTGGGGTTGTCAGGGGTTGAACTTTAGACTTCGCCAAAGGCTCGTCGAAAACAACAAAAAACCCGCATTTTTTGTTGCGGGTTATTTGTGGTTGTCAGTAGTTGACAATTGGTATGCTGGCAGGGGTAGTAGGATTCGAACCTACGAATGGCGGATTCAGAATCCGCTGCCTTAACCGGACTTGGCGATACCCCAGCACTTGGTGCGGTCGGAGAGACTCGAACTCTCATGACTCTCGCCACAGCCACCTCAAGGCTGCGCGTCTACCAATTTCGCCACGACCGCTTGGCACTCAAGAAAACTTTTGTTTTCTTTGAGTCACTCACAGTCGGACATAACCGGGACCAACTGCGAGGCCGCGAATATTAACGCGGAACCTGGTTGGATTGCAAGTCATCCTTCGCAGCAGGCGCTTCAGAGCCAGCTGCAGCGGGAGCCTGCGTCGTCTGTTCGGTCGTCACCGTACCGAGCACGCCACCCTGTCGCTGCTGGCTCTGCTTGTTGAAAGCACCGGAGCCGAGCGTGATGGCAATGGTGGCGCAGAAAAAGATCGTCGCAGCCACAGCCGTGGAACGCGACAGGAAGTTGGCCGAGCCGGTGGCGCCGAAAAGCGAACCGGAGGCGCCCGAACCAAAAGCAGCACCGAGATCGGCGCCCTTGCCGTGCTGCAGGAGCACCAGAATAATGACAGCAATCGCAGCAATGATCTGCACAACGATTGCGATACTCATCAACATCTGCATAGTTGTGTGTTTTCCGTGAGGGTTCTGATTGTGGTTATTAAAAAGCTCTCAATCTGCCTGCGCCATCAGTGCGCCGTGCAGATCTCATAAAAATCCTGTGCCTTAAGCGCTGCCCCGCCGATCAAACCGCCATCAATGTCGGGCATGGCAAAAAGCGAAGCCGCATTGGCGGGCTTGACGCTGCCGCCGTAGAGGATTCGCACCGTTTGAGCAAGCTCAGCTCCATGGCCAGCAAGTTCCGCACGTAAAGCGGCATGCACTTCCTGCGCAATCTCAGGCGTTGCACTTTTACCCGTACCAATCGCCCAAACGGGCTCGTAGGCAATCGTACAGCGCACAAAATCCTCTGTCCCTACTTCGCGCATCACCGCTTCGAGCTGGCGCGACACCACAGCGATCGTTTCACCGGCTTCACGCTCTTGGAGCGTCTCACCCACACAAACGATGGGCTCAAGCCCCGCAGCCAAGGCAGCCTTGGTCTTCAATGCCACTCGTTTGTCCGTGTCACCATATAGTGCACGGCGTTCGGAGTGACCGACAATCACATAGCGGCATCCGATTTCGGCGAGCATACGAGCGCTTACTTCACCGGTATAGGCACCGGACTCGAATTCGTTAACATCCTGAGCACCGAGCGCCACCGACGAGTTCTTAAGCAAACCAGCCATTTGGGACAGATATACGGCAGGCGCACAGACAGCCGTTTCGCAACCTGCGCTCTCCAACGCAAGAAACGCCTCTGCCCACTGGGCATTGGCCTGAAGCGATCCGTTCATTTTCCAGTTGGCGACTACCAGTCTGTTTCGCATGCCTTCGTTCTCCAAAAACCGCTGTCGAAAGTGAATTTAGGATTTTAACTGATCTTGCTTCGTTTCTTAAGGCGGCGAAAGCGGACCGACCGGTCCGCTTTGCTTTTCCTCGCTTTTGCCCTCAGCCGGCAATGAAGCGCCGGCTGAAGACCGCCGTCATGTTACTCTTCGTTGAGAAGAGCCTTCATCGACAGACGCGGACGATTCTTATCGTCAAAGCCAATCACCTTGACACGCACCGTCTGGCCTTCCTGCAGGTAGTCGGAGACCTGATTGACACGTTCGTTGGCGATCTGGCTGATGTGCAACAGACCGTCCTTACCGGGCAGCAGACCGATAATGGCACCAAAATCAAGCAGCTTGACAACGGGGCCTTCGTAAATCTTGCCCACTTCGACATCGGCCGTGATCTCTTCGATGCGCTTCTTAGCGAATTCAGCACGTTGCGTATCGTTGGAAGCAATCGTCACCGTGCCGTCGTCTTCGATGTCAATCTGGCAACCGGTTTCTTCACACAGACCGCGGATCGTGGCACCGCCCTTACCGATCACGTCACGGATCTTTTCCGGATTGATCTTGAGGGTGAGCAGACGCGGAGCCCAAACGGAGAGTTCCTTGGCGCCGTCGCCGGCCATTTCGTGCATCTTGCCGAGGATGTGCATGCGGCCTTCGTGAGCCTGAGCCAGAGCAGCCTGCATGATTTCGGCCGTGATACCTTCAATCTTGATGTCCATCTGAAGAGCGGTCACACCATTTTCGGTACCTGCCACCTTGAAGTCCATGTCGCCGAGGTGATCTTCGTCGCCGAGAATGTCGGTGAGAACGGCAAACTTGTTGCCTTCCTTGATGAGCCCCATGGCAACACCTGCCACGTAATCCTTGAGCGGCACACCGGCGTCGAGCATCGACAGGCAGCCGCCGCAGACGGAAGCCATCGAGGAGGAACCATTGGATTCGCAGATTTCGGAAACCACGCGAATCGAGTAGTTGAATTCTTCGGCGCTGGGCAACACTGCCTTCAGAGCGCGCTTGGCGAGACGACCATGACCGATTTCACGACGCTTGGGGCTGCCCACGCGACCGGTTTCGCCGGTAGCAAACGGAGGCATGTTGTAATGCATGATGAAGCGATCGCGGCTTTCGCCCATGATGTTGTCGATGATCTGTTCATCCTGCTTGGTACCGAGCGTGGTGAGCACCAGAGCCTGCGTTTCACCACGGGTAAAGAGGGCAGAACCGTGGGTACGCGGCAGAATCGACTGACGGATTTCGATCGGGCGAACCGTACGGGTATCGCGACCGTCAATACGGGGCTTGCCTTCGAGAATATTGGTGCGAACGACGTGGGCTTCCATTTCGAAGAGGATGCCGTGAACTTCGTTCATGTCGGCAACTTCGGTGCCTGCGGCTTCGGCATCGGCCGTCAGCTGAGCTTCCACCTTTTCGTAGATAGCACGCAGCTTTTCGGTACGGCTCTGCTTGGAGCGAATCGTGTAGGCCTCTTCGATGTCAGCCTGAGCAATTTCGTGCACGCGGGCAATGAGCGCCTCGTTCTTCGGAGCAGGCTGCCAATCCCAAGCAGGCTTGCCGGCTTCGGCGGTCAGTTCGTGGATGGCATTGATGGCCACCTGCATCTGCTGATGCCCGAACATCACGGCATCGAGCATCGTCTGTTCAGGCAGGCAATCGGCTTCGGACTCGACCATCAGCACGGCACGTTCGGTACCGGCTACGACAAGGTCAAGACGAGAATCCTTAAGCTGAGAAACAGTCGGATTGCACACGAAGCCGCCGTTGACATAACCCACGCGGCAAGCGCCGATCGGACCCTTGAACGGAATACCGGAAATGGTCAGAGCGGCGGAAGCACCGATCATGGAAGGAATGTCCGGGTTGATTTCGGGATCAACGGAAAGCACGTGAATAATCACCTGCACTTCGTTAAAGAATCCGTCCGGAAAGAGCGGACGGATCGGGCGATCGATCAAGCGGCTCGTGAGAGTTTCGTGCTCAGACGGACGGCCTTCACGCTTGAAGAAGCCGCCGGGGAACTTACCGGCAGCATAGGCCTTTTCGATGTAATCAACGGTAAGAGGGAAGAAATCCTGTCCGGGTTTGGTTTCCTTCTTGGCCACAACAGTAGCCAGAATAACCGTGTCGCCCATTTGAACAACGACGGCGCCGGAAGCCTGGCGGGCGATTTCGCCCGTGGTGAGCGTCACTTCGTGTTGGCCGAACATGAAGCTCTTGGAGACCTTGTTGAACATGCTCATTTTTGAGTTTCCTTTGTTCTCAGGTGCTTTGCTTCCCGTATGGCTTTTGGTTCGTTCGGTGCTTGATGGCACGCTGCGGCACAAAATTCCGATCCGTTGTCAGAGGCTTGTGTCGCAACGCGCGTTACCGTCATCCGAAGAGCCTTTGCCGGAGCAAAGCGGGTTAATCAATTGTTTTTTCAGCTGTCCTTAGACAAGCTTACGGCCTGTTTGCGCTTTGACAAACAGGCCGCGGGATTCGGCAATTCTTACTTACGCAGCTTGAGCGAATCGATCAGCTTGCGGTAGGCAGCCACGTCCTTGCCCTTGAGGTAGTCGAGCAGCTTGCGACGGCGGCTCACCATCTTCAGAAGGCCACGACGGGAGTGGTGATCCTTCTTGTGTTCCTTGAAGTGTTCGGTCAAGGAATTGATGCGAGCGGTCAGCAGAGCGACCTGAACTTCGGGGGAACCCGTGTCGCCTTCGGCGCGGGCGTACTGGGCAATAACTTCTGCCTTGTTGATTTCAGACATTTTTCACCTTAAAAGAGGCGGTTAAACACATGCGGTGCGGGTGTCGAGCCTACACCGTGAGAAAGGCGCAATTTTACTTATTTGCTATTAAAAATCAATAGCCAAGGCGCGACAAGAAACGTTCGCGCGTGAGGTCTTCATGGTGCACGGCGATATTAGCCGCACGCGTCAGAAGCGGACAGTCACTTCGGGGAAATTGATCGAAAACACGGGCAACATTGAGTCCCTCGACCACCATACCTACCTCGGCCAGCGCTTTTTCGGGCGACAGTCCCTGCCCGAGCCAACACCCATAAGTGAAATTGCGGCTGTGAACGCTTAGAGCCGTTGCCAACAAATCCCCCAACGCGCCATAACTCAGAACATCATCCGCACTTGCTCCCACAAAGCGGCGAGCCTCGGCAATGGCATCCGTCAGGAAACAGGCCCGAAAATTATCTCCCAATGCAAGACCTTCGGCGATGCCGGCCGCAATGGCAATTAAATTTTTCACAGCACCGAACCGTTCCAGAGACTTGACATCTTCCTGCTCGGAAATGCGGGCGCGAGCTTTGGCAAACACGCGCTTCATGACCGAACGGGCACAGGAACTACCAGCCAGACTAATCCCGAACGGTAGATTGGTGGCAACCTCCTCGGCGTGCGATCCTCCGCTCAAGACACAAATGTCTGCGTCGGGAAGTTCCTCGGCAACTACCTCAGAAAGTGTCTTAGCACTTCCTTGTTCAAGGCCCTTGGCGGCGATGCAGACAACCGTCTTGGAAGAAATCAACGGAGCAATATGGCGAGCCATGTCGCGAATGTAACGCGATGCCACCACCAAAATGACGGCGTTTGCCTCACGTAGCTCCTCGCCCATCGTTGATCTGACATCAACGCGAGGATCCAGAATGAATCCGGGCAACTTCGGATGTCGGCGATCCATCTGCAATGCTTGAACGTTTTTACCCGTCGCCGAATAAAGCGCGACATCGGCGCATGGCGCTGCAATGTGCGCAAGTACCGACCCCCAGGTGCCCGCTCCGATGACAGCCAACGACACCCGCTCGCCGCTTGTTTCTGAAGTCGTATTCATAATTCAAATTTAGCGCGTTAATTTTTTCTGTCGCAATTATGCGCAAAGAACGATTTTGACGTCAGCCTGATTACTGTCAAACGACAATTTCTCCTCTTTTGGCCTTGGCCGCCTGAAAGACCTTCAACGACAAAGTAACGCCCGCCAAAAGCAAAGCCATGCCGGCAAGCATGTTCCACGCCGGCCACTGCATACGCAACACATGCGCGTAGGTCACGGCAAAGATCGTCTCAAAAACGATCATCTGGCCGGCCAGTGCCGTCGGCAAACGCTGACTCATCGCGTTCCAGAAGACAATACCGACCCAAGACCCCATCAGTCCGGTGAACACCATGACAAACACAAACCACATCGGGTCATAACCAAGCAATGGCGTTCCGTCGGGCTCCAGCTCCCAGAAAAAAAGATACATCACGACGGCAAAAGGAAACGTCGTTAGTCCCTGCGCCGTGGACCAGGCTCGTGGGGAACGGCCGGGGTGGGCCAGCAGCCAGTCGGCGTTTCGAATCGGATACCACGTCCAGAGCAGCAAAGCGGCAACACCCATCATCACGCCGTACCAAAACTTCACGCCGCCGTCGGCCGAAGCACGAACAACCATTTCAAACTCGGTCATGCTCGCAAGCGCAAAACCGCAAACAATGAGTAAAAGCCCCGGCACCAGACGCGACCAGGCCAAAGCCGTGCCTTTTTTCTTGTCGCGAATGTTGGAGACGGCTGCCACAAGAACGGGCACTGCCGACATTGCCATTCCAGCCACAGGCACGCCTGCGTTCTGGATGCACTCAATCAGGCACCAGTAGTAGGCAATGTTTCCGATGACGCCAAGTTTGGAGACGTCAATCCAATCTCGTAATGTGTAGTATGCAAATTCACGCCGCTCCATCCATGCCAGCGGCACCGCTACCAGACCGAAACTGACGAAGCGCCCGGCGGCCATCAGTGCCGGCGGATACCCTGGCAAGACCTCCGGCACCAGGTACACAAAGCCCCAGATCATGCAGGCTAGGACACCGTAGAGAAAACCGAGCGCCATAAGAATTCTTTTCAGAAATGACAAACAACGTGTGCATTATGCCCATACCAAACGGGCTTGACTGCAAGAACGACAGGCACCAACACTGTCACAGCCGTCCGCGGGCGGTACAATCGAAAGGTTGAGAATTTTTGCGGACCTCGCGTGTCCAAATTGTTTACAAAGGAATTTTCGATGTCCAATACGCTTACCGAATGGTTCCGTCACGTTCCCGAAGAAAAGTGGCTCCGCGATCCGGCCGCCAGCCGTGCCGATGCACAGGCCATTTGGGACAAGCTCGATCTCACTGCCGGCGTGCGCGTTTTTGAATGTCCCTGCGGCAAAGCTGATCTGAGTTTTCCGTTGGCGCGTCTCGGCGCCAAGGTAAGCGGCATTGATTTCAACTCCCACTTTGTGAGCGCCGCCAAGAACAAATTCTCCCGAGCGGGCTTGTCGGGTGAATTTAAGACCGACGACATGCGCACGGCGCAGTTTCCCGAGAAAATGGATCTGATCATCAATTGGGCCAGTTCGTTCGGTTACTTCTCTGACAAAGACAACGCCGATCTGCTGGCGCGTTTTGCAAAAAGCCTTGCCGATGGCGGTCGCCTTCTGATCGAAGTAGCCAACCCCTCTCGCGTGCTTGCCGGAGAAGCCACCCGCATCATTGCTTCCGGCGAACAAGTTTGCGAAACCTGGGACGCCGAATCCAAGAGAGCCACCGTCATTTTTCCGGCCACGCAATTCCGCGGACCGGTGTCGGCAAGTGTGCGCGTATATACGTGCGATGAATACCGCTCAATGCTTGCTGCAGCGGGCTTGAAATTGGTCGCTTTCTACGGACAGAGCTTTACGGAATTCACGACCGAAAGCAGCCGCTTGATCGTGCTCGCCCAACGGTAATTTCTTTTTGCAAAAATTCATTGCTCTTTAACGCCTTTTGATTCCGTCTGGCCTATAAAGTAGTGCTATGGATAAGGCCGCTGCGCGATGCAACGGCCGCCTTTTAGTTGTAACGAAAGGAATTGCTATGGCCGGATCAAAAGTCCTCAAGCCCGTCGCAGGCGTTGTCATTCTCGTCGGTCTTTATGCCGCAGCGGGATATATCGGTGTGCCCGCGGGCGTTCGTTGGGCTGTTTCCAATGTTGTGCCCGATGCTTTAGGCGGCCGCGATGCCACTGTCGGAGATGTTTCGTTTAATCCTTGGAATTGGTCGCTTGAAATCAACGATTTGGCAATCAAATCCGCCCACTCTCCGAAAAACAATCTGCTCACCCTCAAGCACCTTTCGGCTGACCTGAGCGGCAGCACCCTCACCGAAATGGCCCCGATCGTCGAAGCCATCACGGTCGACGGTTTCAATATGCACCTCACTGCCAATGCGACCAACAACAAGGAGGCCAAAGAGGCATTTGAAAAAGCTCCGGCCGATGCTTCGGCATCTTCTGGGCTCCCCGCCTTTTCTCTAGCCAACGTCCGCGTCACCAACAGCAGCGTGAGACTCACAAATGCTCAGAACGGAGCTAACGTCAAAATCACCGACATTGATTTTGCACTGCCCATTTTGTCGACGCTTCCCTCTTCGGCCAGTGCGTCCGTCAATCCCAAGCTCTCCCTGAAAATTGACGGCACGCCGATCAAGGCAGAAGGTGCGCTCAAGGGAGACACAGCCACGATGGCCGTGAAAATCGACAACCTCAACGTCGCCAAACTTCTTAAGGCTGCGCCAGTGACGTTACCCGTCGCGATTGAAAAAGCTTCCGCTTCGTGCAACCTGCAGGTGTCCTTCGACATGCCTAAGTCAGGTGTCTCCGGCATCAAAGTTAGCGGCACGGCCTCGGCAAACAACCTTGATGTGCGCGACGCCAAAAACAAACCGTTTGTCAGCGTCAAGTCCGCATCTATTGATCTCAAGAGCGTTGATGTCTCCGCGCAAAAAGCTGACGTCAACAGCGTCAAAATCGTTCAGCCTTCAATCAAACTCTCGATTGCTTCGCAGACAAATGCTTCGGCTGCAAAGACATCCGGTTCTGCGGCATCAACGTCTGAAGCCTCTCCCAGCGCTGCTTGGAAGTGGTCTGTCGGCTCTGCTCAGATCAGCAACGGCTCGGTACAGGTCACCGACACGAGTCTGAAACCCGCAGCCACATTGTCGGTGTCAGCCATCAATCTGGATGCCAAGGGATTCTCGTCGGACAAGGGAAAGACCGGTACATATTCAGCCAGCGCAAACGTTGCACAAGGTAAGCTCTCCTCTTCAGGCAAACTTTCGATTCTGCCGTTGGCTGTCAACGCCACCACCGACGTGAAGAATCTGCACTTTGCCACCTTCAATCCGTGGATCAAGGCTCTTGCGGGCGCTCAGCTCACCAAGGGCACAGCCGACGTCAACGGCAAGGTTGATCTGAAGTCCGACAAGAAACTGGCGCTCAAGTGGAACGGCGACCTGGCCGTCTCGAATCTGGAAGCCAAGAATGCCGCAGGCAAGACGCTGATGACCTGGACACAGGCCAAGGCCACCGGCGTGGATCTGCAAAGCCTTGACCCCGTCAACATCGCCGTAAAAAACCTTACTGTCAAGGAACCGGCCAAGCAGGTTACCAAGAACGTCAGCAAGGCCGCGGGTCTGATCGGTGCCATCGCAGCTTTGACCGGACATGAAAACACGGCCGAGCGCGCTCAGAAGGCGGCGGAAATCGCCTCTTCGGACATCTCGCTCTCGAACCTTGTCTACAAGGACGGCAAGTTCAGCTTAGTGGAAAAGAGCAAAAATGCTTTGGCCGGCATTGTGCTTGAGGCACTTAACAATGTCTTTGCAACCGACGGCTCCAGAAAGTAAGACCATCTGACCGACTTTAAGGCAACGGCGTCAAGGAAATTATTCCGAGACGCCGTTTCTTGTTTCTGCCACCTCTCTTTTTCTAGTTCAATGCACTCGGTTGTAGAAATTGTCAAATTTACGCCAAAAGAGCATGGCTCCCGCAAGCCAAGTCACGGCGGCACACGTGCCGATGATGACCGTTGCACGCACCCAGGGCATCCCGTAGGTCTGCCGCGTCAAGGCCAGATCAATTGCCGTGTAGAGCCACTCAAAGCCCGCACAAACGAGCAACATGCCGCAAATGACTGCGCAATAGCGGTGACGGACGAACAAAAGTACGACCGGAATCAAAGGCAGAAGCGCAATTTCCAACCCCCACCCATGGAAAAGCAGATGCGCGCCGAAGAGAACAAAACACAGCACCGGGAAAATCAGAGCCAAACGAATCACGGCCGATCTCCTTTTGTTGCAGCATTGTCGACAGTAGGAACCTCTCGAATCGGAGTGACTTTTTTCGGTTTTCCGCGCGGCTTATCAGGCGGCGTCACCGTGAGCGACTTCCAAAGATGCTCCAGAGAAAGAATCGGGTGCTTGAACATGACACGAGGGCCTGCAAAACGCATCACTTCGGAAATTTTTTCTCGGTAAGCAGACTTGTAGCAGTGAACCTTGCACTTGGCGCACACGGGCTTGTCTTCTTTGAAGGGACAGCAGGAAAGTCGCTTGAAGGCATAGTCCGCAAGTTCTTGACACTCAGAACACAAATTGTCGCCCTTGGTGCTGTGATGGGCATGACAATAGATGCGAACCATAGCAAGCACTGTATCGGCTTCGCGCTTCAAGGGACCGAATTTAATCCTTTGTAAACGCGAATTTTCTTGCGGTTGAGAACCCTGCATAAATGAATTTCTTTCTCAAAGTTTGAATGATCAAACAATTCTAACGTCGTACGAGAATTTATCTTGCCTGCCTTAAGGTTTCCTTGTTTTGTTCGGTGTCCGTCATCTTCACCTCGCTTTGGCCTAGCAAAGTCAAACACATTCTTTCAGAGCCAATCACTTCAGCTTCTGATTCCGCAACACTTGATCCGCGCAATTGCTGGACAATGCGAGCTCGTACCCGCCTGTTGCAATCCAAACTAGGGTAAACCCGATTCTTTGGACGTATTACGCCATTTTCTTGTTCAAGTCCATTCAGACTGCGATCATTGAGCTTCGACGACAGCCGTTTGTCAAAAAGCAACAAATCTACCGCACGCCTTTTGACATTTGTTCGCTCTGAGCACCCGCAGATTTCTCCGAGAGGTCAGTCAGGCGCCCAACGGTTCTCTCGATTCCAACGGCGCCTTTTTCTTTCAGCACTCCACTTTCGTCCTCGGTGAGGTCTGTCGACTCGACCCTTCGGGCT